>Ga0070697_100002331_pt1 | contig 14597 bp, 11 predicted proteins | sample KBSK1501metaG_FD_65475 | JGI IMG/M metagenome (GOLD analysis project Ga0070697, IMG submission 65475) | Corn, switchgrass and miscanthus rhizosphere microbial communities from Kellogg Biological Station, Michigan, USA - KBS K1-50-1 metaG | ecosystem: Host-associated > Plants > Roots >...
CGTTTGAGCAATCACTCCAGCGTTTGAAGAAATCATGACCATCGCAGCCATGATCACTATGCCAAATTGTTTGTTTGTCTTCATTCCACAAACCTCCAGAAAACTACCGGCGACTCAACGGCCACGGCCGAAGAGAATTATCTTTATCGTTTCAAATAGAATTATTGCGTCGAGCACCAAACTCTGGTTCTTGATGTAATAGAGATCGTACTGAAGCTTCTGACGTGCGTCTTCAATTGAAGCGCCGTATGGATACTTGATCTGCGCCCAACCGGTCAGGCCTGGTGCGATCAGGTGACGCTGTTCGTAGTAAGGAATCTCCTGCGCCAGTTGCGAAACGAAATGCTGGCGTTCCGGACGCGGTCCAACGAAGTCCATCTCGCCACGAAAGATATTCCAGAACTGGGGTATTTCATCGATACGAAGCTTACGAATGACCTTGCCGACGCGCGTCGTGCGATCATCATCCGGGCTGGCCCAGACTGGGCCGGCATTCTCAGCATCGGTTCGCATCGATCGAAACTTCATCAAGGTAAAAGGCTGGCCGTTTTTCCCCACGCGCTCCTGTTTATAGAGGATCGGCCCAGTTGAATCGACCTTGATTAAAATCGCAGTGACGATGGCAAAAGGTAACGAAATAAGGCCGCCCATCATCGCTACGATTCGGTGGACAATGTTGCGTGCTATGCCGGCAATTCGTGCCTGTCTGCCACGACTGGAAAAGATTAACCATGAGGGGCGAATCATGTTTAGCGAAACTCGTCCCGTCACTCGCTCATAGAAGGAGGCGCCTTCTTCAATGTTGACTTTGCCGGCCAGACTTAGCTGCAAAAGTTCATTGGTAGGCAGTTGTCCTCTTCGTTCTCCCATGGCCACCACAATGCGATCGATGTTCTCCCTCCTGACAACTTCATCCAATTCCGATGTCAGACCAATCACCCGTGGGTTTATGAGACTTTTGCCGAGAAGTTGAGCATCGGTGCCAACAAAACCGGCAATGCGATAACCCGCGTCGGGCCGGTCCAGCATTTCACGAGCTACTTCCACAGCCAGACTGCCTGAGCCGACAATCAAAATCCTTTCACCAAAATCAGGGTGGCCAAGCAGCCAGTGGATAGACACGCGCCAGCTCACCATCAACCCCAACGCCACGGGCAGTGCAATCAGGAAGATGCCACGGCCCAGCATGAGTCCGGGGAAGGCATAGAAGGTAATTGCCAGGGCTATCCAGGCAAGGCCCAATGCCTGTAACAGTCTGAGCACGAGTTCACGCCGATCGTGCATGACTATGAAGTCATAGAGATCGAACAGATAGAAAGCAACGAGGCAGAAGACTGTGGCCAGAGCGGCTTTTAGAAATCCCTGCCTGAGGAGCAATTCATATTGAGCATCTTCGACGCCCAGGCGTAAATACACAGCACTTATGATCGCACCGAAAACGACTGCGGCTTCGGCGAGAAGCAATAGAGTGGTACGAGTATTTGCGCGAGAAGCTCTCAACTTGCTAGGCCACCTCTTCTTCTCTCTCTACCAGCCGCAACTTCTCATCGCCCGGCAGAGTGTTCTGCGGTTGATAGTAGCGCTGTTGGTAGTAGAAACTATTGGATTCAAGTTCTTCATCGGCGCGATTTAGAACAACTCCTAACATTCGTTCGCGCGGTAGCGTTTCCAAAAGCTTATCAACCAGCGCATATCGCGTTTTGCCCGCGCGCACTACCATTAGCGCGCCGTCCGCACGATTGATCAGCACATTGGCATCAGTAAAAATCCCCAGCGGTGGCGCATCGATGATTATGTAATCAAACATCCGGCGCGCTTCGGAGATCACTCCGGCATAGGTTGGACCGGAAAGCAATTCAGCAACGTCGTCGCGCGCTTTCCCTCCCGGAAGTAAATAGAGTCCCGCAGGATCCAGCCGAACAATCGCATCCTGCAGACTGAGTTCTCCGCCCAGTATTTCTGAGAGTCCCCGGGGAGCATCAATTGCCAGGTATTCGGTGGCACACGGTTGTCGTAAGTCGCTATCGATAACCAGAGCGCGAACGCCTTCGGTCTGGGCCAGGAGCCACCCAAGATTCAAGGCTGTCACTGTCTTGCCTTCGCCCATTTCTGCACTGGTGATTACAAAAGTGCGCATTTGTTCGCGTTCGCCCGCCTGTAGAATTCTGGTACGGAGTGAACGAAATTGCTCGCAATAGGCAGAACGTGGTTGGGTAATCGCTACCAGATGAGGCTCGACGCGCGCCGCGGAAACGTCGTAAGCGACGAAACCTCTGGCGCGCGCCGGCCTGGCAGCGTTCAAAGTTGCCCCAGCAGCACGCGAGCCCATTCCGATGGGGAGTGCCGTCCCTTCGGTTGCATTCGCAGTGTGCGCAGTGAACGCTGAACTTTTCGCGGCATTTTCCGCGCCGGCGAGGATCGAAGATACGCTGTATAGCTGCTCTTCAATCTCACTCACCGTTTGGACTAGCCGGGTCTTGCGGACTTCGCCGCGATCCTGTGTTTCCGGTGGCTGTCGTTGTGACGACACAGCTGGCCCGTTAACCCCGGAACGCCTTAATGCGTCATAAACTCTGCCCATGATTTCTCCTTGGTTTAAGAACTCCCTGCGTTAGCAGGGACCGCTTGCAGGTGGTTCTGACAGATCTAGTTGGTTGGATCACCACTACCGTTACCAGCCGCCCACAGTTCGGCACGCCCGGCAGCAGAAAATATCCTGGCTGCCAGCTCTCTTTCCTCACCGGCCTGTAGTCCGCGGTCAGGGCGCGGCAGCATATCGAAACTTTCAGCGACCTCTTCGATGATCGAGCGGTTAATGGTTGGTTCACCGGCGGCGTAACCGGCCAGCAATGCGTTGTCGCAAAGGTTGTTGATATTGCGAGGAATGCCTTCGGTGCAGCGGTAGATGTAATCAACTGCGTCGGGCAGAAACATATCGGTACGGGTAGCACCGCTGACGAGCAGGCGGGAGGTTATGTACCGGTCAGTTTCTTCAACGTTTGGCAATGGCTTGATTACACAGCGCAGAGCGACTCGCTGCTTGAGTTGACGCAGATCCGGATTATTCAAAACATCGCGCAGTTCCGGTTGACCGGTCAGTACAATCTGAAGTTGCTTGGCAGTGTTCGATTCGAAGTTTGAAAGTAGCCGGATCTCTTCAAGCACACTGGGTGAAAGCCCCTGCGCTTCATCAATGATTAAGACCGTGCGCAACCCACGCGAGTGGCGCGATTCCAGCGCCTGACCGAGTGCCACCAGGAGTTCCGGCTTGGTTTCCCACTTTTGCACGTCGAGCAGACTTGCAACGTGCTGGTAAAACTCGGTAACTGACAACCGTGGATTGAAGATGTATGCGACCAATACCGTGCGGTCGAGTCGCTGCATCATCCAGCGCAGGATCGTCGTTTTTCCGGTTCCGACTTCGCCCGTGACTACGATCAACCCCTTACCGCTTTCAATTCCGTAGTGCAGGTTGGCCATCACTTCCGTGTGCGACGGAGTGAAATAGATGAAGCGCGGATCGGGAGTCAGCGCGAATGGCAATTCTTTCAAACCGTAAAATTCTGCGTACACTTAGTAACCTCCAAAATCCGGTCAGTAGTTGTGCCTGTCGGTCAGGCTTATACGGCGAAGCGCTCGAACACCTGCGTTAGTTTCAAAACCAGCGCCAGCGCGGGAATGGCCAGGATGCTCGCTGCAACCGCACTAGCCAGTAGGAGCTTGCGGCGACGCGGAAGCCGGTGGGCTTCCTGGGGCGTTAACAATTCGGGCAACGTCATGAGCACCGGTAGAGATGTGTAGTGAGCTGCGTCTTCACTTGTTTGAATAGTAAACAGTCGTGGAACTTCAAATAGTCCGGCTAAAAGAAAGCCGACTGCGAGCCCTGCCGCGAGTCCCATGCCCATCAGCATGAACCGCTTGGGGGCTACCGGGCGAGCCGGCAAGTTTGCCGGGTCAACCACCTGAATACCTTCACCTTGCTGCTCTCTGGCCGCGTCGGCGCCCAGCCCAATCTTCTGGGCTTGCAACAAGACTTGATCGTAAGCTGCCTTCTTTGTTTGATAGTCCCGATCTAAGGCCCCAAGTGCGACTTCGGCGCCGGGAACCTCGTTTATTCGATCCATTACCTGTGCAATCTGTTTGTCGATTTCGGCAAGCATGCGTTGCTCGCGTTTGATCTCGCCATCAGTGAGCTGTAATTCCGCCTCAAGGTTAGCCACGGCGAGATCCGGACGATCGCGAAGTTTTTCCTGCTTCTCCTTGATGCGTTGTTTCCACTCGGTAATCATCTGGTCCATTGCAATGTTGACCGAGTCAATCTCGGCTTGCTTCGCAAGGACATCAGGATGCTTCGCTCGCAACTCTGTCAGCATGCGCGTCAACTGCGACTGTAGATCTGCTTTGCGAGCGACTAGTTGGGACCAGGCAAGCGTGGTTTTTGGGTCAGTCGTATTCTCGGCTACTTCGTCTTTCAGCTGGTCTGAACTTTTCTTAACCAACGCCAGCTGCGTGGTTGCCGCAGCCCGGCGATCCTGAAAACGGCCAACGTCGGCGATATAGGCTTTTTGCTGCTCGCGCAGACCTGCCAACTGAGCGATCAAAGAAGCGGCTTCCGATGGTAGGTTACCAACGTTTTTCTGCATGAAGTCGAGCCGCTGTTTATCGACCTCATCAAGCTCCTCCTTCGCCTGGTTGACCTGCTGGTCTATGAACTGTTTCGCGGAGCTGGTGGAGTTAATGGTGTTCTTCGTCTGTTCGTCGATGTATTTGCTGGCTAATTCGGCAGTGACTGCTTGAGTCGTCTTTGCATTTCTGCCGCGGTAAGTAATGTTGAAGCCATTGGTAATATCGTTGCGGCTGGTATTCACCTCGACCGTAATGCTTTTACGCATATAGTCGATGAGCACTTCCATCGGCTCACCGCGCGTTTTTTCGGTTTTGTAAAGATCGTATTTCTCTATCAGGGGCTCGAGTGAACTGCGACTGGTAACGACCTGCGCGATGCTGTTTATCTGGCGGGTCAAGCTATCTTCCGTAATTGAGGGAACGACGGAATTGGGTAGCGTCGAAGGCTTCACCACAATCAGCGTTGAGGACTGGTAGAGGTCCGGCAACTGGATCACCACTATCGCCACTGCCATCGCAATTGCGACCGCCGGAAGAATAATTAGCCACTTGCGCTTGCGGGCAATCTTGCCGTATTCGCCTGGCGTCCGCTGCCGAAATTGAATACTCATAAGACGTCTCCTGGGATTCAGTCACTTGCTAGAGCGTGGCTAAAACGTTGCGAGCTTCGTCAGCTTCGGAAAACGGTGCCTTCTCGCTTAACTTCACGGCTTGTTCCAGCGCGCGGCGGGCGGCCTCTTTGTCACCTTTAGCCTTCAGAGCCATTCCCAGGTGATATTGGTAATTTGCCGATGGACTTCCAGCGCCATTCTTGACCGAGCGTTCATCCAGAGCGACCGCCTTTTTAAGTTGTTCGATTGCAGCGCCGTAGAGCCCTTTCTTGTAGTAGACCCAACCAAGCGTATCGACAAAGCCCGGAATGTTTGGATTCTTTTGGACCACGCCCTGGGCCAGGCGTACGGCTTCATCGAGATTGCCGTTGCCGCTGACTGCGTAAAGCCAGGCGAGATTATTTGCGGCAATCACAGCGTTTTGATCCTTAGCTATTGCCTTTCGATAGCTCTCAGCGGCGGCATCGTAGTTCTTTCGTGAATCGTCGAGCATACCGATCAGCGTGTAAGCCGTAGCGTTATCCGGCCGCCGTTCGAGAATTTTTTGATACTCGGCGATTGCTCGATCTTCCTGCTTCGTGTTGATGAACAATGCACCTAACGAGGAATACGCGGCGATGTAATTGGAATCCAACTCAAGTGTCTTGCGCAGCTCGGCTTCTGCCTGGCCCGAGTTGCGCTCAAAACCGTAAACCTGCGCTTTGAGATAGTGAAGTGATGCGTTGGTCGGATAGGTGCTGAGCACCTGATCAATCCTGGCGTGGGCTTTATTCAACTCGTTCTGACGAGCGTATAACCGGATAAGTCCGCTCAAGGCGTTGAAGTTTGTATTTTCGATGGCCAACGCATTCTCGTAGAAGCCGGCAGCTTCATCAGCCTTATTCTCAGCTAACGAAACCGTGGCCAGGCTGATGTAAGCATAAGTGTCCCGGGGAGCGGCTTCGCGAGCCATCAGGAAGTCTTGCCGCGCCGCTTGAGTATTACCCTGTTCCACCGCCGCGGAACCGCGCAAGAGGAACGCCTTCGCCCGAATCTCAGCCAACATTTGAGGCGAGCTCTGCCGATCCGGAGTAGCTTGAGCAAGCCGGTCCAGCAATTCAGATGAGAGACGCTGGGCAGCTTTGGTGTCTCCTGATGCAAGACTGATCTGAGCCTGGATCAATTTCGCTGGAAGATAATCGGGATAGTATCTTTCAAGGTCGCCCGCGAATGCCCGGGCTTGATCCACGTTACCCAGGTTGAAGTTTACCTGGGCCATGAAATAGAGACCGGAACGTGAGTTTGGTTCCTGGACGAGCACCTCTTTGAGATCCTCGACGGCGGCCAGCAAATCATCTGACTGACCCGTTTGGGCCCGCACTCTCGCGCGCAAGAGCAGCGCCTGTCTGTCGTGTTGGTCTTTTGCCAAAACTTCACTTATCTGGGCCATCGCTCCCTGGGTATCACCTCGCATGAGCATGATTTCGCCAAGCCGATAGCGGCCTTGAGTGAAGTCAGGCGACTTAGCTAATACTTCCTGGTAGATGCGAATCGCTTCATCCAGCCGATTTATTGATGAATAAAAGTCGGCCAGAACAGCCTGACCTTCCGGCTTCTCTTTATCGAGATCGGCCAAAGCCTTGTATGCAACTTCTGCCTTATCAAAGTCTTTGTTGACTAAATAGAAACTGGCTAACACGAAGCGCGAGGTGCGGTTGGTCGGGTCTACCTCGACGGCCCTTTTCATTTCCGCTTCCGCGTCTGCGAGCCGTCTAAGTTGCACCAGATACTTGCCGTATTCAGTGTGGGCCAAACCGGAACTATTGTTGACTGAGATGGCGCGCTGAAAAGTTTCTTCAGCCTTCGTCATGTCGTTAGTGACTATGTAAAAGCGCGCCAGACTCAGATACGACTCGACCCGTTTGGTATCTAAGCTGATTGCATGGTTAAACTCGCCGAAAGCTTTATCCCGATTATTCTGAGCATAAAAAACACTGCCCATCAGAATGTGCCCTTCGATGTGATTGGCATCTTTCTGAAGGATCTCCCTTGCCAATCGCTCGGCTTCAGCAACTAACTGTGGGTTTGATTTGGATCCCGCAATATAGTAGTTGCCGAGTTTCACTCGAGCGTCGAGATGGCCGGCGTCAAGTTCGGTAGTCTTGCGCAGCTCTTCAAACGCTTCCTGAAAACGCTGGAGGCCTTCGTACGACCGCGCCAGACCCCAGTGCGCAGAGGCCAACCTCTCATCAATCTGGATGGCATTGCGAAACTCAAGCGAGGCTTCCTGAAATTTTTCGTCTTTCAGATAGGCTTCGCCCTGGTTTACGTGGGCTATCTTGGCTTTTTCGGGATTGGAGCAACCGCTGATTGCGAAGAGTGTTGCTAAAAGGACGGACAGAAGGGTGGCGTGATAAAGGGTAATTCGGCACTCAGTTTTCATTCTCTTTTCCTCTCGTCGGGAGCAGTTATTCCTGCTAAGACTTCCGCAGCAGGTTGGCTTCCCAATTCTTTCGCTTTCGGTCCTGCATGTGGCGGGCAACGCCACGTGACGAGTACGAGAGCGAGACACCTCTACAAAAAGGTTAATTCCAAAGGGTTTCCGCAAACTCAGAGACGAGCGAGCGGGTTTATCCAAACTTCGCCCAGTTAGATTTTGTAGTTATTCAGTCGGGAACGAATTCTGGCAGGATTGCCGACGAATGCGTGGCAAGATCAACAGCCGCTTGCAAGGCTTTGGACTCTGAACCATCAACCGGCGTCATGATCCGGACCATGGCTCCATCCGACCGGCGCAACCGGACACTGTCGACGACCGTGTAGACTTTGCCCCAGTATTCGCTGGCGATTGCGCGGCCGCGACCCTGGTACCAGTAGATTAGCAGCTCTTTATGGAGGCCATTTTGGATTAAATACCTGTTGGCAACGAAAGGAGCTCTTCCCTCGGGCGTAATTGTAATTTTTCCGGGCTCGTTCATGACCCAGCCCGCCCCAGGCAGACAGTTCAAAGGGCTGTGGTAAGTGGCTCCGTCACGCTGGCTGGCGTAATAACCCACATAAAAATTAACAACCCGGCCATCGGTTCCGCGATAGTTGCGCAGTAGATAATCACTGGAACGAAGCACAGCCAGTGTTTGATTGTCGAATTGTTCATCGCCGCCGCTCTGGTTCCAACTTCCAATCTGCCTGGGAAAAGCTTTTAGTTCCTTGCGCTCGACTTGCACTTCACCCAGATAGCCCCAGGCATTAACAACAAGGCCGCCGGCCAGCAGAACGGCAAACAGAATTGCGAAGCGCCAATTTTTCATCTAGTCCGCTCCTTCCGCTGGCGCAAGCTGTGTTGGCGTCGCCGCAGGACCAGTAGTGGATATCACTTGAGGCGACACTCTGTCGTCTCGTGGATCAATGCGATTGTCCGAAGCGGGCCTCGCGCGATCCAGAATCCAACCAACGCCAAACAACATCAGGAAGGCAACGACGTAGATAACCCACCCAGAAAAGCTGTGGAAAAAACCGTCAGCCACTTTGGTTCCATAGTAGTGGGCGAGGACCCCGGTGCCGCTAACTCTCAACGCATTGGTAAAGATCGCAATTGGTACAGCCGACAACACAATTATGGCTGCCCGCCAGAAGCCGTAACTTTTTAAGAGCGATAGCGCACGCGCTGTGGTACCTGATGGTTTGGAGTCATCGCTGGGATTCTTATCACCAGGATGTTTTCCGCCGTGCGAATGAGTGAAATAGGCAAAGACTACGGCCAGCGTGACGAGCGTCATGAGCGAGCGTATGCCGCTGCAAGCTTCGACGACCTCCAACTTCTTCGTCTCGAATGCGCCACGGGGCATTAACTCAATTACGTTTCCCTGTCGCAGCACTGGTATGTCAAAGGCCATCATTGCCCACACCGCACAGCGCGACGCAAATAACTGCAGGGGAAAAGCTATCTTGTTGAAGATAATTGCCGGAATCGGGATCGCCAATAAAAGCAGGAACAGGGGTACGAGCACCAACCGCAAAAGAGCAAAACCCCAAAAATAGAGAACTGTCGCTCCCAGCATGAGGACCAATGAGATCCTCTGCATAAAGAGTTCTGCGCCGGCAGTGCCTGACCAGAGACCAAGCAGGGCCGCCAACACGGCAGTTAGTCCCATAATCGTCGCCGGCCGCGCCGCCGTGCGTGCAAACCGCTCTCGCTGGCTCCAGAGGATGTATCCAATGATGAATGGAATCAAAAGACCGTGGGAATAGTTCTCGTCGGTCCACCAATCGCGGCCCAACTTCAACAGCACGGTTGCGTACACGAAAACGAGAGCTGAAGAGATGGCGAGAATACGCCAGACTTGTCTTGATGCAGGGATACTTGTTGGGGCACTCATTAGCGGTCTTTTCGGTCTCGCGCAGGGAAAGGGCAATTTCCCTACCAAAGTCCAATTTCTATTGCGACCTTGAATTCAACAGTTTGAGACTTCAAATCCAGGACCTGAGATTTCAAAACTTGGTTGAGTCAAGCGGCCATTCGTAGAAAACGAGATGGCTCAAGTTCATTAATACTCCTAAAGAGATAGGATTTCCGGCAACCAGGGCCGCAGATTGAGGTTCTTTTAGTTTCTTAATCGTCTGTGGAGAGGTGGTAACGAAGGGTCCGCTCTACTCGTTTTTGACAATAACGAATGAAGGTGTCACGGGGTTGGAGTCCGAAGTCTTGCCTTGAATGACGAGCCCGTGGCGTCTGAGTTCATGGCGAAGCAGCCATTCGCTTTGGAAGGTTTCGCGACTGGGAATACGCCAGCGCGGCTGGCGCCGCGTGAGATGGTAAGCACTGCCGGCGACAAGCACGCGTGTAGCATGAATCATAGAGCTGACCTTGCCCCGTTTGAGCGCCTGTTTGAGCTCAAGCAGATACCAGCGCACGCCACTGATCTTCAGGAGATACTTGCCGCCGGGACGAAGTACGCGTGAGACTTCGGCGAAGGCGCGTTGGTTGTGCGTGTAGGGCAGGACCAGGCGACAAATCACCACATCAAAAAAACTCGCAGGAAAAGGCAAGTCTTCCGCTCCGCCACGAAGAAAGTTGACGCGCGCCGATGGCGCATGGGCCGCGAACATCTCCCGTCCGACGCGTCCTACAGTCGGCGCGATATCCATCCCGAAACCGAGCGCGCCCTTCTCAGTCACGAAGGGTAGAAGTTCCTGGCCCGCGCCACACCCGACGTCGAGCACGCGCTCAACGTCCATGTCGGCTGTTGCCGCAAGCGAACCGCCGGCGCGTGCCGGATCTCCAGCGAACTTGTCCCATTCAACCCGCACATAGTGGTCGTAATCGTTGAATTCTATTGGTCCCTTGATTTCGTTCATGACTGGTTGACCGATCAAAGCGTTTAGCTGCATTTCTGTTTCTCAGGGCGTTGAACTAAGTTACATCGAACTATGGCGGTGGTCAGCTCCCGAGTGAAGCGATTAGCCAAAGGTCGTAGCTGACGAATCGGCACCGCCTCAAATTTATCTAATCGAAGCGGACTATTATCCACGAGGCGCTTGAAGCCGCGAATGGTCAATTGATTGAGCCCGCCCTCCACCTCACCAAAACGCATCGCCCCGTCGGTTTTGAAGTCCGAACGCCAGCGAATCAATGCCTCTTCGGTAAAAATAAGATGGGCCCACGGGAACACTGAGAAGAGGTGCCCGCCAAGCGGGTGATACCAGGTTGGGCCAAAGGCGGCGCGAATACAACCGCTCGGTTTGAGGAGTTTAGACATCTGTCTGAGGACTTCAGCAGGGTCATCGAAGTGCTCAAATGAGTCGAGGGCTATAATTATGTCAGCCCTTTCGTCAGTACTTTGTGCAAATTTGCAGCGATCACTTACACCCTGACGCTTAGTTTCCTCCCGGGCAATATTCAACCATCTTTCCTGAATATCAAGGCCTATGACCTTGCGCGCACCACGCTGAGCCATCTCAATGGCCGTGCCACCCATACCGCAACCGAAATCGATAACTACCTTGCCCGCGATTTCGTTCCAGATTTGTTTGCCAAGCAAAGCTTCAGTCTTGCTGCGGTGGGAATAAGAACTACTGTCTGAAAGCTCGACCGTTCCGTCTTTGCCAATTCTTCTGAGAAGCTTATAGCCGACAGTGCCGCCGATGATGCCCATTGCTCCTCCAGTAAACGGAATCTTGTCTAACAAAAACCGCTAAAGTCCTAAGTTTCCCACGTTCCCGCGGTAGGGACCGGGGGAGGCCTTTAACCGCGTCCTGCGTGCAAACGGCGTAACAACTGGGGCGCGACCTGCATAATCAAACCGACACCGCTGAGTTTCCAACTTCGCTGATGGCGGTTGGCCTTCTGGAGAGCCTCGCGAGCTTCGGCAAACTTGCCCTGCGACAAGTATGCCTTGCTCAATTCCAGCTCATGCATGGCTTTGATCTTTTCCATTACGCGCGAGACTTCGGCCCGCTCCTCAGACGTTAGCCCATAGGAATCCTGGATCTTCTGATAAACGCGAATCTGCCTTGCAATCCGGTTGACTTCATCGCCAGACAATCCTTCTTTGCGACACCTGTATTTAAGCAGCACCTTTTTCTGATAAGACGCGCGCGCTCCGTGACGCACCAGACGCAACCAGAGATCAAAATCCTGCGAGTTGCGCAGTCCTTCATCGAAGAGCCCGACATCGAAGATCAACTTCTTGCGAGTTACGACGCCTGAGGTCGTGATAGCGCATCGGTGGGTTACCAAACTGAGAAAGGAGACTTCGCCTTTCGACGGGGCCGTTTCCATAAAGGTGCGACCGGCCAGCGGTGAATCACCAAAGAGGAGAGCATCGGCGTAAACCAGATCGTAATTACCGGACTGCAAAAAACTGAGCTGGTCCTCCAGATAATTCGGCAGCCACAGATCATCCGCGTCAAGAAACGCGATGAACTCGCCGCGCGCCGCACGCAAAGCTTCGTTGCGCGCCGCACCCGCACCGCGGTTCTGCTGCTTTATGTAATGAATACGATCCCGATAAGGCGCGAGCGCCTGCTCGAGCGCTTCAGTGTCCGGCGAGCCATCATTGACTAAGATCACTTCGTAGTCATTGAAGGTCTGTGCGAAGACAGACTCCAGCGTCTCGCGGATGTAGGGCGCGACGTTGTAGGCCGGCATCACGATGCTAATTTGAGGTGGTGAATTCAATTATCGTATCCAGCGATCAATTTCGGTTTTCATTCTATGCCCTTTGCGGCAGCGCTGCGGAAATACCAGATAGCCAACCGCTAAACTCTACGGGCGAAAGACTGGAAATATCCAGCAACCGCGGTAACAGCAACGGATTCGAATTCACCGATGCCAGGCCCAACTCGCACGTCGTTGCCGATTCAATGCCGGCTTCAGTGAGCCACGGTAGAAAAGCCGAATCGTAAACCCCGCTCGGATAACAAAAGTGTGAAGGCGTCATGCCCGTAATCTCTTTAATGCTCTGCCGGTTTTCTTCGATCTCTCTCCGGAACAATTCGCGAGCCATGGGCATGCGATGCCGGTGCGTGTGCAATTGTATGTCAACGCCTGCTGCCGCAAGTGCCTTCACTTCATCAGGGTTTACTAGTTGCAAGATTCTTCCGGCCAACAGCGCGTCGTAATCAACGTTGAGCTGTTTTGCCAGCGTGGCGGCCAGCGCATCTTTTTCTTCCGCGCAGAGCTTGCGTTCGCCGGCACCTCTCTGAATTTCTTTGAGCGCTGCTGATCGTGAAGATTCCGACGCCAGATCAAACCGCAATCCGTCTCCGCTAATGGCGTTCAGATCGAGAGTTTTGCTTCGGCCTTTCCAGAGCAAGTAAGAACACATCACATCAAAAACAGGTTTGTTGTAGCGCGAATAGAAAGTAGTCAGATAAAGCGTGGCGGGAAAATCGAACTCCCGCAAAATAGGATGGGCCTGCTTGTAAAAGTCATAAGTACCATCATCGAAAGTAATCGCCACGGATTTGTCAGGCAGCTCGCCTGAATATAAACGCGTGAGGGCTTCGCTAAGGGGCAGCACCGTACAACCAGAACGCTTAATTAGCTGCATCCGCGTCCGGAAAAACTCAGGCGGCATAAACTGCGTGTAGTCCCATAGATGCTCATCGTCCAGAGAAAGCCCGTGATAGGCCAGAATCAAAAGACGACTCTGCCGCCACCGGCTATTCTCGACCAATCGGAACACTCCGGAAGTCTGGAGTGTGCCCAGGGTCCCTTGCTTAAGCTTTTTGAGCATCTGTTAAAAGTTAGTTTTCTTTATGGGGCAGACCGCTGCTCGGGCGCGTTGTAGTTACGCGCCTTTGGCGAACCAGACTTGAAGCCGCCTCGGGCCGCGTTTGTGTAAGACGAGAAAGTCTGGGTGCCGGATCGATCTTCGCAATAAATAGATCGTACCTCCCGCTCTTCCCCCAGTTTGACGTGAAGGCAATAAAGCGTCCGTCCCGGCTGATGGTCGGTTTCGGAATCGCCCAGTAGCCGCTGGTGTTGGTCAGATTATCGATGATTGAACGGTGATGAAAGAGCCGCCGGATACGTTGCGAACCATCCGTCGCGAACTGCATCACCTCACCTCTGAAGGCGCCGGTATTGTACGGGCCAGCTGTAGGGTACAAAGCCATCGTGGCCCAACTCTCATCATCAGCATAAAGCGTGATGTGCTGGTCTTGCGACCAATCAGTCATTCCTTTCGCATCCTTGTAATCGAACAATATTCTATGGTGGCGCAGATCGCCTAGAATTCTTCCGTTCGCACCCCCAGAGAAATTGCCATGGCCCACAAGGGTTCCTGTACCCAGATCCCCGTGAGAGGGTGAGTCATCTTCGCCGGTCCAATAAATCGTCTGCCAACTACCATTCGTCAGGTCCAGGATCCTTATTCGCGCCTGGCCCGCTGTGGGCGACCCGTTCGGCGAGAAAAATACCCACCGACCTGACTTATCAGGCAGGCAAGCATTTGTTCCCACTATCGGAAACAACCTGGGGTCATCTGTCGCAATGTGCAGCAGCACGCTATCGGTCGAGCGTTTCCAAACTATGAAGTACAGCGCATCACTGTGACCTACGCGCTTGTGATGAAAGGTAAATATATCGTCGTGGCCATCCTGAGCTACGTGCATCTCAAAGAGATAATCTGGTTTGCCACGAGCAAGTTGCGGGGCAAAATCTTTTAGCAGGGTGAAAGCATTAGTAGACGGGCGGTAGGAATATAGCTTCATCCCAGTCGCCGGATAGTCGGGGCTGTAGTAGTTGACATGCACAAAAATCAAGTCAGGGTCGACACGCGACCAGGTTGCTCCCTCCCAGGTGAGCGTTACCCCACCGGGTAATGTTGGCGAGGTTCGTAAAGTTGCTCCCAGCCTGAAATTAATGGGATCAAAGGC
>Ga0070697_100002334_pt1 | contig 14591 bp, 7 predicted proteins | sample KBSK1501metaG_FD_65475 | JGI IMG/M metagenome (GOLD analysis project Ga0070697, IMG submission 65475) | Corn, switchgrass and miscanthus rhizosphere microbial communities from Kellogg Biological Station, Michigan, USA - KBS K1-50-1 metaG | ecosystem: Host-associated > Plants > Roots >...
CGAAGAAACCGTCTGGCATGATGGACCACTAACCTCGGCCGTACGCAACGGCGCCATCTGCTATCTCGACGAAATTGTTGAAGCCCGCAAGGACACGGTCGTCATCATTCATCCGCTGACCGATCATCGTCGTCGCCTGCCCATCGAAAAACGCGGGACCGTGCTGGAAGCGCCGGCAGATTTCATGCTGGTTGTTTCCTACAATCCGGGGTACCAATCCATTCTCAAAGATCTGAAACAATCAACCCGCCAGAGGTTTGTGGCCATCGACTTTGACTATCCGCCGCCGGAGATGGAGACGGAGATCGTCGCTCGCGAAGGCGGAGTTGATGAAGGCACAGCGCGCGATCTGGTCCTCATTGGCCAGAAAGTGCGTAACCTTCGCGGACATGGCCTGGAAGAGGGCGTCTCCACCCGTCTGTTGATCTACGCCGCGCAACTGATCACCCTCGGCATCCCGCCCGTCACCGCCGCGGAAGTAGCCATGTGCTCGCCCATCACTGACGATCGCGAACTGCAACGCAGTATCCGCGAGATCGTCACCACGGTTATTTAGAGATGGTTCCCAACGATGAGCAAGCTGATGGAGAGAATAGTTCCGATTCCCTCGGAGAGCTCCGATCTGAAGACGGCGCCCATGACAGGCTACGCTCAGCGGAGCGGCAATCATTCCTCAAGTTAACTCGCGAACTCGCACATTTACCTTTCGAACAATCCGCCGCAGCGCTCGAAACAAGTGCGGCTATTGCCGGCGTGTCTCTGCGAGCGGGGATTGAATACTTGCGCGCGGCCCCAACGGCCGCCGGTGTCTTGCAGCCAACGGAGTTACGCGCGTGGGGAGAGATGGGGCGGCGGCTGGCAATGAGTGACGTGGAGACCGCGATTACGTTTTTCGCCGCGGGAGTCGATGGACTCATGCGAGTGCCCGAGAAGGTTCGTCCCTTGCTCTTCCAATTATGTTTCCGCCAGATCACCCTTTCGTCGTCAATTGCAGTCGACACTCTTCGAAAAGCGCCCGCGCTCGCGGAGGCAATTGGCAACGTGGAGACATTGGAAACAGTTTTCGAGGTTGCCGCCGAGATATCCCGCCGCTCAGCCAAGCATAGTGCCGAGTTTCTCAATCGAACACCCCGGGTCCTGGCGGCCTTAAACAGGGTAAAAAATCCGGAGGTCACGAAAAGGGGCACCGAGCTGGCTCGGGAATTTGCCTCTCGTGCCGGCGGGATTGCAGCCGATGCATGGGTCGCGCTCCCGGCGGCGCTCCGGCATCTCAACTCGAATGACGCTCTACGCCTGCTGGATAACACGATGGGTTTCCTCGAACGCGGCGGAGGTTCGGCGCTGCAGGTTTTAATCACCGGCGGCGAAATGCTTCGCTCGTTGCCGGAGATCTTCGATGATTGGTTGAAACTGTTGTGGACGGTCGCGCAGCACGGGAACGCCAGCCTGATTGCGTTCGTTCGTAGCAGCCCAGGGTTTGTCGGCAACCTCGCCACTGATGTGGAGCATGTCCGCAAGATCAACCTCGCCGAGCGCGTAATCAGACTGACGCGCGAAATCGCCGAAGTTGACGGAGAGGCAGCCCTCGCTTGCTTCCGTTCCAGTTCATTGGCTCTTCGAACTGTTTCAATCGAGATGTTTGAACAGTGGGCGCGCGAAGGTCTGCGGTCACACACAAAAGACGCGCGGGCGCGCCGTAGTTACTTCGCGTTGGAGACGCGAGGCAGTCACGATGCGCTGCGAAGCGGCAGCAGTGGCCTGTCGCTCGAGGCAGTGAGGCATCTGCTTCAGCTTTACGTTGAAGGACTAACCGGCCAGGAAGTGGAGATTAGTCCGCTGGCCGCAGTGCCGGTTGAATCACGGATCGGTGACGGGCGCACCATTCACCTGCCCTCCGTAGTTGCCGAGTTTGGTGACGACGACCTCGACTTCCGGCTGTATAAAGTTCTGGCCGCGCATGCCTCCGGGCAAATTGAGTTTGGAACTTATGAGCGTGGGACGTCAGTTCTGCGGGCGGCTTATGCTGCTCTAAGCGAAATCTACAGTCCGGTGAACAGCGCCGCAATCGACGCCTTTGCCGTCGCTGACGAGATGGTTGAACCAGATCAGGCATTCCTGTCTGCTGATGAGTCAGATGAGAACTCATTACCAGAATCGGGGCGCCGGCGAAGTGACCCCGACTCCCGGACCGATCGGAGTGTTTGTCCCACCGACGTCGACTACCGTGTGGTCCTGCAATTGTTCCCACATCCGCAACTCGCCCGCAGAATATTCGGCACCCTGGAAAACGGCCGCATCGATCGGCGTCTGCGCCAGAACTACCGCGGGCTCGCCCGCGATCTCGATTTGATTCGCGAGCACCTCCGTCGCGGACGCCCGTCAGTCCTGGAGTTGCCGGCTACGCTGCTTCCTTTCGAATTACTCTTTCAAGTCGTTCTGCTGGGTGAGGCGACAGCAGATGCGCGACAGTATTACGGTCAGATTGTTTCCGAACTCGAAACGGTGGCAGCGGACTATCTATCGAACCCTTTAGCCACAGTCGCCGATACTCTGATGGCCACGAGTAGAGTCTATTCGCTGTTTCAATCCATGGCTCCCAGCGAGGATTCGGTTCAGGAAGTTGAGATGCAGGAGGAGCCTTCAGAAACGGAAGAAGAAAACGCTGTCGCGACCGAGAGTTTTAACCGCCGGCAATCTCAACAAAAACCCGAGCGGCGAGACGTTCGCGAACTTTTCAATGCCTGGAACGATCCGGACGCTGACGGCGAGCCTGATGAACTTGCGGGCGCAGAGGCATGGAGGGAGGCTGAGCTTCCGGAACAAATGATTGAAGAGGGCGAAGTAGCCTTCAACTATGACGAGTGGGATCGCGAGTTAAGCGATCATCGTCTGGGCTGGTGTCGGGTAGTGGAGAAGCGCGTGAAGCATGGCGATGGAGTCTTTGTCGAGCAAACTCGAGAGCGGCACAAAGGGGTAATTTCTTCTATCCGCCATCAATTCCAGTTGATGAAGCCGGAGGATCTGTTGCGGGTTACGAACGAATTGGATGGAGAAGAATATGACCTCAACGCGGTGGTCGATCATGTTATCGATCGCCGCGCCGCCAGGGTTGGAGGCGGACATCAATCCGAACGGCTGTACATGAAACGCTTGCGGCGGCAACGTGACGTGGCGGTATCGTTCCTGCTTGATCAGTCTTCGTCAACGGCGCGGACAATCGGCCGGCATCCCCTCCAACCTTACACGCGGCCTGGCCGGCGCATCATTGAGATTGAAAAGGAAGGACTGGTCCTGATGAGCGAGGCGCTCGAAGCCGTCGGCGACATGTATTCGATCAATGGTTTCACTTCCGAAGGCCGGCGCAACGTGAAATTCTATGTGGTTAAGGATTTTGACGAGAAGTATTCTGACGAAGTAAAGCAACGAATCGGGGGCATAACCTTTCAGAACAACACCCGGCTCGGTGCCGCTATCCGGCACGCTTCGGCAAAACTTGCGAAGCAGGAGGCGAGGACGCGCTTGCTAATCGTCTTGTCTGATGGACGGCCCTATGATCATGACTATGGCGATGCGCGTTACGCTCGCGAGGATACGCGCGAAGCCCTGCGGCAGGCGAAAAACTCCGGCATCACTCCGTTTTGCATTACCATCGATCGCGAGTCGGAAGCGGAACTAAAAGATCTCTACGGAGACATCGGGTACACGATTATTGATGACGTGCTTTCGCTGCCCGAGCGGCTGCCGGGAATTTATCGGAGACTGACTACATAGGATTAGTCCGTTTGAAACTGAGTAGCCCCTGCTCAAATTGAATGAAGCTGACCAGCGGGGGCAAGCCCCCGCTGTTTTAATGTTGCTCAGTTGTCTGCTTCCCAAAACCACCGCCGCCGGGAGTTTCGATTCGCACTCGATCGCCGGCATCGAGTTGCCAGCTCCCTTTCGATCCAAGCTTGCGCTCACGTCCATCGTGACTAATCGCCGCGCTCCCGGGCTTGCCGTCCTCGCCACCTGACAAACCATAGGGCCCACGCTTGCGTCGATCAGCCAGCAACGACATGCGCGCAGCGACGAGCGTTTCAATCTCGCGAATCACGCCATCCCCGCCTCGATGCTTTCCCTTTCCGCCTGAGCCTTTGCGAATCCGGTATTCGTGGACGCGCATTGGATAGGCATATTCAAGTGCCTCGGCCGGTGTGTTCAGGCTGTTGGTCATGTGGGTATGGACGGCACTCAGGCCATCGCGAGCCGGCCGCGCACCCATGCCGCCGGCAACAGTTTCGTAGTAGGAAAACTCCTGACCGCCATGGTCAGGGCGCGAATCAATTCCCCCGATAGTCAGATTATTCATGGTCCCCTGGCTGGCTGCTGGAATCCGCTCCGGTAAAGCTCTAGCCAGTGCTTTGAACAGAACATCGACAATGCGCTGCGAGGTCTCGACGTTTCCCCCGGCTACCGATGCAGGATGGACGGCATTAACCACGGTGCCCCTGGGCGCCACCACTTCGATCGGGCTCATCAGCCCGGCACTGGCCGGTACATCATCGCCAAGCAGACAGCGGAAGACATAGGAAACCGCAGAAACGGTAATCGCTTCGACCGCATTGATTGGCCCAGCGACCTGGGGCGAGCTGCCCGAAAAGTCGACCCGCGCCTGCGAGCCCTTGACGTTGATGCGCACTCTGATCGGAATCTCGCGATCGGATACACCGTCGTCGTCAAGTACATCTTCCGCGTCATAATCGCCGTCAGGAATTGCGCCGATCGCATGTCGCATGAGCCTGCCGGAATATTCGATCAAATGCGCCGCATACTCAGCGGCTTCGGTCGCACCGCGACGCTGCACGATCTCAAGGAGGCGCATATTGCCGGTCTTGAGCGAGCCAATCTGGGCCTGAAAATCTCCGCGGCGTTCATCGAGGCCGCGAACATTCGCCAGTATCAAGCGCATCAGATCGTCATTCAGCACGCCACCAAGCACCAGGCGAACCGGCGGAATGCATAGGCCTTCACCGTAGAGGTCTGTTGCCATTCCCATCGACCCGGGCGTCGCGCCGCCAATATCTGCATGGTGAGCGCGGTTGGCTACGTAGAAAAGAGGACCGGCGACCAACGACCGACGACGGTCAAGAGAACGGTTTCTCACGGTCAACGGTCGGCGGTCGTCCGTCCGTCCCGCAAACACGCCGCTCACCAATGTCACATCCGGCAGGTGCGTGCCGCCGGAAAAGGGATCGTTGATGGCCACCACGTCGCCGGGTTTGAGTTCGATCTCTCTTAAAGCGGCGGCCACCGCCATGGGCATTGATCCCAGATGTACCGGCATGTGATCGCCCTGAGCGATCACCCAACCACGGGCGTCGAATACGGCGCATGAGTAATCTCGCCGCTCTTTAATGTTTGGCGAGAAGGCAGTGCGCCTGAGCGCGATGCCCATCTCTTCAGCTACTGAGGTGTAGAGCGCGCGATAGATTTCCAGGGTTGTTGGATCGAACTGCTTCATCGTTTCTTTAACCGCCAAGCTTTGTCAGACGGTTAACCGCCAAGACGCCAAGATCGCCAAGTGAAAACAATCAACTAAGCAATGCTCGGTTGGGAAGGTGGGCTTGCCCCCGCTGTGTTCTGAGCCCACACTCAATGTTGTTTTCTTCGTCGAAGCGGCGGCAAGCCCGCCTTCCTCACTGCGAATTTCATGTAACTTGAATGATCAAGTTCCCAAAGCCATCAACTTCTGCTTTAGCGCCCGCCGGAATAAGAGTCGTTGAAGAATACTCCGTCACGACACATGGCGTGCGAAGCCGGGCTCCTGCCGTTAGCCCGTCCCGATCATAAACAGCAACTCGCACTTTCTTCCTATCCAGATAAGCGCTCCTATTCTTAAAGTGTTTCGCATAACCCTGCCTACCAGGAACCCGGCCACGTTTCTGCATGAGCTTCTCGACAATTCCGCTTGACCGCAGACGCACGCTGACGATCTCAACGATGTTCGACTCCTGCGCGTAACCGTAGCGTGCCTGATGGACCCGATGAAAACCCGCGGCCAGATCTGCGTCGGTCTCTTTGATCTCCAACTCAAACGACTGCCCTTTATAGCGCATGGCCAGCGAGCGCTGATGGAGTTGTTTCGACTTCGGAAACCCTTCGCCGCGAAGCGCTTCAGCAGCGCTCCGTTCCATCTCTTTAAAAATTCTGGCTAACCTTTTTTCGATGTCCTGGCCCACATCCAGCATTATCGTCCGGCTCTGGTCCTTCACCACGTCTGCCGTAATCACGCCAATCGCTGAAAGAGCCCCGGCGGATTTTGGCACTATGATCAGGGGAATGCGCAGCGCCTGGGCCAACTCCACTGCGTGCAATCCACCGGCGCCGCCAAAGGGAAGTAGCGCAAACTCGCGGCTGTCGTAACCTCGTTCAACCGAAATTCGTCGCAGCGCCCGTTCCATGTTTGTGTTCGCTACCGTCACCACCCCTCGCGCTGCTTCAATTGCGCTGACTTTGCGACCGGCAGCGTTACTCAAGTAGCCGGCGAGTTGGATCATGGCTCGCTGCGAGCGCTCCTGATCGAGTAAAAACTCGCCGCCGAGCAAACCAGCGCCCCCGAAGTGCCCAAGGACGAGATGAGCATCGGTAACCGTCGGCAAGAACGAGCGGCCATAACAGGCCGGACCGGGATCCGCTCCGGCTGATTCCGGACCAACGCGCAGTGAGCCACCTTCGTCGACCCTCGCGATAGAACCACCGCCGGCGCCTACAGTGTGGATATCCATGACCGGCACCGCTACCGGCAATCCGGCCACTGCAGCCTCGTTGGTCATGCGCAGTCCATCACGCTCACAGAGCGCCACATCTGTGGAGGTGCCGCCCATATCAAAGGTGATGATTTTTTCAAAACCTGCCGCCCGCGCCGCTCTCAAAGCTCCTACCACTCCGCCGGCAGGCCCGGAAAGGATCGTGCGTACCGGTTCCCGCCCCGCCACTCCCGCCGAGATGCTGCCGCCGGAGGACTGCATCACCCGCAGTTGAGGCGTGTTTGTGGCGAGCCGATTGAGATAACTGCCCATTAGAGGTTGGAGGTACGCATTAATAGTAACCGTCGAGGTTCGCTCAAATTCTCGATACTCAGGAAGAATCTGGTGAGACACGGAGAGGGGAATACTTAAACTTGAAAGTGCCTGCGCGATTTCCTCTTCATGCGCATTATTGACGAAGGAGAACAGCAGGCAGATGGCCGCGGCATCGACTTTTGCTTTCTTTAGCCGTTCAACCAGAGCCGAGAGTTCGTCTTTGTCGAGTGGCTTGAGCACTGCCCCGGTGGCAGCGATGCGTTCACGTAATCCAAAACGCAAATTGTCAGGCACGAGTGGAGGCGGTCTGACTGCATCCAGATTGTAGAGTTCGGGGCGCGCCTGTCGCCCGATCTCGAGGACATCTTCGAATCCGCCGGTCGTGATCAGCGCCACACGGGCGCCCCGCCTTTGCAACAGTGCGTTGGTGCCGACGGTGGTGCCATGGACCACTTCAAGATTGCTCAGACTGTGCTTTGTAATTTCCGCGATGCGACGCAAGCCCTGGATTATCGCGTGTGCGGGATCCGAGGGCGTCGAGGCGAGCTTAAAGACTTGCAGATTGCCGTCTAATTCAAATACGAAATCGGTAAAAGTTCCGCCGGTATCAACCCCCACACGAACGCGGTTTTGACGTGGTTTCGGCATTAGTAAGGTAGGAGAAAGCAGTAGGCAGAAAGCACCAGGCAGAAAACAGCAGCCGCCTTCTTCATTGTTCGCTGCCTGCTGCCTTCAGCATACTGCTTACTTGACGTTTGACCAGCAACCGCTTTCATTCGAGGCTCGCGCGGCGTCAAGGACGAGTTGGACGTGATAACCGTCTTCGAAGGTGGCGGCTCCCGCCACCGTGCGATGGCCCTGTCTAAGGGCATTGACTATCGCGCACGCCAGAACAGTGAACCCGCGCGACCAACTAGCCTGTCGCATACCCGGCGCAATTGGGTCCGGCATGACTTTCACAGGCTGCCAGGCTGCGGAACCTGCAGGCGAATGCCAGAGTTCTCCGGTTTCCTCCACCCTCAAAGCACCCTTGCTGCCGTAGACCTCCAGCCCGTTTTCATGTTTTCCCGACTCGACGACTGATAGCGACGCTGCACCAGTAGCGCTCTTGGTTAAGGGCGACTCCGCAAAGCGAAACATCAGCTTCGCTTCGTCATCCGTAGTTACACGACGCATTGGCCCACCCTCCGGCATCCCCGCGCCGCTCGTTTGCTGACCACGTGCTTTCTCGGGTCGTTCAGTAACGTGGGTCGAGAGCATGCAGCAAACTTCACTGACTTCCGTACCGAGCAACCAGCGAAACGAGTCAATTACATGGGAACCGATCGCGCCCAGCGTGCCGCCACCCATGGTCACGTCCGACCACCAGTCCCAGTTTCCCAAAACGCCGCGATAGTCTGAGCGAAAGACATAATTGCAGTGACGAATGTTGCCTATTGCGCCCTCGTGCACCATTGCGCGCATTTTGCGCCGACTACTCAGAAATCGTAGCTCGTGATCGATCAATGCCAGCACACCGGTTTCGCGCGCTCGCTCAGTCATACTCTTTGCTTCGACGGCATTCATCGCCATGGGCTTTTCGCAAAGCACCGCCTTGCCTTGATCCATGGCCGCGAGCGCGATCTCCATGTGGGTTGCAGGAGGTGTGACAACGCTTACCAAATCAACGTCCTCGCGTTGAATCAGCTCACGCCAGTCAGCTGCTACGTTCTCGATACCAAACTCTTTAGCGACGCTCTCCGCGCGTTCACGATGCCGGCTCGTAATCGCGACCACCCGCGCGCCCTTGCAATTAAGAAAGCCGGGGATCTGCGTCGTGCGGGCGAAGCCGGCGCCTACAATTCCGATACCGATGGTTTTATCGCTGGGCAATTTCTCTCTTTTCTGAACCGCCGCTTATCCTCTTCGTGAGTGCTTCCGCCACCAACTGATGGCAAGTGTCAAGGTAAGTACGGTTTCTAAAGCTTGACGGTATAGCATGCAATTCTCTCTAAATCCAGTTGTTGTCTTAGGTCCAATCAAAATGCCAAAACGCGCGCATTTCTCTCCCGGGCAGAACCGAATGACCGTTCGCTGAGCTCCTTTTCCCTTCGCCTGAGCTTTTCAATTTGCTTTCCTGAGTACAAGTTCAGACAATTCTGTTTGGTTCCTCGGAGCCCGTGGTTTTGAGCAAGCTGAAAATCAATTAGCGATCTTTCTTTGTTCCCCTGGATTATTTTATGTCGTTCATGAGCAAGACAGCAGCGTTCGTGGGTATGAAGGCCCTGCGAAACTTGGTTTCCGATTCGATGGCTATAGATATGGGATCGGCAGCAACCATAATCTCTGTGCGGGGCCGGGGTATTGTCATAGATGAGCCATCCCTCGTCGCCGTCGATTCAACTACTGGAGAAGTGATCGCGATTGGAGTTGAAGCACAACAGATGTCCGGCCGCGAGGCCCGCGATGTTACGGTGATCGCTCCAATGCTCGACGGCGTAGTCGCAGACTTTGAAAGAACCAAGGAGATGCTGGCGCATTTTGCGCGCAAAGCACGCGGCGGCAAATCCTATTTTAGCCGTCGGGCGCTGATGAGTGTCTTGTCTGGAGTCACTCAGGTGGAGGAGCGGGCTTTGCTAAGTGCAGCTGAGCATGCGCGTATTGGCCGGGTAGTGATGATCGAGGAAGGGCTGGCGGCCGCCTTCGGCGCAGGTGTTCGAGTAGATGACCCACGCGCTTCCGCGGTCGTTGATATCGGCGGCGGAACCACCAATGTGGCCATCGTGGCAAACGGCGAAATTGTTCATGCCCGGGCTGACCGGATCGGAACCGAGGACATTAACGCCGCCATTGTCGACCATGTTCGCCGTCACCGGGGGTTAGTCATCGGTCCGGAATCAGCGGAACGTCTAAAACTGGGACTCGCTTCAGCTATTCTTCCGGCGGACCTGGCAGAGGAGGTGACGATCAAGGGAGTCGATGTTCTCACCAGAAGTCCTGGAGCTATTGACATCACCGCGGGCGAACTCTATCCCGTAGTGCTGCAGGTTGTTCGCAAAATAGTTGAAGGAGTGAACGCAACGCTCACCGAGCTGCCTCCGGAAGTTGGCGGCGACATCTACGAACGGGGAATCATCCTTACGGGTGGCGGCGCGCAGTTTAACGGCCTGGATGAGTTTTTTCGTGAGCAAACCAAACTTCCGGTGCGCATAGCTGATGAACCCAAGTATGCCATTGTGCGGGGTCTGGAGCAGATGTTTGATGAGCCACTCAGGCTACGTCGCATCATACGCCACGCTCCCTATCCCGTTCTGGATTTGGAAGGCTGACAGTGTCCCCCCCTGGGATACGTGACGACGTATCAGGCTTTTGCTGACGGCCCGGCAATTGATGAAATCTGAAACAGGCTCTTTCTTACTTGAGGTGAACACGGGCATGGTCGAGCAATTTGCTGAATTGGGTTATCTGGGACCGTTTCGCATATTCTCACCCCCGGAGCACCAGAGTTTTCTCAGCGCAATTGCTGACCCCGATCTTCCACCTCCGCTCGACTGGAACAAGGGGCAGGCAGCCAACTCGCGCATCTTCTTCGAAGCCGGCCGGCATCACGCAATTGTCGAGCAAGTCTCCGCTATCCTTGGCCCGGACGTCATGCTTTGGGGCGCGAGCATGCAGGACCGGCCACCCGGCGCTGTCCACCCCTGGCACTCCGATATTGAGTCCGCAGCCTTCCCAGCTAAGACAGTTTCAGTATGGATCGGAATTAAGAACACCAACCGGGATTCTTCGCTGCAAATTATTCCTTATTCCCATCGCTTCGGTGTGACCGTGCAACAGGTAAGACACGAACTCGGCAAGGCTCGTGATGAGATTACCAACGACGACGTTGTCAGCTGGGCTCGCCAACGGGATGAACGAAGCCATTTAGTTAGTCTCGATATAAGTGATGGCGAAGGAGTATTTCTTGATGGACAAATCTGGCATGGCTCTCGTAACCTCTTTGGCGAAACGCGTCGGGCTCTACTATTACAATACGCAACTCCAGACGCTGCCATACGGATTCCGGATCTAAACTACCTGGATTGGCCCTTTCGCCAATTTAGTTTTCCGAAACCTGCATGCCTTGTGGTAAAGGGAAGCACTACAACGGACATCAACCGGATCGTCTCACCGCCAATTGCAGCCAACAATGGTGGCGGCTTCGACCGACTCACTAATCGAGTCTGTCCGCTAAAACTTCCCCTCGAGCCGGATAAAGTCGAGGGCTGGAAACCGTATTTCCTTTTTAACGGCTCAACCTCGGAACTTTCCAGTCTCACCTGTCACGTATCAGTTTTGAAACCAGGACATTGTCCGCACCCTCCGCACACTCACGAAGAGGAGGAACTGTTGCTGGTCCTGAAGGGCGAAGTTGACGTTACCCTTCCCAACGTTCAAGACGCGGACACAAATCCTCAGAGGCGCTTAACAGCTGGGCAATTCGTTTACTACCCGCATAACTTTGCTCATACGCTCCGAACCGTCAGCGAGGAGCCGGCAAACTATCTGATGTTCAAGTGGCACAACGACTCCAAAGACGTTGGTGCGCACCTCGCTTTCGGCCAGTTTGATATCTTCGAGCGGCGGAACGGCTCAGTCATGGCACCTGGGTTCTCTGCGCATCTGGTGTTTGAAGGATCCACCCCCTACCTGCGGAAACTTCATTGCCATACATCCACGCTCGAACCTTCGGCGGGCTACGCTCCCCACATCGACTCGCATGACGTAGGCATCATTGTGCTGGAAGGTGAGGTGGAAATACTGGGTGAAAGAGTTGGACCACATAGTGTGATTTTTTGTCCTGCCGGGGAACCTCACGGCATTCTCAATCCCGGTGAGGTGGTTGCGAAATACATTGTCTTCGAGTTTCATGGTAACCAGACTGCGCTGATAGCGGAACAGGCTCCTCCGCCTCCGATACCGGTTGAGAAAATCGATCCGCCTTCCAGGCAGGGAAAACTGAAAGATTTGTTGAAAGCATTTTTCAAACCAAACTGACTGTCGACTGTGATTCCTTTTATTAGTCTTCCCATCGATACGGCAAACCATCGTTCGAAAACAGGGACCACTCTCTAACAGCGTCTGCTTAAGGAATTTGAAATGCCCCCGTTAGTAAGCGTAATCCTACCAACCTATAACAGGGCGAGCACGCTGGAACGGGCCATTCAAAGTGTGCTCAACCAAACCTTCACGGATTTCGAACTCATTATTATCGACGACGGATCGACGGATGACACGGACCTCATTCTCAGCAAATATGCTGAATCCGAAAGTGTCACGGTGTTATTTCGGAACCGGCGCGGATGTTCCGCGGCGCGCAATGCCGGAATTACTATTGCGCGAGGACGCTACCTGGCTTTTCAGGACAGTGATGATGAATGGCTTCCCGATAAACTTGCCAAGGCAGTTGCCGCACTCGCGCAGTCAGATGCCGAAACCGGTGTTTTCTACAGCGACATGCGTATGGTCTGGAGTGACGGGAGTTTCACAGACTTTGAATCCCCGGCCATAACACATGGTGCGTTAATCGATGAACGCACGCTGGACTACCAGGTTCATGGCGTGGGAATACAATCCGCAGTTATCAAGCGGGAGTGTTTCGACAAAGCGGGCTACTTCGACGAAGCTCTTCCAAGGTTAATCGATCTGGAACTGTTCATCAGGCTATCGGACAATTTTCGATTCATTTACTGTAATGAGAAGCTCGTAAAGTTTTACCAGGGACAAGGGATCTCCACGGATACAGATGCGCTGGTCACGGCGAGGAAATACTTAATATCCAAATATCGCAAACGGCTCAAAGGCCAGAAACATCACCTGGCGCAGCAGTATGTTCGGTTGGCCCATGCGTTGGAGCAGAACGATGAGAAGTACAGGAGCCTCCTCTTTTTTCTGAGGGCGGTTTTAAGCGCTCCCCGCGACGCCGGTATTCGTGAAGAAGCACGTGCCGCGGTGCGCCGGCATCGAGGGTTCGCTGATCGAGCAGCTTGATCAACTTTTCGTAGTTCAGACCCGGTGGAATCGCCCGGTAGTCCCTCTAATCAAAATTCCGACCCCAAAGAATACGGAAGGTTGCCATCCTCTTTGCATGCTTTTGATGCGCGAGTCGAGCGGCCACATTCCTAACTAAGTGAGCGATCAAGTTTTCGTTGAGTGTTGGCACAGGTTTGTACTGGTTGGCAGCCCTTCCGGCCGACGGCACGGTCATTGCCCTTCCCGGCGGCGTGGCAGCAGAACTCATACTATCGGGATCGCCGGTGCGGAAGACTTACTCCGGGGTGAGGATCTACTCTGAAGGGCGACGAAAGTCGTTACTAAGAAAGGCTGTAACCTGCTGCAAATTCGGAACGATTCTGATCACAGCAGGTTTGGGTGTCATCGCAGTTCTCACCTACAACTCATATTGCAGTTTTGCCAAAGTCATTGATCAGCAGATCGCAGGCGGTTATTTACGAGGCCACGCCGGACTGTATGCGGCGCCCCGCGTTATCGAAAAGGGCGCGCGCCTTTCCAAAGAACAGCTGGTCACCTCATTGCAAAGAGCAGGGTACGCCCGTGACCGCGCGAGCAACATCTGGAGTGGCAGTTTCCAGGTAAGTGACGACCGGGTTAAGATCTTGCCTCGTCAGGGAACGGAAACTCATCAAAGCATCGACGTGAGTTTCGATCACCAGGGACGGGTTGCTTCTCTGTCAGCGAATGGGAGCGACCTTCCGTCTTATTCTTTGGAACCGGAACTGTTGACCGTGGATGCGGGACTAAAAACCGGCCAGCAGGAAACGCTCACCTATCCGGACATTCCTTCAGTTCTGGTCCAGGCAATTCTGGCGATTGAGGATCGAAGATTCTTCGAACACAACGGGGTGGATGTTCGGGGCATTGGCCGGGCCTTCATGAGCTGGTCTACAAGTGGCTCCATAAAGTTTCGCCAGGGCGGCTCTACCATCACGCAGCAACTCGTCAAGAATACTTACCTGACTCCCGAAAAAACCCTGCGGCGCAAATTCAATGAAGCCATGATCGCGGTGGCCCTGGAGCAAAGACTCTCCAAGCAGGATATTTTTGCGCTCTATTGCAACGAAGTTTATCTGGGTCAAAGGAATGGCGTTGGCGTCCGCGGGGTAGCACAAGCAGCGAGAGTCTTTTTCGGCAAGGAGCTGAAAGATATTTCGCTGGCTGAAGCCGCGACCATTGCCGGCATGATTCAGAGTCCCGCGAGGTATGCTCCTGACCGCCATCCGGAAGCTGCCAAAGTGCGTCGCGATACGGTGATTGCGGCGATGACCCGGGACGGGGCGATCAGCGTTGAAGCTGCGCAGACGGAAAGCGCTGTAGCGGTTAACGTCGTGCCTTTCGAAGGCGGTGGTAATGAGTTGGCTCCGTATTACATTGACGCCGTGAATCGCGCGATCGATGCGCAGCGAGTTTCCGAACCGGAGGCCGAACAAAATATTCGTGTACAAACCACAATCGATCCTGATCTGCAGACGGCGGCCGAAACTGCTCTTCGTC
>Ga0070697_100002336_pt1 | contig 14587 bp, 11 predicted proteins | sample KBSK1501metaG_FD_65475 | JGI IMG/M metagenome (GOLD analysis project Ga0070697, IMG submission 65475) | Corn, switchgrass and miscanthus rhizosphere microbial communities from Kellogg Biological Station, Michigan, USA - KBS K1-50-1 metaG | ecosystem: Host-associated > Plants > Roots >...
GCCTGGCATGGACGCCACCACACCGCCCACGTCACTTCACTCCGGGAGCGCGTGGGATGGAAGTGACCTTATAGCGATGGCGGCGGAATCGGCTTGTAGGGGCATGGCTTCAGCCGTGCCGTAATACGCTTTCACAACTTGGGCTTTTGCCCCTGAGGGAGAACGTCATTCGTGAAGATCGCCCTGAGCATTCCGTTTCTTCTCTGCACACTGGCAGTTAACTCCGCTGCGCAAATCACACCGCCCACTCAATCAGCAGAGCGAGTCACCGTCATCCACGCCGGCGTGCTGATTGATGGCAAGTCGCCGCAGCCCAAAACCAACCAGGTCATTGTGATTCGCGGAAATCGCATTGAGAGCGTCGGTCCTGAAGGCACCTCGCAAAATCTCAAAGCTGACGTCACCATCGACCTCTCGCGTGCCACCGTATTGCCCGGCTTGATCGATACTCACACGCACCTTTTTCTACAAGGCGAGGACCCGGCCGAAGGCGGCTACGACGTGCAACTGCTGAAGTACGGCTTGGCGTATCGCGTGGCCCGAGCGACCGTCTCTGCCCGCCGCGCCCTCGAGCAGGGCTTCACTACCATTCGCGATCTCGAGACTGAAGGCGCCGGCTACGGCGACCTGGGTATCAAGCGGGCAGTGAACGAGGGCCACATTCCCGGGCCGAGAATTTATGCGTCAACGCGCGCTATCTCGACGACTGGCGGCTATCCGCTCGAAGGCTACGCTCCTGAAATTGATGTGCCCAAAGGCGTGCAGATTGTGGATGGACCCGTAGAAGCCCGCAAGGCCACGCGCGAACAGATAGACCACGGCGCCGACTGGATCAAGGTTTACATGACCCACCGCTCCTGGCTGGACAAAGCCGGCAACCTGGTTTCGCAGCCAACTCTCACTTTGGAGGAGATCAAGGCAGTTACTGATGAGGCACATGGGCAGGGCGTGAAAGTGGCCTGCCATGCCTACAATGGCCCCGGATTGCAGCGCGCGCTCGACGGTGGGTGCGATTCCATCGAACACGGGCTGGAGCTCACCGACGCCGCAATTTCACAGATGGTGCGGCAGGGTACCTGGTACGTGGCGACCTTGAGTCCTTATTACTACTGGTGGGACCCGGAGAACACGGCTGCGGGCCGTCGCGACCGCAAGCGCGCCGAAGTGCACGGACCTTCGTTCCGCAAAGCCGTGCGCGCCGGTGTGAAAATCGCATTCGGCACCGATGTGGGTGGCTTCTCCTGGACCGAATCCATCGCCCAGGAGTTCGGCCGCATGGTGGAGTTTGGCATGACGCCCATGCAGAGCATTCAGGCTGCGACCTCGCGTGCGGCCGAGATGCTGGAGGCGAGTGGTGAGTTAGGAGTGATCGCTCCCGGCGCATATGCGGACGTGGTCGCGGTCGTGGGCGATCCACTGAAAAACGTGGATCTACTGAAGAACGTAAAGTTCGTGATGAAAGACGGCAGGGTTTTCAAAAACGAACTGGAGCAGAACCGGCAATGAGAGGTGGCATGCGTACTCTGGCAGTGGCCCGAATTCTTACGGGGGTGATGTTCGTCTTCTTCGGAGTGTGGAAGACGTTCTGGCCGACCTTTGCCTCGAGCTACATGCAGCAGATGCTTGCCCAGTACATCCAGCACAGCGCGGTGCGCGGTTATCGTGGATTCTTGGCGCTTGTCGTGGCGCCGCACCCGGTCTTCTTCGGATACGTAGTAGGAGTTGGCGAACTGCTGATCGGAATCTCGCTGCTCATTGGGTTGTTCGTGCGGCCCGCCGCGCTCTTTGGCATGCTGCACATGTTGAGCCTAGTGCTGGCCACCTGGCGTGCTCCGGCACCGGCGCCGCCCTGGCGTTACCTGGCCGGGCAGCTCGAGCACATTCCTCTGCTGCTGTTGTTTGCCGTTTTCTATGCTACTCGCGCGGGCGAGAAGTGGGGATTAGACGCGCGCTCGCGGGCTGCGCGTCATCGCGCCGCCGCGGCCTGAACCATCTCCGCTTGCTTCAGGCGGACCATTGCCACAATTCCGAGTGCCGGCCCGATGGCCAGGCTGGCTGCGGCCCATCGCCATCCGAAATTTGCCGCCACATAGGCCGTGGTGCGCAAGGAGATAGTTGTCAGCAGAAATCCTAAGGCAGTTTGCGCGGTGAGCGCCGTTCCCACGTAGCGCTGGTCGCTGACCTCGCTCACAATCGCGGAAAACTGCGCGGAGTCGGCGATAACTGCAACGCCCCAGATAATGGCCACTACCAGCAGCAGAGAAAAGTGTTCAAACAGAACCGCCGCGAGCAGACAACACAAGCCGCTGGCGGCCATGGCAATGATGGTGACGTTCGCGCGGCCCTGCACCGGCCGTGCCGACTTGCCGCTCGCTGTCGCAAAGCTGTCGCTCGCGACTCCTGCCCACACACAGCCAACTGCGCCGATCGCGATCACCAGGAAGGTGGCGAACTCGATGAAGCCCCTCTGAATCTGCGCCGCTGAATGCGACGCCGCTGCCGCCAACAGTAGAGACATCCATCCCCAGACTGAATAGAGCTCCCACATGTGCCCGAGATAACCCAGGTTTGCCAGACGCAAGCAGCGGTTGCTGAGCGCCTCGGCAATTTGCGAGAAGTGAAATGGCGGCTGCGGAGCGGAGTAGGGACCGTTGCGAACGCCAACGCCAACGATAAGCGCCGCCACCAATGCCAATCCGCTGCTGGCCACAACCGTGTACTGCCAAGGGAAATTGGCCAGCAAGTAGTCGCGCCCGGCAAGCAGGGCATGCGGCATGGCTGAGCCAACGGTAAGCGCAGCTATCAGGATGCCCAGCGCCAGCCCGCGACCCTGGCGAAACCATCCCGCGAGGATTTTCATTCCCGTGGGGTAGACGCCGGCCAGAAAAGTTCCGGTGAGGAAGCGACAGATGAGCGCCAAGTGAATGTGTGAAGAAAATGTCGCGAACAACGCGTTCGCTGCGGCGGCCAACAACGCGGAAACCACAAAGACTCGCGGAGCGCTGAAGACATCTGCCAGGTTGAAGAGTGCAGCCAGCAGGGCACCGGCCACAAATCCAAGCTGCACGGTGATGGTAAGCCAGGACGCGGCGCCTAATCCCAGCCGCCATTCCCTTTCAAGTTGAGGCAGCACCGCGGTGCCGGTGAACCACAGCGACATTGCCATCAGTTCAGCGGCGGAGAGCAGAATGAGAGTCTTGCGAGCTCGAGGTTCCATTAGGTTCCGAAAACAACTTAAAGAAATGTCCTCCCGAACGAAGGTGGGAACTGCTGCGCCACCGCTCGCGCTGAATTTTTCAGAACAACCCATCCACTGATCAAGAAAACTCGACAGTGTAGTCCATAGCGCCGCAGCAGCGCAGTAGTTCCCTCGGCTTTGCCTGGGATGACACATTTTTTCGTAACGTTTAAATTACTCGCATGAAAACCGCTGGCTATTCCGGGACGCCGCTTCCCAAGAAGCTGGGAATCAAACCTGAAGGCCGTTCGCTGTTAGTTGGTGCGCCCCCAGAGGTCGCGAGCGAGCTCGGGATTGGTACACAACAAGCAGGCCGCGAGCCGCTCGACTTTGCTCTGCTCTTTGTTAAGAGCAAAGCCGAACTGTCGCAGCAATTCAGCAGACTCGCTGCAAAGCTTCAACCGGCCGGCATGCTGTGGGTCGGCTGGCCGAAGAAAACTTCCGGTGTGGCCAGCGACCTCACTGAAGACGTGGTGCGGAAAATCGGACTCGCTGCCGGCCTGGTTGACGTTAAGATCTGCGCGATTGATGAGACCTGGTCAGGGCTGAAGTTTGTTTATCGAGTGAAAGACCGGCCGAAGTTGAGCCGTGTTGCGGGCGTGAGCGAGGCGAAGTCGAGCGGGAGTCCGCAGGCGAAATCCTGAGCGAAGCGAAGGATCTCTACCAGCCGATCCTCTTTCCTGCTAAGTCGGCTGGCTCTTCGGCAAAGAACTCTTGACGCGTATGCTGCAACGGTGATCGTAGGGATCCTTCGCTGCGCTCAGGATGACATTCTCAAAGTTGCGACAGGTTCGGTTCGCAACCGGATACGGTCACTGCTCGGCCGTGATGCGGCTTCGACCTGAAATCCCGCTGGTATAATCAAAAATTGCCTCTGATGAAAGCTAAACCATTCATACGCTCGACCACGGTGCTATCGGTGCGTCGTAACGGTCGGGTGGTGCTCGCCGGTGACGGTCAGGTCACCATGGGCGAGGGGGTGGTGAAGCAGTCGGCCAAGAAGATCCGCAAACTGTACCAGGACAAGATTCTGGCCGGCTTTGCCGGCTCCACCGCCGATGCTTTCTCTCTCTTCGCGCGCTTTGAGTCAAAGCTCGAGCAGTACCATGGCAATCTTGGACGTGCGGCCGTGGAACTGGCCAAGGACTGGCGGACGGATAAGATCTTGCGCCACCTGGAAGCGTTGCTGCTGGTATGCGATACCGCGCAGACCTACTTGATCAGCGGGGCGGGCGACGTCATCGAGCCCGACACTGGCGTAGCGGCCATCGGCAGCGGCGGCCCGTATGCATCGGCGGCGGCCCGGGCGCTGTTTGAAAACACCAGCCTTTCGGCCCGCGAGATTGCCGAGAAGGCGATGCGAATCGCCGGCGATATTTGTATCTACACCAACAGCAATGTGAGCCTGGAAGAGTTGAGCGCCGATCAGGCTGCCGGCGCGGCCAAGAAGAGCGGCGATTGAAATTTATGTTCTCATCAGAGTTCTTGCCTCAGGGGCTAAAGCCCCTTTTGATCAAAGATCTTAGGGCACGGTTCGGCACGACTGAAGTCATGCCCCTACAAAGCGTGCCCCGGCAAAGCAGGATGAGCACTTTTTAGTATGGCCATATATTTACCCGGAACCGCAGAAGAACAGCAGGAGTTGATCCTCGACGAGCTTACGCCGCGCGAGATCGTGGGTGAGCTCGATAAGTATGTTGTCGGCCAGAAAGACGCGAAGCGCGCCGTGGCCATTGCGCTGCGCAACCGCATGCGCCGCCAGAAGCTTTCGCCCGAACTGGCGGAAGAGATCATTCCCAAAAACATCATCATGATCGGTCCCACCGGTGTGGGCAAAACTGAGATTGCGCGCCGGCTGGCCAAGCTGACTAACTCGCCCTTCATGAAGGTTGAGGCCTCAAAGTTCACCGAGGTCGGTTATGTGGGCCGCGACGTGGAGTCGATGATCCGCGACCTGGTGGAGATCGCCATCGACATGGTGCGGGAAGAGAAGCTGGAAGATGTGACCGACAAGGCCGAGATGAACGCCGAAGAACGGCTGCTCGACCTGCTGCTGCCCTCGCCGCCATCGCTTACCTCCAGCTCCGGCGATGGGCTTACGCTCGAAGGCGGCACTGTCGGCGGGGATTCCTACTCGCGCTCGCGCGAGAAGATGCGGCAGCAATTGCGCGAGGGCAAGCTCGATGAGCGCATGGTGGAGCTCGACGTCCGCGAAAGGTCGTTCCCCGCCTTCGAGATCATCTCCAACCAGGGCGTGGAGGAGATGGACGTCAACATCAAAGACATGTTGCCCAACATCTTCGGCCAGCGCACCAAAAAACGGAAGATGAAGGTCAGCGAGGCCATCGAGTACCTGATCCAGGAAGAAGAGCAGCGCTTGATTGATATGGACCAGGTGCAGCGCATCGCGGTTTCGCGCGTCGAGCAATCGGGCATCGTGTTTCTCGATGAGATCGATAAGATTGCCGGTCGCGAAAGCGGCCACGGGCCTGACGTATCGCGCGAGGGCGTGCAGCGCGACATTCTGCCTATCGTGGAAGGAACCACGGTAAACACGCGCTACGGCATGGTGAGGACTGATCACATTTTGTTCATCGCCGCCGGGGCATTCCACGTCTCCAAGCCTAGCGATTTGATTCCCGAGCTGCAGGGCCGTTTTCCCATCCGGGTGGAGCTGCAATCGCTGACCATGGAAGACTTCATCCGCATTCTCACCGAGCCCAAATCGTCGCTGGTGAAGCAGTACACCGCGCTGCTCGAGACCGAGGGCGTAAAGCTGGAGTTCACGCGCGATGCCCTGGATGAGGTTGCGCGCTTCGCCTTCCGTGTAAATGAGAGCACCGAAAACATCGGGGCGCGACGCCTGCACACCATCATGGAACGCCTGCTTGACGAAGTGAGCTTCGACGCTCCCGACCTGAAGAAGAAAGAAGTGAACATTGATTCGGCGTACGTACAGAAGGCGCTTGCCGATATCGTGAAGGACCAGGACCTGTCGCGGTATATTCTGTAGGCTAGCAATAAGCAATAAGCGCGCGCCCTTAGCTCAGTTGGATAGAGCGGCTGGCTTCGAACCAGTAGGTCGGGGGTTCAAGTCCCTCAGGGCGCGCCAGATTTTTAATGCAGTACTCAGTTTCTTTAACCGCGGAGTACGCAGAAGACGCCGAGCGATACCGTTCATACCTGTCACCACCTCTTTAGGATGACCTACTTACAAGTTGCCCGGGGAGCTCAGCGCTCTCGGCGATTGAAAACAAACCTTTCGCTGGCTTCAACCGACGAATGGCCGCCGAAAAACATCAGCCGGCTGCTGACCTGCTGCATCCCATTGTTGAAACGCTCTACACTCTGAACCTTCCGGTGCTGTGCATGTACACTGGGGAGAGCAATGTGGACCAGAGCTAATTCATGAAGAAGACAGAAGTCCTGCAGGCTTGGGGACGCACCCTGATGGGGAGAGTTCCCTCTCTTTCAATTGAAATCACTCGCGAGTGCCCGCTGCGCTGTCCCGGTTGCTACGCCTACGAAGAGAACCATATTGCCGGCCCGCTGACCCTACGGCAGATAACTGACAGCAAAGGCGACGAGTTGGTCCGCAGGGTGCTGGCCGTAGTCGACCAATACAAGCCGCTGCACCTCTCGATTGTCGGCGGCGATCCGCTGGTGCGCTATCGCGAGCTCGAAGCTCTGGTCCCCCAACTGCTGCAGCGCGGCACCCATGTGCAGGTGGTAACCAGCGCCTTCCGCCAGATTCCGGCCGCCTGGGCAGGCATGGAGAAGGTGAACGTTGTGGTCTCGATTGACGGATTGCAGCCGGAACACGACGTGCGACGCAAACCCGCTACTTATGAGCGCATCCTGAAAAGCATTGCCGGACACAAGATAACGGTGCATTGCACCATTACCGGGCAGATGATGAAGCGGCCCGGTTATCTCGACGAGTTCCTGCGATTCTGGACGCCGCGCGACGAGATCAAGAAGGTCTGGTTCAGCATGTTCACGCCGCAGATAGGCGACGTGGCGCCGGAAATCCTGACGCCCGCAGAGAGGCAAGCTGCCATTCACGAGTTGCTGGCCCTGCGGCTGGTATATCCCAAGCTGGATATGCCCGAGGGGCTGGTGAGAGAATTCCTCACCCCGCCCAATTCGCCAGCGGAGTGCATCTTCGCGCAGACGACCGAAACCATTACTGCCGACCTGAAAACCAAGATCAAACCATGCCAGTTTGGGGGCAATCCCGATTGCTCCCAGTGTGGATGCGTCGCCTCAATGGGTCTGGCGGCGGTGGGACATTACAAGCTATTGGGCCCGGTTACCGCCGGCGACGTGTGGCGCGCCTCCGTCAAGGTAGGCAAAGCAGTTTCCAGGCTTACCCGGCCCACAGCGGCTGCCGCTGCTCCCGCCAGTTAAGCGTCAGCTCCATCTGCCCTAACACGAGGCTGTAACTTACTTCCGTAACTCCTCGGGTTGCAGCAGAAGCCAACTCTCGCCCTTTTGTTCTTGAGAAGCATGGTAGTTCCCGCTAAACTGAGCCCCTCCCCGAAAATTTAGCCCTCGGTAAGTTGAGCAGTACCAGGAGAAAGATCAGGTACATGGGCGCTTTGCGCTCGATGTGGCGGGTCTCCGTTTGGCTGCTGGCATGGGTGTGCGTCGGGACTAGCCTTTCTCCCTCGGCTTCTGCGGCAACCAGAATCGTCTCTGTCCTTAACGGCAACGTCTTCCAGGACAGCGTAAACGGGAACAACATCAGCCGCATAACCATGGGCGATACCGTCACGTGGACCTGGGGTGCTGGAACCACCGAGCCTCACAGCACAACCTCCGGAATGTGCGACGCCGTGAGCTGCAACTTTGCGGGCGACGGCCTCTGGGCTTCGCCGATCCAACAAACCGGGACATTCTCGGTAACCACTCCGTTTGCCACGCCCGGCTCGTATCCATATCTGTGCCAATTCCACGGATTCCCCATGGTAGGCACGGTGATCGTGGAGCGTCCGCTCCATCACTTTGACGTGACGGCTCCGGCGAGCACCACGGCTGGTTCAAGCTTCAGCGTGACAATCACCGCCAAGGATTCACTGAACAACACCATCACCGGATATACGGGAACAGTTCACTTCGCCAGCAGCGATCCGCAGGCGGTCTTACCGGCGAATTCGGCGCTGGTACTCAACACCGGCACCGCGACCTTTTCGGTGACGCTAAAGACTTCAGGAACCCGAAGCATAACGGTGAACGATGTCGCCAGCCCCAGTATTACGGGAACCACCAATGTGACCGTGAACCCGGCGGCGGCAAGCCAGTTGGTGCTGACCGCGCCGGCGAACGCCTCCGTGGGCTCATCTTTTCTGGTAACGGTAACGGCGCGCGACGCTTTCACTAACGTTGCGACTGGATACACGGGGACGGTGCACTTCACCAGCACGGATTCGAGCGCTTTATTGCCGACGGATAACACATTGCTGAGTGGCTCGCGCAGCTTCAACGTCACAATGGCGACATTGGGGACACAGAATTTAACGGTGACAGACACGCTGAACGGAGCGTTGACGGATACTTCCACCATCAGCGTTGCCACCGCGTGCTCCATTGCCTTCAGCAATCCTGCGGCGATCACTATCAATGATGTTGGCGTCGTGCCGCCGGCCTCACCCTATCCCTCCAGCATCACCGTGGGTGGATTGAAATCGATGAATGGGCTGTCGGTGACCCTCAGTGGAGTTAATCACCAGTTTGGCCGCGACATGGATTTTCTGTTGGTCGCACCGGGCGGGCAGAAGATGGTGATCTTGTCTGATAGCGGCGGCGATAACGTAGTAAGCGACGCCACCATCATCCTCGATGACGCAGCCGCGGGCTTAGCTCCGGACGTTTTTGGGGCAGCGCTGGCGACAGGAACCTTCAAACCGACGAACAACCTTGATCAGGCAGACACATTTCCAGCACCTGCTCCGGCCGCGCCGTACGCGGATCCGGCGCGCACTGGGACGGCAACTTTCGCCTCCACTTTTGGCGGGATAAATCCCAACGGCACCTGGAGCCTGTATGCAACCGACGACCAAAGTGGGGGAACCGGCAGCATCACGGGCGGATGGAGCCTCAGTTTCAAACCGCCGCCGAACACCGCCTGCAATCAGGCCAGCATTGCCATTCCAAGTGTCGGCAACAGCACACCCTATCCCTCAAGCATTAATGTCTCCGGTATGGATGGCACCGTCCGGGGCGTCACCCTGCGGCTCGATAAACTCACGCAGCCGGCGGTGCCTGATCTTGACTTGCTGTTAGTCGGCCCAGGCGGTCAGAAGATGGTGGTGATGTCCGACGTGTCCAGCGGTTCAGCAAGCAATGCCGTGGTCACGCTCGATGATGCCGGCGCCGCCATGCCACTCACGTTTGGGAGCGGTGTTTTTGTGCCGTCGGATGTTACCGCCGGCGACCCCTTCTCTGCTCCGGCCCCTGCGAGTCCATATTCGGAGCCGCAGCCCTCTGGCGCGGCAACCTTTGCCTCTGTCTTTGGCGGAAGCAATCCCAATGGCATCTGGAGTCTCTATGTTGTTGACGACACATTCGTCCTCTTCCTGCCTGGAGGCAGCATCGCCAGCGGCTGGACCCTCAGCTTCGATCTGATCTTCAACACCACGACGGCGGTGGGCGCCGACGTGAATCCCGCGGTTTGGGGACAAACCGTCAACTTCACCGTGAACGTGACCTCTTCCGGCCCCGGAACTCCCACCGGCACTGTCACGCTGCGCGACGGCGTCACCGTACTGGGCAGCCGCGCCTTATCAGGCGGCAGCGCTGTCTTCCCCATCAATACTTTGAGCGTCGCTTCCCACAACATAACGGCCAGCTACAGCGGCGACGCAAATTTCAATCCGAGCAACTCCAGCATCTTTGTGGAAACCATCAATCCGGCGCCGACAACCACAGCGGTGATCTCGTCGTTGAATCCTTCGACCTTCGGACAGTCTGTGACTTTCACCGCCACGGTAAGCGAGGGGGCGCCAGGTTTTGCGACAGGAACAATTACGTTTAGAGATGGCCTGACGACCATCGGGACGGGGACACTGAATGGGTTGGGCGTAGCGACATTCACTCCTGTAGGGACGGCGCTGGCCGGCGGGGCGCATTCGATCACCGCGGTCTACGCTACTAACGGAAACTTTGCCGGCAGCACATCGCCGGCGATCACGCAAACCGTGAATCCGGTGGCCACGAATACCGGTGTGGTTTCGAACGCTAATCCTTCCACCTTTGGCAACTCGGTAACCTTTACCGCGACCGTAAGTTCGGCGGCAGGTCCGGCCTCAGGCTCGGTAACTTTCAAGGATGGCGCGTCGACACTGGGCACAGGATCTCTCAACGGCGCCGGGGTGGCGACCTTCGCGACGGCCGCTCTGCTGGGCGGCAGCCATAACATTACCGCCGTTTACACCACTACTGCCAGCTTTGCTGGCAGCACCTCGCCGATCCTGGTGCAGACAGTGAACAAAGCCGACCCGACGATTGACTTCCTGGCCCTTCCCAACCCTTCATCGTTCGGCCAGAGCGTGTTGTTTCTTGCACTGTTGAGTTCGGGAGCGTCAACCCAACCCACCGGAAACGTGACCTTCAATGACGGCGTTACGCTCTTGAGCACGGTGCCGCTGAGCTCCGGCAGCGCGCAACTCAACATCTCGACTCTTACCGGCGGCTCGCACAACATCACCGCCGTATACAACGGCGACGGCAACTTCAAGACCGCTTCTAACGGGGTCACGCAACAGGTGAATCAGTCGGGAACCACCATCGGGCTGAGCGCTTCGAAGCCGACATCTCTCTTCCGGGAGGCCGTGACGTTCCAGGCCGTGGTTGCTTCCCTCGGCGGCGGCACTCCGAGCGGAACTGTGACCTTCTTTGATGGCGCCACCAGCCTCGGCACCGTCACGCTTGATGGAAGCGGCCGTGCCTCGATTACGGTGAGCGGCCTTACAATCGGGCTGCACGCGATGAGTGTCACCTACAGCGGTGACGTCAACTTCAACCCCAACGCCTCCGCGCCAATGCCACACAACCGCTCGCCCAAGCCGCACTGACGATCGCCTAAGCTCTCGTGATCGGCCCCTTGCCGCAAGCAGAGTGGAAAACTTGTGGCGCCCGAGACGTGTCTAATTCTGTAGGGAAGAATTGACCACGCCTTTGGTGGTAGGCGGAACTCAGTCGTTAAGCAGATTGCACTGATTTGGTGCTAATCGGCATCATTCCCGGTTTGGCAATGGAGGTCTTATGCGGAAGCTGATCCAACGGATGTTGGTGGTGGCAATGGTTGCGGCCTTGGTTATGGTAACGCAGGTGGTTGCGCAGAGCACGCCATCTGAAGGCGACAAGCAGAGTTCGTCTTCGAGTTCGAGCGCTGGCGATCAGCAGCAGCCCAAGCAAAGCGAGCGCGAGGTGCTGAAGCGCGGCAAGAACGATATCGAGCGCATCACCCGCGAGGTGCGGCACGAACTGGTGATGCTCCCCTATTACAGCGTCTTCGACAACCTGGCTTACCAGGTGCAGCCTGATGGCACGGTTGTTCTGATGGGGCAGGTGGTGAGGCCTACGCTCAAGCAAGACGCCCAGGCGCGGGTGCGCAAGATCGAAGGCGTGGAGCGGGTGGAGAACAAGATCGAGGTACTGCCCACTTCAATCAACGATGACCGTCAGCGGCGGGCACTCTACCGCGCGATCTATGGCAACGAATCGCTCAGCAAGTATGCCGTGGAGAACGTCCCCCCAATCCACATCATCGTGAAAAACGGGCAGGCGACGTTGGAGGGCGAAGTAATGAACGAGATGGATAAGAACCTGGCCTACATCCAGGCCAGCAGCGTGCCAGGCGTGTTTAAAGTGACCAACAATCTGCGGGTGGCAGGCAAGTAGCGGCTGAACACGAACGGCACGCAGTAGCCTGCGTGCCGTTTCCTTCAGGTAAGTTTCTGAAGTCGCGAAGCACTGATGAGTTTCTAAGCAAAGTCATCGCATCGCGTCATAGATTCGCATTGCTATGCCCAACCGGATTATGACGGCCCAGATCGAACCTCCGACTACTCTGATGATTCGACTCGTCCGACTCATTGGCACGTTCGGATCAAATCCACTACGCACAATGGCAAACAAACCCGCTGCAACCATCAGCCCCCATAACCAGTAGATTGGATTGCTGAAGAGAGACGGCTCGTCAGACGAAACCATCTTCACCATGCTATGCAACAGCCTCTCTCCTGTGCCCGCGCGCAAGATCCTTCACATTTTTCTTGACCTGCCCTAAAAGTGGGCACAATATGTGTTTACAAGTATGGTTCCATTAGCTGTGCTCTACGGGAGCGGCCTACTACATCTAGTAGATGGGAGGGAGCGTGAAGAACCTGGACACGGTACTACGCGATAAAGAAGAGCAACTTGCAACCTTGCAGAAAGAGATAGACGCCCTCAAATTCGTGGCTCTCTTGTTGAAGGAAGAGGCCGCGAGCAGCGAGAGCCCAATCAAAACGGTGGCTGCCTCCAGCCTAGCGAGCGCGCCAACGCCGACCCACGTAATGCAGAGCTCCTCCTCGGTGACGAGCTTCGAAGAGCCGGGCGGTTATTTGAGCGCTTCCAGCGGTCTGAAGCAGTTCCCGTAAACCTCACCCTTAACACTACTGCTGACGAGGGGGCAGACTTTCGTGAGCGACGCACCGGCGGGGCACGTCTCGTTGCCGGATGGTTTCGACGATGCCCCACTTTCTTCGCCGCTGGAGCGGCGCAGGCACGCCCGCAAGAAGCTGGCGCAAGCTACCGCCGTTCTGCTCGACGGCGCGACCGGCTCCTCAGCCACCATTGTTGACCTGAGCGAAGGCGGGGTGGGGGTGCGCAGCGAAGCGCCTCTAGCCACGAGCAGCACCTGCCGGCTGCAACTCTCTGTCGGCGACTCCAATCACGTGGTCGATGCCGCGTGCGAGCTGGCCTGGATGCATGCGCCCCACGCCGGTTTTCGGTTTTCGATCCTTACTGAGAAATGTCACCGCCAGATTAAAAGCTGGCTGCGCGCGCTAGAAGTGGGCAGTGATCCCAGCGCAGCGCAGCCGCAAGCGGTGGCCGAGCCTCTGCCGCTTGCAACGAGCCTCGGCGCGGACCCTCCGCACGCGGTCCTGGCAAGCCTTTCCGATGACACCTTGCTAAGCCTGGCGCTGCGGGCGCGCGAACTTGCCGGTGCTGATGGCGCAGCGGTCGCGGTTGACGATGGCACCGCGGTAATCTGCCGTGCTTCGGTGGGCTCCGCTCCCGACGTTGGCGTCCGCATTCAATCGAAAACCGGCTTATCCGGCGAATGCCTGCGAAGCGGCGAAATCGTGGCCTGCTACGACACGGAAACTGATGGCCGGGTGGACCCGTTGGTGGCGCGCGAGCTGAACATGCGCTCGGCCGTGATCCTGCCCATCGGGCGGCACGACATGCCGGCGGGGCTGCTGGAAGTGTTCTTTACGCGCGCGCACGCCTTCGATGAAGCGCAAATTTATGCCTTGCAGGAATTGTGCAGCGAATTCCTGCTGGCCAGCCACTGCCAAGCGGCGCCGCCGCCGACAGAAATTCTGCAGGAGGAAAACAGCCTGCCGAAGCTGGCCTCGTTTACCGAGCGCGAAGCCGCGCCGGGTTTCGTCATCTGCGATGTCTGCGGCCACGACAACCCCGAGCGGAATCGCGCCTGCGAGAGATGCGACGTGCCGCTGCCTTCGGCGCTGCGCTATGTAGATTTGAATTCGCCGATCGAACTGGAAGGTGCGGGCTTGCGTCCGGAGCGCACCCAAGTTGAGATTCCGGATCCGGCGGAACGCCCTGGACGTGGCAAGAAGCTGCTGGTCATGCTGGTGGCGCTCGTGCTGTTAGCGGCATGGCAGGCGCGGGGAAGAATCAGCACCGATGCCGATTTACCTATGCCGCCGGCGGCGCCCAAGCCGGTAGTCGCGCCCGCCTTGGAGCGACCAACCGCGAAGCGCGAGAAGATTCTGGATGTGCGACCCGCGCGTGCTGCCGAGCCTGAGGTAACGGTGCGAAACTTCCTGCCAGCTAAGCCCAGGGCAAGCAAGAGCAGCCCTGCCAAGCCGGCGGCGGCGAAGAAGGTCAGCCTGCAGAGCAGCACCATTCCGACCGAAGCTATGCCGCAATCGGTGAGCGGCACAACCGAACCCGCAGCCCTCCCGCAACAATCCATCGTGCTGCCGCTGAATGATCAAGCCGTTGTGGCCGCGGTGGCCACCCCAGCATCTCCAGTCAGCAAGCAACCGCAGTCGGGCTTCTGGAAGCGGCTGGGCAGGAAATTCGTTCCGGGCAAAGCCAAGCCTGGCGACG
>Ga0070697_100002337_pt1 | contig 14587 bp, 10 predicted proteins | sample KBSK1501metaG_FD_65475 | JGI IMG/M metagenome (GOLD analysis project Ga0070697, IMG submission 65475) | Corn, switchgrass and miscanthus rhizosphere microbial communities from Kellogg Biological Station, Michigan, USA - KBS K1-50-1 metaG | ecosystem: Host-associated > Plants > Roots >...
GCCGCGCCTGTTCGCTCTTCAATTGCGTTGCCAGCCAGGCGTTTGGATCGTTATCAACCTCGCGACGACTTCTTTCAAACTTCAAGATTGGATCGTCGCCCACCGTAGGCGTCGGCGATGCTTCCGCAACCGGCACGACGCCCTCAACATAAGGGATCGGCCCTTTGTATTTCCTGCCGGCGTAAAAAGCTGCACCTACGAGCGCGAGGAAGAGAACGAACATGAAGAACCGCGTCATGGTTCTTTCAATTCCGCTCCTTGCCGGTGGCTGCCCGGGAACGTTAAGTCGATTCACAATTGGGTTCTCGTTCCGAGGCTCCAGGGCGGAAATGCTCTGGGCTGTTGACTCCGGAACCAGGGTATCATCAAGGGAATTGCCGAAGTCCGGTGCACTCCGCAGGGAATCAAGCCTGCCTCCGAGATTAGTTTGTTGCAGCGGAGCAGCAGCAATGGCGGGTGGTGCACTCTGCGGCGCCTCGGGTGACATCGTTCTCTCTAAATCATCAACTCGGTTCTTAGCAGAAAGCGGTTCCCCAACGCACACGACCACGGCTGTGAGGTTATCTTCCGCGCCGCGCTCATAACAGATCCGCTTCAATTCACGACAGAGTGTGGGCAAATCATCGTGCGTAATTAACAAGTGCCTGAGCTCGTGGTCGGGAATGTGCCGAGTAATCCCGTCTGTACAAAGAAGGAATTCTGTACCGTCGTCGACCTCGATCACTTTCATGTCGACTTCGACGTCGTTCTCTGCGCCGAGCGCGCGGCTAATTACATTCTTGCTGGGATGATTCGCTGCTTGTTCCGGGGTCATTCGTCCGGCCCGCACTTCTTCCTCAACCACGGAATGATCGGCGGTCTCGCGAAGCAACTGACCCGCCGGCGTCAGGCGATACAGACGCGAATCGCCGACGTGTCCAATGGTGGCGACATTCCCATGAAGGTGGAGGGCTACGATGGTTGTAGCCATCATGGAGAATTTCACATGATCCTGGGCCATCTGGTGAATAGAAGCGTTTGCTCGCTGAATCGCGAGTTCCATCAAATCTTCAACGTCAGCATCCTCCAGCCGATGCCGAAATGCTTCATCCAACACTTCGATCGCCGTTTGCGACGCAACTTCGCCCGCCTCCGCGCCACCCACGCCGTCCGCGACGGCAAAAATTCCGCGTTCGCTGTCCGCAAGAAAAGAGTCTTCATTCAAGGGACGCTTTTCGTTGAGACCACGATCGGTGACAGCAGAGGATTGCAGCGAAGAGCTGCCCGAGTGCGTTTCTACTATTTGGTTATTGGGCTGGCTCATTCAACCGCCTCCAGTTTCAATGACGAACGCGGCTCGCTGCGCGGCCCTTTGGCCAGCATCGTATCGCGCGCGTTGCGATGGGAAAAGGCCATCAGCATTCCTAACATGGCAAAGCTTGTGATGAGGCTAAACCCGCCATGACTCACGAAAGGCAAAGTGATTCCGGTCATCGGTAAAGCCCGCAAGATTCCCCCGATGTTTACCAGTGCCTGAAAACCGATAAACGCCGTTAGACCGGCTGCGCACAGTTTAGTAAACATATCACGCGCATCCAACGAAGTACGAACACCGGCGATGACAAAAATAATAATGGCCAGAATCACTATCGCACCGCCCACCAAACCTTCCTCTTCCGCCAGGGCAGCGTAGACGTAATCCGAATCGGCAATAGGGATTACTTCGGGATAACCAAGCCCCAAACCTCGACCTGTATTCTTGCCGGAGGCGATTCCAAAGGTTGCCTGAGCTGGTTGAAAGGCAAGCTTATCAAACCAGATGTCGGTATTCACAATCTTTTGCATCGCAGGACTCTGTTCGGCAAGCTGTTTCAATTGCGGATCCTTGTTTACGGCCTCGTCGTAGTCCTTTTTCCACCATGAGACTTCCGGCGACGGAGGATCAAATCCATCGAGCCACAGATGGAAGCGTTGTTGGATACGCGACGGCAGCATCGCCTGAATTGGCTTCGCTACGGTCGGCAGGAGCGGTACTTTTTCCTGGACGTCCCTCGGTAACGCGCCGACTACCAGGATACTGATCACGAGTAGCACTGAACCTACGAACAGCAACAGTTGCGGCCAACGTCGAACGGCGACGAGGTAAAGGGTGGTGTAAGCGCCGCTGAAGATCAACATCTGTCCAAAGTCCTTCAGCGCAAAGAAGGGAACAAACGGCAACATCGCCATCGCCAAAAGTGGCAGGATGTCACGCGCGCGCGGAATGCCCCAGTAAGTCTCAGCGAGGTCTTTGTAACGCGCCGTCAGGATTCCAGCGAAGCCCAGGAGGAAAGGAATCTTGGAAGGCTCCCACGGCGTCATGTTGCCCAGAGCTTTGCCGGCGCTCGAGGTTACGACGGCTACCGCCAAAGGCACGAGCGTTAACAATACAATTATGAAACTGTTCCTTTGAATCCAGAGCAGAAAGCCGTCGCGCGCGCAGAATGAGTAAGCCAGAACAAATGCGATGATGGAGAAAATCGGGATCCAGGTGTAGCCGGCCGTCAGCGCGTTCCAGAGAGTGTAAGTTGACGGGCGCTTGGGAAGTTGTTCAACATCAATGGCCTGAGCAGGGGTTGGCGGCAAACCCATCAGTTGCTTCTTAATCGGATCGTAGTTTTCGATTATGTAGCGCGTTCGCAGGGCCTCCATCTTGGCCTGTCGCGCTTCGGATTTGTTGCGCGCGTTGTATTCCGGGTCGCTGTAAAGCCGGTACTGAATCAACATACCGATTGAGAAGAGCAACACGGCGGCGGTAAAGAGAATCCAGTTTCCGCGGTATCTCATGAAGCGGGAAAGGAGAACGACCACAACAAGAAGCGGGAGAAACATGAAGAGATCGCGAGCCGCGCCGATAATCGAAGTTTCATAACCACGCAGCAAAGCTGCGCGATGTATGGCCCAATAGCCCACGATCTCAAGAATGAGTATCAGCAGGATGATGAGCAGATGTGACGATGCGCGATTCTTCATTTTTTGGAGTGCGGTGACCTGTCACCGCTTTTGTCGGTCGCGACCTGTCGCGACCACGTTTCATTGACATCCAACAAGCAAGTCGGGCGTCAGGCCGCCCGAGACCAAAGCGGCGACAGGTCACCGCACTCCAAACCTTCGCCAACTATTGCGTCGGCGCTGCAGCCGGCCGCGTGCGTCGTTGTCTCTGCGGCCCCTTCAGCGGTTGACTGCCAGCCGCTTTGAAGTAACCCAGGTCTTTTGCCTTCATCACCAGGGCTGCGGCAATAGGCGCCGCTGACTTCGAACCATAACCGCCGCCCTCGACAATCACGGCGATCGCCAGCTGCGGCCGCTCGAGCGGCGCGATGCACAAGAACCAGGCGTCGATTCGCGGATGCTCCTCGTCGATGATCGTCTCTTCATATTCACGAATGATGTTGCCCTTGTTGTCCTTTTCTACCCGGTGCCGCGTCTTTGGTGCGCCCGTCTTCGGATCGTAGACCGGCTCGGTTTTCTGCGCGGTTCCGGTTTTACCGCCGGTGTTAATGCCCGCTGCTTTAACTGGAGCAAAGACTCCGCGCGCCGTCCCGCTTGGTCCTCCGGTTACCAGGCCCATGATCCCACGCATGGTGGCGGCCTGCTGCGGCTTCATCACTTGCTTGAACATTTCCGGCGGCCGGTCAAATTCGATCTTTGGTTTCATGAGCTTCCCATCCATGTTCGCGATGGCGGCCGCGGCCAGCGCCATCTGAAAGGGAGTCATCTGGCCCGCATAGCCCTGCCCATAACCTATTAATGCCAGATCGTATCGCGTGACCTTGCCGGTAACTATCGTCGCTTCTCTCGGTGCCAGCGCCCGCTTAACGGCGTCGGTGCTCGCGTTCCAAATCTCGGGTTCCTTGCGGCCTCGCAAGGCTTCGCCGGGAGTGTCGTAGGTTCCGATTCCCAGCAATTGGGCCGCCACCTTCAAGCGCTCTGCGCCAAGCTTTACGCCCATCTGTGCGAAGTATTGGTTGCAGGAAACTTCATACGCTGTGTCTATTCCGATCCGTCCATGCACTTCACCGGCGCCCCCATCATCGAAGATCACATTGGCGCCGGGCGCTGCGTAATAGCCACCGCCGCTGCAAGTGAACTCCGTGTCTTGCTCGCCTGCCAGAAACGCCGCGGTCATGGTCACTGTCTTGAAGGTCGAACCCGGAATGTAGTACGCGCCCAGGGCCCGGCTCACGAGGGGCTTGTCGCGCTGGTTAGCTTCGAGCTTAATCCACGTTCTTTCGTCGTCAACTTCTTTGAGGCTGTAGGAAGGTTCGCTATAGAGAGCCAGCACCTCGCCGGTCTGCGGATTCAGTACTACTACTGCCCCATGTTTCCCTTTCAACTGATCGACCGCTGCCTGTTGCAGATCGTGATCGATCGTCAAGCGCACGTCCTTGTTGCCGGTGAATTCGACCGTCTTTCCTCTTACTACCTCGAGGGCCTCAGGCAGGGCGCCACTTTGAACGCCGAAGAGCGCGCGCTCGAGTCCGGGATCGCCGAGGTCGCTGCCAAAGAGTTGGGCCATCGGTTTGTCCATCGGATAATCTCGATAGATGTTGCCGCTGGAATCGCGCCGGTACAGGGCCAAAGCGTTTTCGAGTTTGCCGCTACGATCGAGCAACCAGCCGCGCAAGGTCGATTCTGAAAGTCGCCGATTGCGCAGATCCTTGTAGCCCAACTCCTGAAATTTTTCGTTCCTTTCCGAAGCGTAGTGAGTCCAATAGATATGAAAGCCAAAGAGGGAAAACGACAGCAGAACAAATATCCAGCGCAGGGCGCGCAGGCCGCGATTCGTCGAGGTTGAGCCAAGCCGCCGCCTCACCTCGGGCGGCAAGTCCTCCGGAACTGCAGCCGCCACGGAAACTCCTCGGCGACGATTTCGGAATAGTGAAAACAGTAAGAGGAGAACAATGAGCAGCAGGCCGCCAAGATAAATGAGCGTAAGCAGGGCAGGTGTTCGCTCGGGCACCTGAACAACTTGCGCGGGCGTCGGTGATTGAAGGAGCAAGAAGAGCAACATGGCTATCAGATGGTTTTACCGCAGGTACAAAGAGCGGGGGCAAGCCCGCCTTCCCAACCTTAGAGACTTTCTGAGTCGCTCGTTAAGTCTTGCTTTGAAAGCCATTTCATCACAAATTACGACTCGACTCTAATGAGCTCAAGGTCGGGAAGGCGGGCTTGCCCCCGCTCTTACCCGGCCATTTCAGCCTTACGAAACCGCACTTCAACATCCCCAAAGCTGACGACATCGCCGTCTTCGACCTGACGCGCTTCGCCGTACGCGATCCTGCGTCCATTTATGTAAGTGCCGTTTGTCGATCCTGTGTCGGCAACTAGCAGAGTTCCTTGCGCGTTCATAGTCAGTGCGGCGTGGATCTTGGAAACGCTCGCATCATTCAGCGATAGTTCGTTGTCAGCGACCCGACCTACACTCAAGCGCCGGCCTCCCGGAACTAAAGCCAGCGGAACTTCGCGTGCGATATCCTGAATCGTAATTCGCGCTATTAGGTTAATCGGTGCGATTTTTTCAAAGGCGCTGCGATGGGGTACTTCCAGGTCTTCGGCTCGCTTGGCTTCATCAGCCGCCCTCAATTCTTCCTCAAACTCGCCAAAAGTAGGATCGACAGAGATACCGGTGGTAAAAATGTCCACTTCCGTTTCAACGTTCATTGTCGCCATGGTGCGATAGCGGTGATCGTTTATGTGATCAATGGCGGCGGCCAGAATCTCGTGCTCGAGCTCTTTGATGATCTCCGGGGGCGCTTCTGAATGCGTACCCCACTCGATCTTAAGCCTCAAGTGATGTGGCGCGATGCGGCCCTTGCGCCCTTCGTTGCGGACCCGTTCGTCAATGAGCTTCTTCATCCGTTCGATCAATTGTGAGGTAGTCAGCCCGCCCCTGGGGTCTACCGTACGTCCAAACTTGCGGTCCACGACGTCGCCAACCCTCTCGAGTGCGCGCCGCAGGAGTCGCTCCGGGAGAGCTTCTTCGCGTTTCTTGCTGCCCTGGGGTTTTTGTTCGTCAGTCATGTAACCTTTAATACGACGGCTACCGCTAAGGGGTTCGACGCTGGCGAACGGCAGAACGCGCAGCCTTGCTCTCGGTGCAAAAAACGCAGTCCTTCCTGACTGCGCTATTACGACAACTTGATAGCTTGGAACGGTGGTATTCTAACTGAAAGCGATTATGGTTAGTAGGGCCAAATACAACTGACATGAGATGAGGTCAGTACCACCACGCGGTAGCTGGTGGGTTTTGAACCTATCAATCAGTTTTACGGGCTAGTCTCTGAGCGTCGGTGGAAAGTTTCAAACCACTACCCACCCGCTACCGCGTGGTGATACTGACCTCATTTTCAAATTGAACCCAGACAAGAAACAACTCAAGAAGGATTACCAGCAGACACCGCGCGCGATCGGTGTCTTCTTAATCCGTAACAACCTCAACGACAAAGTGTTTCTGGGGGCCGGCGTAGATCTTCGCGGGCTGATCAACCGTCACAAGTTTCAGCTTCAGAACGGGAGCCATCCGAACAAACAACTGCAGGCGGATTGGAATGAATCCGGCAGCCACAACTTTGCCTTCGAGATCGTGGACGAGTTGAGCCCGCGCGCCGGCGACGAGGTTGATTATCGTGCCGAAGTGGCTTTTCTGGAGGATCTTTGGTTGGAGAAACTTAAGCCCTTTGGCGAACGCGGCTACAACGAGCCGAAGCTAAGCAGGGAAGAAAAGTTGAGACGAATAGCAGCAACGCGCCGTAACGAGTCCTGAACTATCCGCGCCTGAGTCTCCGAATCAGACAGGATTTACAGGATGAACAAGATTACAAGAGACAGCATTGCGGCGTAACACTTTTCGAATTTCTCCTGGTGCAGGTTGAATCTTGTCAATCTTGTTAACCCTGTCAAAGATTTGAATCCCGTCATAGGAGATCCAATGACCAATTTCAAATCACACTCAATCGGCGCTGCATCGCTGCTTCGTAAAGCAAGACTCCCGTGGCCACAGAGACGTTGAGACTCTCAACCGGTTCTCTCATCGGAATGCGTACTGCGTCGTCTGCCCCGGCGATTTCTGCGGCAGAGAGGCCGGCAGTTTCAGGCCCCAGGATCAACGCGCACGGGCCGGTCCAGTCAAACTCCGTATAGTCCTTTTTCGCGTTTAGATCTGCGCAGACCGTTTTAATTCGGCGCTGCGCACACCAGTCGAGCGCCTGCCGATAGCCGGGTCGATACCAAACAGGCAAGCGAAACGCTGCGCCCATTGCGCCACGCAGAGCTTTCGGCGAGAAGGGATCGGTGGCATTTTCGGTGGCAATCGCGCCGGTTGCGCCTGTGGCTTCAGATGTGCGGAGGATCGCTCCAACATTCACCGGGTTGGTGATGCGGTGCATTATCACTATCAGAGAAGTTTCAAGTTGTTTATCGGCGAGGTGTGTTTCGGACGTGTCCGGACGAGACGCAAGCAAGAGGATGCCCTGAGAAGTTTTGCTAAATGAGACGTACTTCAGCAGGGTCTCGCTAACGCAGACCAGGCGGTCGGAAGCGGCAGCGAGTTTTTCAATCAGCTCGGCCGGCTTCTCCTTGCGTGCGATTTCGTCGGAGAAAACCACCGCTTGAATTCCGAGTCCGGAAATTAGAGCTTCTTCGCAGAGCCGCATGCCTTCGACGTAAATCGAATCCTCGACCAGGCCATCGCGGACCGCTCGCACGTGCCGGAGCAGGGAATTGTCACGGCTGGTTATGATTTCCGGCTTCATAAGATCAAACCGCCAAGACGCCAAGGTCGCCAAGTTTGATTTCTGTTTGGTTTCCTTTGCGAGCTTGGCGTCTTGGCAGTTTCGCTGCAGTCATAATTCTACTTCCGCCCAGATTGGCCAATGGTCAGAAACGCCCAACGGCCGCGCTACTCCCCATCTCGAAATCTTCAGATCACGATGGAAGATCCAGTCCGCGTGCAAACGAATTCCCATCCCGCGCCAGGTTGCAGTGCCGGACGGAAACGGCGTTGAGTAACCGTGCGACTCGAAAAAGGTGCGCGTTTGCACAACCTTCGTTTTTGAAAGCGTATTGAAGTCTCCCAGAATTAGCGTGGGGCCGCTGTTCTTATCGGCCTCTCGGACCAAAGCCTCGAGTTGCTCGAGTTGTCCACCGACGGCAGCATGCGGATCGACGTGCGCGTTGATGATACGAAGACTGCGCGCGCCAATGGTAACGGTGGCCGCCATAGCGAGCCGCGGCCGCCACGGACACTCATGCCAGGGTAGATCAATTCGCGTAACGTTACTGAGTGGGAGACGACTCAACAAGCCAATTCCAGTATCACCAGGATCGTGTAGCCCAATCGGTTCTTCAAAGTCGAGCCACCATTGACGGGTTTTTGGTTTCACCCCGCGCGGAAGTCCGGCCGGTACATGAACCCAATCCAGCTTGAGCACCTCGGCCAACTCCCTGGCTACATGATGCTTACCCGTCCGCATTGTTTGCTTGTCGGCTTCCTGCAAGGCGAGTACGTCAACGCGCGGCAATAGCTGGCCCGTAGTGAAGGCACTCGCAGCGGTTTGGATGTTGTGGGCAACATGCTTCGCTCGCTTCCGGTCTCCACGCAATCCAATCTTACGAAGCAATCCATTCGAAATCAGATATGAACCGACTGCGTAACGGATGTTGTATGATGCGACGATGATTCTAGAGACAGCACCGACTGCAGCTTTAGGAGGTTCGCCTTCAGCTATAGCGTAACCTACCTCAATCTTCTCGCAGTCTTTGAGCGGAGGAATCGCGGTCGCCATCGGCGGTAGTGTACCAAGCTTCGAAATAATGTGCCGCGCAAAGGGGGGCAGTAGCCCGACAGTGATGGAGGGCTCACACGACCGCGACACTCGATCTATGATTGAGCGGGAACTCCGCGGAGCCCTCCATCACTGTCGGGCTACTGCCCCTCAATACCGACGACCATGACTCGAAACATTCTCGCAGCGGTTGACGACATGTTCTTTGCGGCAAAAATTCGCGCCACGGCGGAAGCGCTGGGCGTGAGCCTCAAGTTTCACCGTCAACTGAACGGCTTAGTTAATGCTGCCGTTGAACAATCGCCCGCCTTGATCATCGTCGATCTGCACAACGAGAAGCTCAATGCAATTGAACTAGGGCGCGAACTCAAGGCGAACGAAGGTGGGAAGTCAATCCCCTTGCTGGGCTTTTTCTCGCATGTGCAGACGGATTTACAACGCGCTGCACTCGAAGCAGGCTACGACCAGGTGATTCCTCGTTCAGTGTTCGCCAGAGATTTGGCAAAGATCCTTGCGGGGTAAGAACTTGAAACTAACTAACGGGCGCCGGCGCGATCACCTCATGAATCGCGCGTACCTCGTTCACCAGTTGTTGATACTGCACCAAGGTTAGCGCTTGCGCCCCGTCACACAGCGCGTGATCGGGTTGATCGTGAACCTCGATAATCAAACCGTCCGAACCAACTGCAACCCCGGCACGCGCCAGGGGCGTGACCATATAGTTCTTCCCTGTGCCATGTGACGGATCGACTATGACCGGCAGATGCGAAATCCGACGCACGGCCGGGACCGCTGAAAGATCGAGCGTGTTCCGCGTATGCTGCGCGAAGGTGCGAATGCCTCGTTCGCAGAGAACAATCTGATAATTGCCTTCCGCCATGATGTACTCCGCCGCCAGTAACCATTCGTCAAGCGTCGCCGACAAACCACGTTTCAGTAGCACCGGCAGACGTGATTTTCCGACGCGGCGCAGAAGGGTAAAGTTTTGCATGCTGCGCGCGCCAATCTGTATTACGTCGGCGTAGCGTTCGACGAGGTCAACGCCTGCTTCGTCCAAAGCTTCGGTAACAATTTTCAGCCCGTACGTTTCGCGGATGTCCTCGAGTATCTTCAACCCGTCTTCGCCCAGACCCTGAAACGCGTAAGGAGATGTGCGGGGCTTGAAAGCACCTCCGCGGAAAAACTTCGCGCCACTCCGCCACACGGCTTCGGCAACCACAAACGCCTGATCGCGGCTTTCGATTGCGCAGGGGCCGGCGATGATTGCCAACTCGTCGCCACCGATCGTCGCCTCCCCAACCTGCACTACGGTCTTCTCGGAACGAAGATCCAGGGTGACGAGTTTGTAAGGCTTACTAACGCGAACTGCCTCGGAAACACCAGGCAGGTTTTCAAAATGCGACGGGTCGACGGCCCCCGGATTACCAGTGATTCCGATGGCGGTCCTTGAGGCGCCTGGCATCGGGTGGCCGCGATATCCAAGCTCTTCAATAACGCGCAGAACGGCTTGGACCTGCCCTTCCGTCGCGTCAGATTTCATTACGATTAACATGACACTCTTTTATACTCTCTGCTTTTACGAAAAGTACAGTTCAGAGGTTGCAAAGCCGAGCTCTACATTCGCTCCGGCACCGCAATCCCGAGCGTTCCGAGCGCCGCCGTCAACCGTCGCCGAGCGATATTTGCGGCCACAATCAATACCGCACGTTTTGTGTGATCTTCTTCCGCTAGTATTCGATGCCGGTGATAGAAAAGATTGAATGCCCGCGCAAGTGTGAACGTGTACTTGGCAAGATTTGCGGGCTCGGCCGAGGCCGCACACTGCGCGATCATTTCGTCGAGCCTTTCTGCAAGCATCACCAGCGACCAGATCTCAGTTCCAGCCTCATCGGCAAGCACGTCAGCAACCTTTGAGTCGTCAGCCGACTCAGCCGAAGCCGCGTTCGTTATCAGCGCTTCAGCCCTGGCGACTGCATCAGCATCCAGCTTGCGAAAGATCGAATTGGCACGCACCGCCGCATACTGGCAATAAGGTCCGGTCTCACCTTCAAACGAAAGCGCGTCCTTGAAGTCGAAGGCGATAACCGAGTTGCGCGTAAACTTCAACAGGAAATACCGCAACGCCCCGACCGCGATCTCATGCGCAGTTGCACTCTGTTCTTCAGCTGAAAGCTCGGGATGTCGCGTAGAAACTTCGCGCAGCGCGTCGGCTTCAAGGCGATCGATTAGATCGTCGGCTTTCACGCCCAGTCCTTTGCGTCCACTCATCTCGATGAAGGGCCGCGCGCGATCTTCTTCGCTTAATTCAATCCCTAATTCCGCGCAAGCGGCGGGCGAAAGTGCGACCATCTCGTAGCCAAAATGGACGCTGGCGTCCGCGCCCACTTCCGGAACCACCGCCGCAACCCCGCGCGCGACGATCTCCTGTGGGTATGCCTGCCTTGAATCAATAACGTTATAGACCTTAACGCCGCCACCGAAATTAGGTCGGGGCACTTCTGGCAAACTTTCAGCGTTTGGCTCGGTTGTGGTCACCCAGGCCACATGCCCATCTGCGTATGAACGAAATGGCTTGTAGTTGAAGTCGAGGCCCAGCCTTCCCAGTTTCCATAGTTGATAAGCGATGTCCTTGCCGGTGTAGGTGACGGTACCGTTCGAACGCACAATGATCTTGTCTGACTCGTGCTCATCGGTTCCCGTGTGCGATTCAAACGGCATCACCCAACAAGCGGCGTGTTTTCCCTGGGTCTCCAGACGGATGACGCCGGCGCTCTTCATCAGTTGAAATGCCCGATCCCAAAAATGCAGGTGCAAAATGTCGGACTCGCGCGCCAGCAAATCGTAGCGGATGCCGAGACGCTCCATAGTGTCAAGGATGCACTCCACATTTCGCGTAGCCACATAATCGGCAAGGTCAGCGACCGGATTGTTTCCTTCTTCCAGCGCGTGCAAGACGTTGTTGCGCAGTTGAAGGCGTTCAGCATTCGGCGTGGCAGTCGCGTCGCCGTCACGATAAAAAAGTCCGACCTGCGTGTAGAGGTCCCAACAGTAGTAATCAAACGGACGTTCGGCGGGCAGGGAACTGTCCAGCGCTTTTATGTCATCGAGTTTCAGGTTTTCGATATGCATAAAGCCGACAACTACATCCGCCACCTGAACACCGGTGTTATCAATGTAGTTCTGAACTTCCACTCGTTCACCAGCGCCCTGTAGAACTCTTACAAACGTGTCGCCCAAAACTGCATTGCGTACGTGACCGATGTGCGCCGCTTTGTTGGGGTTGATGCTGGTGTGTTCGACCATTTTTTTCGGCCGATCGGAGACAGCGGCAGCCTCTTGGAGGTTCGCCGGGTGTTCAGATGCAAACAAAGATAACAACCCGGCGCGATCAAAAAAGACATTGAGATAACCAGCGCCTGCTACTTCGACTCGAGCTACTTCTGCCGACTTTTCAAGCCTCGCTTTGAGTTCTTCAGCGATTGTGCGCGGCGCGGTCTTCACCCCAGTGCTTTGCTTGATGCGTTTTGCCAACTCAAAGGATACGGGAAACGCCAGATCGCCCAACTCCGGGCGCGGCGGAACCTCGGCGCCCACCTGCTCAAGCTCGACACCAAAAAGCTCAAATGCAGCGGCGCGCGTCTCCTGCTTCAATTGATCCTGTATTTCGATTAGGGTCACTCTGTGATCTGGTCCTCGTTTGTACGGCTCTGCAAAAGCGCTGAGTATAACGCAGGCGCCAATTTACCGCGAACCATCACTCAAGCGATTTGCTGGGACCGCGGGCGTCCCGCCCGCAATGAGCGCGAAGCGCGAAAATGGAGTTAGGACATCAAAGAGCTGCGCGCCTGCGGCGCGTTGCGGGCGGGACGCCCGCGGTCCCAGCAAATCGCTTGACCGTCGTCGGACCCCATCCTTGACACTTCTGAGCCGCGCTCTGTTACCATCCAGGAAAATGCAAGTCACGCAGACAGATCTGATTTCGGCCGAATTGCGCAACCGGTTTGAGCACGCCAGGCGGGTATTAGTGCTGACGGGCGCGGGCGTTTCAGCGGAGTCAGGCGTGCCTACGTTTCGGGGTGGCGGAAATACTGCCGTCTGGAAGGGCATGCCTTTCGATGTGATTTCCTCGGCGAGGATGGTCGAGCGCGACCTGCCGGCAGTATGGGAATGGTTTGATTATCGACGCAGCCTGCTGCAATCACTACAGCCGAATCCGGCCCATTATGAACTCGGGCGCTGGGCGGATCTGTTTTCGGAATTCACTTTAGTCACGCAGAACGTCGATGGTCTGCATCAAGCAGCCGGTTCACGCGAGGTGATCGAATTGCATGGCAGCGTCTGGCGGGCACGTTGTGTGGACTGCCGGACAAGTTATGAAATAGTCCCTCATGAGCGGCGTCTCGATAACTGCCACGGCTGCGGCGCCTGGCTGCGACCGGACGTTGTCCTGTTTGGCGAGACGTTGCCGCCGGGCGCGTTCGAGGTGGCGGCTGAGGCAGCGGCCGGCTGCCAACTCTGTTTTGTGGTCGGGACATCGGCACTAGTCTATCCAGCGGCAAGTATTCCGGAGATTGCTAAAGCCGCTGGTGCCTACATCTGCGAAGTTAACCCGGAGCGCACACCGCTCTCAGCCATTTGTGATGAAGTATTGACCGGGAAGGCCGGTGAAGTTTTGCCACTGATTGGTAAATCGTAAATGGTGAATGGTAAATAGAAGACGCATAAGACGATTCACGACCATTTACTATTTACCATTTATTATTTTTACTCGCTTATGAAGACTCTTTATTTCGACTGCTTCGCCGGCGCCAGTGGTGACATGATCCTAGGCGCCTTGATCGCCGCCGGCGTCGAGCTGGATGCTTTCAAGCAGCAACTCGCGCTGCTCGACGTGAAGGGTTACTCAATTGATTTTGAGTCTGTCGATCGATCAGGCATCAGCGCGACCTACGCTCGCGTGCAGACCGCGCACGAGCATGCGCATCGTCACCTCTCCGACATCCTCAAGATCATTTACGACTCAAGGCTGTCTGACGCGGTGAAGCATCACGCGACGAAAATATTCTCGCGGTTGGCGGAAGCTGAAGCCCGAGTGCACAACGAACCAATCGATCACGTCCACTTTCACGAGGTGGGCGCGCTCGACGCAATTATCGACGTCGTTGGCGCCGCCATTTGTTTTGAGTTGCTGGGTATTGAGCGCTTCGCATCGTCTGCGCTTCATGTTGGTAGCGGCACAGTCGAAATGGAACACGGTCGTTATCCAGTTCCGCCACCTGCCGTCGCAGAGTTGCTGAAAGGCGCGCCGTTTTATTCGACTGACATCGCTGGCGAACTGGTCACTCCAACCGGCGCTGCAATAATTACAACGGTATGCACTGAGTACGGCCCAGTACCGCAAATGAAGCTACAGCAGACCGGTTACGGCGCGGGCACGCGACAATATGAAAGGTTTCCAAACGCTTTGCGCGTACTGATTGGTGAGGATCAAGTCAGTGTCTATGATGTGGCCGCGCCCGCCGATGAACGTCTCTGGATGATTGAGACGAACATGGACGATATCTCGCCGCAGATACTTGGTCACGTAATGGAGCGCGTCTTTGAACTCGGCGCTCTGGACTGCTATTTCACGTCTGTGCAGATGAAGAAGAACCGCCCGGGAATTCTGCTGTCAATCCTCTGTCGCGCCGATGAGCGGCCAGTGCTTAGCGAATTGCTTTTCTCAGAGACTACCACGCTTGGCATTCGCGCTTACGAGGTCGAACGGCGGGCGCTCGAACGCA
>Ga0070697_100002338_pt1 | contig 14586 bp, 15 predicted proteins | sample KBSK1501metaG_FD_65475 | JGI IMG/M metagenome (GOLD analysis project Ga0070697, IMG submission 65475) | Corn, switchgrass and miscanthus rhizosphere microbial communities from Kellogg Biological Station, Michigan, USA - KBS K1-50-1 metaG | ecosystem: Host-associated > Plants > Roots >...
AGGCCGGACCGCGCCATCGAAATCTGGAGAGGGATTGCTGGTCCCCCAAAATAAAGTGTTCAACTCTGGATCGTACGTGCCTGGCATCCATGTCGTGCCCCCGCCACGCAGGTACATTTGCCCAGGCCAGCTCGAAGATCCAAATTCACCCGGGCCTGGGATGGTCCAGAAGCGCCAAGCCTCCTTTCCGGTCAGGGCATCGTAAGCAGCAAGGAAGCCGCGAACGCCGTCATCCCCACCTGAGGTTCCGACGATCACCTTGTCCTTGATTACCAGGGGCGCACTGGTCGCGCCATAATTTCTGTTTCCGGTCGCGTAAGCAACCTCCCAAAGCAAGTTACCGGAACGGACATCGAGACACAGCAAATGAGCATTATCGGTCATCATGTAAACCCGAGAGTGCCACACGCCTACACCTCGATTGAGGTGTCCGGAGGCATCGTCGATCAATCCATCCGTATTAGGACGTTCATAGTGCCAGACGGTGCGCCCGGTACGTGCATCCAGGGCAACGGCGTGATTGGCCGCGGTGACCAGCATCAGTCCATTCACGACTACCGGCGTGACTTCGAGTCGGTTCGAATTACTCGCGTGGAAAACCCATTGAGTGCGAAGCTGATTCACATTGTTCACGGTCATTTCGGCGAGGCTGCTGTAACGGCGTCCAGTGTAGTCGCCGTTGTAGGAAGGCCAATTGCTCGCGGGTGGCTGCGCGAGAAGGTGCTCAGGAAGGACATCGATCGCGGCGGAAATAGGTGAATTGAGCTTCTCATCGCCAAATGCCAATGCGACCCAGCAACCGCAAAACGCGATCAGCGCCGTCGTTCTGAAGCTAAAATGCATGTTGAACCTGATTAGCTTGCCAACTGCACTTTCACTCACTTGGCGTGCGGCATGCTTGTCGCCGAAGACTGTGTTCCCCTTGGTCGATGTTTTGGGGGGAAGACGTGATCGTTCCCCGAGCTAGAAGCTTGATATCCCATCTCTTTTGAAATACGTTTGCTGACAGCTTGAATAAGTGGAGCGAGTTGCCTAAGCCGAGTAACCGACATCCGTACGGCTGGTCCGGTTATGCTCACACTGGCATTCACGGCACCGGTGTGATCCCAGATGGGCGCTGCAATACAACGGATATGCGGCTCGTTTTCCTCGAGGTCGCAAGCGTATCCGTTCTTCCGAACCTTTTGTAAGTGGGTTTGCAGTTCCTGGAGATTTCCGATCGAGTTCTCCGTGAGCCTTCTGAACTCAAGTTGTGGCAGGATTGCGGATAGTTTGTCTGGCGGCATATAGGCGAGCATCACTTTGCCGACCCCGGTACAGTGCAACGGAACGGCCGCACCAATTCGCGAATAGATTCGAAGCGGCTCAGGTGAATCCAACTTCTCCACATACACCGCGGAAAGGCCATGACGCACCGTGAGGTGGATGGTTTCACGTGTGTTCTGATTGAGTTGCTGAAGATAGGGCAGGCTCAGCCGGCGAATATCGAGTTGACCCAACGCAGCCTGGCCAATGGAGAAGCATGCAACTCCCAGGTGATAGCTTCCCGTGCCACTGCAATTTAAGAAGCCCGCTGATTCAAGATTTACCAGGAAACGGTGAACAGTGCTGACGGGCAATCCCGAAAGCCTGGCAATCTGAGATGCGGTCAGACCTCTCTCGGCAACTGCAATCAGGTCCAGCAGCCGCAGTCCGCGCTGCAAGGATGTGATGTTGTAAGTTCGTTTGGCTTTCATCGGCATGGCGTTCTTCGAATCGGAAACCCGCGCGTTCTTGTATTTCAATTTTGAAAGTGCAGATTATCTGATGAAAGTTGATTTCGTGCAAACGATTCCGAGAACCACCGTTTTACAGGCGACCGAATTTCTTCACCGCCTCCTCGATAGATTTGTACTTTTCGATATAGGGATACATGGAATGTTCTTTGAAATCCATCTCTTGTGCCAACGCTAGAACTTGTTCTGCTCTGGCGCGCGGCACTACGACAACGCCATCGTTGTCGGCGACAACGATATCCGCCGCCTCAACCCGGACACCATCGCACACGACAGGGATATTGGCGCCGGCAAAGCGGTAATGGTTCACTGAGGTTGAGGGCACCATTCCCAAAGCGAATACTGGAAAACCGATCTTGCGCAGATGCCCCACATCGCGGACGCCGCCATCGATCACGGCCCCAGCAAAGCCTCGAGCCCACATGGTGGTTCCCATCAATCCTCCCATGCCGGCGATGTTCGCCCCGTCTTCTACGACCATGACGTAAACCGAGCCGGCTTGTCCCTGGTCAATCGCCGCCAACATCCCGCTGAGCGCCGCAGGATCATTATTTCCCTCGGCCTTCTTCAGCAGCACGGTTATGGCGAAACCCGCAAACTTGCTGGAAAATATCGGCTGCATGCGATGGGTCATATACATTCGCTGTCCGGCAATTTGTTCTAATGCGTCGGACACAGAAGCGACTTCCACGTGGCGAAAAGCTTCCAGCAGGGCGGCGTTGTCCTTGGCGGGTGGTTTCTCCGGAACCGCCTGGGCTGAGGCCAGCCATCTTGCGCCCACTATGCCGAGGGCCAATACGATTACACAGATCGCGGCGAAGGCTTTGGAAGAAACTTTAGGGAAATGGGATTTGTTCACCGAGTCCTCCTGGTTGTATATATGTGCGCGGACTCTAACACTGTTTTTCTTTGGGTGGAAGAGGATGCGCCCTGGGCTTGGATGGCATTCTCGAAATGGCCGATGATTTTAGAAAAGGAGGCATCACGATGCACAAGACTTTTTCCAGCTGGCTTAGAATCGGCTTGGCGGCGGCAGTTGTGGTTCTGGCGATATCGGCAATTGGCCATTCGCAAGCGCGACGTGCAATCACCGTGGGCGAATCCAAAGGTCTTCCCTTTAGTGATGGCATGCTGGTTGGCGATACGCTCTACATCGCAGGTCAGGAAGGCACGGACGCCAACAACAAACTGGTGGCGGGCGGGATTGGACCCGAGACGCAAGCGGCGCTGGACAATATCCAGAAAGTTGTAAAAGCTGCTGGATTTGAATTAAAAGATGTGGTTGCAGTCACCGTGTACCTGGCTGACATTCATGAATTTGGCACATGAATAAAGTTTATCGGAGCGTCATGCCGGATCCGAAACCGACTCGCGCCACTGTTCAGGTAGCGGCATTAGTCAACAACGCACGCATTGAAATCTCGGCAATTGCAGTCAAGGGTAAATAACTGCCGTTCGATCCCATCTACCGAGCTGATCTCAGGAGGAAGCCCATAGCACTCAAACGGTGGTACGCACTTCCGCCGATGGGCGCGGTCTTATTTCTCTTCGTGTGCGGCATGGTCCCTCAATCGCAGCCTCAGGCGCAATCGCCTGGAGCTCGACGAGTATCCAGTGCAACATTGCTGGAAGGCAAACAGGTTTTTGCATCCAGTTGTGCCGCGTGTCACGGATTGGATGGACGTGGGGGCGAGCGCGCCCCCGATATTGCTACCCGGCGAGGAACGCAACGACTTTCCGACCTTAAGCTGGTTCGCATCGTAGACGCAGGTGTGCCTGGGACTGGAATGCCGAGCTTTCATTCGCTGGGCGCTTCCGCGATCAAATCTGTGGTGAGCTACCTTCGCACGCTTCAGGGCGGAGGCAAGTCTGCCAGTCTGCCCGGCAATCCGCAAAAAGGTGAATCAATTTTCTTCGCCAAGACGGGTTGTTCCGATTGCCACATGGTTGGCGGCAAGGGAGGCTTTCTGGCAGCTGATTTATCGCGCTACGGCCACACTCACTCGGTTGAGGAAATTCGCCAAGGAATTACGAATCCAGATAGCATGCGAAAAGCCGGTGACAAAATCGTGCTGGCGGTCACGCGGGACGGCACAAAGTATGCTGGACTTGTCCGCAATGAGGACAATTTTTCGTTACAGGTGCAGACTGTCGACGGCAATTTTCACTTCTTCATGAAGTCGGATCTGCAAACGTTGGAGCGACAAGCGCAATCCGTGCTGCCCGCAGGCTACCATTCCGCGCTGGGCAGCCGGGACCTGAATGACGTGATTAGCTTCTTGATTCATTCTGCTAGAACCAGCAAAACCGCGCCGGCATCCGGAGAAGCCGATCAGTGATCCTGAACTCTGGTCAGTGATCGAAAGAAGGAGAGACATTCTGTGGATCGCCCGATTAGAGTCCGAAAGATTTGTCTGCCGATATTTCTTTTTCTTTCAACGATTCCGTTTTTTGGGTTCCTGAACGCCCAGGTGCAGGAGCGAAAGTTTGAGTTGCAGGCCAACTCTCCGCAGTTCTGGAACCTTCTCGATCGAGATGCCAAACTGTATTTAGTCGCAGGTGGATTCGGTTTCGCGGAAGGTCCGGTGTGGGATGAAGCAGGCTTTCTCTACGTCAGCGACGAAACTCTCAACAAGATCTTTCGGGTGTATCCGGGCGGCAGGAAAGAAGAACTGATTTCCCTCGGCGATCCCGATGGTAACACTTACGATCGAAGACGTCGTCTCCTCGACTGCGCCAGTGTTCTGCGTGCCATTATCGAGGTCACTCGAGACGGACACTACAAGATCCTGGCGGACCACTTTGAAGGAAAGAAATTCAACAGTCCCAATGATGTGGTGATCGGCCCCGACGGCGCCACTTATTTCACCGATCCAACGCTTGATTTGGTCAAAGGCGAGAAGCAGGAGATTCCATTCCAAGGCGTTTATCGCTTGGATGACGACGGCAAAGTTCGTTTGCTCACCAAGGACCTGTCGCAACCCAACGGCCTGGCTTTCTCCCCTGACGGTAAGCGCTTTTATGTGGACGATAGCGAACGGAGGAACATCCGTGTGTACGACGTTGAGCCGGATGGAAATCTTTCCAATGGACGGATCTTCGGTGAGGAACCCGGAGGTCCACATGAAGGTGTGCCGGATGGCATCAAGGTCGACCACAACGGCAACGTTTTTGTAACCGGACCAAAGGGTATCTGGATATGGGATCCGCAAGGCCGTCATCTGGGCACCATCGTTATGCCCGAACAGCCTGCCAATCTTGCCTGGGGAGATGAAGACTATCGCACGCTTTATATCACGGCTACGACCTCGGTTTATCGCTTGCGGACGAAAGCTCGAGGATTTGTTCCTTATCTGGAGAAGTGAAGCCGGGGCTAGCTACGCCGCGGTTGAAGAGCTCAGTCAGTGGGGGCTATTTATCGGCAGGGTAAACGAAAAGACCGAGCCATGCCCCACTTGACTAGTTACGCGAATCGTCCCGGAGTGCGCTTCCACAACCGCTTTTGCGATCGCCAGTCCCATGCCGGTTCCTTGTACGCGATAGCGCTCATTCTTGCCGCGGTAGAACTTGTCGAAGATTAGCGATTGCTCAAAGTCGTCAATTCCCGGACCGCGGTCTGCCACGCTTACGGTAAGAAAACGGCCGTCTGCCTCAGCAGTGATTTGAATGGTGGATCCGGCTGGCGAATATTTGCCGGCATTTTCCAGCAACTGACGAAGAACGTCCTTGATTCGCTCCAGATCGATTGACACCAAAGGCAAGTCGGCAGCAGCATCGATCTCAATCGTGTGGTTTGCGATAGATTGCCTGGCTTCCTCAAGTCCTCGATCAATCGCCTCCCGGATATCGTGGGGCTCGCGCTGTAGTTCAACCTGGTTGGCATCGAGCTGCGCCATCTCAGCCGCCTCACCGACAAGATGATTCAGGCGGTCGGTTTCTTCATTAATCACTGTAATTAACTCGTGCCGCTGTGCATGGTCGAGATTGCTATCTGACAGCAGGCTTGTGGCAGATGCCTTGATCGCGGTGAGAGGCGTACGGAATTCATGCGTGACCGAGTCGAGAATAGCGGAACGCAGCTTTTCGCCCTCGCGTGATGCCTCCGCTTTGCCCAGCTTTTCAAGGGCCGCGGTGCGCTCGATTGCAATTGCGATCAGTGTACCCAGTGCTTCCAGGGTCTCGCGGGAAAGTAATCCTCCAGAAAGGCCAATTGCTCCCACCGACCGAACTCCCAGCCGGAGAGGAGTGAAGAAAAGCTCATGTTCCCGATCCATGGTAGGTTCACCACGTGCGGCGATTGCTCGAAGCTGCTCGCCACTTAAGTCCCGTGTGCCTGGGCTAGAGCGATAAACATCCTCTCGGCCCACGACAAACAAAGCCGCGGCAGTAACCCCGAAGCTCTCCACGACGTACCGAGGGATTGAATTCAGTAACTCGGGTACGTTTTCGGTGGTCAACAGACGTTGGCTGAAGGCATAGAGTCGTTCAATCTCCCTTCGGCGTTGTGTAGCATGTTGGGCTTCGCTGCGAGCTCGTTCCGAGAGCTGACTGGCAACCACTGCGCTAGCCAGAAAGGCAAGCAGCGCGACCCAGTTTTGTGTATCGGCAATTCTGAAGGTTCCAACCGGGGGAAGAAAATAATAGTTGAGAGCCAGGGTGGCGAATACAGCCAGGAACACGGCGTATCGCAGGCCCCACCCCGCTGACACAATCAAAACTGCCACCAGAAGAGTAAGAGCCACGGTTGTTGGATTAATCGCCCTTACGTGCCGATACGCGGCAACTACCGCGATCACGACTGCGGCGCAAACCACGAATCGCAACACTTCTCGACGCAAGGTCACGGCTGCATTCTACCCTCGGCATCGACAATCAAGAACTTCTCCACGACAATATCGCATAGGGCTCCCGAGCAATGGCTGGAAGAGGCGGCGCCTGGAGACCAGCGTCGGCGCGAGGTCCACCTTGCTCCCGACGAGTTTGAGCTTCTGGTTTACCTGGCGAGGCGTCTGGAAAGAGTGGTCGCGCATCGGGTTCTTTTGCGCGCGGTGTGGAGACCAAACAGTGCGGAGCAACCTGAGTATTTACGAGCTTTTATCGATCAACTTCGTAAGAAGATCTAATCTGAAGTCGTCGAACGTTATCTTCATACCGACTTCTATCGCTTTGATCCGGCCGGGAGATAATCTCCCGCTATTTCGTGTGTACTTTTCTCGCTACCAAACAATTCCTGGAAATCCTCAATCATGGTGAGAACCAAAACAAGGACTGAGCCAATCAAGCCGACGGCGAAAATTGTCTCCAAGAGTCTGATCGCGATGGTGACCAGTGAGGCCATAATTGCAACCTAGCACTCACATCGCGCTTCCAAAGCGGCCCTTATGAACTCTTTACGAGTTTTTTCGATCATGCGCCTTCCTGGGTCATGTTCCAGCACTTCGGTCATGTTGGTTTTACGGTCCTTTTATGATCTCTTTAGGTTATGTTTGTAACTTTTTTGCATGTGTGGGGCATCTTAAGATTTGTTCGTTTCTTCTAAGAGGGTCCCGGGATTGGTCAGATGGTCAATGACAGATTCAAGGCTTCCGCGGTTCTGCTCCTGACAGTGTCGAGTTGGGCGGCTGCACAGGTGGAAATCAATCAAGCGCACATTCTGCCACGCGCGATCTCCGTATCATCGGCTTCTACACGCCCGGTTATCCGAGCCAACGTGGACTTAGTATTGGTGAATGTCACGGTACTTGATCATTCGGATCGAGCTGTTACTGGACTGGAGTCGGCAAACTTCACCGTGCTGGATGACAAGACTCCCCAGATCGTAAGTTATCTCTCCAGTGTAGACGAGCCCATTGCACTGGTTGTGGTTCTCGATGCGAGTGCCAGTATGGCGGTCAAGATCCAAGAAGCGCGGAAGGCGCTCACGGAGCTCATCAACAGCTCTAATCCGCAAGATGACTTCAGCCTGGTCATCGTACACGATAAGCCTCGTGTTGCTTTCCACCTGGATGACTCCACAACCGAAATCGACCGGACAACGGATGCAATTCAGCCGGACGGCTTCACCGCACTGTGGGACGGCATGTATCTGGGCATGAAGGAACTGCAGAACGCGCGCTACCGAAGAAAGGCAATGGTCGTGATTTCCGATGGTGGTGACAACCACAGCAAGTACACGGAATCGCAACTAAAATCGCTACTGGAAGAAGCGGACGTAGAGGTGTACGCGATCGGCATGTTCGACAGGTTTGCGAGGAGAGCCGAAGAGCGGATGGGCCCGCTCCAACTCGACGAAGTCACATCGATTACTGGTGGCCGGGTATTTTCGGTTCATGACCCCGAAGAACTTTCCCGTTCCGTAATCCAGATCAGCCATGAGTTACGCAGCCAATACGTTCTTGGTTATTATCCGAGCAATCGCAACCGAGACGGCAAATGGCGCAAGCTCAAGATTCACCTCGCAGGATCGGCATCTCAAGCAAAATTCCGGTTATATGCCAGGAAGGGCTATTACGCAGCCAGCGAGTAGAATGCTAACTGCCGATCGATCAGCAGCCCCATTCGGCCTCACCCGGCTTTGCGAAATAGCGCCTTGAGTCTTCCCGTTCACTGGCCGTGGAAGCCAATTCCAGTAGGGCCAGACGGGCAGCAGCCACCAGACGACCTTTTTCCGGTTGTGGTACTTGCTCCCATGTTTCAGCGTTCGGCTTGCTCGCGCAGCCAAAATCCGGTCCGAGCGCCTGATGATAGTGGTGGAAGAGCTCTGCCAATTGTTCTGCGGATACTTCCTGGATCGACATCGGATAACACCCTTTCTCGATTACTTAACCTATACTGCGCTTCCTTCGGTTCTAGAGCGCGAGGCGTGCTTTCCTTGCATCACGCAACCGGGAATCGTGCGGAAAATGCCATCGCCGCCCTGCACACCAGTCATTACCGGCATCGGAGCATTTGAGCCTGCAGGCTCAATCTCAGCAGCTGTGACGTTGCCTGGAATCATGTAACCAGTACCATTGGATACGAAAACCCGTAAATTCTGAATAAACGGGCCATAAGTTGTTCATAAATTCGAGAGATTCCTGTTGGTTTCGCCTATATGCCAGGAAGGGCTACTACGGGCCGGGGGGAATGAGAAAGGCTGTCGTCGGTGGTCGTCGTGCCTTCTCACCCCTCCACGGATCGGCACCCGTTCCTAGAACACCGTGGAGCTCACTAGAACTTGACCAGTATGGCAAAGTTCAGACGGTTTTCGGTCCTGCGAAGATCCGGCGTAAAACCATTTACTACTGATCCCGGCGGGCCTTGGTTGCCGCCTGGGGGAGTAACGCCACCCGGGCCTGAGAAATACGGGACATTAGCCGCGCGATAGTTGTACTCCCAGCGAAAGGTGATGTATTGGCTGGGCATGTAATCAAGTGTTGTGGAGGCGTCCCAGGCCTTATAAGGATCGCCGGGATTCTCGGTGAAGTAGGGCGTCCCTGAAGTTGCGGTAGCGCCATTGATTGGGGGCAAGAGCACAAGATAACGCCCTGGATTATTGATCTTGCCTCCGCCCAGTGTCAGGCCGTACTTATCTTTTGCGAACCAGAGCCGGTTGTACAACATGAAGCCGAGGAAGCTCTGCTTGGGCCAGATCACTCTTTGTCCGTTAATGATTTTCACGGAATCGCCGGCGCAACTGACTCCGCCTCCGTGCTCGCATCCCGCGTCGCCGGTAAGAGAAAGTGCGGCCTTACTGATGAACTTTTCGGGATTGTCGTAGTACTTGATCTGAATGCTGTCATCGGTATGGTAGCGGATGCGGCCCGGAGTATTGAGCGCGTCCGCGCCTAAAGCGTACTGGTTCCCGAGAATCGAAAGCCAGCCGTTCGGACGCCACAGGATCTGGCCTCCCACGCCCGGCCGGTTGTTGAATCGCCCATAGGATTGCCATCCATTTATAAACCAGGGCTCGATCTTCAAGTGCTCTGTCGGAAAGATCTGGACGCGGACTCCATTAAAGAACCACGGTGTGTTCGACGAAACATACGACGGCTGGTAGGCCCAGTTATCGAAGTTGTAGTAGCTGAACAAGCCGATATAGGAGACGAAGATTCCCGCGTCCACGTTGATTCCATGCAGGGCATTGAAGTGGTATCCGCCATATGCTTCGGTGAGATAGCGGTAAGCATCTGCAAGGTTCCACTGGCCGCGCGATGGGCTGGCGTCGTTACGTGGCGTCGTCGTTGAATACATGCCAAACTGAGTCATCAGGCGGGCGCGCACGTTGTCGTAGTGAAAGTCGCCGCCCACACCCAGTTGGGTCACCTGAACTTCGCTCGACCGAAAAACCTCGCTCGATCCGCTGATGGTGTCGTCTTTCGGGTGATGGAAATCGTAGATGTAATCGACATCGGCGCGGATTTCGGGCGTGAAGAACTTGGAATCGAAAGCCGGCGTTTTGGTTCGCGGAGTGCCGTTCAACCAAGTCCAGTCCGCGAAGGCGAACGGTTCAGCTTTCTGCGGCTTCTCTTGGGTGACGGCTTGCGGCTGCGCGTCTGCTTTCATCTCTGGGACGAGTGCTTTGTGAGCTGCAACAACGTCGGCTCCAACTTCGTTGGCGGAGGTGCTTTGCGGAATTGGTTGTGGGGTCGCGTTTTTTTCCAGGCGTTCGACTTTTTCCTTGAGTTCCTGGACCAACTGGCGGAGCTCGCGTACTTCATCCGCACTGGCGGCGTTTGACTGATTGGTCGTTTCCTGGGCGCGGAGGGGGAAGACACACAGGGCGGTCGCTATCGCTGCCACTACGATTCGCATAGCTATTAGAGTTTTAGACCGACGTTTTCTTGTTTTCACCTTAAGTCACCTTTCAAATAGTGATGATGCGAGCTAACCGCAGTTGGTAACAGAGTGAACCACCAATTTGAATACGAAAAGCGTAAGGGGGGAGTAAAGAGTCCGTTAAGAAGTCGTAAAAGGAGGCCAGATGTCTCTCTTATGAAAATACAACGCACGCTTTACAGCTTCCTTATTTGACCAGTGATGTAATGAAGGCATGGCAATAGGCAACATCGTGGCCTACGTATTTGCTGTGGTTACAGTATTAAGTATGGCTTTCCTGTTGCGTTGCTTTCGAGCCTTCGTCAGGGAAATTAGAGCAGCTGGGTCGGCTGTGACACCGAATCGTGCCCCGCTACGACGAGATCTTCCGTTCCATCGTCCTGAAGTCGTAACGCGCGTCTCTAGCCATTCGACGAGTGAGATGAGTGAAGCGAACTGGGCGCCGGCCAAACGAAAGAACCGGGCCAGCGGTTCATAAATCCACTGAAATTTCTTTCATTCTAAAGTAGGATTTTCCCATGCCTTCTACACCGCTTTCCCGGCGCTCTTTCCTGGCTTTGTCAGCGATGCTTCCCTGGGCTTTTACTACCAGGGCATCAACATCTATCCCGGTTGGCCTTGAGTTGTATTCCGTTCGCGAGACATTAAAGAAAGACCCCGAAGCCGCTCTTCGAGCTGTCGCTCAGATGGGATACGAAGGCGTGGAATTTTATGCGCCGTATTTCGATTGGACGGGGCCTCAGACCAAGCAGATCAGGAAACTTTTAGACGATCTCGGCATGCGTTGCTTTTCCACCCACAACGACGAAAGTTATTTGAGGCCGCAAAGCATTGACCGAGCCCGCGACATGAATCTAATTCTTGGAAGTAAGTATGTGGTGCTGGCATCTGCCGGTCAGAAAACCAGTTTGACGGAATGGCGGTCGGTCGCAGATACGCTAAACAGTGCCGCGGAAAAGCTGGAACCAGCTGGATTGAAAGCCGGTTATCACAACCATCAGCTCGAGTTCACACCCGTCGAAGGTCAGCGTCCGATTGAAATATTGGCAAAACAGACGAAGCCATCCGTCATGCTGCAATTGGATGTAGGCACCTGTCTGGAGGCGGGCTCGGATCCCGCGGCATGGATTCGGTCGAGCCCGGGAAGAATTCGATCCATTCATTGTAAAGACTGGTCGCCTGATGCTGGCAAGGGTTACACGGTTTTGTTCGGTGAAGGAGCAGCGGATTGGAAAAACATCTTTGCAGCCGCAGAAGGTGCCGGTGGATTGGAATACTATCTCGTGGAACAGGAAGGCAGCAGGTTTTCTGAACTCGAAACCGCCCGCCGATGTCTCCAAGCCTTCCGGGAGAAGCATGGCAGCTGATCGGCTTTGCGAAGCAAGCCTTGCAGATAAGGCGAGACCGGTTTTAGATCCTGGACAAGCATAATCCGGTCTCGCAGGTTTCGTCATACAATTAGTTCTTGTCGTCTTTTACTTCAGCAATTCGTGCCTGGTGGCCCGCGTCTGAAACAGCTTTCATGAACGCTTCCGCACTTTGCGGGGTCGATACTCTGCCCGAAAGAATGTTGCGGAACTTCACGTTCTTGCCGTAAATGGCTTTGGTGGAATCGTCATCTTGCTGGACTACCGCACCTTCGAGTGTGATGCCGGCGAACAGCCCCTTGGAGCGCGAGTAGGTCAGCATCTGAGTGTTCATCTTCCAGTCCGTTCCCGCGGAAGCGTGACGGCCAACCGGACCTGCAGCCGCCGATCCTTCGCCGCTCAATTGAAATTTACTGGACAGCAAGTGCTGAAAGCCTTGTTCGTTCATGACCAACATAACCAGGTCCACGCCTTCGACTCCGATCTGCAATCCCCAGCTTCCTCCACCAACGGAAACGAAAGCAGGCGCACTCCAACCACTGGATGTACGGCAGGTGGCCACGCCACGTCCGTGCTTGCCCCCAAAAATGAAGCCGCCCTTAATCAGGTCCGGCACGACCAGAATGCATTTTGCATTGCTCAATACTTCTTCAGGAATACCTTTGTCTGGCGTTGACATGATGGCGTGCAGAACATCCACGGACTTTTGCAGCCGGTCCACCGTGTCTTCTCGAGCCGAACCTGCCCAGGCGAATGTTCCAACCAGGCCTATGAAGCTCATCAACAACACTGACATTGTTTTTTTCATGAATTATTCCTTTACGGGCTGCGGAACATAAGAGGACAGAACCTCAGATGGACTGACTTAGTTCAGTGAATCTGAAAGAGCGAGAAGAGGTGCTCGTCTCTGCATCATGATGGCCCAGGCTGGCGAAAATAGCTGGTCTGAATTGCTCACTATTGATCGCTACTTCCATTTTGGGAGAGAGTGCATCCACAGTTCCAAATTGACTTCCATTCTGTAATTAAGAGCAATTCTGCACAGAAACATTTGCCTGAACCTGTCATTGTGAACCTTGATCAACATCCGTTCAGGGAAGACGGAATTCATCCATGGCCTCAGTTGTGAATCAATTTGTTGCTCGGGTTCAAAGAGTGGTGGCTTCGATTATTGAGTCATTGAGGAAGTCGTTGGGCATGAACCGCGGAGATTTCGGATCACAACGCATGTGCCCATTCTGCGGATTAATAACGTCACGCCGCAAGACATGTTGCCTGGAGTGCGGCAAGTCGTTCAAACCAGCATAGAGCAGCACTACGACCCAGAATTGGACGGTTCCCTTCCGAATGCTCTGCCCAGGACTGTTGAGGATTCAATGAAGAGACAATACCTTCACCTCTGCGCTTATTCGTGTAACAAATGTCGAGGTCCAGTGGTTTCAGCTTCCCTCGGCGTCCGTGAGAATGAAATATCGAAAGAAAGTCCGATGAGGCAAGTAGGAGCCATTTGCCTGGAGTGCGGACATAGGCAAAACCAGGCAACCGAGCGCCTACGTGCTCGATACTTGCCGCCCATTGAATGGGGGCCAGCGGGTGCGATCAACGCGGGCGATGCAAGGAACGGTTTCGTGGAGGCGCACCCAGCGGTGCAAAACTACATTGAGCAGGGCGCTGTGAACCTGCAGAGCGCCATCGTAGCGAATGAAGCCCAATTTCCTGAACCGGTTCATGAAGAAGCTCACTCGCGAACAGGTGGCGCCCACCATCCCGGCTAGGGCCTCCTGCTGACTTTATTTTCGCTAGAGGTCCGAAGTGAGCCATTCTGCACAGTATTTCAAGAGCAAATGAGCGAATCTATTGACGGCGCAAGGGTGGCGGTTCAGTCGCCAAACCAGACGACCTGGCTCCATCCTTGAGGCTAAGCTTGCCGCCGAGGATGCGCGGGAGAAGCGAAAATGCTCCGGGCAGATCTACTGAAACCCGATTTGGTCAGCGAACTCGTGCTCCTGGGAAGTGCTGCCTTGTTATTGCTTTCATTGTTGCTGGTCATTCTAACGGCGGCGGCGCGAGCTTAATCTCGCCACCGGTTTTGTCTTGAGAGTTATGCCACCAAGCATCCAAGTCGGATCAATTTTAATGAGGCAGTGGCCCCTGATGACGCAATTGCCGGGGCTGGAGAGCGAGCCTTGCTCGGGGAACTGGAAGCTGCTCAAGGCGCTAGATGGTATCGCCCTGGATCGCAAGATTCATGCCGCGGGATGGAACTTCTTCTTCATGGCGACAGAAGTCAAAGTGATGTTCTTTGGCGCTCTCGGGGCTAAGAAGATCCTGAACGCATTGCATCGAATCCTCGAAAAAGTGAAAGGGCAGGACTTCAATTGTCTCGAAGTCACCGGGATCGTCGCCAAGCGCTTTCTGGGCGTGCCCTATGCCATCATTTCGGCGCACTCGCGTCATGTGCAACCGACCTGCTGCCTGGATAGCGCCGAAGCACGACGCAGCGTCAGCTTGGCCTTCGCTAAAACGGCGCGAGGCGAATAGAGCCTTGCTCTAGTTCCATGCCTGTTACTTGCCCAAAATGGATAAACATCGTTCTTCGTGCTGCTCGGTGCGGGAGCTGCCATTGC
>Ga0070697_100002339_pt1 | contig 14574 bp, 12 predicted proteins | sample KBSK1501metaG_FD_65475 | JGI IMG/M metagenome (GOLD analysis project Ga0070697, IMG submission 65475) | Corn, switchgrass and miscanthus rhizosphere microbial communities from Kellogg Biological Station, Michigan, USA - KBS K1-50-1 metaG | ecosystem: Host-associated > Plants > Roots >...
CTATTTTCGCCAGGTTCTCTTTCTCTGTGACGAATATCAGCATTTTGCAACGGTCGGTGACAGCGAACCCACCGGCGACGAAAAATTCTTCAGCTTGTCCCGGCAGCCGAAATGTATTCCGATCATTGCCACGCAGAGTATCAGTTCGCTCAAGTCGGCTCTGCCCGGCGAATCCTGGCGAACACTCTTCCAGACCTTTCGCACAAAGATCTTTCTTTGCCTCTCAGATGATTTTTCTGCCCGCACCGCCAGCGATCTGTGCGGACGCGAAGACAAGCTGAAGGCCAGCTACAACCTGTCCGAAAGCGGTCACGATGCGCAGGTCAGCCTGCTCACCGGGAAGTCTCTCTCGCACCACGCCAATATCACCGCCTCCAAAAGCTACAGCCCGTATATCGACTATCGCTTCGATATCAAAACATTCATGGAGTTGCCCAACGCGCATGCCGTGGCCATGGCGTATGACGGGACGAATCCCCTGCCCCCGACGTTTTGCTACCTCAAGCCTTATTACAACGACCCGAACAAATCCTACTTCCAGCAACTCGCTGACGGAGAACTCTGATGAATGGCTTTGAAACCATCCTGCCCTTCCTTAAACCGATCGAGCACCTCATCCGAGATGATTCCATCAGTGAGGTCATGGTGAATGGACCCGACCACGTCTTTATCGAGAAAGCAGGTTTCATTGAAACGGTCCCGGGAATTCATCTGGGCGACAAATCTTTGATGGTCGCCGTCAAAAATATTGCTCGCCGTCTGGGCAGCGACATCTCGGATGCGAAACCCATACTCGATTCCCGACTCCCCGACGGAAGCCGCGTCGCGGCGGTCATTCCGCCTTGCAGCGTCAACGGCGTAACTCTAACCATCCGCAAATTCAATTCCCGCCACTTCGGGATCGATGACTTGGTACAGGCGGGCACGATGGAGCGTTGGCTTGCTCATCAGATGGAATCCTATGTCCTTGGCCGCAAGAACATTCTCATCGCTGGCGCTACAGGAACCGGAAAGACTTCTCTGTTGAACGTGCTAGGAAAATTCATTCCTTCCGATGAGCGCATCGTTCTCATCGAAGACACATCAGAGATTCATTTGGATCAGGACAACCTCGTCCGTTTTGAGGCCCGGCAGGCCGAAAACGACCTTCCCGCCATTACCATCCGCGATCTATTGAAAGCAGCGCTTCGGCATCGGCCGGACAGGATAATCCTAGGAGAAATCCGCTCAGGGGAGGCGTTCGACCTACTGCAGCTCCTGAATACCGGGCACTCGGGCAGCCTTTCCACCGTACATGCCGCCAGTGCGCGTCAGGGCTTGGCGCGATTCACGAGTTGCGTGTTGCAAAGCGGTGTAGAAATCCCGTACCGCGCCATCAAGACCAATGTCGGAGACTCCGTGAATGTCGTCATTCATCTTGAAAGACGGCCGGGGCAGCGTTTCGTTTCCGAAGTCATCGAAATTCATGGATACGACCCTGATCGCGACGAATACGACTGCGCGGTCGTTTTCGAATGTCATAAGGAACGGCAATGAACCAACCCGAAACCATTCCACCGGCGAAATACATCCTCGAGTCGTTCGAGCCAGCTAGCCGAATCGCTGTCCTTGCGCTCAATCGCGATTTCCGCGAGACCGTACAGCGCATCACCAGCGCCGAGAAGGCCGCCAGCCCTGAATTTCAGGCGTGGCTTCGTCACAAAAACGCGAGTGGCGCTGACATTTATATAGGGATGAATCCACTCAAGCATGATGCCCCGACACGAACCAAAAATGAAATCAAGGCGATTCGCCATGTCTATATCGACCTCGACTATGGTGGGGAAAAAGCACTCGCAGGCATCCAGAAATCCAGCCTGGTACCGAAGGCCAATTTCGTTCTAACGAGTTCGCCGGAGAAATTCCAGATCGTCTGGCAAGTAGAAGGCTTGACACTGGAGGAAGCGGAGGCTTTGCTTCACGCTCTGGCACGCGAATTCGGCGGCGACCCTGCCGCCACCGATGCCACTCGCGTGCTCCGGCTGCCCGGCTTTGCGAACAAGAAATACGAAGCAGACTTCTATGTCGAGGCTCGCAGGCATGCTACCGCGACTTACCACCTGCGCGATTTCAAACTCCATATCGAAGGCCAGGATTCGCCGCGGCGCCACTATCTAGCCCGCACAAAACGAGAATCGGCAGGCCTGGCATTAAGTCAATCGGAACACGATTGGGCCTTCGCAAAACGCGCTCTCGCCCGAGGCGACGACCCGAGGTCGTCATACAACAGATTGCAGTTCATCGCTCAGGCGAGAAAAGTGATCCGCAATACTACGCGCGTCTCACCGTCACGAAGGCGCTTGCTGAGATGAATAGGCCGACACCAGCCGAGAAGCCCTCCAATGTTAATCGCTAAAAGGGACAACTATGAACCATCCTAATCAGGATGTCTTTCCAAGAAGCGAACCGCAGCGCAGCGAAGTCGAATCGCACTCCGGTTCCCCATGAAGTGAAGCTGATCCACAAGCCCTATCCCCTGCATCGATTGCTCCGATTGATGAATATGCCCGTAGAGCCGCTGCTGCCCCCGCGTTAAACCGCCGCCATATTAACTGATAGGTTATTTATAATTTTATTTGACTTAACAGAGTATCCCTGCGGCACAACGCTGATGCAATTCCCTTATCCTCGCCTCCCGGTGAGATGCCTCTTCCGTCACAGTTGGAACAGTTCATCCTGTATTTGGCTCTGGTCGCAATTTTGACCGCCCTGCTTTCTTCTGCAAGCTGTTCAAGATTGCATTTGCATTCATGCCCGACCGATTGGGGGATACGGATGGCAAGTGAGCAGGCTTCCTTCTGATCCGACGACCCTCCGCAAGGAAATCGGCGTCATCCTCGACAAGGTGACGAACCGGGACTCGCTGCTCGCGTTTATAGGGCATTAGGTATTCACTGGACCGGAACCATGAAGTCAAAAACGTTTCAACAACCCGATAGCGTACACTGATCCAAGAGGATCAGCTTGCGTGCTAGAAACTACCATCGAAGAGAAGAAGAAACGCGAAGACATGAAAGCTAAAAGGGATTTGCTTTTCGAGCGGTATGTCAAGCGTCCCATGGATACTCATCTCGCGCTCGAAATCAAGGTGCTTGACGACCAGTTAGCGGAGGGCATCAAGCCCAAGCCCACCAAGGCGGACTATCGAAGCAGTTTTCGTGGTCACAGCAAATGAAGCGAGAACTGCCTGTTACGTCTTGTACAGCGTGTGGCGGTGCCGGTTACAACATGAGAGTCGCAAACGGTCGTTGTTGCAAAACCAGCGACGAACAACGGTGCAACGGCGTGAACGCAATTGCTATCAAAACTGATTGGATCGATTGTGCACACTGCCAAGCAACCGGATATTACCGCAATAAAGAATGTCCGAACTGCAAAGGGGCTGGCTATCGATTCATGGGCCTGAGGGACAAAGCAAGGGTTTAACGCGCCACTTCAATCTCCTTCTGGGCGCGCGTTACTGATGATGTGTTCCACCAACATGCACGCATCTGGAGAGTCGCTGTTCCTCGCTAGATCGTGACGGACTGCTCGCAGAGCGACGCGAACCTCCCGGTTATGTCACGTTACCGGAAACTTCGGGTCTCGCCGCTTTCGATACCAGATCGGTTACGACCCGTGCGGAGTGAGGTAGAAACACAATGGCCGTCCTCTTGATGGCCGCCGCTCTGTTAGGGGTGGGGCTCCTGGTGTTTTGGGTGGAACCCCTATCTGTCTTAAGCGCAATCGAGCGGTTCACGCCCAATATTATTTATCGACTTCGGACTCATCGTCCTGTGGTTGCGCTTTCCTTCGACGACGGCCCCCATCCGACTTTCACGCTCGAAGTCCTAGAGAGATTCTTCATCGGCACGACGCCAAGGCAACTTTCTTCCTCATCGGCGAACGAGCCTTGCGCCACCCCGAAGTGGTTTCCCAAATCAAAGCTGCGGGACACGAGGTTGGCAATCACTACTTCAGAAATGGACCGACTTTGGGGCACTCTGATGCCGACTTCGTTGATTACCTAGCGCAGACTGAGAAAGCGATCGGGATCGTTGCGGGACCAAAGCTATTCCGCCCGCCCGGAGGCGCGGCGTGGCCCAAGCAACTTCGGCTTGCCAGAGCGCATGGGTACAAGTGCGTCCTTGGCTGCGCATACCCGCATGACCCCATGCACCCTCCGGTGCGGTACATAACGTGGCTGATTGAGAAAAATCTGGTTCCGGGCAGGGTAACACGACTGTGAGACCGCTCTGCGCTAGGCGACCGTGGCTACGACGCGGAGGCAAATTAGGCGAGGGCTGCGTGCCCGCCCTATTGTGCCTGTGCTCGCCAAGCGAAACACTGAGCATGGCAGCGGATTGGGCAGATGGCGCTGGGTTGTGGAACGAGCCTTCGCTTGGCTGAATCAGTTTCGCCGGTTGCGTGTTCGCTAGGAGAAGCGGGCCGACACCCACCAGGGCGTATTGCGGCGCGGCTTGTGCTCATCTACTGGAACTTTGTCTCTGTAATTACCATACGCAGAGAACATGCGCTCTGACGTGTCTTGGCCCTTGTTGTCCCCCCCGGCATGATTCATCTACCCGCAGCAACACTCCTACTGCGTCGGACCCTGAACAGTGTCTTGCCTGTTCTCCAGCGTTCGGTTCTCAACGGTTAGCAAGTCATAGTAGGCCTGCCCGCACGACAACGGAGCAAAGGGCGGCGAAAAAGAAAAGGTAACGCTGCAGGAGTCGTCGTACACTCCGCCGGACAGGACCACATGGTTCGGGTATCTACCGTTGAAGAACGCTACCACTCCCGCCCAGTTCTGATACCCTCCACCAAACTGGGTAAGGTCCCAGCGAGCCGGCACGTTGTCTGTCATATCGACAAAGTCCCACACTCCGGTGAGGCAGCCCGTGCCAAAGCCCCCGTGACCAACATACCCGAATGCGTTGTGGGGTGGGGTGCCGTCACCGGGATCGACGTATAGCTGGATGCGCGGCGAGCCGCCGTCACACGAGCGTGCGGGGAAGAGGTACTTGAGACTGATCTGGTTTGTGAGCGTTTCAATCTTTGCTTTCGGGAGCATGTTCCGCACCGCCACACCGATCGCTCCCGGCGTGGGGAACGTGCCAGACGTAGTGACGACCGAGATCACGTCGTTGTCGGAGTTCTGAGGATCTTGGGCGTTCATCATAGCGAAAAGGAGCCGGTCATCAGTGGCTCTGGTTTCGACGCAAAGATCGGTCAGATAAAGATAACGGCAAGCGCGGGTATAGCGTCCGCTCCAGAATCGACGCTTGAATCTCAGGACATGATTCAGGATGCGGATGCGGCCCTTTACAAAGCAAAACGAGACGGGGGTTATCGAGCATACGTTTCCCTCCAGCGGAAGTGAAAGGCACCACCGCGCTCTGCTATGTCTTTCCTTTCTTGTTTTTTTCAGCCCTAAACTTTGCCCACCGCGCCTTTGTCGCTTTTGAAATCTTCGCCCTTGCAGCCGCCGACATCACATGCTTCTTGACCTGAGCGATTTCTCGACTCGCCTTGCTGCCGAGTGCTTTTGCTGCGCCGCGGACGCCGTTCAATCGGTGCTGCAACTTACTCAACTCTTTTTCGAGCTTTCGTTCTTCACGCTTGATTGCCGCCAGTAGGTCCATGATCCCTCCGGGACGCAATCTATCCTACTCAGGAGGCAATGCGCCAGCCGTACTCTGAAAGGAAACTGACTTGGGATGAACACCGCTCGTTGCAGCCCGATAGCGTACACTGATTCAAGAGGATTACCTTGAGTGCCGGAAACTACCATCGAAGAGAAGAAGAAACGCGAAGACTTGAAAGCCAAGAGAGATTTACTTTTCGAGCGATATGTCAAGCGTCCTATGGACACTCATCTCGCGCTAGAAATCAAGGTGCTTGACGATCAGTTAGCCGAGGAAGCCAAGCCCAGCACGGCGAAGTATCGAAGCGGTTTTCGTGGTCGCCTCAAATAAAGGATTATCCCTCCATGTCATTTTGCATGTCATTTTGCATGTCATTTTGTTGACTTATTGTCTGAATGAAATCTAAGATGAGCCGCTAATGGCGGATTCCTCCTCTCTGATTGGCCAAACAATCTCGCATTACCGAATCGTCGAGAAACTCGGCGGCGGCGGGATGGGCGTTGTTTACAAAGCGGAAGACTCGCGGCTTCATCGTGCCGTGGGGTTGAAGTTCCTGCCGCCAGAAATGCTTCACGATTCCGCTGCTCTGGAACGCTTTCGCCGCGAAGCGGAGGCCGCTTCGGCATTAAACCACCCGAACATTTGCACCATTTATGACATCGGGGAGGAAGACGGCCAGCAATTCATCGCGATGGAGTTTCTCGACGGCGAAACCTTGAAGCACCGCATTTCTGGCAAACCGCTCGCGCTTCACGAAATACTGGAACTGGCGACCCAAATTGCCGATGCGCTTAGGGCAGCGCATGCTCTAGGCGTCATCCATCGAGACATAAAACCAGCAAATCTTTTCGTGACCAAACAGGGCAACGCCAAAATCCTCGATTTTGGATTGGCCAAGTTTGCCACTGCCCTCAATGATATCTCTACGATGCCGACAGCGACGGAGAACACGTTGCTGACAAGTCCGGGTTCCACGGTGGGCACCGTCGCATATATGTCGCCAGAGCAGGCACGCGGCGAGGAGTTGGATGCGCGAACGGATTTGTTCTCTTTCGGCGCAGTGTTGTACGAGATGGCCACTGGCAGAATGGCGTTCCCCGGCAATACCACAGCGGTCGTGCATGATGGGATTCTGAATCGAACGCCTACGCCCGTGACACAAGCGAATTCCAACTTGCCACCCGAGCTAGAGCGCCTCGTCAACAAGGCGTTGGAAAAAGACCGGAAGCTCCGCTATCAAAGTGCAGCCGATATTCGCACTGATCTGCAACGATTAAAACGCGATACCGAGTCCACAAGGCTTCCAGCAGCAACGAGTGCATCAATCAGCGCGGGAAGGCCGTTGGGAATCCGCAGAATAGTGATTGCTCTTGCCGCCATGGGATTGTTGGCGCTCGCGGTGGGAAGCTACTTTTATTTCTACCGGGTACCGAGGCTCACCGACCAGGACACGATTATCCTCGCTGATTTCGAGAACAAAACGGGCGATGCGGTATTCGACGGTGCGCTGCGGCAAGGACTCTCGGTCCAACTGGAACAGTCACCCTTTTTAAGCATCATCTCTGACCACCAAATCCAGCAGACCCTACGGATGATGGACCAGAAGCCCGATGCGAAGCTCACGCCTGAGATAGCCCGGGAACTCTGCCAGCGGAGCGGGAGCGCCGCCGTTCTCGACGGCTCGATAGCCCAGATTGGCACGCCCTACCTTCTAACCGTTAAGGCGGTCAACTGCTCAAATGGGAGAACGCTGGCCAGCGCGGAAGCTCAGGCGAGCGACAAGAGCCATGTGCTCGAAGCTCTAGGAAAGACAGCTTCGCTAATTCGCAATAAATTGGGCGAGTCGTTGAGCACGGTGCAGAAGTTCGATACCTCTCTTGAAGAAGCGACGACGCCTTCACTGGAAGCACTTAAAGGCTTCAGCTCGGGTGTCAAAGTTCTTGCGACTGGTGAGGATGAGACGGCTATTCCGTTTTTCAAGCACGCTGTTGAACTCGACCCTAATTTCGCACTTGCGTATTCGTGGTTGGGCATCACATTCACCAATATCGGCGAACCCGGCGTGGCTGCCGATTACACAAGAAGGGCATACGAATTGCGCGACCGAGCGAGTGAGCCGGAGAAGTATTTCATCGCGTCTCGCTACCATAAGGCGGTCACCGGGAACATGGAAAAGGCCGAACAAGCGTGTCAGCTTTGGATTCAGGCTTATCCCCGCTCAGCGATGCCGCACATTCACTTGTCTGGGGCAATCTACCCGGTTACTGGCCAGTATGCGAAAGGGATTGAAGAAGGCCGAGAGGCAATCCGTTTGAGTCCGGACTTTTCTCCCTCCTACGCACTCCCGATGTTCGACTATATCGCTTTGAATCGGCTCGATGAGGCGAAGGCCACCTACCAGCAAGCTCTCGAACGCAAACTGAAGAACGCTTTCTTCCCCCTTCTCCTGTATCAGATTGCTTTCTTGCAGCACGATGCGGCCGGGATGGCCCAGCAGGTAGAACGGTCAGCGGGCCAGCCGGGTGTAGAAGACACCTTGTTGGCGAACGAGGCCGACACCGCCGCATTCTTCGGGCGGCTGAGGAAGGCACGAGAGTTTTCGCGGCGGGCGGTGGATTCCGCCGAACGGGCAAACAAAAAGGAAGCTGCTGCAACACACTCTGCTGTGTCTGGTCTGCGGGAAGCTTTGTTTGGCAATGCAGACGAAGCGCGAAGGCGTGCCGCTTTGGCAATGGAGCATTCAGCAGGCGTGGACGTGCAGTATGGCTCTGCGCTTGCCCTGGCGTATGCGAGGGACGACAACCGAGCGCAAACGCTGACCGACGATTTGGGCAAGAGGTTCCCGGAAGCCACCATCGTGCAGTTCAACTATCTGCCAACTCTCCGCGCAAAAATTGCGGTCGACCGGGGAAACGCCTCTGAGGCCCTAGAGAGTCTCAAAACCGCCACCCCGTATGAGCTGGGATATTCGACTTTCAGTCCGTACGGTTGGACTGCCTTGTATCCCGTTTTTATCCGAGGAGAAGCCTATCTAGCCGCGCATCAAGGCCCCGAAGCCGCCGCCGAGTTCCAGAAAATCCTCGACCATCGCGGAATTGTGGTGAACTCGGCTATGGGTGCACTTGCGCATCTCGGCCTCGCCCGCGTCTATGTGTTGCAAGGCGACACCGCCAAAGCCAAGGCGGCGTATCAGGATTTCCTCGCGCTTTGGAAAGACGCCGACCCTGACATTCCAATCCTCATCGCGGCCAAGGCAGAATACGCGAAGTTGCACTAACGCACGCTTCCCTGAGGAACCGCCTATAATTCTGTGGTGTCCAAATGTTGATGATAAGTCGTGCAATCGCCTGCGGCTTTCTTCTTTTCTCACCTGCGCCTATGGACAGGGCGACTCTCTTGAAAGACGCGCTTCTGACTTCAACTCAAAAGGTGTTGGCCTGACCGAAACACTCCTAAAGTTTTCACATGAGGAACATCTTCCAATCGCCATCGAATGCATTGACCGAGCATCGATGGAACGGCCTATTGATGTCAGTCTGCGAAACAAAACGATTCGGCAGGCACTTGATTCCATTTTGCTCAATGGCAACGGTTATGGGTGGAAGCTACGAGATGGAATTATAGAAATCACGAATAGGCATGGTTCCAAACATGCCGAAGGTTTGTTGAACAAAGTCATCCCAATTTTTAATATCCAAGGAGACGAGACCGTTCGAGTGACCTCCACGATGCTGTGGTGGGAACTGCAAATTGCGCTCGACCCGAGCATAAAAGGATTCGGCGGCGACATCATGGGCAGGTCGTCGTCGACCGTAAAGGCTGGAACCTTGCACAACCGAACGGTGCGAGAGATTCTTTCCTACATCATTCTCAATGGCCAAGCGGAGGGTTGGGTTGTGGCAGGTCCGCCTGAATGCCTCGGCTTCACTCCATATTGCGGGCTTTGGTACATCGTAGAGCAGGAACCGTCTTACAGTTCATACCAAGTCGTCCTGCGGCAAGTCCGCGAAAACCTATAAGTTCACCAACAGATGTTGGCTTCCGCCCGCTTCAGGGATTGGAGTATCCTGATTATCGATGTCGCCTTCTACGACAAACTTCATTCTCTCCGGGATGTCCTCTGGGGAAACAACCGACCCGAATTCCGTCCTGACAACAAGCAAAGGCCGGGTACGCAAAGTTGCGACAACCCTTGCTCCTCCATGATTGACCTTTTCCTCCTGTCGGACCTAACATTTCCGCCATGCGTGGATACACGGTCGAGGACATTGCCAAAAAGCCTGACGAGAGGGAAAGCGCAAAAGCAGCGTACCGGGTGCTCTACGACGGCCAGTGCGAGATTTGTCAGTCCTGTGTGTCATGGCTGAAGACTCTCGACCGCGAGAACAAGACCGTCTGCCTGCCCATCAGCGCAGAGGTGTTGCCCACCGTTGATGCTTGGCTCAATTTGGATGATTGTCTGCGGCAGTTGCATGTTGTTACTCCCGGAGGCGAAATCCATATCGGCTGGGATGCTGTCGCGTGTCTGGCGCGTTTATTCCATTCCACTTGGCTCATCGGCGCACTGGGACAGCGGTTCCCCTTTCGCAATGCAGGGCGACTAATTTACGGGTTCGTTGCCACGAACAGATATTCCCTCACCAAATGTCGCGGTGGCGCTTGCCGCATTGCCAAACCAGACGAAGTGCGACGGCAAGCCCGACTGGGCGCGTTCTGGTCGTGCTACACACTGGGATTCTTCATTCGGTTGCCCCTCGTGTTGTGGGCAGGGATCAAAGCTGCCGGACAAAGAACGGGTATTTTCGCCCGGACGTATCACGAGCGGCTTGATCTTCTGAACGGCAAGCTGAACATTTTGTTTCTGAATGGCATATTGCCCAACACTGTTCCACTACTGTTTGGGGAACTATTCACGGCAGTGCTCTACGATGGAGTCGCAATCGATCCCGGCTCACCCAAGATGCGGCGATCGCTGGCACGGCACCTTCGACAGGCGAAACCAAAAATTAAGAAAGTGGTCGCTACCCATGCCCATGAAGAGCACGTCGGAAATCTGAACTGGCTGGCCGAAGTTACTGGCGCTCCGATCTTCGTTTCGGAGATGACCGCCCGTTTCCTTACGCCATTCAAGAAGCTCCCTTGGGCACGCGCCACGATAATCGGGCAGCCTCCGAATTTGAAGCGGCCCTACGATCTGTTGGGCGAAACCATCGATACCGAATCCGGCTACTTGCAGGTGATTCCTACTCCCGGCCACTGCGATGACCACATCGCGCTCTATGACCCTAAGGAGAAGGTGCTGCTGGCAGGTGATGCCTTCATGGGGAGCTACTTCGCGACACCCAATCCCGATGTGGACAGCCGGAAGTGGCTCCTCAGTCTCGAACGTTTGATGGAACTCGACATCGAGATTCTGGTCGAAGGACACGGGCACATTCACACCTTGCGGGGCGACATTCCCCATTTCCCCGGCGTGGTGATCCGCCAAGACCCAAAAGTTGCCATATCGCAGAAGTTGGATTATTTGCGGTGGCTGCGCGAACAGATTGAAGCCGGATTTCAAGAAGGGCTTCCGGTGCGTGCCATCGAGGCAAGCTGCTTTCCGTGGGGCAGCCGTACTTCATGGGAGAGTTGCGCTACCGATGAATGTATCCGGCTTCTGAGCCTCGGTCATTTTTCTCGCACGGAACTGGTTCGCAGCTTCGTTCGAGGGAATGGCGATCGGCTTCCAACCGTCTACGAGATTCGCATTTCTGGAGGAGAGTGACCTCCCCACGTAGGGCTGCGACCGAATACTTGAGGAGAAGAAGGCTCACGTGTTCAACCTGACGGCACCCTCGGAAGATGAGATTCGACGTTTCATTTCGAAGCAGAAGGACTCAAGCTTCTCGTACCCGGAGGTCGGAGCGTCGGCCACGGCCGTGCCAACGGCGTACAACGTAGATCACAATCGCGTCCAGCTTGGCAGAGGCAAAGTTACGTGGCAGCGGGCAGCGGAGGCGATTCGCACATGGCAGATGTTCAGCATGCCATGGGTGAGCGTTCATTGGCCGAGCGCCCCGATACTGGTCGGAAGCGACGTTGCGGTTTCCGTATATCACTTCGGGTTCTATTCGCTGAATGCCTGTCGCATCGTCTACACCGTCGATGAAGAAGGCCCCGTGAAGCGATTTGGCTTCGCCTATGGCACCTTGGCGGAACATGCGGAGAGAGGAGAAGAGCGATTCTCGATTGAGTGGAATCGAGACGACGATAGGGTCTGGTACGACATTCTCGCGTTTTCTCGCCCCCGGCAGATGCTCGCTAGACTGGGGTACCCACTGTCGCGGCTGCTTCAAAAGAGATTTGCCGAGGGTTCAAAGTCGGCGATGCTTAAAGCTGTGGGCGGGACGTAGCTACGTGGCGTGCGCTCGGAATCGGATTCTTCCCGGCCAGCGCCCTTTTCTGCGGAAGCGCGATCGTGAGCTACTAATGACAAGGCACCGAACAAGTCAGGCAATCCGCTAAGTGATTGAAAACTCGTTCTAGTCCCAAAGGGTCGTTTCCCGAGGGGCCGTAAGCCGCTGAATCTGTTGCTCTGATTTTTGGGGTTTTCGCGAGTCCTAGACTAATCCCTGTGAACCAGCGCAACCTGAATACAATGACTGGGCATCATCGCGGCGAGTGTTCACAGCCGGGGATCGACTGGTTCGCTCTCCAACGCCAACACGCCGAAGACACACTCGTGCACACGCCGGAGCGGTTCCCGCTCAACGAACCTTTGTAGGGATTCGATTCCGAGCGCAAATTCCCGTAGTGCCAGCGACCGTTTCGTCCCGAGACCTCTGGCACGCAGACGCTCAAGATGTTCCTGCGCTGTGTACTCCGGGCCGTAGATGATCCGGAGGTACTCACGTCCCCGAGACTTTATCGCTGGTTGAACCAAGCCTCTTCGATTTCGAGTCACGAATTGCAGAGGCTTCACGACCATGCCTTCACCGCCAGTAGCAGTCAGTTCCTCCCACCACGCAATCGCCTCCTGCTGGCTGCTGTCGTTGCTGAGATCGACGGTTTTGCAAGGAGTGCAGATAAAAAGCTCCGGGTCGGCGACGGCCAGCCGAGCCGCCAACTCCATGTGCCACCCATGATCCTTGTCAGAATGCACGTTCCCCTCACTTGCCAGAACGTGGAATGGTGCGAGCTTGAGGTCCGTCAAGGAATGAACAGTCCAGCAATAGCGACGATAGGCATCCACGTATCGCGCTACCATTTCACCCCGCTTCTCGTACCGAGAAAGAAGTTCGGAGGCTTCGTTCACGCGCTTATTCGCGCTGCTCAATGCTGCGACAGCAGCCGCCAATCCAGCACAGGCAGCAGCACCAGTTGGGGCGTATTGCTGCTTCAACAAATCCTGCGCCTTCGAAGACCACGGCATGAGTTCGCAATCAAGGCACAGCCAATCAGTTCGAAGCTCGTCCCACAAACCCGATCTGGTCACAGCCGCTTGCGCTCGGGATAGGAATTCCCTTTCTAGCGTGTCGTCATTGAAGAAACGCCTTCCCGTCCTCGTATAGCAAACTCCGATTTCGTCCTGCATAACGCCGAATCGGCGAAGTGCGGACTCCGTGTTCCGGCAGACGATCACAACGGCCCTCGAACCCATGTGCTTTTGCTCGCAGAACACCTTCTCCACATGTTCTTTTCGGTAGTACGCAAACGCCTCCGCGGGGTGCTCCAACAAGTCAGGCTGTTTGCTCGTTTCGCTCGGCGACATCGTTGGCGGCAAGTAGATGAGCCACTTTGGATTCGTCGCAAAACGACTCATCACCTCTAGGGCCGCGATAGCATTTTCTTCGCGAACGGTTAGGTTCCCGTGGAGGCGGGTTTCAATGATGCGCTTGCCGACGACATCTTCAATATCCAGCACATCTTCATATTCCTGCTGCTGGGATAACCCGATCTCCGACGAAGACGCCACCAATGGCTTAGCAGGTTCGTAGTAAGTTCGGCGAGCGGGAGCCGAGACCAATTCCTTTTCCGGGTAGCGAAGCGCCGTCAACTTCCCGCCGAACACACATCCGGTGTCGATGTTGATCGTTCTGTTCAGCCATTGTGGCTCAGCAATGGGTGTGTGCCCGTAGACGACCATCGCCTTGCCTCGATAATCGGCAGCCCAGTTGTACCGAACTGGAAGTCCGAACTCGTCGGTTTCACCTGTAGTCTCCCCAAATAGAGCGAACGAGCGGACGGCACCTGAACCGCGGCCTTGCATTTCTTCCCTCATCCCAGCGTGCGCTACTACCAATTTGCCATCATCAAGTACGTAATGGCTGATCAGTCCATCGAGAAACGCCACCAGCTTGGTCCTGAACTCAGGGGGTTCGCCCTCAAGCTGTGCGACAGAATCAGCGAGGCCGTGCGTCATCTTTACGTCTTTGCCACGGAGTGTTTGCAACAGCTTCATATCGTGATTGCCGGGAACGCACAGAGCGGCTCCGGTTTTCACCATGCCCATAACAAATCGCAGGACCTCTACAATTTTTGGCCCACGGTCAACCAGATCACCAATGAAGACAATCTTTCGACCTTCTGGGGCTGTCACTCGGTACTCGCTGCCGTCAGTCTCAACGGAATAGCCAAGACGAGTGAGTAGCTCCAATAGCTCATCGAAGCAGCCGTGGATGTCGCCAACAATGTCGAACGGCCCATGTTCATTTCGGCGGTTCGTCCACATGGGTTGCCGTTCGATCTCAAGCGCCTCCAAATCTTCAGGAGACTCGAACACGTGAACGCCTCGGAATCCCTCTCGGTCTAGGCCGCGCAATGACCTCCTCAACTGCTGCGCTTGGTTTCGAATGACATGCGGCCCAAACTCCCGGTTGGCGCGGCTTCTGTTCCTCTCACGGCAAAGCTTCTCCGGAAGATC
>Ga0070697_100002345_pt1 | contig 14565 bp, 17 predicted proteins | sample KBSK1501metaG_FD_65475 | JGI IMG/M metagenome (GOLD analysis project Ga0070697, IMG submission 65475) | Corn, switchgrass and miscanthus rhizosphere microbial communities from Kellogg Biological Station, Michigan, USA - KBS K1-50-1 metaG | ecosystem: Host-associated > Plants > Roots >...
CTCTTCCTTGCTGCGGCGACGTCTTCAATGGCGCCTTCCCCAAACCCGTTTGACTTCGCTGCAAACCAAGCCCGGATGAACTCATCGTTCGTTACCGCCGTAATTGGGATGGTCTTCTTAGCAGTTGGAGGCGGAGCGCTTAGATTTGGGTTGATAAGGCCGGTGACCACGTACGTAGCGTCTGAGGCATCACCAGCAGTTGAGCGAGTTTCAGAAGCAGCTGCCGAGGGCCTAAAGCAAGGATTTGGAGTAACCCCCCTCAGAAGCGACACCGTAGTCAAAGTCAAATGCCGCAATTGTGGCTACCTTGAGAATGAAGATGCAATCTACTGCGGGAAATGCGGAAAGCCCCTCTGATTCTAAATCCCGTTGTTCGTTGGAACGCAGAGCCGAAGAGACCCTGCAGTTTTTTGGAAGCTCGCTAATAGAGCAAGGGTTAATCTTGACATCCGATTAACGTCCATTCTGTGAATATTCAGCAACAGACCCCCTCGGCAGAGCAAATCCGAGAATTCGTAATAGCTGGTCACGGAAACCTCGAGAAGGTGAAACAGATGCTTACCGAGGCGCCACAACTCCTCAATGCATCTTGCCGATGGAACGAGAACGACTCGGAGACGGCCGTACAAGCTGCCGCCCAGGTAGGTAGCGCCGCCGTAGCGCAATTTCTCCTCAAACAAGGCGCTCCCTTAGAAATCTGCACTGCCGCCATGCTGGGCATGCGAGAAGAAGTAGAAGCTAGACTCAATAGTGATCCTCGGAACGCCAATGCCACGGGGGCTCATGGAATACCTCTTCTGCCCCATGCAGTATGGAGCGAAGACCTTCGTTTGGTTCAATTGGTCCTCGAGCGAGGTGCGAAATCTGGCGCGACCCTTGCAATACACAATGCCGTCTCGAGGGGAAATTACGAACTCGTCGAATGGTTGGTTGAGAATGCTGGACCCGATATTCGGGCAAAGAATTTTCAAGGAAAGACTCCGCTCGCAGTCGCAACGGAACACAAGAACGAAAGGATCGTCGCGTTTCTCAACCAACATGGCGCCACCGAATAGGATCACATCAAGCTCAGACCGCGTGAGCTAGATCCATGGTCCAACGGTCGGGAGGAGGAGCTCAATGAGCCTCGCTGCCTCCATCACGCTCTCTAGCCTTGAGCTGACCAGGTTTTTCTTCGCGATGGTCCTTCTACTCTTCACTGCACACTCTTTCGGCTTCTTGTTTTATGAAGCCAAACTTCCCAGAGTGATAGGAGAAATTTTAGGAGGACTAATTCTTGGTCCAACTTTCCTTGGATATTTCGCCCCTGGCGCGGAGAACTGGGTCTTCGCCGCCTTCCCATCCGAGGGCGCGTTAATCTCCGTAATCTCCTACTTTGGTCTAGTTCTCCTGATGTTCATCTCCGGCTTTGAGATCCAGAGATCCTTCTCTAGGCAAGATCGTAGGATCGCGATTTCATTCCTCCTAGGGGCAACCGTCGTTCCGTTCATCATTGGCGTTCTGACACCCTACATCTACAATTTCACTCCATATTCGGGACCGAACGGGAACACACTCTCCCTCGCCATCATTGTGGGCATCGGTGTCTCGGTCACCTCGATTCCCGTGATCTCGAAGATCTTCATCGATCTGAGGATCATGGACACTCGGTTCGCAAAGATCGTCTTGGCGATCGCGACGGTGGAAGATGTTATCCAGTTCGGCGCATTAGCTATCGCCACGGGGGTTGGAGCGTCAGCTTCAGCTTCCTTATCATTGGTTGTCTTCACAGCGCTTGTAACAGTCGCGTTCTTCGCTGCAGCTCTACTAGGCCTTCCTAGAATGATCCGCTACACCATCAGGTCTAGATTCAATATCCTGATCAGGACCCACCCCTCGAGGTACGCCCTGTTCCTGTGCTTTTCACTAGTCGCCGCGGCGAGTCTCCTCAACGTGAACATAATCTTCGGAGCCTTCCTCGCAGGGATCGCGATCGGAGTGATGCCAGAGGAAGTCTTCACCCTCGCAAAGGCCCAGATCAAGTCGATATCCCTCGCACTTTTCACGCCAATTTACTTCGCAGTCGTTGGTTTGAAGCTCGATCTCATACATTCCCTAGACATATTCTTCTTTCTCAGTTTCCTAATCTTCTCCACCGCGCTGAAAGGCGGGGGCGCCCTAACCGTAGGGAGACTGACCAAGCAGAAGAGACTAGCGAGCCTCAACCTTGCCATTGCCTTGAATGCTAGGGGTGGACCTGGAATAGTCCTGGCGACTGTCGCGTTTGATCTGGGATTGATATCTGAAACGTTCTTCGTTGCTCTCGTGCTGACGGCAATTATCACATCGCTGATCGCCGGCTTCTGGCTGAGATACGTGAAGAAACGAGGCTGGGACCTGCTGTAAGATTCGTCCAAATCAACAATTCTACCGCCGGAAGAAGACGCTGGAATGCAATGCACCGACATCTAACGCTGAGTACGCTAATTTAAAAAACGGGTCATTAGTAAGGAGCGATCGAGATGCTAATGGCAACGCCTACCCAACCGAACAGGACCCGAAGCCTCGAGGAACGCTATGAGATGCTGAGGAAGACATTGGCTCACTATCTTCTTCTCCAAGTAGGCACCTTCGTCACTGCAGCTGGCTTCGACGCGATTGCACCAGCGATGAATATCCTGACCGACATGAAGGCAAACCTGAAAGTTCAAGATATCAAGAGTAACGGCCAAGGCAGCAGAGTGCAGGCTCTCTCCCAGAACTTGGCTGACAGCATGGGCGAGACCTTTGACAGCGACTACGAAGTCGAAGCTGGCGAATCATCTAGAACGGTAAAGTTGGACCGATGCGGATGCATAGAATCTGTCGTCGCACAGGCGGAAGGGTATGGACTGACTAAGGCTCAAGCTAGGTCGATTTTCTGCGGCACTTGCATAAGCAGCTACAAGAAAGCCGCAGAAGCTCTCGACGTGGGCTTCAGAGGAAGACTTCGCGGGAATCATGGCTGCTCGATGAGTTTCTCTGAGAAATAGCCCCATTTGTCGTCCGACATCTTCGCGCTTCATGCCCTCAATTGCTGACCGACGCATGAACTCGGTCAGACTGGACTATTGATGCGCTGAGATCCAGATTGCTACGTACGTATCCCGAGAAGGCTCTTATACGCGGGAAAATCGCTACGAAACCTGAATCTTTACCTTCTGAGGCACGGAGAAGCCGGCAACCGGACAGCTATCCCTGTAAAGGATGCCGAAAGATCGCTCACCGTTGCCGGTCGGAAAGAGATAGAGGAAATAGCTACGTCCATGCTAAGTCAGGGGATGAGGTTCGACAGAATTCTCGCAAGCCCCCTAAAGAGGACCTATGAGACCGCAGCTATCGTTTCAAAGACTTTCAAGACTCCAAGCTTGCTTGAACAGTGGAACGAACTTAGACCGGAAGCAAGCAGACCGGACTTGTATCGCAAGCTTTCAAAGCTCAAGCAAGATTCGGAAATCCTACTTGTAGGTCACGAACCATATTTGGGTACAATGATGGGCGAGATGGTCTCTGGAAACGGCAACAGTCACATCTCACTCAGGAAGGGAGGCTTGGCGAAGATCAGAGTCACTTCCTTTGTCCCGAAAGCCTCAGGCGAGCTGCGCTGGCTCTTGACCCCGAAACAGATCCGAAAACTCTCTTAACTGTCACAAAGTATTCCCGGACAACTAGATTGCTCGAACCTTTGGCCTCTAGGTCTGTGACAGCGTGAAAATATCGGTAATCGACCTTGGATACAACTCGCTAAAGCTCGTCAACTACGACGTTCGCATCGACAACACTTTCTCGGCGTACTCCCAACATTCTGTTCTTGCCAGACTGGGCGAGGGCTTGGACAAGACAGGATTTCTGAACGACGACTCGATCATTCGGACAGTAAAAGCTCTGAAGCTCCTTCAGCAAACAGTCAAATTTGAGTCATCAGCACAGGTGCTCCCAGTCGCAACAAGCGCTGTCCGAGAAGCCGGAAACAAAGACCAATTCCTAGCGCTCGTAAGTGGAGAAACTGGTTTCGACTTCAAAGTCCTTTCGGACAGAGAGGAAGCCCTCTATTCTTTCGCCGGCTCTTACACCGCGACCAATGTTCCAGCCGGAGTCTTCTTTGATTTGGGAGGAGGCACCTTGGAAATGGTCATTGCAGAGAAATCTCGAGTCAGGAGAGTCTTCTCGACTCCACTTGGAGGCTTGAGACTTACCGACATTTACGCGAGTAGTAACGGAAGATTCACAAAGAAAAATTACAACAAGATGAGCGAACGCATTCTCGAACTGCTGCCTACCAGAAAGGAACTCCCCCAAGTAGGAAAGCTGGGGCTGGTAGGTGCCGGGGGCACTGTCAGAGCGATTGGTAGATACCACCAGATGATCATAGACTATCCACTCGACAAGCTTCACAATTATTCAATCGACATTAACTCTGTCGAGCAGATTCACCGAACCTTACGAAAGATGAGCCCCAAGCAGATCGGAAATATTCCGGTAATCGGAGAGGATAGAGCGAAGTCTATTGTCGCGGGCTCCCTAGTACTCCAGCTCATGATGGGAAAGCTGAAGATTCCCAATCTCATCGTCAGCACGCACGGCTTGAGAGATGGGGTTCTGTCTGCCTTTCTGAAAGATCCCACCGCGTACGAGAAAGGGTCCGCCGATTCGATCCTCCCTCGCCTTACGAGTGATAAGCCCGTTTCCCTATCCGCGACCTCTTCGAGGATCATCAAAGCATTCGCATCCCGCGAGTTGCTCGACCAGCGAGAACAGTTCATCCTCGTGCGGGCGCTCGAAGAGGCGCAGACGCTTCCGCTCTACGATCCGGAAACTCTATTCTACATCATCGCCAATAGAGACAGCATTCTCATCCATTCAGACCAGCTGCTTCTGGCCCTCTCTCTCGTCCGGATTCGAGGCTTGAGAGGCGCGGACTGGCTCTACGCAAAGTACAAGGACATGCTTGAGAAGAACGCCAAGAATACCATCAAGAGAATATCATCGATGATAACGCTAATTGAGATCCTCGAAAAGACCGGCTCGGACCTACAGGTAACGCTCAGCGCTGACCAGATTAGGCTCAGAATAAGCCCCGGAATGCAAGACTTTCCAACCGCGCTCTTCAAGAACACATTGAAAGATTTCGAGAACGCCTTCAAGCTCAGGGCACAATTCTCCCTGACTCCTGCGACACCACTGAGACTGGCGCCTGAAATCCAGCCCGTGGAGAAGTCTTGAAGAAATGCAACGTCCGAAATCTGGATCTCCAAAGAGGTTCCAGATCACAGGCAAACTCATCGTAGTGGAAGGAATAGATGGGAGCGGCAAATCAACCCAGCTCCACCTCCTAGACAGGTGGCTTAGGGGCCGAGGACTCCCAGTCTTCACAACAGAATGGAACTCTTCACAGATCGTCAGGGAAATAACCTCCAAAGGCAAAAAGAAGGGGCTGCTTACACCCACCACGTTCAGCCTTCTCCACGCCACAGATTTTGCCGATCGATACGAGAGAAATATTCTTCCCCTGTTGCGGGGAGGCTACATCGTTCTAGCGGATAGATACGTGTACACGGCCTACGCTAGGGACGTTGTTCGAGGATGCTCCCCGGATTGGGTTAGGAAAGCGTACAACTTCGCCGCTACACCCGACATTCGCTTCTACTTCCGAGTACCCATCGAAGTTGCAATGAAACGCATTCTCGTCAGCAGGCCCAAACTAAAATTCTACGAGGCAGGGATGGACCTAAACTTGAGCAACGACATCTTCGAGAGCTACAGAATTTTCCAAGCCAGAATCATCGAGCAGTACGAACTCATGGCTGAACAGGAAGGATTCACGATCATTGATGGTACTCTTGACATAGAGGAGCAGCAAGAGAAGGTAAGGGAAGCAGTATCCCGATTTCTCCCACCAGCCTCGAAGCAGACTGTGCAACCGGTGATCAGAGCTTGAGCATGGTTTCCCGTCGGACCCGAAAAGCGCCAGCCAGGCTCCTAGAGTTCCATGGCGAGGGGATACCCTATCTCAAGGACGTAGACATCAGGGGTCGACTCATCGTCATCGAAGGCCCCGATGGTTCTGGGAGAAGCACCCAGATCGACCTAATAATTTCGAAACTGGAAGCAGATGGACATGGAGTCCTGAACACGGGTCTTAAGCGGTCGGACCTGATCAAAGAAGGAATCCTTCAAGCAAAGCAGATGTTACCGCTAGGGAAGAGGACGCTTGCCTTATTCTATGCCGCCGACTTTGCCGACCAACTCGAACACAAGATTATCCCCGCTTTGGAAGCTGGAGAGATTGTCCTTGCGGATCGGTACATTTTCACCCTGATTGCCCGGAGCACGGTACGAGGAATACGAACGAAGTGGTCCGAGGACTTGTTCGGGTTCGCTCTCAAAGCCGATCTCGTCTTCTATCTTGACGTCGACCCGAACGAACTCTTCCATCGAGTAGTCCAGAAGAGTCCATCACTAGACTACTACGAGTCAGGGGCAGACATGGACCTGTCCGACGACCTCTTCTCCACATTCATAACCTATCAACAGAGAATGGCACGAGAATTCGCCATCCTAGCCAAAAAATACGGACTGGTACGGATAGACGGAAACAGATCCATCCCAGAAATCCATCTCGACCTCCAACAGAGAATCGACAGATACCTCGCCACCATCTAGCCGGCTGAGCCCGGATTGAAAACTTCCTTCCCGGCAAAGTACGCGAGAACAAGAAAAATCCTTGCGAAGAAACTTACAGCCTATCTCAAAGACTCCAATCCAGAAAACGTCCGGAGCCTCCGAATAGCAATACGCAGAATGAGTCTCAGCATCGAATTACTTCCGAAGAAGATGCGCAAGGAAAAGGCGACTCGAACCTTTGCGGCATCCCTTGATCAGGCGTCGAAGGCGAACGCGAAAGTCAGAGACCTTGACATTGTCATCTCGAAAATTTCCCCCTACAGATCCGATGTGAACGTCGACAACCAGATCGCGAAAATCAAGGAGACCCGAGAGTCTCAGCTTCAAGCTGCTAGACGACAGACGCTCAGACTCCAGAAACAGGCCATACCGAAAGTGGGGAAGAAAGACCTGTCAGACCCGAAACTTCAGAAACGACTCAACATGACCACGAACCAGCTCATCTTGGCGATAAACACCCGGCTGCCACTAGTTATCCAGGACTCCAGCAACGCGCGGGACCTACATCTCTTGAGAATGGACTGCAGACGACTCCGATACCTAGCTGACCTATTTCGGTCCAAGAAGACTGCGAGGTTACTAACCCGGCTTCGGTCCTGGCAGGATCTCCTCGGATTCATCCACGACAGTGACCTTTCGATCGATTACTTGAGAAATCTCGAAGAAGCACCGGAGATGCAACCAATTCTGAACGACTTGGTGACTCAGAGATCGCAGAGTTACGAGAAATTTAGCTCGAGCGCGAAACCGATTTCCCCAGCCAACCTAGTTCCCTAGACATCAGTCCCAAGGCGGGAGTAACTGGGTCCGCTTGGATTGCCCTTTTAGGTTCTGTGAAGTCTTCGGTTGCTTGAAGACTCGGCTTGCTCTCATCGACTCTGGGGATTACCGTCGTCGTCGGGTTCCCCTTCACTGCTTCACCTGAGTGCCCTTGCGCCTCAGAGACACATAATCTCTTCTCGGCAGTGAACGGTCGAACCTCAACCGCCCCCTCACGCCCACAGCGTGGTAGCTTGGCCCATTGCCCGGCAGGGACTTTACGGTGGCCAACCAACCAGTTATCCCGGTTCAGACCTGTCACATGGTCGGAGTCACTCCCCTCATGCCAGCGCAACAGGATCATACGACGAACGCCCCCAATAGGGAGAGTTCTTCGAACATATTAGTTGGAAATGCGCGAAAGTATTACCAATTAGTATCGACGAGTTGATAGAGCCCTGTTTGACAGGCTCAGAGCACAATTCTTCAGCCTTTACGATCGAATCGCAAAGACTGAACTAACGGGCAAAGATCTGGACAACGTCCTAGACCAATTTCAACTGTCACTCATCGAGAACGACGTTGCAGTATCAGCCGCCGATTTCGTCAGCGATCAACTGAGAGAGAAACTGAAGGACGTTCAATTCGCCCGATTCACCGATCCGCGAGCTAGGGTCAAGGTCATCCTTCAAGAGGTTCTCCTCTCACTTCTCCAGAGAGCGGGCCAGCTCGACATATTCGCCCTGATCGAGAAGAAGAAGAGCATCGGAGAACCCGCCGTGCTTGTCTTCATAGGAATCAACGGGACGGGAAAAACGACCAGTATAGCAAAACTGGCGCACGTGCTTCAGAAAAGGGGTCGAAGCGTGATTCTGGCCGCGAGCGACACGTACCGATCAGGGTCCATTGAACAACTCGAGGAACATGCTCGTCGCATCGGAGTCCGGGTAATCAAGCATCAGTACGGAGCAGACCCGGCGGCCGTTGCGTTTGACGCCGTGAACTACGCGAAGGCTCACAGGATAAACGCGGTCCTGATAGATACTGCGGGAAGGATGCAGAACAACAAGAATCTTCTCGAAGAGATGCGCAAGATCGTGCGAGTGACGAGCCCAGACCTGACGATCCTGGTAGTAGACGCTCTGACGGGTAACGACGCCGTGGAACAGGGCAAAGTCTTCTCAGAGGCGGTCAAGATTGACGGGATCATTCTAGCGAAACTTGACGCGGACGTGAAGGGAGGAAGCGCGATCTCTCTTTCATACATAATGGGAAAGCCGGTCGCTATGGTGGGTACGGGACAAAAATACGATGATCTAGAACCGTTTCAGGCCGAAGCAATCGTAAAGAACCTGATAGGCTAGAAACAGAGCAGAGGCCGGACGAACCCGGCAAGGGATGCCTCTTAGGTTCGCTGACTCGGTTGGCTATTACTTCGATGGGATTTCGAGAGGAATTGATAGCTTAGGTTCGATCTGTTTCTTGATTTCCTCAACAGTTGGGAATCGTCCCTCCTGTTTCCGTGAAAAGATCAACCGTCCATCAAGTATGATATCGAAGATTCCGCTGTCCGCCGGTTTTAGAGCTACGGTGAGCTTCTTGTTTAGCGGCATCCCGTATTCTGCCAAGAGTTGATTTACCAATTCAATGGCTCGCGGTTGATGACCGCAGGGTTGGCAGTAGGTTATTTCCAAATCCACCATGTCTATCGCACTTACTCCTCAGGTCTCACTAGGGCGATTTAAATCTGGTTTCAAGGACAAGTTGTTCTATCCCCATTGAATTGCAAAATGCCGCTCGTGGATTATCCAGAGCTAACCCTCCAAATCATACGTCCAGTAGGATTGGACCAAGATTGCAGCGCTCGAGCTCTACGATAGTGTCATCCAGAGCCGATCCCGCATCATGGAATATCGCCCAAGCGCTCATAACAAAGATTGGGTTCAAACAACAACCCGGCCAGAGGATAGACACGTACTCGAAAGGAAACTTGCGTCTATTGGTTCTTGACAAGCTGGGAATATTCACGGATCCCAACGATATTCCGTCTGACGTCGCCGCAACGATATTTGTCTCGAAGCACGTGAGTTCCTCTGGAAGAGCGGCTTTGACTGTTCATACAACCGGCAACTTGACGAAGGAAGCTAAGTTCGGAGGCAACCCCCAGGAAGTCTCGCACGTAGATCCGTCAATCATTAGACGAGCCTTGAGAGCTCTCAAGGCGGGAGTGGCGCAAGCAGAGGTCCAGATCGAAGTAACGATGGAGGCAACTCACCACGGCCCAACCAACCTCTCGATGCCCGTGTGTTTCGTTGAAATCGGCAGCGGTGAAAAGGAATGGACAGACCCGGTCCTGGGCGAGATTGCGGCTAACTCTGTGATGTCTGCAGTCAATGCCGAAGAAACCCCTCCGACCGCTGTCGGGTTCGGAGGAACACACTACTCGGCCAAACACACTCGCATCTGCATGGAAGGCGACTATGCAATCGGCCATCTCGTCTCAAGTCATTCGTTCGAGAGCGGAGTATCGGAACGAGTGATTACGGATACTTTCAGGAAGACAACTGGCTCGTGCAACACGGCGATAGTCGATTGGAAAGGGCTTCACAGCAATGATAGGCGTAGACTCATAGCCAGTTTAGAAGCGGGCGGACGCGAGATTGTCAGATGCTGACGTCGTATAGTTAAATAGGGAAGGGCGACCGCCGCTTTCCGAGAAGATAATCGAGGGCTTGTAAATGGGTGCAGGGAGCTTCCTACAATCGGCTAGGCGATTGTTTCACGTCGCTCAGAAACCGGACTGGGAAGAGACAGCGCTCCTGATCAAGATAAGTCTGATTGGGGTCGGGATTGTTGGAGGAATCGGGTTCGTGATCAGAATCCTGTTCTGGCTAGTAGGATTGTACAACTTGCCCGCAAGCCAGAGCCCGAGTCCAACAGGCTGATCTGAAAGGAAACCTACGATATGGCAACGCAGACCCAGAAAACATCGATCTACGCAGTCCGCACCACGAGCGGCCAGGAACGAACAGTCGTCGATTTGATGGCCAGTCGAGCACAACCCAAGAAGCTGCCAATCACAGCCATTCTAGCCCCAGAGGTCATCAAGGGTTACATTTTCGTCGAAGCTTCAGGACCACACTTCGTGGACGAAGCGATCGCAGGAACAAGACATGCCCGCACGCGAACCAAGGGAGTAGTATCAATTCAAGCGATCGAACGTTTCATAGTAACCAAACCAGTTATCGAAGAACTGAGCGTCGGAAATCTTGTCGAGGTGGTCGGCGGACCATTCCGAGGACTGCGCGCGAAGATCACTCATGTAGACAAGGTCAAGCAAGAGGTCGTAATCGAACTCTTGGAGGAAGGCTTCGCAACACTACCCATCACCGTCCACGCCGACTACGTCAAACTAGTGAGCAGAGGGGAGGACTCTGGGCGAGAAGAAAACAGTTGATGCAATAATCGACGGCGGAAAAGCAACAGCCGGCCCACCGCTAGGACCGACCCTAGGTCCACTGGGAGTCAACGTCCTCCAGATCGTCAACAAGATCAACGAGATCACGAAGGCGTACGCGGGGATGAAGGTCCCTGTCAAAGTGCTCGTCGATGTTGACGACAAAAGCTTCGAAGTTGAAGTAGGAACCCCCACAACCTCCGCGCTCATTGTGAAAGAGCTGGGCGTGGAGAAGGGATCAGGCACGCCGAAGGCCACCAAGGTCGGAAACCTTAGTCCGGAACAAATAGTAAAGATCACGGAGATGAAGAGGACCGACAGCTATGCCAAGACGGTAATTGCAGCGGTCAAGGAGGTCGCAGGTGCGTGCGTTAGTATGGGGGTCACAGTCGATTCTAAGGAGCCGAAAGAGTTCATCAAGGACCTCGACAAGGGGCTATACGAGAAGGCTCTGAAGGGAGAATAGGAGATAGGGACTGGTGCCAGTATCACGAGACGCCATCGCGAAAGCGATAGCCGAAATGAAAGGAAAAACAGAAAAGCGAAAATTCAACCAGTCAGTCGAACTAGCAGTCAAGCTCCGAGAACTTGACCTGAAGAGGCCCGAACAGAGGATCAACGAGTCACTCGAACTCCCAACCGCGGCCAGCAAGACGGTAAAGGTCGCAGTCATCGCCGGCGGGGATCTCGCAGTCCGAGCCCGCAACGCCGGCGCGGACATTGTCATAGGCAAGGAAGACCTGGACAAGATGGGACGTGATAAGAAGCAAGCCAGGAAGATTGCTCAGCAATACGACTTTTTCGTCGCCGAAGCACCTCTCATGCCTCAAGTGGGCAAGTCTCTGGGCCAGATGCTCGGACCAAGAGGCAAGATGCCTACTCCGATCCCTCCGACCGCTCCCATCGACGACGTACTAAAACGTCAGAGAAAAAACGTCCGTTTGAAGATGAAAGACCAGCCAGTCATACAGACCAAAGTAGGGACCGAGGATATGACTGACGACGTGCTGGTCCAGAACATTCAGACAGTAATCTCACGGTTAGAAGCCAAGCTAGAGAAGGGAGCGAAGAACATCAAATCCGTAGCGGTCAAGACAACGATGGGACCGCTCGTAAAAGTCGAAACAACACAGGTCTGATATTCTCTGTCAACCCGCAAAATAGCCCAGTGGAAGAAAGAATCGCTCGCAGAGCTCCAGGGTCTACTCGCGAAATATCCCGTGATTGCCGCAGCCGATCTGACGAAGGTTCGATCCTCCCAGATTCACGAGCTACGGAAACGCCTGCGGGATCGGGTCACAATGATAGTGGCCAAGAACAATCTCCTACGCAAATCTGTTGAGCTATCAGACTCCAAAGATGGAAGACTGGGAGAGTTCGTCAAAGACCTAACCGGATCAAACATTCTCCTCTTCTCTGAGCTCAACCCTTACTCGCTAATCATACTACTCGACAAGAGCAAGGTGCGAGTACCCGCCAAAGCGGGAGACATAGCCACCGGTGAAATCATGATACCCGCCGGCAACACAGGACTCCCGCCAGGACCTGTTATCAGCGAGTTTGGAGAGATCAGAGTCAAGACCAAAATTGAGGGCGGAAGCATATGGGTCGCGCAGGACTCCGTAGTCGCTAGTAAGGGCGATCAGATATCGGCCAAGATGGCTTCTGTCCTATCAAAGCTTGGACTAAAGCCGATGGAGGCCGGGCTGAGCCTTGCTGTTGCATTTGACAACGGAACAATCCTTCGAGCAGAAGACCTGACGTTTGATCTACCCTCTTACAAGAACGACTTCCTCTTAGGGATCAATAACGCACTCAACCTATCGACGGAGGCAGGCTACATAGTCCCCGAAAACGCTCCTCGAATACTCGTAAAGGGAATGAGAGAGGCGCTGGCGCTAGCAGGAGAATCAGGCTTCCTAGAATCAGGCACAATCGAGTATGTTCTGAAGAGAGCAGTCACGAACGCCACTGTCCTGGACCAGAAGATTCCCAAACAAGAAAACGCGTAACCAAGAGTGTGCGAATGCTGACCGCTGGGGTTCTGTTAACTCTGTGCAGATAGAAAGTGATGTTAACTATCGTCGGATGAACGCATAAGCCGCTAGAATAGCAAAACGAAAGGCGAACAGGCCTATAATTGAAGAACGAGACTTGGCGAATCACACTACTTAGTGCCTATGGAATAGCAGTAATTTGCATAGTAGCTCTAGGACTGATCAAGATACCGATTGTCTTTCCTCTATTGTTTATCCCATTCTTGATCTATCAGTTGCATAGGCTCATCACTAACCCTCGGTACCGTGTGGTCTCGTTGACCAGTGTCTGCGTACTCTTGGTCGCGATACTAGGCATTCTGTATCTGGTTCTGAAATATCTTACTTAGCACCTAGCGGCTTCGTCGGACCACGACTTGACAGAACCCCTGTTGGAAACGCTTAAGCGTATTCTGCCTAGTCTTCGACTGTTGCCGCGGGATTAGTTTCATTCCTCTACCACCCAGAAATACCAGCCGTGGCATGTCTACTTTGTCTTGCTGGCACTGAAGTCTGTGAAGCAGCGCTACCAGTCTACACCTGAAGTGAAGAGACTGCTCGTGCTTTTCCGACGCATGGTCAATGACTGCATCCAGATCGGGATCTCATCCAACGTAACCGCGCTCAAGCGGCTCTCAGTCCTCTCTTGGCCACAACGACGGCGTTACGAATGCCCCACCTACTACAAGGCCTGCGCCGTTTCCCGGGCAGCAGGGATTCTCGCGGCTAGGAAGAAATCGCTGAGACGAGGGATCTTAACGAGAGACCCCTATTCTCTCAACCCGCAGATCACAGCCTACCAAGGCTTCAAGATCAGCAACAATGCGCTGCAGATCCCCGTTGGACCTCGAAGATACAACTACTTTCCATTGAGCCGACATACTCTTTGTGTTCTCTCGGAGCCTGGCGTTACCGTACGGTCTTTCACTCTCACAGAGACGAGTCTCAGCTTGTGCATCTCAAAGGAAGTTCCTGAAGTCGAATGCTCAGAGACGATCGGGGTTGATAGGAACCTGCGAAACCTTACTGTTGGCAACGATGAGCAAGCCGTCCAGTATGATCTCTCTCTGACCGTGAGAATCGCCGAGACGACCTCGTGTATCATCAGCTCATTCAAGCGCGACGACTCTAGGATTCGTCAGAGGCTCGCTTCCAAATATGGGCGGCGACGACGCGACCGGACCCAGCACCTTCTTCACAACGCTACTAAAGGAATCGTGGCTGAAGCCTTGGAATCGCGACGGGCCATTGTCCTGGAGAATATTGAGGGCATCCGGCGACTCTACCGCAGAGGCAACGGTCAGAGACGTACGCACAGGCGCAGAATGAACAGCTGGAGCTTTGCCGAAGCGCAGCGCCAGATAGAGTACAAGGCGCGCTGGGCTGGTCTGCGGGTTATTCGTCTGAGCAAGAAGGAGACTCGGGGTACGAGCGTTACATGTCCTCGATGCGGGGAGAGACTCCAAGAGGACCTGCGATTGCAGCGCAAGCTTTGGTGCGCGACATGCCGCGTTATCATGGACCGGGACGTGGTTGCAGCCATCAACCTATCTCGGCGTGGACGGTTGAGGTTCGACCGTTCGCGGACTCCCAGAGAGTCGCAAGGCGGAG
>Ga0070697_100002346_pt1 | contig 14560 bp, 19 predicted proteins | sample KBSK1501metaG_FD_65475 | JGI IMG/M metagenome (GOLD analysis project Ga0070697, IMG submission 65475) | Corn, switchgrass and miscanthus rhizosphere microbial communities from Kellogg Biological Station, Michigan, USA - KBS K1-50-1 metaG | ecosystem: Host-associated > Plants > Roots >...
CTGAGCATCGTCACCTGCTGGAGTGGGCTACCACGCATGCAAGAACCTCCAGGAAGAGTTGCCTGCATTCTATGGCCTGCACGACGCCAGTGAACCAACCTTTTTCAACACCCTGCTAGGGGCCCCCACCCTGCCCTCCCCTGCGACGGGGGGAGGGAAAAGGCCGGGGCATCACGGTTTTGCAAGGTGCGCTTTTGCACCATGTGCTCATGAATTCTTTAACCCCGACCCAACGGGACCGCGGGCTGAAGCGCTTGCGGCGACTGACCTTCGGAGCCACAGCGGGAGCCCTGGTCGCGGTGGTCGGCGTCAGCTATGCTGCCGCCGCCTCGTACCCCGGCAAGTCATCGGCCGGCTCCTCGAGCACGGCGCTGAATACGACGACCCCGACCACAACGACGACCAGCTCGGGCTCGGCGTCATCGACGAGTAGCAACAATCTGCAGTCGACGACGCAGGCGCCCAGCACCGGCGGCAGCGGCAGCGGCACGGTGACCAGCGGCGGTTCGTGATGACCGTCGCTATAACGAGCTGGAAGGCGTTGGGCACGTCGGTGCATGTCCTCGCTACCGATTCCGATGCGCTTGGTCGGGCGGTCACGGCTGTACGCGACGTCCTGGCGGATGTCGATGCCGCCTACAGCCGGTTCCGCGAAGACAGCGAGCTGAGCCGGCTGAACTCGAGGGCGGGCGGTGCCGTCCGCGTCAGCCCGCTGCTGGCGACCGCGATCGACGCCGCCCTGCGAGCGGCGCGCCTGACCGATGGGGCCGTCGATCCCACCATCGGCCACGCGATTCGGGTGGCGGGCTACGACGACGATTTCTCTCGCATCGCCGGTCCCCACCCTGCCCTCTCCCAACGGGGGAGGGAAATGGAACGCGGTCCGGTGGCCCTTCGCGCTTCGCGCGTCCCAGGCTGGCAGGCAATCCGCTTTGACCGGCTGTCGCGGACCGTGCTGATGCCGCCGCGAGTCGAGCTCGATCTCGGCTCGACGGGAAAGGCGCTGGCGGCCGACCTCGCGGCAACTGCCGCCCTGGCGGCGGCCGGCGCGGGTGGCGTGCTGGTCAGCCTCGGGGGCGATATCGCGACCGCGGGTCAGCCCCCGGCCGGAGGTTGGCGAATCCTCGTGGCCGAAGACAGCCGCGCGAAACCCGATGGTATTGGCGAAGTGATCTGTGTGCCGGCTGGTGGCGTCGCCACCTCGAGCACCACCGTCCGCCGGTGGACGCGCGGCGGCGCCGTGCTCCATCACATCATCGACCCACAGACCAGCCTGCCGACCACCGGCCCCTTCCGGACGGTCACGGTTGCCGCCGCCAGCTGCCTCGACGCCAATATCGCTTCGACCGCGGCGATCGTGCGAGGGGAGGCGGCCATCGACTGGTTGATGGGCTGCCGCCTGCCCGCCCGGCTGGTCGAGAACGATGGAACGATCCACTACATCGGCCGCTGGCCGGATCCGGCGGGAGTGGCGGCATGAACGACACCGTCCTCTGGTACGCAACCCGGGGCGCCGGCATCGTCAGCCTCGTCCTGCTCACCGGTGTGGTGGTGCTGGGCGTCGTCTCCGTGATGCGCTGGCAGACGGCCTTGTGGCCGCGCTTCCTCACCACCGGCTTCCACCGCAACCTGGCGTTGGCGACGCTCATCTTCCTCGCGACACACGTCGTCACGGCCGTCGTCGACCCGTTCACGGCGCTCGGATGGGAGGCCGCCATCGTTCCGTTTTCCTCGGCCTACCACCGGTTCTGGCTCGGTCTCGGGGTGGTCGCCATTTATTTGCTGCTCGCGGTCGTCGTGACCAGCGTGCTGCGTCCGCTGTTCGGTCATCGAGCCTGGCGGACGGTCCATTGGCTCGCCTACCTGATGTGGCCGGTCGCACTGACGCACAGCATCGGAACCGGCACGGACCCGCGATTCGCCTGGATGCTGGCGATCGTGGCGGTCTGCGTCGGCAGCGTCCTCGGCGCCGTCATCTGGCGCATTCGCCGCGCTGCACCCATGGCATGGCGGCAGATTCCTGCCGCCTCACGGCAGGCACAGAGATGGAGCTGATCCCGTTCCGGCCGGATGCCGAAAGCTTTGCCACGCATCACCAGCGCCTGGGACCCCTGCCTTCATTACCGCCCGGCCAGTTGATCGCCGAGCTCGAGGCGAGCGGGCTGCTCGGAAGGGGCGGGGCGGGCTTTCCGGTGGCCCGCAAGTGGCGTGCGGTCGCCGAGGGCTCGTCCGGCGGGGCCGTGGTGCTGGCGAACGGGGCCGAGGGCGAGCCGCTGAGCCTCAAGGATCGATCGCTGATGGCGGCCCGGCCGCACCTGGTCATCGACGGTGCGCTGCTCGCCGCGCGCGCGGTTGGCGCCGACGACATCATCTTTTATATAGGTGTCGAACACCGGGCGGCGGATGCCGCGCTGCGACACGCCCTGGCGGAGCGCCCGGCGGCCGTCCGCAGCCGGGCCCGCATCGTCAAGGCGCCGGTGGGCTACGTGTCGGGCGAAGAATCGGCTGCGGTGCACTTCGTGAACGCGGGCGATGGCCGACCCACCACGACGCCGCCTCGGCCATTCGAACGCGGGGTTGGCGTCCGGCCGACACTGGTCCAGAACGTCGAGAGCCTCGCGTTGGCTGCGCTGATCGCGCGCCGCGGCCACGATTGGTACAAGGGTCTTGGCCAGTGCCCGGCGCGCGGGATCGGCCTGATCACCGTCTCGGGCGCCGTCAACCATGCGGGGGTCCAGGAGATCGAGTTCGGATCAACCTTGGCGGAGGTCACCGCGGCCGCCGGCGGCCTCCGAGGCGAGGTCCAGACCATGCTCCTCGGGGGATATTTTGGTGGTTGGGCCGATGTCGACGAGCAATGGGGCAAGCCCCTTGACGCCCAGTCGATGCGAGCCCGCGGGCTGGCGCTTGGGTGCGGGGTGGTCCACTTCCTGACGCCCGAGCGCTGCGGCGTGGAAGCGACGGCCAGAATCATGGCCTACCTCGCCTCGCAAAGCGCGCGCCAGTGCGGACCCTGCGTCTTTACGCTTTCGGCGATCGCCGAGGCGACGCGGCGGCTGGCCGCGAGGTCGCCGCAGGCCCATGATCTCGAGCGCGTCGCTCGCTGGAGCAGCGAGCTGCCGGGCCGGGGCGCCTGCCGACATCCGGATGGTGCGGTTGGCTTGCTGCAAAGCGCGCTGAAGGTGTTCGCCGACGACTTTGCCGGGCATCAGCGCCGACACTGCCTGACGGTCTTCGAGCGGGAGAGGGAGGCCGTGGCCTGATGGGCGAAACGCTGCAGATCGACCGGATTCGCTGCGATGGCCATGGGCTCTGCGCTGAGCTGCTCCCGGAGCTGATCAGCCTGGACGATTGGGGCTACCCGATCCTCAAGGCCGTCGCCATGCCGGCGCATTTGAGGGAGCACGCGCGGCGCGCCGTCGATGCCTGCCCGGTGCTGGCCCTCCGGCTGGCGGCAGCGGTCAAGACTTCGTAGGGGCGTCGAGGCGAAACCGCCACCCGCGCGGCGGAGCCGCTGTCCGTTTCCGCAACCCTCGGCGGCTGGCTGCGTAAACTGATCGTGCGCCATGCCTGAAGCCGTGATCGTCGCCTACGGCCGCTCTCCCATTGGCCGCGCGAATAAGGGGTCGCTCGTCGAGGTCCGGCCTGACGACCTGGCGGCCCACGTCACGAACAAGGTGCTGCAGAAGGTTCCGCAGCTCGAACCCCGGACGATCGATGACCTGATCTGCGGCTGCGGTCTGCCCGCCGGTGAGCAAGGGTTCAACCTGGGACGAGTGGTCAGTATCCTCACCCGCCTCGACGTTCCGGGCACGACGGTCAACCGCTACTGCGCCTCGTCGCTCCAGACCAGCCGGATGGCCTTCCACGCCATCAAGGCAGGGGAAGGCGAGGCCTTTCTCTCGGTCGGGGTCGAGTGTGTCTCGAGGTACGCGAATGGATTTGCCGACCTCCTCGATGCCCAGAACGTGCGACTCAAGCGGGGCAATAGCGAGGAGTACCCCGACATCTATATCGCGATGGGGGAGACGGCGGAGAACGTCGCGGACCTGAAGAAGATCAGCCGCGAAGAGATGGATCGCTATGCGGTCAAGAGCCAGACCCGGGCCGTCGAGTCGCGCGACGGCGGATTCTTCGACCGCGAGATCATCCCGGTGCCGCTCCCGAATGGCGCAACGATGCAGCGGGACGATGGCCCGCGGCCGAACACCACGGTGGAAGTGCTGAGTACGCTGAAGCCGGCCTTCCGGGAGAACGGTCGGGTCACGGCCGGGAATTCCTGTCCGCTCAACGATGGCGCGGCGGCCGTCGTGATCACCTCCGACCGCAAGGCCAGGGAACTCGGCCTTCGACCGCTGGCGCGAATCGTCGCCACCGGCGTTTCGGCGCTCGAGCCGGAGATCATGGGGCTGGGTCCGATCGAGGCTTCCCGCCAGGCGCTGACGCGGGCAAAAATGACGATCGACGATGTCGACATCGTGGAGATCAACGAAGCCTTCGCCGCCCAGGTCATCCCCTCCGCGCGCGAGTTGGGCATCGATCCCTTCAGCGACAAGCTCAACCCGCATGGCGGCGCCATCGCGCTCGGCCACCCCTTCGGGATGACCGGAGCCCGTATCCTGTGTACGCTGCTGAACGGCCTTGCGAGTGGCGACAAGAGCATCGGCCTGGAGACGATGTGCGTCGGTGGTGGCCAGGGGATGGCGATGATCGTCGAGCGGCTTAGTTAGTCGCGTCCAATCGTGACCGACGTTTACCTCGAGAGCGGAACCAAGCGAGTGTTTGCCTGCGCCTTCGACTGGCCTGGCTGGTGCCGGTCCGGCAAGGACGAGAGCATCGCGCTCGCCGCGCTCGGTGCCTACGCGCCGCGCTACGCGCCGGTTGCCCGGAAGGCGCGCATTGCGTTCGAGCTGGCTTCGGCCGGTGCCTTTCGCGTGGTGGAGCGGCTTCCGGGATCGGCCACCACGGATTTCGGAGCGCCCGACGCGGTGGCGAAGCGCGACACCATGCCGCTGGCCGCGTCCGAGGCCAAACGCCTCGCCTCACTGCTCGACGCGGCGTGGGCCATCTTCGATGAGGTGATCGCCCACGCGCCGGCGGAGCTGCGTAAGGGACCGCGCGGGGGCGGTCGTGATCGCGATCAGATCGCGGATCACGTGCTCAGTGCCGAAGGTGCCTACGTGCCAAAGCTCGGGATGCACCTCAAGCCACCGGCTCGCGACGACCACCCGGCGATCGCTGAATTTCGGGCGGCGATCATCGACGCGCTGGCGCAGCCCTCGAGCGGGCGGGCGCTGGTCGTAAAGGGCTGGCCGCAACGCTACGCCGCCCGCCGCCTCGCCTGGCATGTGCTCGACCACGCGTGGGAGATCGAGGACCGCAGCGAGACGCGCCAGGGCTGATCCCGGTGGGCTTTGACTCGTTGGACTTTATTTATCACCCGAGCCGCGACGTCAAGCGGGACCTCGGGTACTTCACCGATGTGCTCGGCGGTCGCCTTCGCTTCGCCCTGGAGGGCATGGGGGTGCGGGTCGCCGCCGTCGAGCTCGCGCCGCCGCCGCCGATGCTGCTCCTCGCCGACCACGTCGAGGGTGACACGCCGATCCTCGTCTACCGCGTCGCCAACCTTCGCAGGGAGCTGACCGAATTGAAGCGGCGGGGGTGGAGCGAAGCGGCGAGCTTCGAAATTCCGCACGGGCCGATCTGCTCGTTCCACACGCCGGGAGGCCAGCGACTCGCCGTGTACCAGCTGACGCGGCCGGGCGCGGCCGCGACCTTCGAGGGACGCCGGGACTTCTGACCGGCACTCGGGCCGTCGGTTCCTTAGGATGACGGCGGATGGCGGAGTGGCGTGGCGTCGCCGGCAAGCGTACCGTGATCACGGGTGCGACCAGCGGCATCGGGCTGGCCGCCGCGATCGAGCTGGCGCGACGCGGTGCCGACCTCACCCTGGTGGCCCGCAACGAGGCCAGGGCGGCGGACACGGTCCGTCAGATCAACGCCATCTCGACCGCGAGGGCCGCCGTTGATGTGGTGCTCGCCGATCTTGCATCCCAATCGTCCGTTCGACGGCTGGCAGTAGAGCTGCTGACGAGATATCCCACCATCCAGGTCCTGGTCAACAACGCCGGCGCGATTTATTCCGCACGACAGATGACCGATGACGGCATCGAACTCACGTGGGCTGTCAATCACCTGGCGCCGTTCTTGCTGACGGTGCTTCTGGTCGACCGCCTGAAGGCCAGCGCGCCGGCGCGCATCGTGACCACCTCGTCAGCCGCGCACGAACGGGCCCTGATCCCGTTCGATGATCTCAATGGCGAGCGGTCCTGGGGCGGCGCCGGCTTCACCCGGTACGGCGAGACGAAGCTGGCCAACATTCTTTTTACCGCCGAACTTGCACGCCGGCTCGAGGGGACGGGCGTCACCGCCAATTGCTTCCATCCGGGTTTCGTGGCGACCGGGTTCAACCGCAACAACGGCACCCTGATGCGGATCGGCATGGCGATCTCGAGGCCCTTCGCACGAAGCCCGCAAAAGGGTGCGGAGACGCTGGTCTGGCTTGTCGACTCCGAGGAGGCGGGCAGCGTCAACGGCGGGTACTTCGTCGACCTGCGTCAGGTCGCGCCGTCGCTCGCGGCGCAGGACGTCGAAACCGCCCGCCGACTCTGGCGGGTCAGCGAGGAACAGACGGGCGTCTCGACGGCCGGACGCCGCTAGATCGGTGGTCTGCGCAACCCGCTACGAGCGGCGGCCCGTCTTCCCGCCCTTCATCAGCTCGCGCCAGCCGCGAACCTTGACCTCGACCCCGTACTTCCTGGCCGCCGCCCTGATCCGTCTCCAGGCGGCGTCACGCTGGCTGTCGCTCACGCCTTCGACCTGATCGAAGCGGGCGACGGCGTTGCGGACATGGCCGGCGTCGTTGAGCGGCTCCTTGCGCTCCTCGGGAAAGGCGAAAGTCTGGGCCGACATGCGATTTTCCTGCTTGGTGCTCAGTCCGGGCGATTTCCTCCGGGTGCGCGCGCCGCGGGCGCGGGAGCTCTGCACCGCGCGAGCGCGCTTGATAATTCGGCGGGCTGCCGTCTTCTGCTTCTGGGTGGCCATCGATGCCTCCTTCGGGCGGATGCCCCGATATTGCTCCTATCACTTTATCGTAGATCGTTGCCATCATGGCGGGATCCGAAGCGGGGGGCGCGCCGGCGCTAGGAGGCTTTGAGCTCCGGCTCACCGTGGACGGCATTCGCCCGGCCGCGGTTCCAGTACGCTTTCGCCGAAATTTGCTCGGCCGTCCACCGTCGCGACTGCAGTGTCGCCTTGAGCGCGGTCACGAGCGCGACCTCTCCGGCGAGGTAGGCATGGCCGGCGCCCGGTGGCAGCGTGGCGCTGGCGAGCGTGGCAAGAAGACCGGGATCGCCGGCGCCCGCCGGGAGGGTGTAGTTCCAGTTGAGGTGCTGCCGGCCGTGGCCTTCGAAGGACTGGCGCTCCTGAGGACCGTCAACCTGGAGGAACGCGGCCGCGGGCACATCGCCAGGGAGCGCCTCCATCATCGCCAGGGCACCAGGGACGGCTGTGGCATCACCCGCAAAGAGATGCCAGGCGGCGTCGCTGACGAGAGTGATCTTGCCTCGCGGCCCGACCGCCTCGATCGAGTCGCCCCGCACGGCTGCCTGCGCCCATCGCATGCCGGGACCGTCACCGTGCATCACGAAATCGAGCTCGAGCAGCCGCCGGCTGCGGTCAAACCGCCGGATGGTGTAGCGGCGCCGAACCGTGGGGCGTTCATCGCGCTGGAAGGCCAGCGCCATGTCCTGGCCCGGAAGATAATCGAACGCGCTCAGGGCGGGACTGGTCAGTCGCACCCGGCGCATCCGCGGCGTTAGGTCCTGGACCGCCGCGACGTCGAGATGCCAGGTCGTCGGCCCGGGCAACGCTGACATGTCCATGCCTGTCTTAACAGAAGTTGACCACTTGCGATCGCCCCGGGGTGCGCGCCACGGGTCTGGGTCCGCAATCTTCGCTTTGTCGCCACCGTCTGACCTATGCGGAGTCGCACGTTGAACCTCAGGATCAGGCCGGTTCGTCTAACGTTATTCGTCCGTATCGCCGCCGGCTACGGGCTGGTTCTGCTCGCGATGGTCGCCATCGCCAGCCTCACCCTGGTCCGGTTGATCCAGGCCGCGGCAATCACCGACCGGATCACCGTGCTCGATGCGCCGGCGGTGCGGGCGACCGATGACCTGAAGCTCCAGATCATCAGCGAGCAGATGTCGGTGAGCCGCTTCCTGCTGTCCAGCGAAACCACACCACGTGGGCGAGAAGACCTCCTCGGACCCTATTTTCGGGCCCATGACCTGATCTCTGGCGACCTCGACGCGCTGGACGCCTACGGACGCGGTCCCAGCCCGGCCGGGCTGACATCTGCCTTGAATGTGCTTCGGGGTCAGATCCAGATCGCGGAGGCGAAGTCCGACCAGGAGATTGCCCTGATTCGCTCCGGTGCGCCGATCCAAGCGACCAGCGGGGTGGACTTTACCCAGGCCGATCTGGTGCGTTCGCTGGCGGCCGCTGTCGACCACCGCGTTGTGCAACGGATCGGCCGGTCGTCGGCGGACTCGCGTCGATTTGCGTCAGACTCGACTCGGCTGGTGGTCATCGCCTCGCTCCTGGGGACCGGCTTTGCGCTGGCGGTGGCGCTGCTCGTCACCTGGAGCATTTCGGGACCGCTGCGACGGCTCACGGCCAGCGCCGATCGGATCGCGGCCGGTGAGTTGGTCGAGCCGCCACCGTCGCATCGCCGCGACGAGATCGGCAGCCTTTCCCGGGCGGTCAGCAAGATGGTGCGGACCCTCAATCAGCAAACGGACGAGCTCAAGCGGTCCAATGCCGACCTCGAGCAATTTGCGTACATCGCCTCGCACGACCTGCAGGAGCCGCTCCGCATGGTGAGCGGGTTCACCGGCCTCCTCCAGCGGCGATACCGCGGCAAGCTCGACGCGGACGCCGACGAATTCATCGGGTTTGCAATCGGCGGGGTCAATCGGATGCAGCAGCTGATCAATGACCTGCTCTCCTACTCCCGAGTCGGCCGCGAGGACGTTTCCGCCAAAGCGGTCGACATGCAGATCGTGGTCGACCAGGCGCTGGCCAACCTGCAAACCGCGATCGAGGAGCGGTCCGCGCTGGTTTCGAGTGGTCCCCTGCCGACGCTCCTGGCGAACGAGGGCATGCTGGTCCGCGTGTTCCAGAACTTGATCGGCAACGCCCTCAAATTCTGCAAGGCGGAGCGACCGATCGTCCGGATCGCCGCGGAGCGGCACGGAACGGAGTGGACGTTTTCGGTTGCGGACAATGGAATCGGAATCGATCCCCAATACAAGGACCGCATCTTTCTGATCTTCCAGCGGTTGCACAAGCAGGGTGAATATCCAGGAACCGGGATCGGTCTCGCGGTGTGCAAGCGCATCGTCGAACGCAACGGTGGTCGCATCTGGTTGGAATCAGAGCCGGGCAAGGGAACGACCTTCTTCTTCACCCTGCCTGCCACAGGAGGTCAGCAAATCGCAGCATGAATGACATTCACGAGGTGGTTCGGATTCTGCTTGTCGAGGACAATCCCGGCGACGTGCGGTTGACCCAGGAGGCGCTCAAGGAAGCGAAATTCCGCAACACGCTGAAGGTCGTCGGGGACGGCGTCGAGGCGCTCGCGTATCTGCGTCAGGAGGGTCAGTACAAGGACGCGACCCGGCCGCACATGGTCATGCTGGACCTCAATATGCCCCGGATGGATGGTCGGGAGGTGCTGGAAGCGATCAAGAAAGACCCGGACCTGAGACGCATTCCGGTCGTAGTGCTGACCTCATCGGAGGCGGAGACCGACATTGCCAGGGCGTATGAACTGCATGCCAATTGTTATGTGACAAAACCGGTTGGCATCGATCATTTTCTGCAGGTGGTCAAGTCGATCGAGGAGTTCTGGGTGGAGATCGTGAAGATGCCCGCCCAGTAAATCGATGGAAAGAGAACGAACCCGCGTCCTGCTCGTTGAAGACAACCCTGGCGATGCGCGCCTCGTTCGGGAGGCGCTGAACGACGGGGCGCCGGGCGAGTTCAGCGTCCAGGTGGCCGATTCCCTGCAACAGGCGCTCGAGAGTCTCGGTCCAGCCGTCGAGGCGGTGGATGTCGTCGTGCTCGACCTGTCACTCCCGGATAGCCAGGGGCTCGAGACGTACCGCGCCATCCACGCTCGGGATCCAGCCGTCCCGGTTCTGGTTCTATCCGGCCTCAACGATGAGAGCGTCGGACTCAAAGCCGTCAATGAGGGCGCTCAGGATTTCCTGCGCAAGGGCCGGGTGGACAGTGAGCTGCTACCTCGCGCCATCCGCTACGCGATCGAGCGTCATGGGATGGTCGAGCAACTCCGTCAGCTGGCGGTCGCCGATGAACTGACCGGACTCATGAATCGCCGCGGGTTCCTGATGCTGGCCGAACATCAGCGCAGCCTCGCAGATCGAAAGGGGACGTCGCTCAGCGTGATCTTCGTTGATGTTGACCGTTTTAAGAGCATCAACGATAAGTTCGGCCATGAGGAGGGCGACCGGGCCCTGAAGGAACTCGCCGGCCTCCTGCTGCGAACCTTTCGTCGGTCCGACGTGGTTGCACGGCTTGGCGGTGACGAATTCATTGTCCTGATGGCCGACATCAACGACGACGGTGTGCCGATCGTGCTCGACCGGGTCCGGAAAAATCTCGAGGCCTTCAACCAGGAAAGCGGCTTCCCCTGGCGCCTCTCGATCAGCCTTGGGGTGGCCCTCTATGACGCGGCTCATCCGGTGACGCTCGAGGCCTTGATGGCGTCGGCCGACCAATCGATGTACCAGGCCAAAGCGCGGTCGAAGCTGGCGAGCTGAGCCGCCATCTCCGTCCATAATGGCCCAGGGTGCCTGCCGCCCAGGTCAGGCCGTTCCTGCCCCGCCACCAGCGCGCCTCAGCCCGTTGATTATCTGGTCGGTGGACGGAGCAGAACCATCGCGCCGGCAATCGCCACGGCCCAGACCGGGATCATGGTGATCAGGAAGGGACGAAGCGTGTCGCTGGCCGAGTGCGAGTTGCGGTCGAAGGCGAAAAAGACCATGACCGTGCCAATCATCAGGACACTGAAGCCGAGGATCAACCCCGGCCACTTGAGCGATTTCATCGTGCCCCGATCAGGAGTCCTTCGACGAAATGAGATGGTCGATGGAGATACGGCCCGACCCGGTGAGGCCGAGGCTCAACGCGGCGGCGCCCAGCAGCGGCTTCGGGTAGCCGTCTGCCGCGAGGGTAAGGCCCGCGACGATCCTGAGCAGCAACAGGCCAAGGTCACGCATCAGTAGCGCTCTGACGAGAGCGTAGCGGAGACTGAGCTCGTCATGCCGAGCCGGAATCGGCGCCGCTGGGCCGGCCGTCGGGCTGTGTCAGGATGAGCCGATGAGCGCTCCGGCGGCCGGCCGCCGCCTGATGGTCAGCACCGTCGACTACCACACGGCCGGCGAACCGTTTCGCATCGTCAGCGGCGGCGTGCCGCCGCTCCGCGGCCGGACCATCCTGGAGAAGCGTCGGTATGCGCTCGACCAGCTCGACCATATCCGCCAGTTGCTGGTCTTCGAGCCGCGCGGGCACGCCGACATGTATGGCGGCTTTGTGACCGATCCGCAGGACGCTGACGCCCAGCTCGGGGTGGTGTTCTTCCACAACGCCGGGTACAGCACCGCCTGCGGCCATGGAACGATCGCGTTGGTCACCTGGGCGATCGACGCGGCGATGGTGCCCGCCATCGGACCGTCGGTGGAAGTGGTGGTGGATGTGCCTTCGGGCCGGGTCAGGACGGTAGCCACATTGCAGGACGGGCGGGTTCGCTCCGTGCGGATCCGAAACGTCCCAAGCTTCGTGCTCGTCGACGGATTGGCGGTGACCATCGGCGGCCGGCGGATCGAGGTCGCGATCGCCTACGGAGGTGCGTTTTACGCGATTGTTCCGGCGGAACGCTTCGAACTGCCGATCGAGCCGGCGTTCGTCCCCCGCTTCATCGAGCTGGGCCGGGAGATCAAGGCCGCGATCGAGGCGGGGCGGGACATCGTCCACCCGCTCGAACCGGAGCTCCAAGGGATTTACGGCGTGATGTTCACGGCCGGAAACCGGAATGTAACGGTCTTTGCGGATGGTGAGGTGGACCGATCACCGTGTGGCAGTGGGACGTCGGCGCGCCTGGCCTTGCTTGACCAGCAGGGCGAGCTGGCTCGCGGCACCACGCTGATGCATGAAAGCGTCATCGGCAGTCGCTTCGCGTCGCGGGTGGTGGGCCAGGACCGGGTGGGGGATTACCCGGCGGTGGTCACGGAGATCGAGGGCAGCGCGCACCTGACCGGCTATCACCAGTTCGTGCTGGCGGCGGATGACTCGATCGGCCTCGGGTTCTTGGTCCGCTAGCTGCGCACGGCGATGATCTTGACCGCATCGACGATGAACTGGACGGCGATGGCGGACAGCAGCAGGCCGAGCACCCGCGTCAGGAGCTGTATCACCGAGGGCCGCAGCAAGCGGGCGATCTGATCGGCGAGCATGAGGCCGATCGCCACGACCACCACCACCGCGACGATCCCGAGCAGGACGCCGATCCGCCCCGGCGCGTCCTCGTACCGTTTCGTCAGGACCATCACGGCGGCGATCGCTCCCGGGCCGGCGAGTAGCGGCGTCGCCAACGGGACGAGCGCGATGTTCGCGGTTTCCGGCTGGGTGAGTTCCTCGCCCCGAAGCATTTGCAGGGCGACGAGTAAGAGCAGCATGCCACCGGCAATCGTGAGGCTCTCCACCGAGACGTGCAGGTAATCGAGGACGAGCCGGCCGAAGAGCGCAAACACGACCACCAGGCCGCCGGCGGCGACCGCTGCCTCGACCGCGGCACGGCGCCGGGCAGCCGCGGTCCACCTCGCCGTGAGACTGATGAAGATCGGCGCACTGCCGAGCGGGTCCATGATCACCAGCAGCGTGATGAACGCCTCCGCGAACGCCCGCCAATTCATGCCGTCAGCCTAATGTCTCCTAAAGCCTACGATGACATCAAGGATGGCGAAGAAGGCCGACGACCTCCTCTGGAAAATAGCCGAGAGTGACGAGGTCCAGATCGAGACCCGCCGGGACCCGAAGTCGCCCCTGCATCGCACAACGATCTGGATCGTGCCGACTGAGGACGGCGTCTACATCCGCTCCTACAAGGGCAAGAAGGGGCGCTGGTACCAGGAGGCGCTGGCGAACCCACTGGTAACGATCCGGGTCGGACGGCGGAAGGTCTGGGCGCGGGCCGAGCCGGAGCACAACCCCTTGATCATCCGAAAGGTCAGCGCCGGCTATCGGAAGAAGTACGGCGAGCGTTGGCCCGAAGAGACCGATCCGATGCTCAAACGGTCGGTCGCCGCGACGACACTGCGTCCCACCCCAGTCTAAGGCAAGGGGAATGGTACCGCCCACCTCTCTCAGTACGGGATCAAGAGCGCCGGATCCCAGTGCTGGCGAGTGGCGCCCGCCTGGAATGTCGACTCGGCAAAGTCGAGGATTGCCTTGCGAGGATCCGCACTTCGTCGCACCGATTCGTACGGCAGGATGAACTCACCGAGCGATGGGTTCCAGCCAGCGCCGTCCGGGCCGATGGTCGCGCGCTCGATCCCGTCAGGCTTCGGATAGGCGTAGGCAAAGAAGGCGGGTTCGGCAAGGCGGTCATTTCCCGGCCAGAATCCAACGCAGGTCTGCTCGGCATCGCCCCCCACGCGCCGGATGATGCCCGCTCCTGCGGGAGGTTCCACGGGACGGCCAGAGAACTGCGCCACGGCAAGGTCAAACGTGCCCCACCAGAAGGAGACTGGACTGGCACGGCCGCGGAATCGCCCCCGATGCTCTTTCAGGACCAAGTCGACACGGGCCAGCAGACGCCAGAACCGGTGGGCCCACTCCGGCTCGTACGCGGCATGAACCGTGTCACTGGGAAAGGGAATCGGGTTTTCAACCTCCGATGGCACGGTGGTGATTGCCGGAGTGATACCGAGGGTGCGGAGCCGGTCGATCAGCTCCTGATAAAAATCAGCGACCGGCTGAGCCCGCAACGCTACCCGCTCGAGTCGGCCGTCGCTGACGGCGACAACGACCTCGTGGTCAATAAGGTCGACGTCGATCCCGAAGCCGGCTTGGCCACTCCACATCGGCGAGGTGGTCAAGCCTCGTGCCGTGAGGTAGAGGGGCACATTGGCCCACTGCGGCTCCCGGCGGGTGAGGGCTAGCCGGATCTTGCCAATGATCTGCAGCTTCATGTGCAGCGTCTGCATGGTCGGCGCCCAGGCGTCGTAGGGCAAGTCGGGCCATTCCGCGAGCTGGCGGGTCTCGCCTGTGGCAATCATATGAACTATCCTAGCGATGTTAGCGGTCACGAAATTTCGCCAGACACGATCACGAAATTTCGCCAGGTCGTCAGCGGCTAAGCAGACTGTAGCATCACCTCCTCGAACCGGAGTGGCGAGGTCTTGTAGGACTCGAC
>Ga0070697_100002347_pt1 | contig 14548 bp, 13 predicted proteins | sample KBSK1501metaG_FD_65475 | JGI IMG/M metagenome (GOLD analysis project Ga0070697, IMG submission 65475) | Corn, switchgrass and miscanthus rhizosphere microbial communities from Kellogg Biological Station, Michigan, USA - KBS K1-50-1 metaG | ecosystem: Host-associated > Plants > Roots >...
GTGGCGCAGCGGATGGCCCAGCGGTTTGCGAGTTGCGTCGACCAGGAGCTGAAGGCCGCGGCCCTCGCCTGATCGCCGGGATCCTGCTCGCCGCGGGATTATCGACTCGATTCGGTCGCCAAAAACTGCTCCAGCCGTACCGGGGTGAGCTGCTCGTCCGGAAAACCGCGCGCTGTTTTCTGGACGCCGGCCTGCAACCGGTTGTCGCCGTCGTGTCGAACGCCCCCGCGTTCGGTGATGCGCTCGCTGGGTTGCCCGTGACGATGGTCGAGAACCCGAATCCCGAAGACGGCGTCAGCAGCTCGATCGCAATTGGACTGCGCGCGCTACCTGACACGTCGAGCGCCGCATTGATCGGCGTGGCGGACCAACCCTACCTCACAGCGGACGCGATCCAGGAGCTGCTCGATGCGTTCTTGCCCGGTCTGATCGTCGTCCCTCGTTTCGGTGACCACCGCGGGAATCCGCCGGTGTTCGATCGCCGATTCTTCGCTGACCTGATGGAGTTACGAGGCGATCGTGGAGGTCAGGTCGTCGTAAACGCACACCCGGAAGCCGTCATCGAGGTCAGCCTCGCGGAGGAGATCGGCGCCGATGTCGACCGGCTCGAAGATTGGCCCGACTAGTGGCTAATCGCCAGCCGGAGGTGTGCCGAGCCGGCCGTCAGGGCCCAGAGCATGCCGCCGAGCAGGATCGCGTCCATCCGCCAGCCATAGAGGCTGCCCGCCGCCGCCACGTTCTCGAGGACCGAATGCAGAGTGCTCATCTCGTTTTGATTTCAGGATCGCGCCACTGGATGAGCGCCGATGCTGAGCGGGATGAGAGGAGCCTGAGAAAGTGGCGACCAGCCTGAAAGCCCGGCTGGTGGAGCTCCGAGACGCCCCCGCCATTGCGGAGATCTACAACCAGGGCATCGAGGACCGCACGGCCACCTTTGAGACCGAGCCGCGAACTGCCGAGGTGGTCCTGGGGCTGCTGCATGCTCGAGCCGATCGATATCCGGCGGTCGTCGTCGAGGACGTCACTCATGTCCTCGGGTTCGCGTGGACATCGGAGTACCGACCCCGGTCCGCTTATGCCGGCGTAGCGGAGTTCACGATCTACGTTGCTCGCGCCGCGCGCGGGCAGGGGGTGGGTCGATTAGCCCTGGGAGCGCTGATCACGGAGGCCGAGCGTCGCGGATTCTGGAAGCTGGTGTCGCGCATCTTCCCCGAGAACGTGCCGAGCCGGCGGCTATGCGCCAAGCTAGGGTTTCGCGAAGTCGGAACCTATCGCCGGCATGCACAACTCGATGGAAGATGGATGGACTGCGTGATCGTCGAGCGCCTGCTGGGGGCCGCAGCGCGCGACTAGCTCAGAGTCCACGGGTTCCTGCGAATGCCAGATCGGCCTGACGGTCCGGCCCGAGATGACGACCTTTAGCCGGCGCTGCGCGCCTCGGGAAGCGCCGGGTCGGACTCCTCGACGAGCCGGAGGAACCGTTCGACGAGCGCGGCGTCCCACTGCTTCCCCTCACCCTGCCGCAGGGTGCTGATCACCTCGTCGCGCGATCGCCGTGCGCGGTAGGGGCGATCGTTGCTCATCGCCACGAAGGCATCGGCAATTGCGATGATGCGAGCGAACAGGGGGATGTCTTCACCGCCCAGTCCATCCGGATAGCCGGCGCCGTCGACCCGTTCATGATGGTGTCGGACTGCCGGCAGTACCTGCTCGGCACTCGGCAGCGCGGCGAGAATCTCCTCACCAACGATCGGATGGCGTTTCACCTGGCTGAATTCTCCGGGATCGAGGCGACCCTGCTTCGAGAGGACCTCGACCGGGACGCCCACGGTTCCCACGTCATGGAGGAGCGCAGCCCGATACAGGAGAGTCAGCTGGTCGTCCGGTAGTTCGAGGGCGGTGCCCAGCTGCATCGCCCAGTGGGCGACTTTTTCGGAGAGGCCCACGCTGGTGTGGTCACGATCCTCGACGGCGCGAGCAAGGGTGACAACCGCGCTCTCGAGCTTGTTGAGCTGCCGGTTCAGCCCGGCAATGCGGAGCTGCACGCGCGCCAGGGTCAGTAGCCGGGCGCGGTCCACCGGCTTGACCGCGACGTCATCGGCGCCCGCCTGAATGGCCCGCTCGCGCTGGACCTCGTCATCGCTGGACATCAGCAGCACCACCGGGATGTCGTGGGTGGCGGGCGCTTGCTTGATCGCGCGGCAGACCTCGAAACCATCCATATCCGGGAGCACCGCCTCGCAAAGCACGAGGTCGCATTCGTGCGCGGCCAGGTTGCGCAACGCCGCGGCCCCGTCGCCGGCCGTGATGACGCGGTATCCGCCACGCTCGAGTAAGGTGCGCAGCTCTCGCTGGCTGGTGTCCTCGTCGTCGGCCACCAGCACCGTCGCCATGAAACCTTGCGCCTGGAGGTCCCTCACGTCCCCGTCTTAAGGAGCGCGGACAGCTTGCTGAAGTCACGCTCAGCCGCCATGCGCATCACGGCGAAGGCGCGTTCCTGCTCACCGCGGTGATTAAGTACCTCCGCATACATGGCGCAAACCTCACTGAGCTTTCCGGCGGCCTCGCGGTCGCGGAGCATGCTGGTCGCCGTCCTAAAGCGCCGATCGGCGACCACCGGGTGACCGAGCCGCTCAGCGGCGGCTCCCTCGATCGCAGCCGCGAGGGCCCGGTGCAGATGATCCTGTGACCGTTCGGCGGCGTGCTGGCTCTCCCGAGCGAGTTGCAACGCGTCCGCGTCCTTTCCCGCGTCCAGCGCGTAGCGGGCCAGCGCGCTGGCGGCGACGCCGATTTCGAAGTCATCGCCGAGTTCGCGGGCCCGCGCAAGGCAGCGCGACTGGGCTTCCCACGCTTGCGTCTTCCGTCCGGCGGCGTAATGCACATCGCCGATGTTGTTCAGAACCCGATTGGCCGCGCGCTCCTGCCCGATTCGGGCGTGGATCTCGAGGGCGCGATTGCAGTGCTCGATCGCCTGGTCGAAAAGGCCCTTGGCCCGCGCGGTGACGCCGAGGGACATGTGCGCATTCGCGATTCGGAACAGGCTCTCGGCGTCGGTCGCCGCCTCGAGCGCCTGAAGTGAAAATTGGTGCGCCTGCTCCAGCTGTCCCAGGCCCCAGCAGGAGCGGCTGAGGTTGGTCAACACCCGGGCTCGGATTGCGGGATCGGCGTGCTTAGCACGGTCCAGCCAATGCAGCGCGCGCCGACCGGCCTCGACGCCGAAGTTGAACTGCTCTTGTTCATTGAGCACCGTCGCAATCTCCGTGTAGATGGCGCCGTTCAGCTCGGGATCGTCGGGCGGCGCATCGGCGGCGGCCGTCTGGAGCGCGACGAGCGCCTCCGGCAAGCGCTCGAGCGTGTCGAGCGCCATGCCCCTGATCCGCTGGAGGTCGGCGCGTTCGTTGGCCGTCCGAGCAAGCGGGCCGGCTTCGTCGACGAGGGCGAGGGCGTGCGCCGGTTCCTTGGCCTTGATCGCGAGCTCGGCGCTCTTGCGCAGGTAGGTGAGCTCCATCGGCGACGGATCCCCGGTGAAGTGGCCGAGCGGCATACCCAGGCGCTGCGCGATGAGGCGGAGCTTGGCGAGGGAGGGCGTGGCTCGGTTGCACTCGACCTGGCTGATGAACCCCTTGGTCGCCACCCCACGCGCCAGCTGTTCCTGCGTCAGTCCCCGAGCCAGGCGCGCCTGTCGGAGACGCTCACCGACCGAGTTCATAAAGCCACTAAGAAGTATAGCTCCACTACACCACCGACCGAAAGTATATTGACACCGCGTGCAACCGGGTGTTAAATTCCGCCCAATCGGTCGGAGCACCCGCTGCCGTCAAGGAGCCTGCTCATGAACCGATTCGTCGCCCTTGTCGTTGCCGTCGCCGCCGTCGTTCTCGCCGTTGCCGACACGCTGCCGGGAGGCCACTAACGAAGGTTCCGGGGGGTTTGGATGGGGCGCTTGCCATCGCGCAAGCGCCCTCTTTTCACTCAGGCAAGCGACCTGACGGCTGCGTCTAGGGGGAGGCTTTAGGGGAGGCGCTCGGCGAGGGGGCGGCCGGCTGGAGCGCAGCCAGCTGCTGCAGGATCTGCCCCACGGTCTGGATCTCCTGGGCGTAGCCGGTGAAGTCGCCGTTCTTCAAGTCGTTCTGCGCCTGGTCGTAGTGGGTCTTGGCCGACGCGATCAACTGCGCCACCGTGCCGCTGGGTGGCGTGGTGGGACCGCCTGGCGGGGTTGTCGGCGTCGCCTGGCCGAGGAGCGCGGCCAGCGCCTTGTCGAGGGTATCTTCCATCACCACGTTCTGGCCGGTGGCGGCGATCACTTTCTTCAGCTGCGGTTTGGCCACGTTGGTCGCTTCGAGGTAGACCGGTTCGATGTAGAGCAGGGACGTCTCGATGGGAAGGACGAGCAGGTTGCCACGGATCACACTTGAACCGGGAGCATTCAGTAGCGCGAATTGCGACTTGATCAGCGGCGCCTGGTCGATGTTGGCCTCGACCTGCTGCGGGCCGACGACCAGGCTGTCTTTGGGGAAACGGAAATCGAAGAGCGTGCCATAGTCCGGCTGATCGGAGCGCGCCGCCAGATAGGCGATCATGTTGGTTTTGCCGTTGGGCGTGTAAGGCAAGATGGTGAGGAACTCTTCCTTGGGCTCGCCGGGAAGCCGGCTGATGACGTAGAAGGGCCGTATCGGTGAGGCGCCGCCGCCCTGGGACAAATTCTCCTTGGCGATGTTCCAGAGATCCGAGCGAAGGTAGAACACTGTGGGATCCGTCATGTGGTAGTAGGTGAACCGCTCGGCCTGCCGGTTGAAAAGGTCGCGCGGATAACGGATGTGGGCCTGGAGCCCGGCGGGCATCGCGCTGAACGGCTTGAAGAGGCCAGGGAAGATGGAAGCGTAGGTGTTGGCGATCGCGTCTTTGGTATCGATCTGATAGAAGGTCGTGGTGCCGTCGTAGGCATCGACCACCGCCTTGATGGAGTTGCGCGCATAGTTGACGCCCGTCAACGGACCGCCATCGTCGGCCGGCATCTCGCTATATGGGTAGTGGTCGGTGGTGGTGAACCCATCCAGGATCCAGTAGATGCGGCCAGCGACCACGACGACGTACGGATCCTGGTCGAACTGCAGGAATGGCGCGAGTGCGCTGACGCGGTCCAGGACGGCGCGGTTGAAAAGCACCTCGGTCTGGCTGGTCAGCTGGGGGCTGATCAGCAGGTTGACGTCGCCAAAGCGAATGGCGAAGGCGAGGCTCCGCAGCGCCGACGACAGCGGCACGCCCGTTGTGCCCTTCCACTCCGTGTACTGGTCGGTGGTGAACGGGTAATCGAATTCGGGTTGCTTGGAGTCGGTCAACACGTAGTTCGAGGTGTGGCGGCCAAAGTAGATGCCGGACTGGGTCACCGGCGGCACGCCGGCCGGCGGAATGTCCTGGAGCGTCAGGACGGGATCGCCCTGGGGGGTGGCCTCGTTGGCGCGCGCCGCGACCACGCCGTAGCCGTGGGTGTACTGCAACTTGAGGGCGACCCAGGTGTTTGCCGGCACCTTGTCCGGGTTCAGCTCACGGGCGGCGAGCAGGAGCTGCAGATACTGGTCACCGAGCTGGTAACGGTCGACCGCCACCTCGTTCGGGTAGAACTGGTAGTAGGTCCGAAGGCTCTGGATGTTCTCCAGCGTGTAGGGCAGCGCCAGCTGAGGATCCCAGAGGCGCGCATTCTGAACCGTTTGCGGGTTGTTCGCCACCTTATCGGCGGTCAGCGTGTCCTGGGGCGTAAACGGCCGGTCGGCGATTGAGGTGAGTCCGAACGCCTGCCGCGTGAAGTCGATTTCATTCTTGATGTACGGCGTCTCCCGCTGGAGCTGGCTGGGCGCGACCTGGAATCGCTCGATGATGCCGGGAAAGACCACGACCAGGATGAAAGCAGCGCCCAGCCAGGCGACCAGAGCAGCAGGGAGCGCCGCAAGGCGTGCCCCGGCGGCGTTGATCAGCAAGCCGATGGCGATCAGCACCATCAGCACCGTCATGATCCAGTAGGCCGGAATGCGGGCCGCGAGGTCCGTGTAGCCGATGCCGTAGACGAAGCCGCGCTTGCTGAGCAATAGCTCATACAGATCGAGCCGGTAGTGGATCGCAAGCAGTGCGGCAAACGCCGCCGCCAGTACCGTCAGATGCCGAATCGCCCGGGCTGGCAAGGCGAAGCTCTGCAGATTGGTCCGTGATGCGTAGAGGCCGCCTACGACCAGCATCATCAGGATCACGACCCACAACAGCCAGCCCCACACGAACCGGTAGAAGGGGAGGGTGAAGACATAGAAGGAGACGTCGTTGTGCCAGATCGGGTCCTGGACGTTGAAAGGCTTCTGATTAAAGAACGCCAGAATCGTTTCCCACTGGCTGGCGGCGACCCGGCCGAAGATGAGGCCGAGCAGGAATACGGCGAGCAGGGCCAGGATGGTCGACGGCGCGGTCAGCGGCCGCTGGCGGATGCCGATCGAAGAAAGGCGCCGGCCGGCGTTGGAGTTGAGCGCCACCACGACATTTGCTCCGGCGATCACCCAGAAGATGATGGCGAAGATGAAGAAGGACCAGATCTGGGCGGCAAAGCGTACGCCGAAGACGCTGCCGTAGTTGAGGGCGCGGAACCACAGGAAATCGGTGTAGAGCGTCGCGAACGGCTTCAGCAGGAAGAGGACCAGCAGTGCCAGCGCGATGCCGATGATCCAGAAGACCGCGCGACGCGAGACGCGGATGGTGGGGAAGCTCGGCTCGGTTGGGAGGCGCCCGAAGGGTGACTCCCCGCCCTCGAAGAATCCGCGCGGAGGGACGCGCCTAGACACCGGAGACCCGCGATCCAGACATGCCGACAAAAGCGGCGCGCCCCGGATACTGTGCGGTAATACCCACCTCTTCCTCGATCTGTAAGAGCCGATTGTACTTCGCGACTCGCTCCGACCGTGACGGCGCACCCGTTTTGATCTGCCCGGCGCCGGTGGCCACGGCCAGATCCGCGATGAAGGTGTCCTCGGTCTCGCCGGATCGGTGCGATATCACGGTCGAGTACCCGGCGCGCGCCGCGGTCGCCATGGTTTCCAGCGTCTCGGTCAGCGTACCGATCTGGTTGACCTTGATCAAAATGCTGTTGGCGATCCCTTCCTCGATGCCGTGGCGAAGGCGCACGACATTGGTGACGAAGATGTCGTCGCCCACGAGCTGAACGCGTTTGCCGAGCCGCTGTGTGAGCTGGCGCCAGCCGTCCCAGTCGTCCTCGGCCAGTCCGTCCTCGATGGAAATCACCGGGTAGCGATCGACCCACGCCTTCCAGCGATCGATCAGCTCGCCGGGATCGAGGGTTCGCCCCTCGCCCTGCAGTTCGTACTGTCCGGCGCGGTAGAACTCGGAGGCAGCCGGATCGAGCGCGATGAAGACGTCCTCACCCGGGCGGTGGCCGCTTCGCTCGATGGCGTCAACCAGCAACGACATCGCTTTCTCGTTGGCATCAAGCTCCGGCGCGAATCCGCCCTCGTCGCCCTGGCCGGTGCTGAGTCCGGCCTGGTGCAGGCTCTCTTTGAGCGCGTGAAACACCTCCGCGCCCCAGCGAAGCCCCTCCCGATAGCTCGGCGCGCCGGCCGGCACCACCATGAATTCCTGGAAGTCGACTTTGGTCTGCGCGTGCTTGCCGCCGTTCAGGATGTTCATCATCGGCACCGGCATCACCAGCTGGCGATCCCCCGCCAGGTAGCGATAGAGCGGCTGGCGCGCCGCCAGCGCCGCCGCCCGTGCCACCGCCAGCGAGGCACCGAGAATCGCATTGGCGCCCAGCCGTGACTTGTTGGCGGTGCCGTCGAGATTGATCAATCGTTCATCGATGGCGCGCTGGTCGGCGGGGTCGGCGCCACGCAGGGCCCCGGCGATCTCGTCATTGACGTGGCTAACGGCTTTGAGCACCCCCTTGCCGCCATAGCGGCCCTTGTCGCCATCGCGCAACTCGACCGCCTCATGGGCCCCGGTGGATGCCCCTGACGGGACGGCCGCGCTTGCACGCTCACCGGAGTCGAGCAGCACGTCCACCTCGACGGTCGGGTTGCCGCGCGAGTCGAGGATCTCGCGGCCGTGGATGCGGTCGATGCGGGCCCGGGTCACAGCTCATCGTCCTCGAAGCCGCCCGAGCCGTTGGACTCGCCGTCTCCCATCTCGTCGACCACCTGGTCGAAGTCCTCGCCGAGCTCGTCTCCACCCATCTCCTGTCCCATTTTCTTCGCCCAGCGCGCCATGCTCTTGGGGTCGTTCTCGTCGACGTCGGACAGGTCGGCGCTATCGCTCAACCGATCGAGCCGGCTGTCCTCGGAGAGCACCTGGGCAGTACGCGAGATGAGGCGCGTCAGGTGCCCGCCGCCGCAGAGCGGGCAGGCCGGTGCCGCTTCTACCGCCGCAAAGCTCCTGAAGAAGATGGACGGCCGCTTGCCGCAGTCGGCGCAGCGATATTCATAGATGGGCATGGCGTAGCCCTAAACTTAGCGCATGGCAGAGCATACCGATCCGCACGAGCATCAGCACTCAGAAGGCGGCGAGCGCGTTCGCGAGGTCGTCCGCGACGGCTTCACCATCATGCTGGGCGCCGCGAGCTGGGCGTTCGAGCAGGGTGATCGGCTGGTCGATACCTGGCTGCACCAGGGGCACGTCAGCCGCGAGGAGGGGCGCCGGCGCTTCGAGGAGTTCGCATCCAACACCCGTCGTCGGGGCGAGGATCTCAGCCGCCGCGTCTCGGAGAGCATGCGCTCCTCGATGCCGGTGGCGACGCGCGATCAAATCGCCAGTCTGGAACGACAGGTCGCGGAACTGAAAACCGAAATCGAATCGCTCAAGGCGAGCGGCGCGGCCTCGCCCTCAGGCAGCAAAGTTACGCAGTGACTTAACCGCGCAGGTGTGCCCGGCCAGCCGGCTCGCGGCGGAGCCACGCTAGCCGTGCTTCTTGTGGCGGCCCTGGCCGCCGCCGCTACAGTCCCCATCGCACCCCGAAGGTTGTTGCGACTGCGCCACCTGCTCCGTCCCCGGCAGCAGGTAGGCGGTGTATCCATTGATATTGACCGCCTGCAGACCGTCCGGAGTGGCAAACCAGGTGTCGGGCTGCCCGCTCAATGCCTGCGTCATGAAGCCGTGAAAGATGGGGGCGGCGCCAACGATGCCGGAAACGTGGAGCATCGGGCTGTGATCGGCATTGCCCACCCAGACGGCGACTGCGAGGTTCGGCGTGAAGCCCACGGTCAGGTTGTCGCGAAAGTCATTGGTCGTGCCCGTCTTGGCTGCGACATGGTGGCCCGGGATGACCAGGTCGCTGTTGGAACCGAAGGCGAGCCTGCGGTTTCGGTCATTGGACAGCATGTCCGCCATGATGAAGCTCACCTGCGGGCTGAGCGCCGCCTTCTGGTTGGTTCTCGGGTCATACCGGTAGAGGGTCTGGCCCTGCGCGACGATGCTCAGGATGCCTTGCGGATGCCGGTAGGTTCCCTGGGCGGCGAGCGTGCTGGCACCAGCGGCCATGTCGATGAGCGGCACCTCGTAGCCGCCCAGCGTCAAGCTTGGTTGATAGCTGGTGGCCGGTTGGGTTAGCGTCTCCACGCCCATCCGCCGCGCGACGTCGACGACGTGATCGATGCCGGTGCCCAGTTCGACTTTCACGGCCGGGATGTTGAACGAGTTGCCCAGGGCATACGGAATCGGCTGCCAGCCGTGATAGGTGCCGTCGTAGTTGTGTGGCGTGTAGGTGCTGCCATCGCCGAGCCGAACCTTGATCGGCTGGTCGAGCACCCACGAGGCCATGGTGAACTTCTGTGACTCGATCGCGGCCGTGTAGGTGAAGATCTTGAAGGACGACCCCGGTTGCCGGGGAATGATCGCCATGTTGTATTGACCGCCCGGCACATCGCCGCCCGCTGACCCGACCATCGCCAGCACCGCCCCGGTCGCCGGGTCGAGCGCGACCAGTGCGCCATCGGTCACGTGCTGGCCCTGGAGAGCCAGGACTTTTTCACGAACTTGGCGTTCGGCCATCGCCTGAAGGTTCCAGTCCAGCGTGGTGATCACCGTCAGCCCGCCGTTCTTGAGCAGTTCCTCGCCATAGGTCTTTTCCAGCTGCGCCGCCACCCAGTGCACGAAGCCAGGGGCCTTGACGTCGTCGGAGGTCGACGGCTTCTGCAGGGTGAGCGCCTGCGCGGACGCGGTTCGAGCCTGGGCCGGCGTGATGTCGTGTGCCCGAACCATGGCGTCGAGCACCACGCGCTGGCGGGCTTTCGCGCCGTTCAGATTGCTGAAGGGATCCAGCTCGGTCGGGGCTTGCGGCAAGCCGGCGAGAAACGCGGCTTCCCCGAGCGAGAGCTGGCTGGCGGGTTTTCCGAAGTAGGTCTGCGCCGCGGCCTCGACTCCATAGGACCGGTTTCCGTAGTAGACGCGGTTGAGGTAGGCCTCAAGGATCTGCGCCTTCGAGTACTGGTGCTCGATCTCGACGGCGAGGATGGCTTCGTCCAGTTTGCGCAGGATCGAACGGTCTCCTGAAAGATAAATATTCTTGACGAGCTGCTGCGTGATGGTGCTGCCGCCTTGATTGAAGCGAAGATGCAGCAGGTCATCGACGCCGGCCTGCCCGGTCCGGAGCAGGTTGAGGCCGCCGTGCTGGTAGAACGTGCGGTCTTCGACGGCGACGGTTGCCTTCTGCATTGCCGGTGCGACCTGCCGCAAGGGCACGATGTGGCGCAGCTCGGATCCCTGGTGAATCTCGGCCAATAGGATGGTTCCCGTCCGGTCGTAGATGCGGGTCGATAGTGGCAGGCGGGCGGTACTGAGGTTCGCGGTGGAGGGAAGGCCGGCCCAAACGTAGAGGACGCCCGGAAGCACCACGAGGAGGAGCGCGAGCAGCACGGCCGGCAGCACCATCCAGGGCCGGAGCTGAAGCCGGCGAGCCGATCGAGCGACCCTTCGTCCGCAGTTCGAGCAGAAGCGGCTGTCGGGCTTGAGCTGGGACCCGCACGCGGGGCAACGCGAGCCGGACGCTTCCGGGTATGTCCTATTCACGTTGACGGGTTAGATTATAACGCTAGGCTCAGGATACCCCCCAACTCGGATCGAAGCCTAGACGACGCGGGCGCCGAGGACGCCCCTGATATGGGCCAGCGCCCAGTGCTGCACCTCGTCGCCCGGGTGCCCCGGCCCGTCGAAGGTCTCGACCGCCGCGGCCGGCACGATGACCCGGTAGTCGCGGTTTCGCAGATCGGCCACCGTGTGAAGCACACAGATGTCGGTACAGACGCCGACGACCGTTACCTGCTCCGGCTGCGCCGCCCTGAGCCGTTCGTCGAGGTCGGTCTCAAAAAAACCGGAGTAGCGCCGCTTGCGGATCAAGGTGGCGTCGTGGAGTAGCGGCTGGAGTTCGGGGACCACCTCGGACTCGATCGTCCCGCGCACGCAGTGCACCGGGAAAACCTCGAATTCGCGGTCGTTGGGGTCGTGCGTATCGGCGAGGAAGATCAGGTGGTCTCCCGCCTGGCGGCGCTCCTCGATAACTTCGCGGATCTTCGGGATGGCGGCATCGCAGCGTGGGGATGCGAGGTTGCCCCGCTTGCAAAAGCCGTTGAGGACGTCGACCACGATCGTGACGCTGGGCACGGCTATGAGACCAGCTCGAGCCGGGGGTTTGGCCGGAAGCGGCGACCGACCTTGGCGCACGGCCGTCCCTCGACCATCACCACGTCGGCGGTGAAGTCGAAGTTGCCCTGAAAGAAGGCGCTGCCGACGCCGTAGGCATCGACCGGTACATGCTCGCGTTCAAAGCGCGCGATCTTGTCGACGTTGAAGCCGCCGCTGGCCACGATCTTCACTTGCTGGAAGCCCTCGCGGTCGAGGGCGCGACGGACCAGCTGGCAGAGTTGCGGGTTGACACCTCGGGGGTCGAAGTCGCCCATCAGCTTCTGCACGCTGACATCGACCATCGTCTCGGACGTATCCAGGCGCACGCCCCATAAGCGGTCCTTCAGCGCCCGCGCCACCTCGAGCGAAGTGCGGACGCAGTCGTTCTCGAAATCCACGAGGACCACCAGGTTCACGGACGGGTCGACATACTCGGCGTACTTACGGGCCGCGAGCACGGTGTCGCCGTTGTAGGCGGCGATCAACGAATGGGGGACCGTTCCGGTCCCCTTGCCGCCCCACCAGGCCGCTTGCGCATCGGTGGAGACGCCGATCGCGCCCGAGACGTAGGCGGCGTATCCGTCCCCGGTCTGCACCAGGTGATGATCGTGGCGGGCGGGAAAGAAGATGATCTGCTTGCCCTTGGCGGCATCGACCACGCGGCGCACGTTGGTGGCGACCTTGGTGCGGCGGGTGAGGACGCCCAGGTAGACGGTCTCGAGCCGGGCGAACAGGGAATAGTCGCCCTCGATCGTCATCACGGTCTCCCGGGGCCCCACTTCGTCGCCGTCGTAGAGTGCGTGCACGCGCAGTTGGGAGAAATCCTCGGAACAGAGCTTGACGATGGCAATCGCTTCATCCATGCCGCCGATCACGGCCTGCTGCTTCTGGAAGACCTGCATCAGAACCTGCGGATGCCGATTATCCGCACGCAGCACGTCAACGGTGCGATTGAAATAGACGTCGCTGTAATAGCCCTCGCGGATTCGCTCGACCGGCAGCCGAAATACCGACGGGTCGAGGCGCTCGCGTTTGCGGGCGGGGGCCTGGGTTACCGCTTCCGTTGCCACGGCAGTGACTCTACGGTAGCAGTCTCAGGAGGTGGCGCCGATCCTCCGATACCGTTGATAACGTTCCTCGACCAGCCGGTCGGTGGCGGTGGCTTCGAGGCTTTTGAGGTGGCGCCGCAACGCGGCGCCGGCCGCGTCGGCCGCCTGCCCGTAATCGTTCTGCGCGCCGCCCGGCGGTTCGGGAATGATCTCATCAGCCAGGCCGAGCCGCTTCAGGTCAGCGGCGGTGAGCTTCAGGGCCTCGGCCGCCTCCACCTTGCGGGCGATATCACGCCAGAGGATCGAGGCGCAGGCCTCGGGCATGGCGACGCTGTAGATCGAATGTTCCATCATCAGGAGCCGATCTCCGACCCCGATGCCGAGCGCACCGCCGCTGCCACCCTCACCAATCACGAGCGTCAGGATCGGAACGCGCGCCGCCGAGAGTGCCACCAGGTTTTCCGCGATCGCCCAGGCGATGCCGCGCTCCTCGGCGCCGGCACCGGGAAAGGCGCCCGAGGTGTCGACGAAAGCCACGATCGGAAACTTGAAGCGTTCGGCCTGACGGACCAGCCGCAGCGCTTTGCGATAGCCCTCTGGGTTGGCCATGCCAAAGTTGCGCATCGCGCGTTCCGAGGTGCTGCGGCCCTTCTGCTGCGCGATCACCATGATGGTTCGCGAGTCGAAGCTGGCCGGCCCTCCAATGATGGCGTGGTCGTCGCCGAAGACGCGGTCGCCGTGGAGCTCTAAGAAGTTGCTGAAGATCGCATGGACGTAGTCGAGCGCGTAGGGACGGTCCGGATGGCGGGCGAGCTCGACCTGTTCCCAGGTGGCGGCGGCGACGCTGCCGTTGTCGCTCACCGGGTAACGGCGGGCGCCGGGGCTGCGGTCTTCTTGGCCTGCCGCTGCAGTTGGAGGCCGGGGGCGGCCGCAGTCGGGGCATAGAGATCCAGCAGCTGGCGCAAGACGGCGGGCAACTCCTGACGCGGCACCACCAGGTCGATCATGCCGTGCGCCAGCAGGAACTCTGCCGTCTGGAAGCCATCGGGCAGCGTTTCGTAAGTGGCTTGCTGGATCACTCGCGCCCCGGCAAAGCCGATCATGGCGCCCGGCTCGGCAATGATGACGTCGCCCAGGGAAGCGAAACTGGCGGTCACCCCTCCCATCGTTGGATCGGTCAGGAGCGAGATGTAGGGAACCCCGGCCGCCGCCAGCCGTCCGAGCGCGGCGGAGGTCTTGGCCAATTGCATCAGGGCGAGCATGCCTTCCTGCATGCGGGCACCGCCCGAGGCCGAGACGATGAGCAGCGGCAGCCGGCTCTGCCCGGCGCGCTCGATGCCGTTGGTGATCTTTTCGCCCGTGGCCGCGCCCATGCTGCCCCCCATGAAGGCGAAGTCGAGGACGACCAGCACCAGGCGGTGTCCAGCGAGCGTGGCCTCACCCCAGGTCACGGCCTCATTGGCGCCTGTGGTGGCGCGGCTCTGTTCGATCCGCTTGGCATAGGGCTGTGAATCGGTGAAACCGAGGACGTCGGTTGCCGTGATCGCCTGGTCCTCTTCGCGAAAGGAGCCGGGCTCCACCAGCATCGCGATGCGCTCAGGTGCACGAAGACGAAAGTGATAGCCGCATCGATAACAGACGCCCAGGGCTGCGGTCAGGCGCGCCGGCTCGAGCGAGGTGTCGCACTTAGGGCAGATGAGCCGGTCGATTTCCTCGCCGACGCCGGCTCTCGGCGACGGCAGAGCGACGTACCGCGTCTTGGGACGAAACATGGGTTAGGCCGCGACCCTGACGGGCGCGCCTTCCCATTCGATCACGCAGGCACCCCAGGTCAACCC
>Ga0070697_100002348_pt1 | contig 14546 bp, 15 predicted proteins | sample KBSK1501metaG_FD_65475 | JGI IMG/M metagenome (GOLD analysis project Ga0070697, IMG submission 65475) | Corn, switchgrass and miscanthus rhizosphere microbial communities from Kellogg Biological Station, Michigan, USA - KBS K1-50-1 metaG | ecosystem: Host-associated > Plants > Roots >...
TCACAGGTGGAGATGCGGTCGCTAGAATAGCCATAGGAGTGGGTGACGATGAAGGTGTCTAGCCCAGGGTACTTCGCAAGAATGCTCTTGGCCCAATTGATGGCTGCGTCGCGCGGGTTGAACTCCAGCAGCAGGATCAGCTTATCTTTCCCGCCGAGGTTGGCGATGGCATAGAAATTCTCATTCGAGCCTTTGAAGTTGCCGCCGTAATGCGACATCCCCGCGTAGCGCGCAGGGCCAAAATAGCTGTTGAAATTCTTTACCAGCCGTTTAAGGGGTGGCCGGTCGTCCTGATCGTAATCGTGATTGCCGAGCGCCAACACATAGGGAACTACTCCATCGAGTTTGCTTATCGCGGCGTTTGCGTGCTGCCATTGCGCCAAATCACCGCCATTATCCACAATGTCACCCAGACCAATGACGAGTTGAATGTTTTCCGTGGCCTTGTTGTCCACAATCCACTGGGTTTGCGCTGCGAAAGTTGCGGGGAAATTTGCGGAATAGTACTGGGTGTCAGGCAGGGCGACGATCGTGAAATCCGCCTGGGCGAAGGCAACTACAGATACCAATACAACCAGCAGCAAAACGGTAATGCGAGCCATAAAGCATTGTCCTCAGCCCAGGGGTTATGCGTGTTCTTCGTTATTGTGATGATTTCGGCAGAGATTTAGCTTGCTATGGGCGCTAAATGATTGGTGGCCAGTGGCGCACTCAAGCCAATCGAAGGCTTGAATCTAATTATCCACACAGCCGAGGACGGCTGTGCCACACGTTCATCGCTGGTGTAGTGAACTGAACCCGCTCGCTGGGTTTCCGTAATTCGCGTTATCCGTGTAAATCCGCGACGAAAAGGTTTTAGCCGCGCACGTTGACGTTGGAGAAGGACACCACCACTCTTCCCGGTGTTGGCAGGCCGAAGCTGGTGGCTGGGCGGAAGGTGGTGAAGATCATCATGTTGTCGAGTTGCGGCAGCAGGTTCTCAGCGCCCTTAGGGGCGGAGATGATGCGGTAATCCTGTACGCGGCCGTTGGCGTCCACAAAGGCATCCACCACCAGCGCGTCTTCCGCATTGCCCACGCTCACCCGAAACGGCGAAGCGCTAAGCCGCGGCGGTGTGTAGAGCATGAGTGGCACATCATCAGCCACTGAAACCGAGAGCGAGCCTGGCACGGAGAACATGCCGATCAGCAAACCGAAGAAAACGACTGCGCTGAGCAGCCCGGCCGTAGCGGGGAACATGAAGACGTTAAACGCATGCTCCGAGCGGGCCACAAAGCCCTGCCAGCGATATCGGAAACTGCGCGATGCTTCTTGCGAAATCGCCACTTGCAGCTTGAGCGCCAGATCGGGTGGCGCAGGAACACGGCCCAGTCCCGAGACCAGCACCTGTGTCCGCAGAGTCATCTGGTGATCTTTGCGGCAGCCGCCACACTTGGCGAGATGCTGTGTGAAAGCCTGCATCTCGACACCGGTCACGGCGCCATCAACGTAGCAGGAAGAAATCGATTTGGCTTGCTTGCAGTTCATATTGCCAGTGCCTAACCCGTCGCTTCCAAACTGCGGTTGTGTCCAGTTTCTGAGTCTGACTCTTGCTTCTGCGCCTCGTTGCGGCCGCTGAGTCCGAGGTCTCTACCGGACTCCTGCACATAGGCCCCGAGGCGCTTCTTTAAAGCTTCGCGGCCACGTACCAGCCGTGATTTCACCGTACCCAGGGACACCTGCATCACTTCTGCTATCTCTTCATACGAGAGATCCTCAATGTCGCGCAAGATTACGGTTGTGCGATAGGGCTCAGCCACCTGTCTCAGTTCGGCCTCCACTTTCGCGCGGACCTCCTCGTGCGCAGCCGCCTCAAACGGCGACTCGTGCCCATCAACCAGCACATCTTTCAGTCCGGTTGCGTTCTCGCCCTGAACCGGTTCGAGCGTTTGTTCCCGCCCCTTGTGACGACACCACCAGCGCTTGCGGTTCGAGGCTTCATGTATGGCAATGCGGTAAATCCAAGTCTTCAGGCTGGAACGGCCATCGAAGCGTTTCATGCCCCGAAAGACCTTTAGAAAGACTTCCTGTGTCGTGTCCGCGGCGTCAGCCGCGTCGTTCACAATGCGGTACACCAGGCTGTAGACCGGCTGGTGGTAGTGAGTAATTAGCCAAGCGTAGGCATCCTCCGATTCGGCCTTTAGTTCGGCCACAATCGATGCCTCTTGAGCCCGATATCCCAGCGCACTGGCTAGATCGGCCAACGTGGTTGCTCCCGCCATGCTCTTCATGGCGTTACCTCCACACCTTAGCAGGATATAAACCGGTCAACAACTGACGCTCGTAATCTCCCCGCCGAGGCGAGCCGCTACACAAATAGACCCCAGGAACAGTTCAAAGGTTCCCGGCACGTATCTCCGGGCATTACTGTGGGTTAGGCGCGGGTGTCGGCGGCGGAGTAGCTGGCTTGGGTGGGGGACTAGCCGGCTTCTTCTTGCGAGTGGGCTTTTTGGGCGCCGGCTCGGTGTCATCAATCACGATCTTCTTAACGCCGGTGTCGGCGGCCGGGCGTGCTTGCGTGCGTGCGCGCGCCAGTTCAGCATCTTGGGCCGCTGCACGCGCCTCTAGGAAGTCGGCCAGCGCCCGCCGGGCGGTATCGATTGCATCCGTGTCACTTGCAAGCGCGCGGAATTCGTCCTTGTTTCCGAAAGCCCCGGCGGACTCCGTCACCGTGACCAGCACGTCGTAAACCACGTTCATGTTGCGGTACAGCTTGAGTGCAGGAGCCAGAGTGTCAGGGGCGCTGCGCGCGGCTGAGATCATCGATGGCAGTGCCGCAGTGAGATTGTTCTCGAGTGAGTCGGCCTTGCTCTTCGCATCCTCTTTAACGGAGCGCTCTCCCTTCCATTTTTCAATGCGCAAGTGAGCCAGATCGAGGCTTGTGGTCTGCGCGGCTTGTTCGAGCTGATTCAGGATCGAGTTCAGATCACCGCCGCTTGCGGGCGCGGTCGCACCTGGGGGTGGCGTTGCCGGTCGAGCGGGCTGCTGCTGCGCAGCGGCCGACACCAGGAACAGAAGCCAGAGGGAACAACTCAGACCGATATGTTTCATGAGGGCGTGCCTATGTACCTGAGATGAGCAGCAGCCGAGCCTGGGTTACTTTGCGCAAGTTTATAGAAGCTAAAGCTTTGCGTCCATGCCAGGGTCGCCGGCAAATGGAATCCCGGTGCAACTCCGGACGCCGACAGACCTTCCAACGTTAATGACTGGTAAATATCCGGTCATAGATCGATTGGATCAGAACCACAGGGCCCCATGTTCCCCAACTTCAGGCACTCATTCGTTCCGCGTTTCGCTTTCCTGCTGCTCGCAATTTGCATAGGCTCAATCGGGGGATGCCGCGGCGTACAGTCGGCAGCTTCAAATCCTGGACCTCCGATTCCCGGTCAAACCGGAACCACCAGTTCTCCGATCAAGCACGTAGTGGTGGTCATGATGCAGAACAGTTCTTTCGACCACCTTTTTGGGACATTTCCCGGGGCCAACGGCCCGATCGCGAGTTCACCCGGCTTCGTACAAACCGACGCACAGGGTAAACCTGTTTCCCCGATGTTGCTGACCGACTTTGCTCCTCCAGATCTTGCACATACGCACGCGGCCTTCGTGCAGATGGTGGACAACGGCTTAATGGATAAATTCGCGGCCGTGAACGGCGATCTCGCCATGGGCTTCTATGACAATACCGTTCCTGGTGTTGACAAGTTGTGGAGCTGGGCCCAGCAGTTTGCGCTTGCTGATAATTTCTTCGCTTCCGCCATGGGCGATGCGCCTACCAACCAGCTTTATATGGTGGCTGCGTCGAATAACGATTTTCCGTTTGGAGTTCAGTCGGTGTTTCCTCCTTGCAACACTCCGAACTCGGTGAGCAAGCCGTTCACCTTCCCTAATGTGGGTGACCAGCTCGGGCAGAAGAACGTGAGTTGGGGATGGTTTGCGGAGCAGTACGGCGTTTGCGGGAATTACATCGCGCTACAAAATCCTTTTCAGTATTTCACCTCGACCCAGAACACGGTGCACATACAGGATCTTTCCAGCTTCGACGCTCAGCTGCAAAGCGGAAACGTTGCCGCCGTGAGCTTTGTTCAGCCGGCTTCGAATCACACTATGCACCCGGGATCGGGCAATGTGAGCCGAGGGGCTTTATGGCTCGATGGATTTATTCAGAGCATCCAGAACTCGAGCATCTGGCCGGATACGGCGATCGTGATCCTGTGGGATTCGAGCGGCGGCTGGTATGACCACGTGCCGCCGCCATCGGTCGACAGCCAGGGCTTTGGACCTCGGGTCCCCATGATGGTGATCTCACCCTTCGCCAAGCGCGGCTACATTTCAAAAGTGCAGATGGACGATACCTCGATTTTGAAGTTCATCCAGTGGAACTGGCAGTTGCCCAGCTTGAATGCGCGGAACGACAATCCTGCCTCGGGCGATATGCGCGACATGTTTGCCTTCTGAACGGCGCTAGCTCGCGCCGGTTCTAGATGCAAACCACAATGTCGGGTATCCTGCCGGCAATAACCAGGTACAGCACCCATAGGCTGGCTGCAATCAGCGCTGTCCCGCCAGTTGAAATCACAATCGAAGTCGTGTCTAAGCATGCACGTGCTGCACTGCTAGCTTGCGTATTCGTCCTTTTCATAACCGGCCTCCTCGCGTTCACGCAGTTCCAAATGCAATTGAGGAGCCACTTTGTTCGGCGCGGGCGAGGACGATTTTTCTCTCTGATATAGCCTGAGAAGGGGAGAGTTCCGCCTCTGAAAGCTGGGGTAACTTCTAGCCGAAGGGATAGTCAGCTAGCTTTGTGGATAGCCAGACCCGTATGGTTCCGGTAGCTTGATATTGGTTTATATAAGGGTTTGGTGGACCTGGTCGGGATCGAACCGACAACCTCTTCCATGCCATGGAAGGGGACAACCAGCCGGAGCAGCCGTTGCAGTTACGAACCGGAAACTTCGGCAGGAACCGTAGGGTTTGCCCTTTGAGCTTCCCTTTTCGTGATAAGCGCCGGTGACAACCGCAGTATTTCCGTACATACGTACTTTGAGGCCCGATTGCTCGGCCAGGTCCACGTGCACTGAAGTGTCGGCGCTGTGCGTAATGTAGCCGGACTTCCCGTAGGTGCTGCCGTCTTCTACCGTAATCACAAAGTTCTCTGCCAGCAGAGTGGAGAGGATGTCGATCTGGCGCAGTTTGTACGCTTCCGTCCACTTGGCTTCCAGGGCGAGGATCTTCGCCGTTTCAGACTGCGGCTGTTGTTGTTTTTGTTGCTGTGCTGTGGCCAGTACTGGGAGAAGGCACAGTGATAAGAGGGTGAGTCTCGCGAGCTGCTGCGTGCGCATGGGACTTTGTTACGACAGTTTCCTTCAGCTTGCACAGTAGCTTGCGAGTGACCTCTCTACGGCTTCTCCGTTCAGCGGCCCACCATTCTCTGCAGCTCTTCGGAGTAGCGAGCGCCTTGCACCGGAATCTTTGCGGCGGCGTTTTCCAATTCACGAAGATCGTCCGCCGAGAGTTCCACGTCAACCGCTCCCAGGTTCTCCTCCAGTCGATGCAGTTTAGTCGTGCCCGGAATCGGCACGATCCACGGCTTTTGCGCCAGCAGCCAGGCAAGCGCGATCTGAGCAGGCGTCGCCTTCGTCTGTTGCGCGAATCGGCCAAGCATATCCACCAGCGCTTGATTCGCTCTTCTGTTCTCCGGGGTAAAGCGAGGGACGGTGTTGCGGAAATCGTTTTTGTCGAACTTGGTGTCTTCGCTGATCTTGCCGGTCAGAAAGCCTCTGCCGAGAGGACTGAATGCCACAAACCCGATCCCGAGTTCCTCAAGCGTAGGAATGACTTCCGCTTCATGCTCTCTAAACCAGAGCGAGTATTCGTTCTGCAGCGCGGTGACCGGCTGCACTGCATGGGCGTGGCGAATGGTTTGCACTCCTGCTTCAGAAAGGCCAAAGTGCTTCACTTTGCCTTGCTGAATCAGGTCTTTCACCGCTCCCGCGACGTCTTCAATCGGTACGTTGGGATCAACACGGTGTTGATAGAAGAGGTCAATGACCTCGGTCCTCAAGCGCTTGAGTGAAGCTTCTGCCACCTCTTTTATGTGCTCGGGTCGGCTATCGGTCCCGGCTATCTTGCCGTCGACAATCTTGAACCCGAACTTCGTGGCGATCACCACCTTGTCGCGGAAAGGAGCGAGCGCTTCGCCAACCAGCTCTTCGTTAGTAAACGGACCGTAGCCTTCGGCGGTGTCAAAGAACGTGACTCCGCGCTCCACCGCCGCCCGGATCAACGAAATTCCCTGCTGCTTCTCTATCGGCGGCCCATAGGCAGAACTCAGTCCCATGCAGCCGAGGCTGATAGCAGACACTTCCAAATTACTTTTTCCCAGTCTGCGCTTTTTCATAATTTCTCCTATCAATCAACGATGCTCGTTAGGATGCTTCCCTCTCAGCCTAGGCGACATTAAGTTTCTTCCTTCGGTAAGTCCGGTCTGGCGCTTCCAGCCGGATAGTCTAGTCCGTAGGGCGTTTCATCTGGAATTACCCCGGCGCCAACATCACGCTGAATCTTTCGGCGTTGCGCTGCAGCCACGGTTCGAACATCTGCATCGCGGGATAGAGTTGCCGGCATCTCGCAATTTCGGCGGAGCGGTTCGGAAGGTAGATCCTGAGGAAGTCAAACATATCCGCTAACTCCCGCGCACCCGGGAATCCCGTGGCTGCATAGGTCTCGCGCGGGATGTGACTGTACGTGACATTCAAGTCGAGCACACGTGACATGATCTGCGCAAACTGCGCCGCGGGCATTTGGTCGCCGACAATTTCGACGGTTTGCCCGAGAAACTCAGAGCGTTTTTAAAAAATGGCGGTAACCACACCGCCGGTATCCTCTGCCGCTATGGTCGCAAGGGCTGCATCCGCTAGAGGGAATCCGAAGTTATACGTACCGTCATCCTGCTTCTGCGGCGGGAAGTAGTTAATGAAGTTTTCGAAGTAAAACGCAACGTGGACAAATGTGAATGGCACGCCACGCTTTCGGGCATGCTCCTCCATGCGAGCCTTGGTTTCAAAGTGTGGTAAGTCAATCGTTCCCCGGCTGATGTTCCTGGCACTCGGCAGAGTGCTGAGTACCAGATGCTCGATGCCGGCTTCGGCGGCAGCATCAATGAGGTTCACACCCTGGTCGTACTCGCGAAAACTGCGGCGAATTCCGGGGGTGGAGCCTGAGACCCGCGCTGCGCTTCCGATCATGCGAAAGCAAAAGAGCGGGTGCATCCTTCACTTTAACCCGTCGGTTGGTGCGAATCCGCATGCCGGGGCTCAGGTTTGACTAACCGGTGTTGCTCAGCGAGAATTGAGCTGTAGTTCCCGCCTTTTGCGCAGTGTGGGCCTGTGGCGCAGCTGGGAGCGCGCTTCCATGGCATGGAAGAGGTCGTCGGTTCGATCCCGACCAGGTCCACCACTTTCTGCACCTTCTAACGCGGCATTAGCCTGTACACGCGCACAGCCCACAGACAAAGAACCGCGGCCGCAGCCGTGATAAGAATGTAGAAAGGTTCTCTCAGCAGGCGGGATCCTTCTACGATGATCCGCCACACATGCACTAAAACCAGCAGCCCGAAGACGGAGCCGGTGGTTAAGACGTAAGCTTTCATGAATCACCCCTGCGAAGCCAGCTCTGTTACGCGGCAGATATTGTATGCGGTGAAGGAACTGAACGAGGACAAAATGTCCGCTCCGCATCGCAGTTTGCGCCACCCATCGAAGGCTTCCGAGTCATTTTCGGCCAGATTGGCCGAGGCGCCCTCATGCCATCGATGCCGCGGAAATTCGTCGCGGAGTTCAAGAAATCCCGATTACCCTCGAACGACTCCCTCAGCAATGCTGGCGAAATATAATCCGCAAGTTCGGCGGCCGGCAGCAGGAAAAGCGATCGCCAAGAGCCTTCCTGCCAAATCTGCCAGCGAGCGCGGCAGTGGGTTGTCTAGCGATACAATGTCAGCCCCGCTCGCGCTGCACGCGCAACAGCGCGTACGGTTAGCAACGCGTATCGGCCCGCGATGCCATGTTTGAAGATACTGGCTCTCGATCCTTTCAGACGCAACAGGACCGGTTTGAGGACCAATGACAGCAGGAATTCAGAGGGCGGTCGCACTGGCAATGTGCGGTCTATGCGCTGAGTGGGCAATTGCCAGCAAGATGCTGCGCCCCGGTTGCATTGTGTTGCTTTTTTTTCTTCTGGATGGTTGTTCTCGGCCTGCTGTACAGGAACCGGTTACCTTGACCTTGCTTGAGGAGTGGACCACCAATACGTTCAGCGAAGCCCGGCGGCAGGAGTTGCAGCAATTTGCTCGCGAAACAGGAATTCAAGTGAAGCTGCTGCCGTCACCCGAATCGGCGCGGGACAAGCTGATGTTGTGGCAACAGTTGCTGGAGACAGGAGCCTCAGGTCCTGACGTGTACGGCATCGATGTGATCTGGCCGCGGATCCTGAACGAGTATTTCATCGATCTCAAGCCACACTTCAGCAACGAACTCCCTCTGCAATTTCCGGCGATAGCCGCCAGCTACACCGTAGACAATAAATTGGTCGCGATGGCGTATCGTGCCGACGTCGGCCTTCTGTTTTATCGCACTGACCTCCTGCGACAGTATGGATATCGTGCCCCACCCAATACCTGGGATGAGCTGCAGAATATGGCGGCTCGGATTCAGGCGGGCGAACGAGCCAAAGGAAAAAAGAATTTTTGGGGTTTTGTATGGCAAGGAGCCGCGGCTGAAGCACTAACCTGCAACGCGCTGGAATGGCAGGCCAGCGAAGGCGGCGGGCAGATCATCGAGGACGATAAGACAATTAGCGTGAATAACCCGCACACGATCCGGGCCTGGCAGAGGGCGGCCGGCTGGGTGGGTTCTATCTCGCCGCCCAGTGTAGTCGGTTATCAAGAATGGGACGCACTGAACGTCTGGGTGGCGGGCGACGCAGCATTCATGCGGAACTGGCCGACAGCCTATCTCGACAGCCATGCGGCAGGGTCCTCGATCCGTAATCAGTTTGATATCACCCTGCTGCCCGGCGGTAAGGCAGGCCGCGTGGGTACCTTGGGAGGAGCCGGTTTGGCGGTTTCCCGAGCCTCGGTTCATCCTCGCGAAGCCTTAGAGTTGGTTCGTTTTCTCAGCCGCGGAGACGTGCAGGCGAAGCGGTCTCGCGTGCTTTCCGTGCCACCCACTCTGCCGGGGCTTTATGACCTGCCTGAAGTACGTGAACCGAATCCCCGCTTTGCCGTGTTGAGTCAAGCGTTCCGGAGTGGCACGGTTTCGCGTCCTTCGAGCGTCACCGGCAAAAAATATCAGGAAGTCACCGATGCATACATCCAGGCGGTGCACTCTGTGCTGACCGGCAAGAAAAGCGCGCCGGAAGCTGCCGCAGCCCTGGAGAATGAGTTGGTTCGAATCACCGGTTTCAAGAAAGGACCGCTCGCACCGGGATCAGCCAACCCTTGAATTGAAGCCCTGAACCGGTCCAATCTCCTCTCCTGACCGGCTTCAGCTTTGTGCCAGGCGGAGAGGAGTGGCGTGAGTTCGACGCCAAGATCGTTGGATGGGAATATAGATGGGACTGCTTCACATCGCGACCGGATTGAACCGTTGGATCCAAGGCGCTGAGGCGAAGACTCTGCATGCCGGTCGCCTCAACATTGGCCCCCGTTTGATACTCGGCTTCGTATTCATCATCCTGTCAATGTTGGCGGCGGATGCAGTTGTCCTTTGGCAATTCCGTGTGGCCCGCGCTCAGGCGGCGCGACTGGACTATATCGACCAGAAATTAGTTGCAGTTCTACGCGTGCACACCGGTTTGTTAACGTTGCATGATCGACTGGATGCGCTGGCACATACCGAAGACGCCGATCGACTGGTGAGAGAAGCTGGGCCCCTGCGTCTTGCTGTCTCACAGGACATCAGTCGGGCGATTAGCACCTTTCGTCTTTTGCCTTCCGATCTGCAACGAGATCCGACGATCGTGCCCAGTCTTCTAGCCCTGCAGAGCGCACTTCCGCAGCTTGACGCCATTACTACCCTGGGCGCCTCAGGCGACTGGCAGGCTGTCGACTTGCGCTTGGCGAACCAAATACGCCCGCTGCACTCGCAGACCTCGGCGCTGGTCGAGAGAGTCGAACATGAGGTCAGCGAGGAGCAGGCGCAAACCGCACAGAACATAACGCGAGTACAGCAGCGAGTCTTCCTGATTGTGCCGCTAACCGCGGTCTTATCATTACTGATCGCCGGTACCCTGGGTCTGGCTATTACTCGCAGTATTACGCAACCCCTGGAGCGCTTGATGGAAGGTTCAAAGGCACTGGCGCGCGGCGAGTTTGACCATCAAGTGCCTGTCACCGGGAAAGATGAGCTCGCTCACCTCGGCCAGGTCTTCAACATCACTGCCGGCCGCCTGCGAGAGCTGTACGCGAGCTTGCAGAGCAGTGAGGACCGGCTCCGGTTGGTCATCGACACAATTCCGGCGCACGTCTGGAGCGCCCGGCCTGACGGCGCTGTCGATTTCATCAATCGCCGTTGGCTGGAAACTACGGGCCTATCTCTCGAGAGCGGACTCGGCTGGGCTTGGGGCTCCGTGATTCATCCCGATGACCTCTCCAGCTTCGTTGAACGCTGGCACGCGGCCCTGGCCGCCGGAGAACCGATGGAGAGTGAATCGCGGCTGCGCCGAGCGGATGGGCAATATCGCTGGTGGCTCATCCGCAACGTTCCACTGCGCGATGGGTCGCGGAATATTGTTAAGTGGTATGGAACCGCGGTCGACATCGAGGAACGCAAACGGGCGGAAGAAGAGCGCGAGAAATTGCGTCAGGCCGAAGGGGAGCTCGCGCGTGTAACCCGGGTGGCCACCATGGGAGAGCTAACGGCTTCGTTGGCACACGAGATTAAGCAGCCGATTACCGCGGCCGTCACCAACGCCCGGACCTGCTTGCGCTGGCTGGGACGCGATGAGCCTGACATGGCGGAAGCCCGCGAAGCCGCATTAAGACTCGTCAGCGACGTGACCCGGGCTTCCGACATCATTAGCAGCATCAACTTGCTCTTCAAGAAGGACGCTCTGCAACGGGAGTTGGTTGACGTAAATGGCCTCATTCGAGAAATGATTGTCCTGCTGCGGAGTGAGGCGAACCGCTATTCAATCTCGATCCGTACCGAGCTTATGGAGAATCTTCCCAGGGTCATGGCGGACCGGGTACAGCTGCAGCAAGTTTTCATGAACCTCATGCTCAACGGCATTGAGGCCATGAAGGACATGACCGTGACAAGCGAACTTAGCATCAACTCACAGCAGGTCACCAATGATCAATTGTTGATCTCAATCAGTGATACCGGCGTAGGACTGCCGCAAGAGCGGGTACACCAGATCTTCGATGCCTTCTTCACTACCAAGTCTCAGGGTCTCGGCATGGGACTGGCTATCAGCCGGTCCATCGTCGAATCACATGGCGGCCGGTTGTGGGCCATCCCACATTCCGGGCCGGGCGCAACCTTTCAGTTCACACTCCCCAGCGAAGCCGCGGCGCACCAGGCTGCGTAGCTGGTCAACGGCTGCAACTACGTTGTAATTTGTAAGCCTACCTTGCCAGGGGCGGATCAGAGCAGCTCCGTTAGGTCTGATTCTTTAGCGGCGCTTGAGAGCTTCGAGTTCATCCAAAGTGCGCGGCCAGTCCTTACCCAGCAGGCGGGACAAACTCCGATCGGCAAGAACTTTTCCGCCCGTCTGGCAGCGAGCGCAGTAGTTGGTTTCGTTGTCGGCATAACGAATGCGCAGGATCTTTTCGCCACACCTTGGGCACGGCTCGCCATAGCGGCCATGGACTGCCATCCGCTTGCGAAACGCGGTGACCTTTTCTGGAAAACCAGCGCCGGCCTCAGCTCGCAGGCGTTCGATCCAGAGCTCAAGGGTCTGGCGAGTAGCAGCGAACAAGCGCTCCCACTCCTGCGGCTTCAGCGCGCGGGTAAGTGCTATAGGGGACAGTTGCGCCGTATGCAGGATTTCATCCGAATATGCATTGCCGATGCCACTTAGCAGCCTGGGATCGGTCAGAGCTCGCTTGAGCGTGCGATTCTCCGCAGTGAGTGTGGCGCGAAAAGAGTTCAAGTCGCTGGCCAGGACATCGATACCGCCGGGATCAATAGAACGCAAACCCTCCTCCCCAGCGAGGATGTGCAGCGACGCGCGTCGCCTGGAGCCGGCTTCGGTGAGCACCAGGGAGCCGTTCGGAAAGTCGAACGCTGCCACACTCTGGCGGCCAGCCAGTTTTGCTTCTCGCGAGCGCCAATGCAGCCGTCCGGCAATCATCAGGTGCAGCACCAGCCAGAGATCATTTTCCACTCCGATGGCAATGCGCTTGCCGACCCGCCGCAGTTCGCGTACCACCCGGCCTTCCACGCCTGCCAGCGGCGGTTGCGCAGTGCGAAGCAAGAAGGGGCTTGCAAGCCGCACCCGCTCGAGTGGCTGGCCGACAATGCGTGGCTCAAGGGCGCTGATATAGGCGGTGATGTCGGGCAGTTCGGGCATTCACTGCCACTTTGCACCGTGAACCCGCAACTTAGCAACTGCCCGAGGCGGGTGTAACTGCCCAGACATCCCGATCAAAGAATCCTACGAGGCCTTGACCGCCTGTTCGTGCGGTATCGACTGGAACGCCGCGAACACCGCTCCCTGTGGATCGGCAAGCACTGACCAGCGCCCAACGTTTTCCATGGTCGTTGGATCAACGTATGTCCTCGCCCCCAATTGCTTTGCGGTTGCGGTAGTCGAGTCGCAGTTCGCAATTTCAAAGTACGCTAGCCAGTGAGCTGGTGTGTTGGGATTACGATATTTCGCGGGCGGAACTCCACCGATGAACTGTTCTCCATTCTTGATGTGCACGTAACCGGAAGGATCGTTCTGGCCCTTCTCCAGGCTCCAGCCGAACAACTGCGAATAGAAACGCCCGGCGGTCTCCGGTTCGGGCGTGCTCAAATCGGCCCAGCAAAGTGTTCCTTTCTCTCCACTGAGGCCCACGCCGGCATGCTGTTTAGCCTGCCAAAGCGCAATAGATGCACCGGTCGGATCCTGGACAATCGCCATGCGTCCAAAGTCGGAGACATCGAAGGCATCGGCGCAGATCTTGCCGCCCAGATCACTGGCCCGCTCGGCAGCGGCTTCGGCGCTCTCAACGGCAACATAGAGCAACCAGTTTGGCGGCATGCCCGCAGAACGCTGGTCCTCACGCATGGTATAGGCGGCGGCTACATCGCGGCCGCCGAGTTTGAAGATGGTGTAGAACTCACTCGGGCCTATGGGCGTGTCATTGGCTTCCCACCCAAACAGCTTCCCGTAGAAGTTTTTAGCGGCGGTTTGGTCAGTTGTGGCTAGTTCGATCCAGCAGAATGATCCGGGGACATGTTTTTCGATGGTAGTCATAGCGGGCCAAAGTATACGCTCCGCCAGAATCGAAGTTGTTAAGAGCAAGTAAAACTCTGCGGGCTACGCTCGAACCGAGTTGGACCTATACTCATCGCCATGAGCACGCACATGACCAGGCTCTGTCTGCTGTTGCCAATTCTGTTTTGGCAAGCCACTGCGCAGCCTTTTGCGCAGGACGCGTCCTACAGCCTGATCGGTGAGGCCGCTCTGCTGCAGAAAAGTGACGTAGCCAAGCTGAAGAAACAGGCCGACAAAGGAGACCTGCACTCGCAAATGCTTCTGGGAGTGGCTTACCAATACGGATACGGCACCAAACAAGACGACAAAACTGCGGCAAAGTGGGTTTCAAAGGCGGCGCGCGCAGGAGATCCGGTTGCAGAAGTTGTTCTCGGGCGGTTTCATGCGGCGGGAATTGGCATGGCTGAAAAGAAGGACGAGGCGCTTACCTGGTTCAAACGGGCGGCGGACAAGGGCAATGCCGAAGCGCAGTTCGAACTCGCGCGGGCATACCAACGCGGTCAGGGAGTCCATGCCGATGAATTGCAGGCGAATGCCTGGTATCGAAAGGCGGCAGAGCGCGGGTTTGGGCCGGCCAAGTGCGCCCTCCTTGCTAACGATCCTAGATTTCGTGCCGGGCGTGGCGCCCGACCGCCGTCCCTGAGGTACGCGCCTGACCCAGAGTATTCTGAAGCGGCCCGTAAGGCGAGATTCGGCGGCACGGTCGAGCTATTGCTTGGAGTAGGCGAAGACGGCACTGTTCAAGAAGCTTGTGTCCTGCGGCCACTCGGTCTCGGCTTGGACGAGAAAGCTCTTGAGGCTGCTCGCCGATCGAAATTTGACCCAACCATCAAGGACGGGCGCACTGTTCCCTTTGCCTTGGTGGTTGAAAAAAACTTCAGGCTCTATCCGGCTCAGTAAGCCGATTGAGGATTGCCCGCTTTGTGAAATGATAAGCGGCCAGATGCAACAACCCTACTGCGGAGGGCGTCTATGTTTCGCCGCATACGACTCTGCTCGCGCTGTTTGCCTGCACCTCACCTCTG
>Ga0070697_100002349_pt1 | contig 14545 bp, 15 predicted proteins | sample KBSK1501metaG_FD_65475 | JGI IMG/M metagenome (GOLD analysis project Ga0070697, IMG submission 65475) | Corn, switchgrass and miscanthus rhizosphere microbial communities from Kellogg Biological Station, Michigan, USA - KBS K1-50-1 metaG | ecosystem: Host-associated > Plants > Roots >...
GCGACCCATGCCTTAAAAGGGCATTGCTCTACCAACTGAGCTACGGGCCCACGTCTTACGAATCTAACATATCGCACGCACCTGATTACTTGACCCAGTTCGCTCCGTCGCCAACGTCGGACCGCGTTGGCGGTCCTGTCTCGCCCTTGGTTGAGCGGGCCGTTACCTCAGCAGCGGCTAAGCCGACTGAATTTAGCCCTGTGTCGGCACGGCTGAAGCCGTGCCCTCCCGAATCCAATTCGTTCAGCCTCACCGGCACGGGCACGAGCCTCGCTCAGGATGACAACTACCCGCTTACGCGGCAGATCTGTCCCGGCCCAGCGCTGCTTCGGGCAACTTGGCTTCCAGCACGTCCACTCTCTCGATGACCGGCGGTTTGGCGAGCAATTCCTGCGCGTTTTCAGCTAGCGCCGCAGCTACGCGGCCGCCGAGGTGGTCTTGCCGGCCTTCTTCATCGGAAAAAGCGTCAAAGATGCCGAATGACGACGGTCCAAAGCGAAGCGCAAACCACGTGACGGTGTCTGGTTCTTCGTCCACCATCGGCAACGCGTTGCGCAGCAGGCTGGCAACATCCTCTTCTTTTCCGGGCTTCGCCTCTAAGCGCACCAGCAAGCCAACGGTAACTCTGGTTCTGTTCTCATCTGCCATGGATCAGTCTCCTATTTCTCTGCGCAGTCGAGCTGCGAAGGCAAGTTAAAGAAGTGTAAAAACTAAAGGGCACTCCAAAGCGGAGCGCCCCATGGTAAGCGCGTGCTTAAGAGAAGTCTAGGCGATGGCCCGCAGCCGAGCGCGAGCGCGGCGAGCCAGGCGTGCACGATCCGGCACGCGATGCCGTATGCGCTTAGCACCGGTATTGTCGTCGTAGTCGCTGATGGCGGCAATTACGGTTTCGCCGCCGCCCTGCCCCCGGAAGTAGCCGGCTTCGGGCGTGTCTTGAATGCGCAGCAGCTCGGGCATGATCGCGCTGGCCGCGGCCACGCCGTAATCGAGTATGCCGTGCGTCTTGAAGCTGTAAACGCGGAAGACGCCCAGCGGATAGTCGGTGCACAGCGCATTGGCGAGCACGCCTGCGCCAAGCGCGAAGGCGGCGTTCGATGCGCGAACGTTGTCGCGCTTGCGAAATACTACGCCGGCCGCGAAGTTAGTGGCGGCGTGAATGTAGTCAATTACCGAATGAGTGCGCGCGTTGATGACTCGCGGCGCGTCGATCAAGATTCCAGCCATGTTTCAGTTCTCCTTTTGTAGGGCTTGCGTCCATGTATCGGTGTAGGGGCACGGTTTCAACCGTGCCAACTAGATTGCACACAGATTCCGGGGCTTTAGCCCCGGAATCCAAAACCATCTACGCTGCTATCGCGCCATTTGCCCAGGGATCGAGCACCACCTTGGTGCAGTGATCTTCCTTGTCGCGGAAGACCTTATACATCTCCGGTGCGCGGTCGATGGGCACGCGATGGCTGATGACGAAGCTGGGATCAATGTCCCCGCGCTCCACCCGATCGAGCAGCGGCTTCATGTAGCGCATCATGTGGGTCTGCCCGGTTTTTACCGTCAGGCCTTTGTTCATCAGTGCGCCAAACGGGACTTTATCTACCAGGCCGGCGTAAACACCCGGAATGGAGAGCGTCCCGCCCTTGCGGCACGCGGCGATGCACTGCCGTAGCACCTCGGCTCGGTCGAGATTGAGGCGCAGCATTTGCTTGGCGCGGTCCATGTAGTAAAGCAGCGAGTGGCCGGAAGCTTCCATGCCGACCGCGTCCATGCAAGCATCGGGGCCGCGATTGCCGGTCAGGAACTTCAGCGTGTCGATCACGCTATCAACTTCTTCGAAGTTGATAGTCTCGGCGCCGCCGTCCTCGGCCATGCGCAGCCGCTCGGGAACGCGATCGATGGCGATCACGCGCTCTGCGCCCAGCATGAAGCAACTGCGGATGGCGAACTGCGCCACCGGACCGCACCCCCAGATGGCGATGGTGTCCCCCTGGCGGATGTTGCAGTTTTCCGCCGCCATGTAGCCGGTGGGGAAAATGTCGGAGAGGAAAACCACCTTCTCGTCCGGCAGGCCTTCCGGCAGCTTCAGCGGACCAACGTCAGCACAGGGGACGCGCGCGTACTGCGCCTGCCCGCCCGCGTAGCCACCCATCATGTGGGTGTAGCCAAACAGGCCCGAGGGCGAGTAGCCCATCATCTTTTCCGCTACCCAGGCGTTGGGATTGGTGTTGTCGCAGTTCGACCAGAGCTGGTTCTGGCAGAAGAAGCAGCGGCCGCAGGCGATAGTGAACGGCACCACCACACGGTCGCCGACTTTTAGTTTTTCTTTGTCCACTCCGGGGCCGACCTCGACCACCTCGCCCATGAACTCGTGTCCCAGAATGTCTCCCTGTTCCAACGTAGGAATATAGCCGTCGTACAAATGCAGGTCAGAGCCGCAAATGCAGGTGCTGGTAATACGCACAATGGCATCGCGCGGGTTGAGGATCTCCGGATCGGGAACGTTTTCCACCCGCATATCTTCAACGCCCATCCAACAGACTGCCTTCATGACGCCCTCCTTCTTTGGCCGACCACACGTTGCGCCACCTCAAACTCGGTGGGCTTGCGTTTTTCCGGATACAACACCTGAATGGTTTTCACTATTGCCGAGCGCGGCCCGTGCGGCTGGCCGTCGGTGGTGGGAATTTCGCCGGCTTCGATCAGTTGTTTGAAGCGGCGCAGGTCTTCGCGCAGGGTGAATTCGGGATCTTTGCCGACGATGCTGGCCAGAGTTTTGCCCACGGCGCCGGCCGGAGGCGTGTACTCCATGATGGCGGTCACGATGGTGCCGCGATCGCCGGGTGCGCGCTTGAATTGCACTGAGCCGGTCTGCTCAACGTCTGAGCCCGGCAGCGAACGCCACACAATCCACTGGAACTCGCCTTCGTCGACGATTTCAGCAGTCCAGTGCAGGCGCACACCCAGCGGCCCGATGGCGGTCCACTCCGAGTGGCGGTTATCGATTACCCGCACCGATTCCAGGTGACGCATGAACTGGGGAAGATTTTCAAAGTTGCGCCAGAATTTGTAAGCCTCTTCCGGAGCACAGTTAATGGCGAAACTGGCCTCGGCGTAGAACTCTTGCGGTTGTTTATTGCGAGCTGCGCGGTAGGCGAGCAGCCCCCCGGCTGTAGCCAGCGCAATGCCTGATTTGGAACGACGCGTGATACCAAAAAGTGCCAGCGCGCTTCCCCCCACCAGCGTGCCCCAGCGTTGGAACACGACAGCACGGGAAAGACTTTCGCCGGCATCTCGGGAACGAGTGCCTGCTTGGGTCATACGGCCGCCTTTTTTAGGGATTTAAGACCGTAGATGGAGGTAGGGCGGGGTAGGTTGGCCTAGTTGAGGTTGTGCTCGCGATTTTGCGAAGCGCTCGGTTAAATTCGGCGCTTCTACGCTATTGCGGCACTGGGTAAAATCGTTCTAAATGTTTCTGCTGTCGAGACCGTCGGATGACGAGATCGAACAATTCATCTGCTCTCAGGCCGACTCCGATTTCTCATATGACGCACTCGGGGCGTCAGTCGATGGGCTGATTCCGGTGGGCTACAACGTTGACCATACCCGAACTCTGTTGGGCCGCGGTGACCTGACGTGGCAGAAAGCCGTGCAGGCACTCCGCAATTGGAGAACGTTCGAAATACCTTGGGTTCAGCTCTGCTGGCCAGACGCGCCAATTGAACTTGGGACGAACGTTGCAATTCTGATAAGCCATTTCGGATTCTGGTCACTCAACGCGTCTCGAATTGTGCGTGTTATTGAGGATTCCGGTGCCCGAGAGCGGTTTGGTTTTGCCTATGGGACTTTGTTGGAGCACAGCGAAAGCGGAGAAGAAAGGTTCTCAATTGAATGGCACAAGCATGACGACACAGTATGGTACGACCTGCTCGCCTTCTCGCGACCCAGGGCGAAGCTCGCGCGGCTAGCGTTCCCGCTCTCACGAATGCTGCAATGGAGGTTTGCAGCGTGCTCAAAACGTGCCATGTCTACTGCAGTTGCGTGATTAGCCCCACTTTACACCCATCGTGCTAGCCCCTTCGTTACCCCCGTCATTCCCTAAGTAACTTGTCCGGCTAGCCGCTCCACGCAATCATCACCCACACAAGCAAATCAAAGCGCGGCACTTCTCTGCCGCTGAGTGGGGAGATCATGTTCAACTTCCATAACAAGATGTTACGCAGCGCAATTTTTGTCGCGCTCATAGCGGCTCTGGCCATGCCCGCGTTCGCAGCCGAGCGCTGGACCATGCTAGGTCCCGATGGCGGCGACGTGCGCAGCTTTGCCTACAATCCGCAGAACCCTGACAGCATCATCATGGGCTCGATGGCGGGCAAGCTGTTTATCTCAGAAGATGGCGCGCAGAGCTGGTCGCGCCTGGCGCAGCTCGGCACCAGCCGCGATTACGTGATCCAGCGCATCCTGTTCGATGCCAACGATCACCGAACCATTTACGTGGCCGCGTGGAGCCTCGACAACCGCACCGGCGACATGTTCCGCTCGCGCGATGGCGGCAAGAGCTGGAAGGCGCTCGATGGCATGCGCGGCAAGGCTGTACGCGCGCTGGCGATCGCGCCCTCGAACTCGAAGATCCTGGTAACGGGCACGCTCGATGGCGTCTATCGCTCCAACGACGGTGGCGATAGCTGGAACCGCATCAGCCCGATGAACCATGCCGACATTCGCAACCTGGATTCAGTAGCCATCGATCCCACCGATCCCAACATCATCTACGTGGGCACCTGGCACCTGCCGTGGAAGACGACTGATGGCGGCAGGAACTGGCGCAACATCAAGAACGGCGTCATTGATGACTCCGACGTGTTCTCCATCATCATTGACCCGCGCAACCCGCAGGTGGTCTACATCAGCGCCTGTTCGGGTATCTACAAGAGCGAAAACGGCGGCAATCTGTTCCGCAAGATCCAGGGCATGCCGTTCAGCGCGCGCCGCACTCGCGTGCTGCTCATGGATCCCAACAACTCGCAGACGGTTTATGCCGGAACCACCGAAGGCCTGTGGAAGACCGAGGACGCGGGCAAGACTTTCCGCCTGATGACCTCACCCAAAGTGGTTATCAACGACATTTACATTGACCCGCGCGATTCCAAGCGCGTCACGCTGGCCACCGACCGCGGTGGCGTGCTGGTCTCAACCGATGCCTCGAAGAGCTTCGTGGCCTCGAACCAGGGCTTTATCCATCGCCAGGTAACCGCGCTGCTGGTTGACCGCAACAACCGCCAGAAGCTCTATGCCGGCGTAATCAACGGCCAGGAACTGGGCGGCGTGTTCGTCTCCAGCGATTCCGGCGCACACTGGAAGCAGATGAGCGCAGGCTTGGGCGGGCGTGACGTGTTTGCGCTGCGCCAGACCGATGGCGGAACGCTGGTCGCCGCGACCGCTGATGGCGTCTTCATCTGGGCCAACGGCATGCCGGCATGGCGCTCCATGAGCATGGGGATCGCCCGCAGCTACGGCAAAGCCCGTGTGATGGATGTCGCGCTGAGCGGCAGCACCTGGTACGCAGCCAGCTATCGCGGCCTCTACAAGAGCGCTAACCAGGGCCGCAACTGGGTAGCTATACCGGGAACGGCTGGCAAGGAGTTCATTGCTGTCCGCGCCCGCGGCAAGATGGTTGCCGGCACCAGCCGCACCTTTGTCGCCGTCTCTAAAGATGGCGGCGCCCGCTGGTACCAGGGCAAGCTGGCCAGCTTTATCACCAGCGTCCGCGGCATGACTATCGGCGGCGATTCGGCTATCTGGGTCGCGACCCGCGAGGGCGCGTTCCGCTCCACCGATAGCGGGCACCACTTCACGCACGTGCAGGGCGGCCTGCCGTCAGACGTGAAGTACATCGCCTACGACGATGCCGGAAAGCGCCTGCTGGCTACCAGCAGCTCCTCGGCTGACGTTTATCAGAGCAGCGATGACGGCGAGCGCTGGAGCGTGGTGACGCAATCCAGCTACCCGGTGCAGTCGGTGATGCCCGCAGGTGGAAAGCTGTTTGTGACCACGTCACATGACGGTGTTATCGCGCAGCCTGACCGCGAGCAGCACGCGGCCGGCGGAGGCGGAAACTAAGTTTAAGTGCCGGGCTAAGGCTCCGGAGGATAAGGGCAGGGTTTGGCACGATCAACCAATCGTGCCCTCCCTCCCGCACCCATCAACTGCACGGCTGAGCCGTGCGCCTAACCAAAAGCAGCCCGAATGGGCTGCTTTTTGCTTTTTGGTGTAAGACGCGGCAAATGGCCGCCTATATCCCACACGCTGTCATTCTGAGCGAGGGCGCATGCCCTTGCGCGCCTCGCGCTTCCATGCTGCCCAAAAGGCATTCCACCTTTAGCCCTTGTTCCATTTTCGGAACAAAACGCAACTTACCGTCCGGAATGTGAATGTTTCCTCTACTATCCCAACATTCGTTTGCACAGCGCCGCCAAACCCGACCCGCCCTTCCCGCAGCAGCGCCGCTTCCCGCGCAGCCAGGTTAAGGCTCCAGCCGAAGTGCGCATCATAGGCCGCGGAGTAAACGCTACCGGCTTCCTGATCGATATGAGCGAGGGCGGCCTGGCTGTGGCCACGCTGGGTGTCTACCTGGACATTGGGGACGTCGTCTCGGTCGAGCTCCCCAGGATTGGAATGGAGCAGCCCACCGAGGTGAGCGCGGAGGTGCGCTATAACCGGGGAGCGCGCTACGGCCTTATGTTCCTGAGAGACCACCAGGTGTAACCGCCCCATAGAGCAAGAACAAAGCCCTCCCCCGGGCAACCGCAAGGTGCGACCAACGAAAAAAAAGCAGCCCGCGAGGGCTGCTTTTTTGAAAAACACCAATGCTTTAGAAACGAATATGCGGACCGGCGCTTATGCGCAGGTTGTTGTGGGCGCCGTCGTTGAAGTAAATCTCGTCGCCGATATCGAAGCGCAAGCCGAATGGTCCGGCGTAGAACTCCACGCCAGCACCCGGATAGAGCGCGCCGTTGGTCGTCCCCGAGCTTAAGCTGAGCTGTTGGGTGAAGTTACCAATGGTGGCGGCGTTGTTGCTCACCTTGAAGTTTACAAAGCCCCCCTTCAGGGTAACGAATGCGCGGATGGCCTGCCCGCCAGTTTGGAGCTTGGGGCCAAACAGCCCGTGCAGGATGCGGACATCAGACCGAAGAATAGCGGTGCCGCCGCTGGTGGGAGTCACAGTCGTAGTAAAACCGCGTGAGAAGTCATAGGCCAACTCACCTTCGAGCTGCACATTGGGATGAATGTTGAATGCGGCCCGGCCTCCCAGGCCCAGGTTATTGGTGTCGCTGGCTTCCAGCTTGAAGTAGTCGGCAAATACGCCTACCTCGCCGTGGTTTTGTGCGAAAGCAGCAGGTACAAACCCCAGAAGCAGGGCTGTCACTGCCATAAGTGCGATTTTTTTCATTCGTTTGCTCCCCGAAAAGTCCTTTCAGTGTCCCGCGCCACGAATTACAGGGCACTCGCGCCGAAATCGGCTTCTCAGAGTGTTTGGTGACAGGGGCTAGCAAATGGGATGACTGAATGTGAGCGGAGGTTGGGCTATTCTGCTAAGGAAAATGCCATGTTCTGACGCCGTGAAAGAACAAGTGTCAACAGGTCGTCACCCCCCCAAGAAATGTCGTCCTCAGTCGAGGCGCATGCCCGAGCGAAGGAGCCCAGGCCCTCGCTCAGGATGACAGGTCGAGGGAGATATATCTTTCCTATCGCTCCGCCACCGCCTCCAACATGCCGAAGAACTCCGGGAACGAGATGCTGACACACTCCGCGCCGGCGATGCGCGTTTCTCCCTCCGCCCTGAGCGCGGCCACTGCAAAGGCCATGGCAATGCGGTGATCGCCAAAGGAGTTAATGTTCGCACCGCGCAATCGTTGGCCACCGGGAACTCGCAATCCGTCTTCCAGTTCCTGAACTTCCGCGCCCATGGCCCGCAAATTCTCCGCCACGCCACGGATGCGATCTGATTCCTTGACTCGTAGTTCGCGCGCATCCTGAATCTGTATGCCCTCGCGAGTGTAAGGCGCGATGGCAGCCAGCACTGGCAGTTCATCGATCAGGGCAGCCGATTGTGCGCCGGAGATGGCGGCGCCGCGCAACCCGCCGCCGCCGATGCGTACTGTGCCCACCAACTCGCCGTGATTCTCGTTCAGGTCAATAACGGAAATGCGCGCGCCCATGCCCATCAACACATCGAGCACTGCGGCTCGCGTCGGATTCAGCAACAGATCCTCGAGCACTAGATTGGAATCCGGGAAGATGGCCGCAGCGCAGAGAAAAAAAGCGGCGGAGGAAATATCGCCCGGAACCGCGGCCGAAATGCCATGCAGCTTCTGGCCGCCCGCGATCGTGGTGCGATTGCGCACGCGCGTAACTTCCGTCCCAAACGCGCGCAGTGCCAGTTCAGTGTGGTCTCGGGTGCGCATCGGCTCTTCCACCGAGGTCTCGCCCGGAGCGAACAAGCCGGCAAGAAGGATTGCCGACTTCACTTGTGCGCTGGCCACCGGCAGCGTGTAATCCAAGGCCCGCAGCTTCTTGCCTGCTCCCTTGACTTCAAGCGGGGGACGGCCGCCATCATTTGCAATGATGCGCGCTCCCATTTGCTCCAGCGGAGCAATCACCCGCGCCATGGGTCGCCGCGAGAGCGATGCATCGCCGACCAGTTTGGAATCGAATTCCTGCGCAGCCAGAATTCCGGCCAGCATGCGCATGGTGGAGCCCGAGTTGCCGCAATTGAGCGCATCAGGCGAGGGCCGCAAGCGAGCGGCCGCACCGTTTATAAGGGTTGCGGCGTCGTTCTCGCGCACAACCGTAACCCCAAGCTGACGCAAGCACGCCAGCGTGCTCGTGCAGTCGGCTCCGCTGGAGAAATTAGTGAGCCGCGTCTCGCCTTCCGCCAGCGCAGCCAACATCGCATAGCGGTGCGAGATCGATTTATCGCCTGGAAGGCGCACGGCTCCGCTGATGTTTCTTGCCGGCTTGATTACAGCCACATCAGCTTCGTTCGTCAACGCGATCAGAGTTGCCTCTGCGATGGAAATTTTTGTCACGGTTGCCTCACTGCTGAGGACAACTCGCCTGTCTAATCGTCATCTTACGGCATAGCACGACACAGGAGTCGTGACTGAGATGTTGATTGATGGAACCTCAGGGTCCCTGTCCACTGAGCCCGGAAATCGCGTCAAGAATAAGAAGGCCAAGACATCTGCATGGCTTCCCGGGCGTTGCTCATCACGGTTTTCGCAGTCCTAATCCTTAGCTGCGCCTTCGCGCAAGACTTTGGCAACACTAACCTTGCAACCGGTCCCATCGGCGGAGCCGGCGGGCGGACCAATAACTCCATTAGCGGATTGGTGCGCACCAGCGATGGACGTCCCGCTAAAGACGCCCGCATCGAGGTACACGACCGCCGAAACGGCCAAGTAGTCGCCTACACCTATGCCAACGTGAGCGGCTCTTTTGAAGTAAACGTTCCTCGCGGCATTTACGAAGTGGTAGCGCAATTGGGATTGCAAGAAACGCGAGAGACGGTAGCCTCGGATGCGGCGGACGTTATGGTTTCATTGCGGCTGCCGGACCCAGCTGCGGCACGGGGGGGCGATCGCTTCTCGGTTTCCGTAGCGCAAATGAAAGTGCCGGAAAAAGCCCGGGCGGCGTTTAAGAAGGCCGAAGCCGCCATGGAAAAGCAGCAGACTGCCGAGGCTGAGAAGCAGATAGCGCGGGCACTCGAAATCCATGCTGATTACGCCGAGGCGCTGACCTTGCGTGGAATTCTGAGACTTGATGCCAACCATCTGGAAGACGCGCGCGCCGATCTTCAACGCGCATCACAGTGCGACGGCAACTACTCCATGGCTTATCTGGCCCTGGGCGCGACCTACAACGCCCTGGGACAATACGATGAAGCCTTGCGGGTGCTCGACCGTGGCGTTGGCCTTACTCCTACGGCCTGGCAGGGATACTTTGAGATGGGCAAGGCTTTTCTCGGCAAGACAAATTACGAGGCCTCAATACGGCAGCTCAATCGCGCTAGGACCTGAAACCAAAGTACTCGCTCATCCACCTGGTAAAGGCGCACGCATTGTTGGGAATGAAAAATTATCCTGAAGCCATGGGTGAGCTCGAGTTCTATCTGCAGCAGAATCCGCAAGGCCCAGACTCCGCGCAAGCGCGCCAGACGCTGGAGAAAGTTCGCGCCTTTGCGTCCACTACACCCAAATAAACATTAAGTCTCGCGCTATTCCTGCATATCAGGAGAGAGCTAAGGCGTCCAGGAAGCGGCGGGTAGCTGTAACCACCCGCTCATGCTGCTCGAAAGGCGCGTAGTGGCCAGCGGCGGGAATGCCCTCAAGCCGGCTACCGGTAATGTTTTGATGCATCAACTCAGAGTCTGCCCGCGGCGTAAGCTTGTCTTCTTCCCCAACGCAAATCAGGGTTGGCACGGTGATGGTTTTCAGCGTCGGAACTGAATCGGGCCGCTCGGCCATACCGCGCTGTACGGCGGCGATTCCCGCCGGCGTCATCTCGCCCAACATCCTTCGTGCGGCTGCCACCAGATCAGGTCGACTGGTGCGCGTGGTGGCACCCAATAGCTTCTGCAAGAGGTCGTCCAGGAAAGTGTCGGGCCCGCGCGCCAGCACATCTTCGGCAGACTTCAACCGGTTTGCCCGTCCTTCGGGAGTATCCTGCTGTGCTCGCGTGTCGCAGAGGATGAGCGCCCGTACCCGGTCGCGATAGCGTCGCCAAAATTCGAACAGCATGTATCCGCCGACGGAGACGCCCATGAACGAGGCGCGGGCGACTCCGGCTGCCTCGCAGACACGTAACATGTCGGCAGCATGCTTCTCCATGGTGGCCGCTCCGTCGCCTGGTGTGGAGGCTCCGTGTCCGCGGAGGTCCGGCATGATCAAGCGATAGCGCTGCGCCAGCAGCGCAGCCGCCGGCTCCCAGAATTTGTGATTGGCGGGAAAAGGATGGAGAAGGACCAGGGGTGCGCCCTGGCCCTTGATCTCATAGAAAATCTTCGCGTCGGCGCTGGTCAGCTCCATCGTGACGCCGACATTGTACCGGGGTTAGGGATTTGAAGCCGTGTTGGCGGCACCCGACGGGGCCGAACTCTGCTCAACTTCAGGTTCCGACGGCATCACGATCCAGGCGATCAGGTAAGCGAGCACGCCACCACCGCCGAAGATTGCCGCCAGCACCCAAAGTAACCGCACTAGTGTGACGTCCAAATCGAAGTACTCGGCTATGCCAATGCAGACACCTGCGATTTTTCGCCCGACTTGCGGCCGCATCAGCTTTGCACGGGCTGCGTTCGCTCCGACGCGCTTGCCGCAATAGGCGCAAAGGTTCGCGTCGTCCTGAATCACCTTGCCACAGTAATTGCAATACATGTCTTTCTCCCTCACATAAAGGATACGCAAAATCGGGCGCGAAAGTTCAATTCTGCCGGTAAGGTTGTTTGAGCAGACGGCGGGCGAGAGAGGCCTGCTCGGAGTCGCTGCTTGCCGCCAACACCGCCTCATATTTCTTGATGGCCTGCGCGCGCCGGTTCAATACATCGAACATCTGCCCTGCTGCCAGATTGGAGCGCAGCACAAGCTCAGCATCGGCGACTGGTAGCGCCTGCACCGTGTCGTAGGCTTCGGCGGCGCCCTCGTAATCACGTTGCCCGCGTAAAGCTTCTCCCAGCCCCCAGTAGGCAAATTCCAGATGAGGATTCAAGTACTTGCCCTCGCGCGCCGAAGCGAGCACCCCGCGGTAGGCCGCTATGGAGTCTGGCCCTTTGCCCCAGTCGTTCAGAACGCTGGCTTCTTCCACCGCGAACAGAAAGTTTCGCGGATGCGCTTGACGCAGCGTGGTGCCCACAGCCAGAGCGTCGGCGTAGCGCTGTTCCCGCCGGAGAAACAGACCAAGCACGACTTTGGCGTCAACCGCGGCTTCCCCGCCGCCATCGCCTGCCTCCTGCAGCTCTTTCAGGCCGCGGGTTTTGCTGCCACCCTCGCCCACCACATGCGCGAGCACCCGCGCCGCCCATGGCAGCGAGCCCACAATGTAGTCGTGGATTCCCACAATCAGCTTGGCATCCGCATAGCTGGGGTCAAGTTCCAGCACTTCTTCGTGATCCTTGCGCGCACCTTTAGCGGTTTTAAGAGCTGCAAACCAGGAGCGCTCCACCAGCCCCGTGTACGCCGAGCGCAGCCCCTTGCTTACTCCGCGCGCATAATACGCCTCGGCGTCTTTGGGGTTCTCACGGATGCGTTTATCGCAGAGTTCTATGGAGCGCAACGCCAGTTGCTGAAGCCGTGCCTGCACGTCGGGAGCAACCTTGACCAACCGCTTGCGCAAGAAAGCGTTGCCGGCATACAGCCCGGTATCTAGCACACCCGCGCGGTAGAGTTCGCGGAACAGCATGGCCTCAACCAGATGGTTAATGGCAAACGGGTCGTCAGGGTAACTCTTGAGTACGCGCTCAAAGTCGTGTATCGCGCGGTCGTAATCCAGATCGTAATAGTGGACGAAGCCGCTTTGGGTCAGGGGATCGCTCTTGGCGGGATAAGCGGGTAGAGCGAAACCTGCGGCCTCCTGCTGCCATCCACTTACCGGAGTAACGAGTACGCCAACAAGCGAAAACAGTAGAAGAAGTTGATACCAACTGAGTAACTGAAGCACCCCAGGGTAAGGTCTCATGTGGGGAGGTAGTTAGAAGTTTACCCGATAGGAGCAGCTACTCTGAAAGTATAAAAAACAGTTCCCCCCGCTAAATACATGACAACTTCAAAGCAGCAAAAGCAGTTCTACACCGAGCCTGAAGCTGCCAAGGCGCTGGGCATATCCATTCTGCGCCTCCACCGACTGCTTGATGAGCACGTATTCAACGACGGAACCGCGCGCCCGGCGGAGGTTACGTTTGAGGCGTCGGACCTGCTGTTAATTGGCTTTTGGAGCCGCACCATGCCCAATCCCAAGGTCGTACGCATGCCACGCCGGCTGTAACTTTGTACGGCGCGTTGTTCCTTTCGAACAGTGACGCGTAAGTCTTTCCAGTCGCCCGTTACTCCATAAAAATATAAGTGCTTGAAAATAGGCTAGATAGACTAATAACCCTTTGGCGACCGGTTTGCATATAGGTAACTAGGGGAGACCTAAGATGGCGGAAATGGTTCGAAGCCCTGAGGCCCGGCAGGAGTTCTGGAGACCTCCAGTCGATGATCTGAACGCCCGTGCGGCACAGTTCTCGAGCGGGGTCGAGTTTGCCTGCGAACGCTGCCACGCAGAGTTCGTAATGGGTGCGCGTTTCTGCCATGTATGCGGCAAGGAGCGCAATCCGCGCCTTCAGGCCGGTACGTCGCGCTGGGAACAGATTCGTGAGTATGCGGCGAGCCTTCGAGTCGCCGAGACAATGGGCCTGCCCATGGCCTCTGTTGTCGCATTCTTCTTGGGCGTAGTTTGCCTGATCTCCGCCATTGCCCAGGGATTAAGAGATCCGCAAACGATGCTCGATTGGCAGGCAGTTCAGCTCTGGAGAATTCAGTGGCTGCTGGCAGGAATTGCAGCCTTCATTGCCGGCGTTCTGCTGAAGAAGACCTCAGCTTCAAGTTAACAACAATCCATTGGTCAAACGGGCCCGCCTCGAAAAGGCGGGCTTTTTCTTTTGTGCGAATTATTCGCTTGCGGTTTCGGGATTGATGGTCACGTTCTCGGCTTTATAGCCAGTGCCGGTGAAGGTGGCAACGATGGTTACGTGCGAGCCCACCACCAGATTGTCCCGGCCTTCCGTTTTTCCGGGATCGAAAGCTATGTCGTAAGTCTTTCCGTCGCTCTGGTTCTGTACTGACAGCGTGGCGCCTCTCAAATCTAAATGCGTGACTCTCCCCACAAACGTAAACGACGTACCGGGCACTGCAATGACCGCGATCTCTTTCACAACTCCGCGCGCACGCCCGCCGGGCGCAAACTTCAGGCTCACCAACGAACCGCTCTTCACGTCAGCCAGCGTGCCCGGCTGAGCATCTCGCTTCACCGATGTGGCTGAATCGACGCGAAAGCTTACCGGCTCTGCCGAGAGTTGATCACGCAAAGTGAGAACACCGGTTGAGGGATTGAAGCTTTCCACTTGTCCGCTGGCGTCAGCCGGCCCGATCTGGCTTTGCACCCGGATATTTCGCGCGAACACCCGGCTGCCGGCGAGCATTGTATCCAGGTAAACCCGATCGCCTTTCCGGATGGCCAACTGTGTGGTCTCGGTTCCGTCGCGGAAAATATGGGTGCGCTCGTCGAAGGTGACTTTGAGTTTCTCTCCGCCGCCGAACGGTTCCACGACTAAACGGTTCCGGATCTGATCAATCTTAGAAACCGTACCGCCAACCAGCGTGACTGGCCCTTTGGGCAAAGGCGGCACATCGAGCAACGGGTCGCCGGCATTCGCCGGGTCTCGGTCATCCGCGGTACGTGCCGCAGACGGAGATCCCTGAGTATTCGAGGTGCTGGGTTGGGTGCTCTGTGTGGTCTG
>Ga0070697_100002352_pt1 | contig 14537 bp, 11 predicted proteins | sample KBSK1501metaG_FD_65475 | JGI IMG/M metagenome (GOLD analysis project Ga0070697, IMG submission 65475) | Corn, switchgrass and miscanthus rhizosphere microbial communities from Kellogg Biological Station, Michigan, USA - KBS K1-50-1 metaG | ecosystem: Host-associated > Plants > Roots >...
GGTTTCCGACGGCGAGCCTGATCAAGATTGCGGTGATGGTGGAGGCATACCACCGGATCGCCGAAGGAGGGCTCACGCGAGACACCGCCGTCACGCTTCGCGAGGCCGACAAGGCTGGAGACGAAACCGTTCCCCTCAACATGCTGCACGACGGTGTGACTTTGACGGTGGCCGACCTTCTCAACCTGATGATCGCCTACAGCGACAACACCGCGACGAACCTGCTGGTGCGTCTCCTGGGCGCCGGGCAGATCGACCGGCGAATGGTTTCCCACGGACTCACGAGTACGAAGATCTTTCGCCCGACGTTCCGCGACGGCCACGCCGATGTCTTCCCCGATGAGGAGCACGAGTTCGGCCTGGGCATGACGACGCCGCGGGAAATCTCGCTCCTCTTTCAACTCCTGGCCGAAGGAAAAATCATCAGCCGTGCGATCTCCGACGAGATGCTCGCGATCCTCGCCAAGCAGCAGGACCGCGCGATGATCCCGCGCTCGCTCCCGATCGAGCGCGACAAGATCCTCGTCGCCAACAAGAGCGGCTGGGACGAGGAGAAGCTGCCCGACGGGAAAGGATTCAAGGGCGAGATCCGCACCGACGCCGCCTACGTCAAGAGCCCCAGGGTTCGCTACGTCATCGCGATTTGCGTGCGGCGCGGAGCGGATACGCGGGCGACCTTGGACAACGAGGCGCTCGTAACGGGCGCAGAGCTGTCGCGGATCGTTTACGAGCACTTCGCCGGAACACAGACGGCGCCGGCACGCCGATGAGAGCTTGATGTCGGAGAGGACGGAACCCGGAATAGCGGAGTTCACCGCGCGAGCCATCGCCATCGGCGTGTTGCTCGGCATCGTCTTCGGGGCCGCCAACGCCTACCTCGGCCTGCGCGTCGGGTTGACCGTCTCCGCTTCCATCCCCGCCGCGGTCATGGCCGTTGCGCTCTTCCGGTTGCTCGGAAAACGCGGAACGATCCTCGAGGCGAACATCTCGCAAACGATCGGCTCGGCTTCGACCTCGCTCGCCTCCGGCACGATCTTCACGATCCCGGCGCTCTTTCTCTGGGGGATGGCGCCTCCCTATCTCCAGGTCGTCGCGCTCTGTTTTCTCGGCGGGGTTCTGGGACTCGCGGCCATGATCCCGTTGCGGCGGCTGTTGATCGTCGACGCGCGTGATGAGCTTCCTTATCCCGAAGGCACCGCCTGCGCTCAGGTTCTGAAGGCGACCGCGAAAGAGTCGGGGGCGGGCGCCTGGATCTTCCGGGGAATCGTTCTCGGCGCCGCGGTGAAGCTCGCGCTCGCGCTGGCATTTCTCGTCCCGTCGCAGCTCTCCGCGAAGCTCCCCTTTCTGCCCAACGCCGTTCTGGCGATCGAGCTCGCGCCCGCGCTGCTGGCCGTCGGCTACATCCTCGGCTACCGGCAGTCGGGAGTTCTCGTCGCGGGCTCTCTGGTCTCCTCGCTCGTGCTGATTCCGCTCATCAGCTGGTTCGGACGCGGCCTCTCGGCTCCTCTCTTTCCGGAGACAACGCGCCTGATCGCACAGATGGGCGCGGACGACGTCTGGTCACGCTATGTCCGCTACATCGGCGCGGGGGCGGTCGCGGTGGCGGGCATCCTCACCGTTCTGAAGAATCTGCCGACGATGGGCGGCGCCTTCGCGGCCGTCGTGCGTGGAATGAGAGCCGGCCGCTCCGGCTCACCCGCCGTCTCCACGGAACGCGACCTGCCGGGCAGCTTCGTCGTGGGCGCCGCTCTGTTCGTGGTCGCGGCGACGGCTCTCGTTCCCGGGATCCTTGCCGGCGGAATGGGACCGTTGCCCAGGGCCGTCTGCGCGGCCGGCGTCGCCCTCTTCGGGATTCTTTTCGTGACGGTCGCCGCCCGCATCGTGGGAATCGTCGGCGTTTCCTCGCAGCCGACCTCCGGCATCACGCTCGTGACTCTTCTGGGCGTCGCCTCGGTGTTCGCGGCGGCGGGCTGGACCGACCCTGGCGCCCGGGCCGCGGTCCTGACGGTCGGCACCATCGTCGCCGTCGCGGCTTCCAAGGCGGGCGACATCTCACAGGACTTGAAGACCGGGTATCTCGTCGGCGCGACCCCCGCCCGCCAGCAGCTCGGGCAACTGGTCGGCGCCGCTTTCGCGTGCTGGGCCGTGGCCGGCACGGTGATGCTCCTGGGCGGCGCGTACACGTTCGGCTCGAAAGAGATTCCGGCGCCGCAGGCCACGTTGATGAAGACGATCATCGAAGGCGTTCTGGCGGGGGTATTGCCGTGGGGACTGGTCCTGACCGGCGGCGGCCTCGCGATCTCAGCGATGCTCTGCGGCGTCTCCGGTCTCGCCTTCGCGATCGGCGTCTACCTGCCTCTCTCCTCGATGGCGCCGATCTATGTCGGCGGCTGAGTGCGCGCCTGGGTCGAGCGGCGGAGGTCGAAGGCCTCGCCCGGCGAGCGGCAGGAAGGAGACGCGGGAATCCTCGCCGCCTCCGGCCTCGTGGCCGGGGAAGGCCTGGCCGGAGTCCTCGTCGCCGCCCTGGTCGCGACCGGCGTCGCGAACAAATCCCATCCGCCCCGAATCGGCGGTGCTCCGGGCGAGGCACTGACGGTTCTGCTGCTCGCGGGCCTCTGCGTTTTCCTCGCCATCGCCGCGAACACGGCACGCAGGCCCCCGTCGGCGTAAAGCACTGACGTCGCGCCGCTTCGCCGTCGCGCCGCCCGCATCTGGTAGATTGATTCCGGCCATGGAAAAGAGAAAGCGCCACGCCACGGTGGGTGTCAAGGTCGGGCCGATCCAGGTCGGCGGCGGGGCGCCGGTCGTCGTCCAATCGATGACCAACACGGACACGGCCGACATTGCGGGGACGGCGAAGCAGTGCATCGAGCTCGCGCAGGCGGGCTCGGAAATGGTCCGCGTGACTGTCAATGTACCGGAGGCGGCGGCCGCGGTTCCGCAGATCAAACGGCGGATGCTCGACGCCGGCGTGGAGGCGCCCTTGATCGGCGACTTTCACTACAACGGACACGTCCTCCTGACGAAGTTCCCCGAGATGGCGCGGTCGCTGGATAAGTATCGGATCAACCCCGGGAACGTGGGCAAGGGTGTCCGCCGCGACGAGCAGTTCGCAACCATCTGCGCGGTCGCGCGCGATAACGGAAAGCCGGTGCGCATCGGCGTCAACGGCGGCTCCTTAAACCAGGAGCTCGTCATGTCGAAGATGCAGGAGAACACGGATAAAGACCTGGGGCGGACGTCGGAAGAGATCATCAACGAGTGCATGGTTCTCTCCGCGCTCCAATCGACGGAGCTCGCGATCGCCTCGGGGCTTCGCAAGGACCAGATCATCATCTCCTGCAAGGTCTCGCGACCAGTCGATCTGATCGCGGTCTACCGCGACCTTGCATCGAAGACCGACCAGCCGCTCCACCTCGGCCTGACGGAGGCCGGGATGGGGACGAAGGGCCTCGTCTGGTCTGCCTCGGCGATGGGCGTGCTTTTGAACGAAGGCATCGGCGACACGATCCGGGTCTCGCTCACGCCCCGCCCGGGAGGGGATCGGCGCGAGGAGGTCTACGCGGCCTGCGAGCTGCTTCAGTCCCTCGGTATCCGTTCCTTCGCGCCCTCCGTTACCGCATGTCCGGGCTGCGGCCGCACGACCTCGACGACGTTCCAAGAGCTGGCCGAAAGAATCCAGGGCTATGTGCGCGACAAGATGCCCGAGTGGAAGACTCAATACGACGGGGTCGAGAACCTGACTCTCGCCGTCATGGGCTGTGTCGTGAACGGCCCGGGAGAATCGAAGGCCGCCAACATCGGAATCTCGCTGCCGGGAACCGGAGAAGAACCGCATTGCCCGGTCTACATCGACGGACAACACTTCACGACGCTCAAGGGAACCTACGAGGACCTCTCCGACGCCTTCCGCAAGCTGGTGGATGACTACGTGACGACGAAGTTCGCCAGGAAGAGTGCGGTGTCGGTCGGCGCCTAGAGTCCGCGATCCATTCCCATCCGGAATCGACGTCATCCCGAGCCAATTCCCGTCCAACTGTCATCCCGAGCGCAGCGAGGGATCTGCCATCGTGCACCGTCCTAACGGGATAGATCCATCGTCGCTCCGCTCCTCGGACGACCGCAAAGGAAACGCGCGGCCACGCCGAAAAGAAACAACCGTCTGACTCGAGTTACATCGGGAACAGGTCGAGTGTTATCTGGATCGCATTTTCGACCTTCAGCAATTCCTCTTTGGTCAGCCTACCGATCCTCGAACGCAGCCGCTTCTTGTCGATCGATCGAATCTGATCGCCGAGGACCCTCCCGGGGGAGCCGCGAACTTCGACTCGAGCCTCCCCGGGATAAAGGGACTCGACATTGCTTGTGATCGGGAGGACGACGACGCGAGACCCGTACCGGTTGCAGGAATCGTTCGAGATGACCACTGCCGGGCGAGTCTTGCGGATCTCGGTTCCAAGAGCCGGGTCGAGAGCGACCCAGTAGATATCGCCGCGGCGCGGGGCGGTGCGTCTTATTCGGGCCAATCCTCTGTCTCTGTCTCGGACCAGTCAGAAGCGAGGTGTCCGCGCCACGATTCCTGGGCGGCTGCTTTGTAGGCCGCATCCAACGTCGCCCGATCGGGACGGATCCGGGCGCGGACGGCCGCCTCGATAAAAGAGCTGATCCGCTTGGGAGGCAGCTCTTTCTTCAGGCGCCGATAGAGCGCCTCATCCATCGTGATGTTCAGCCGAACCGCCACAGGCACCCCTCTGCCATTCTGTATTATATACAGCATTCGCTCATCGGCAGAGATATTCTCGCCTCTATCACCCCGGCCGAGAGTTTCTCGTTACTTCTTGAGTTGAGGTATCGGCGTACGTTTTCGCCATCGCCTACTTGAGCGTCGCCTCCCAGACGTCGGCCTCGATCTTGTTCTCGATGGCGTAGACCGTCCGGCCGTCCTTCGACAGCGCGAAATCATCGACGAAGCCGAGCGCTGCCGCCCCGCCCACGGGCCGGACTCGCTTGCCCGCGAGATCCACGATCTTCAAGACGCCGTTCTCGAGGTACAGGACGCGCCGGCAATCCGGGAGAAAGACCGGATTCGTGCCCGTGTCCGAAAGCCGCGCGAAGGCTTTTGTCTCCACGGAGTATGTGTAGATGCCGTTTCCCGGGCGGCCGCCCTCGACGCGGAAGCCCGCGAGCAGCCGGGCGTCGGAGGACCAGCCCCAGACCTGAAACCATCCTCCCTCCGGCAAGAGCGCGAGCGTCTCGACGCGGCCCTCCCCCGGCGTGCGGCCGATCGAGTAGATGTAGCTCGTGTTCCCGTCGGGAAAGGCGAAGCGCGTTCCGTCCAGCGACCAGTTCGGATACCACGGCCCCTTGCCGACATTCTTCGTGACCTGTGTCAGGCCGCTGCCGTCGAGGTTGATGGTCCAGGTATCGTAACGGCCACCGCGGTTCGAGTAGAAAGCCAGCCGCTTCCCGTCCGGGGCGAACTTCGGTCCCCGGTTGCGGAAGGGATCGTCGGTCAGGCGGCGCAGCCCCGTTCCGTCCGATCGCGACAGGAGAATGGAATCCCGGCTCCCTTCCGAGGGGCGGAAGGCGAGCCAGTCTCCGCCCGGCGACACGTCAAGGTTGATCAGCGTCGTGGATGTCTCGAGGACCGCGGCCCGCGTGGCGGTGATTGTCTCGCCGGTCGCGTCGAAGGAGGCCTTGAGCACAATGCCGCGGGCGGCCCGCGAAACGTAGATGAGGTGCTTCCCGTCTAGCGAGAAGCTGAAGTGGCCGGCCCATTCCGCCGGAAGCGTCGCGGGCTCGGGCTCGGAGAGCGTTCGGCCCGTCTTCTCGTCGATCGACACGCGCCAGAGGTTCAAGCTGCCGCTCCGGTCGCTGCCGAAATACAGGAAGCGACCGTCGGGAGACCAGACCGGGTTCCAGTCGGTTGCCACGTCGTTGGTCACGTCGACCGCCTCGCCTCCCTCGGCCGGGATCGTCCAGATGTCGCGGCGGCCGGTCTCTCCGCGCAGACCCCAATAGGCGATCCGATCGCCGTGGGGCGACCAGGCGGGCTGGACACCGTCTCCCCTTCCTTTCGTCGCACGCTCGCGCCCGTCCAGGATCCGCTTCTTCTGCCCGGTCGCGATATCCACCGTCCAGAGGTCGCCGTAGCCCGTGCGGCCAAACGGATGGTTCAAAATCCCGTCGCTCGAGACTGCGAGGCGCTTGTGGTCGGGGGACCACGTCGGGTTGAAACCGAAGTCGGTCAGCCGCCGCACGTTCTCCCCCGTCGCTCCCATCAGGAAGATGCCGCCGCCGTCCCTCTCGGAGCGGAAGGCGATCGCGTCGCCCGAAGGCGAGAAGGCGGGCTCGGAGCTTCCCGCCGGGAAGTCCTTCGTCAGGTTGAGCGCGTTTTGCCCGCCGGCGCGCAGAAGATAGATGTCCGGCCGGCCAGCCGCGGCGCTGACGTAGACAAACGTCGCTCCGTCTGGAGAGAAAGAGGGGTAGTACTCGGCCCCGGGCTGGTAGGTGAGCTGGCGGAACTCGACCGGCCGTCCGGCACCCGTCGCGGCGGCTTTCGACCCGGCCGAGCGTCGGCCCGCCCAGAAGACCGCGGCGGCGAGCGGCAGGGCTACCCACGGGAGAAGCCGCATCGCGCGCGCTCGCCACGGCACACGAGCCGCCGGGGCTTTCGCGACGAGCGAAGTCCCCGAGATCGCTTCGAGGTCGAAGGCGAGATCGCTTGCGGAATGGAACCGTGCTTCCGGGGCCTTTTCGAGACAGCGGTTCACGATCCGGTCGAGGGCTTCCGGGATTCTGTGGTTGGTCTCCGTGAGGTCGGGAGGATCGCGCGTCAGGATCGCCGAGATCGTGTCCGCGGCCGTATCGCCGTGGAAGGCGCGGCGGCCCGAGAGCATCTCGTAGAGGATCGCGCCGAAGGCGAAGATGTCGCTGCGGGCGTCCGAGGGCCTGCCCCGAACCTGCTCCGGCGACATGTAGCCGAGCGTGCCGAGCACGACACCCGGCTCAGTGCCCGCGGCCGCCGTCGGCAGGTTCGTCTGACCCGGCAGCGGCGCCTCCAACTGTGTGAGCTTGGCCAGACCGAAGTCCAGGATCTTGACTCGACCGTCGCTCGTGACGAAGACGTTCTCGGGCTTCAAGTCCCGGTGGGCGATCCCCTTCTCGTGCGCCGCAGCGAGTCCCTGGACGATCTGCAGAGCGTGGCCGATGGCTCGGCGTGGTGTGAAAGCCCCACTCGCGAGGCGATCCCGGAGCGTCTCCCCCTCGAGCAACTCGGACACGATGTAGGGTGCGCTGTCATGCGTGCCGACGTCATAGACGGCCAACACATTCGGGTGGTTCAAGGCGCCCGCCGCCTCGGCCTCCTGCTCGAAGCGGCGCAGGCGCTCCGGATCGGTGGCGAAGGTCGTCGGCAGGACCTTGACGGCGACCTCGCGCTTCAACCGGACGTCTCGCGCTCGATACACCTCGCCCATTCCGCCGACGCCGAGCGGAGCGAGGATTTCATAGGGGCCGAGGAACGCTCCGGCGGTCAACATGCGGTCCCCTTCCTGAGCAGGGACGCGTGGAATCCAGTCACTTCTTCAAGTCCGCCGTCCAGTTCAGAACCACCGTCGCCGGGACGGGCGCCGATTCCGCGGGCTGGTTGACGAGGAAGCGTTGCCCGTCGGCTGACACGTCGGAACCGCCTGATAGCGGCGTCGCGAAGAGATCTTTCGGAACTCCGGCCTCGAACGCCGGAGTCGTCTGGATATCGACGGCTTTCCGTCCCTTGTCCGGCTCGTAATAGAAGATCTCTTTCCCGTCCCCCCGCCACCGCGGCGTGATCCCGCCTTTCGTCGAGACCTGCCATTTCGAGCCCGTTTGCGGGAACGGCTGGACGTAGACCTCCATTTTTCCGGATTCGTCGGAGGTGTAAGCGATCCACTTCCCATCCTGTGAAAACACGGCTTCGTTCTCGAAGAAGGCCGAGTTGGCGAAGGGAAATGGTTTCCGGTCTCCGGTCATGGGGAGGATCCACAAATCGGTCTTTGTGGCCGGGGTGGCGGTTCGGAAGATCACGAACCGGCCGTCGCGCGACCAGTCGAGCGGCGACTTGTAATTCTCGTCCTTGAAGATGACTTCTTCGGCTCCCCCGCCCGTCGCGGACTTCTGGTAGATGTCGCCGACTCCGGCGCGGTTGGAGGAATAGAGGAGACGGCTCCCGTCGGGCGACCAGACCGGGCTGTCCTCGATCGAGGGCTCGAACGTCAGCCGCGATCCGGTGCCGCGCGCGACGTCGTAAATCCAGATGTCCCCGCTGCGGGCCTCCGGGTCGATTCGCGTGACGGCCACGCGGCGGCCGTCGGGGGAAAGCCTCACGTCGCGGTACTCGGCCGGCTCCCCCAATACCGACAGCTGCTTTCCGCTGCGGTCGTACCAGATGAGTTGACGGTTGATTCGCCCCCCGCTCTGGTAGGTGAGAACTCCATTCTCGGAGACGGAGAACCCGGCGTCGCCCCACGTCGGCACGTACTCCACGTCGTGCGCGATCGCCTCGGGATCTCCGGAAAGTGTCAACCGATCGGGATCGAACTTCTGAGCCACGAGTGTCCGATCGTGTACGTAGAGCAGGTAGCCGGGAGGGGCATACTGTGGGCTGGCGTCGATGGTGAGAAGGCGCTTGACCTCTTTGGAGTCGAGCGACCCGACGCAGATTGCGTTGTTGCGAGGCTGGCTGCTGCGCGCGAGAAAGAGGAAGTGGCGCCCGTCGGGCAGGAAACGCGGACGCCAGTGGCCCGTCTCGCCTCGCGAGGCGTCGAGGCTCGTGACAGCGACAGGCTCACCGCCCGACGCGGACACTCGGTAGATCGGGGTCGCGCCGGACTTGGCAAAGAGGATGACGTTGTCGCGGTTCCATGTCCCGCCGCGCCCGTCCACCATCTCGGCGATCGCCTGCCGGGTCCCGCCGGCGAGGTCGAGCTTCCAGAGCTTGCCGGAGCCGCCGTAGGCGACGAACCGGCCGTCGGGAGACCAGTAGGCATCGTACGGATCGGGGCCACTGTCGAGCTTGCGCGCCTCGACAGAGTCGAGGGATCGCAGCCAAAGCCGGGAGCCGCGCGTCGACTCCCCCGCGGCGAAGACGACCCGCCGGCCGTCCGGCGAGACCGTGACTGGCGCAAGGGCGGAGGCGAAGTCTGTTTTTTCCGGCGGCAGGATCTGGAGGCGCACGACTTGAACCGGCGTCGGCGAGCGACGCAGGAATCCGACGGTAGCGGCGACCGCCGCGAGGAGAAAGACCGCCGCGAGAATCCAAGCGAGCCGCTCGCGAGACTTGCGGCGCGAAACAACGGGCGCCGGCACCCCGGCCTGCGATCCGCCTTCGGCGATCCACTTGAGCTCATTGGCGATGTCGTGTGCACTCTGCCAGCGCTCGTCCGGATCCTTGGCCAGACACGTCTTGACGACCCGATCCAGAGCGGGCGGCGTCATCGGCTGGATGGTCGAGATCGGAGCCGGATGCGTGCCCATGATCGAGGCGATCAGCGACGCCTGGCTCGATCCCTCGAACGCCTTTCTCCCTGTCGCCATCTCGTAAAGGACGGCGCCGAAGGCGAAGATGTCGGTACGGGCGTCGGCTTCCTTCCCCTCCAGCTGCTCCGGCGCCATGTACTGGAAGGTTCCGAGGATCGTCCCTTCGGCCGTCAGGTTGTGAGCGGCGGTCGGAAGCGCGGTCAGGCTCGAACGCGCCGACGGCGCCTCCATCGCCTTGGCCAACCCGAAGTCCAGGAGCTTCACGCCCGACTTGGTGAGCATCACGTTGCCAGGCTTCAAGTCCCTGTGCACGATCCCCTGGCGGTGCGCGCGATCGAGCGCCTCGGCCATCTCGATTCCGTACCTCAGAAGCTGCTCGAGCGGCATCGGCCCCCTCGCCAGCCGCTCGGAAAGCGTTTCCCCCTCGAGATACTCCATGACCAGGTACTCGACTCCGTCCTGGTTGCCCACGTCGTAGAGCGCGCAGATGTGCGGATGGGACAATGCAGATATTGTTTTCGCCTCCCGCTCGAAGCGCTGCCGGACCTCGGGCGACGAGGCGAGATGATCTGGAAGAACCTTGACCGCGACCGTGCGGTCCAGCCGCGTGTCCTTCGCCTTGTAGACCTCGCCCATCCCGCCCGCCCCGATCGGCGCGAGGATCTCGTAGGGGCCAAGCCGCGTCCCGGCCGCGATCACAGGTGCCAGATCAATGACGTCATTGTTTCGGCAACTCCGAGGTCCAATTCAGGACGACCGTCGGCGGAAAGACAGGATTCTCTTCGACGGAGGTCGCGGCGAGAATGCGCTGGCCGTCCCGCGCGACCGCGTAGTCCTCCCACAGCGGGAGCCGGAATAGGTCCTTCGGCTGGCCGGCCTCCAAAGTCGCTTCCGCGTTGATGGAGACCGACTGGAGGGCGTTTCCCGCGAGAAAGAAGATCTCTTTGCCGTCTCCCCGCCACCGAGGCCGGCCGCCGCCGGAGGTCGAAACCTGGTAACGCTTCGAAGGGTCGGCGAAAGACTGCACGTAAATCTCCACGCGCCCCGATTCGTCGGAAGAATAGGCGAACCAGCGGCCGTCGGGCGAGATCTGGGCGTCCAGCTCGGAAAAGCGGGTCTGCACGAGCGGCGCGGCCTTCCCTTCTCCGGAGAGCAGCAGAATCCAGATGTCCTCGCGGCTTGTGGGCGAGACGGATACGAAGAGAGCGAAACGGCCGTCGCGGGACCAGTCGAGGGGATTCTTGTCCAGCGTGTCGTGCAAGATCTGCCGCTCCGCGGACCCCCCTCCTGCCGAGATCTCGAAGAGATCCGAAAGGCCGGGCCGCGCCGACCCGAAGAGGATTCTTCCGCCATCCGGCGACCAAACCGGCGCGTAGTCCGAGCCGGCAGTGGCCGTCAGGCGGGAGGTTGAGCCGCGGGCGAGGTCCAGGAGCCAGAGGTTCGCGTGCCTGCCATCGACATCGAGTCTTTCGTAAACGATTCGCTTTTCGTCCGGCGAGAGCTCGAAGCGCCCATAACGGACCGGCTCCCCGACGTCTTTGAGCCGCTTGCCCCCCCTGTCGAACCAGGCGATCTGCGCTTCCGGGTTGGCGCTTCGATAGAGAAGAACTCCGGTTTGAGAGACCGAAAATTCGAAGCCGTGCATCAGATCGTTTGGTGCGATCCTCTCGGCGAGCGCGACCGGATCGCCGATGAGCTTCTTGTCTTTGGCGTTCAAGCGCTGCGCCACGAGCGTTCCCGCCCGAATGAAGAGAAGCCAATCGGGCGGAGCAAAACCGAGGTTCGTGACCGCGGGGGTCAACAGCGCCACGCTCTCGGGCGAATCGTGGGAACCGAGCCGGATCGAATGGTTCACCGTCGCCGAGGCATCCCCCAGAAAAACGAAACGCCGGCCATCGGGCAGATAGCACGGCCAAATGTGGCCATCCTCATGTGGCGCGAGCTTCGTGGCCGCCGTTACGGGCCCGCCCGTCGCCGCCACGCGCTGGAGCGGCTCGTACGGATTTCGAGAAAAGAGGATGACTCCGTCTCGGCTCCAGCTCCCGCCGCTGGGAGTGGGCGCGTCGGCCAGGACCTGGGGCGGGCCGCCGGAGGCCTCGATGCGCTTCAACTTTCCTTCCGCGAAGAATCCGATCGACGAGCTGTTGGGCGACCAGAAGAGCTGCGTGGCGTCGTCGGTTCCGGGCAAAGCGGCCGCCTGGAGGGAGCCCAGCGGCCGGATCCAGATCGAGCGCTTCCCGCCTGGCAGATGCGCGACGAACGCGATGCGGCGTCCGTCGGGAGAAACCGCCGCGTGGTCGAACGACTCGAACGGCGCCTTGGCCGGCATCTCGAGCGAAAGCCGGACCGGACGCTCGACCGCGGCCGGCCGGCGCAAAAGGACGCCGAGAGTCGCGAGGGCCGCGAGCAGAAAAACGGCGGCCAGGGACCATGCGAGCCGCTCGCGGCTGCGGCGGCGGGCAGCCACGGGAACCGCGACACCGGCCTGCGAGCCCTGCGAGATCCACTTGAGCTCGCTGGCGATGTCGTGCGCGCTCTGCCAGCGGTCCTCGGGATCCTTGGCAAGACAGGTCTTGACCACGCGGTCCAGGGCCGGCGGCGTCATCGGCTGGATCGTTGAAACGGGGGCGGGCTCCGTGGTCAGAATCGACGCGATCAACGAAGCCTGACTCTTGCCCTCGAAGGCCTTCCTCCCCGTCGCCATCTCGTAGAGGACGGCGCCGAACGCGAAGATGTCGGTCCGCGCGTCGGCCTCCTGGCCCTCCAACTGCTCGGGCGCCATGTACTGAAACGTCCCCAGGACCGTTCCTTCCTGCGTCAGGTTGTGAGCGGCAGTCGGCAGGGCGGTCAGGCCGGACTTGGCCGACGGCGCCTCCATCGCCTTGGCGAGCCCGAAATCCAGGAGCTTCACGCCCGACTTGGTCAGCATCACGTTGCCGGGCTTCAGGTCCCGGTGCACGATCCCCTGGCGATGCGCGCGATCGAGCGCGTCGGCAATCTCGATCCCGTAGCGCAGAAGCTGATCGAGCGGCAGCGGCCCTTTCGCGAGCCGGTCGGAAAGCGTCTCGCCCTCGAGATACTCCATGACCAGGTACTCGACCCCGTCCTGGTTGCCCACGTCGTAGAGCGCGCAGATGTGGGGGTGGGACAATGCGGATATTGTTTTTGCCTCCCGTTCGAAACGCTGGCGGACGTCCGGGGAAGAGGCGAGATGATCCGGAAGCACCTTGATCGCGACGGTGCGCTCCAGGCGCGTGTCCCGAGCCTTCCAGACCTCCCCCATCCCGCCGGCTCCAAGACGAGAGAGCACTTCGTAGGGACCCAGCCGACTGCTGGCTGCAATCGTCATCTCAGTTTTTCCCTGTCTTGCGAATATAGGTCACGCCCGGCAGCCCCCCGAGATCTTTGTCGCTTGTCACCAGCTCGGCGCTTTCGGCTCGCGCTGTGGCATAGACAATCGAATCGGCCATGGCGAGACGCAATTCCAGGCTGATATCCGCTGCCGCCAGCGCCAGGGACTCGGAGAGCGGAACCACACGCGTCTTCTGGATCTGGGCGACGGCGAGCAGCGCCTCCTCCTCCGTGCGTTCGCGTTTGACGAGCTTGTAGACCTCGAAAAGGACGATTGTCGGGGTGACCAGGCGCGACGCCTTCTCCAGGTAGGCTCCGTACCTGCCCGCGTTGGCGCCTCCGGTGAAGAACTCGATCCATCCAGAGGAATCGACCAGGATCATTCCCGGTCCTTCTTCTCTCGTATCGCTCTTGTTTTCATCCCCTTCAGGTAACCTCGCATCCGGCCGATCGGCTGATCCGGAACCATCGCGATGACCCCTCCCTTGGAGATGATCTGAACGGTCTGGCCGGACTTGAGCCCGATCTCCCGTCGAACTTCTTTTGGAATCACGATTTGATATTTCGTCGAAACGACCGCCTGAGCCATCGGGGCCTCCCGCGATATCCTACGTTTTCATGATCGATCACTCAATTGTAGTCCACTCTGCCGATCGAAGAGGCTGGCCTTATCGGGCTGCGCCGTCGGACTTTCCTCCGGCAGCCCGGCGCCGCACATAGGCCGTATGATCCTGCTCGAGACCGAGAACGTCCTCGCGTTAAACAAACCGCCGGGCGTCTCGATGGCGACGTCGTCTCGCGAAGGAAAGTCGGCGGAGGAAGCGGTCGCGCGGCTGCTCGAGGCCTGTGGCGAGGCGCCGGACGAGAAGTTGCGGCTCGTTCACCGGCTCGACGTGGGAACTTCGGGAGTGGTGTTGCTCGCGAGAACCGCCGCCGCGCATCGCGCGCTTTCGAGCGCCTTTCAGGCCGGCGGCACGCGGAAGACATATCGCGCTCTGGTGTGGGGCCGACCGCGACCGGCTGCGGGCAGGATCGACGAGCCTTTGGGCCGCGATCCTCGCGACGGAAGAAAGATGAAGGTCCGGTCGGAAGGAAAACGGGCGGTCACCCGATACGAAACCCTCGCGCGGCTGCCCGGTGTCACGGATCTTCAGCTCTTTCCGGAGACCGGCCGCACGCACCAGATCCGTGTCCACCTCTCGGCTCGCGGCCATCCGATCGTCGGCGACGATTTTTACGGCGGCGCTTCCCGCTGGCGGGGCGTGCGGAGCCGATCGCATCGGCGAGCGCTCGCGGAAGCCACGCATCCACTTCTTCACGCCGAGCGGATCGAGATACCCCAGATGCAGATCGACGTCCGCGCTCCGCTGCCGGAAGAGTACTCAAACGTGCTGTCCGCGCTGGGTTTGACCTCTCTCGCGCCGCAGCCGCAATCGCAGTAAGCTACGCCTCCCAAAGTTGAAGGAGGTGGCAGCATGGCAGTTCGGTTAGGAGACGAGGCTCCGGATTTCGAGGCCCAGACTACGGAAGGCCCGATCCGCTTCCACGAGTGGCTCGGCGGCGGCTGGGGCGTGCTCTTTTCGCATCCCAAGGACTTCACGCCGGTCTGTACGACGGAGCTCGGCTACATGGCCAAGATCAAGCCGGAGTTCGAGAAGCGCGGCGTCAAG
>Ga0070697_100002355_pt1 | contig 14531 bp, 8 predicted proteins | sample KBSK1501metaG_FD_65475 | JGI IMG/M metagenome (GOLD analysis project Ga0070697, IMG submission 65475) | Corn, switchgrass and miscanthus rhizosphere microbial communities from Kellogg Biological Station, Michigan, USA - KBS K1-50-1 metaG | ecosystem: Host-associated > Plants > Roots >...
TTCTATGATCTTCTCTTTTGGATCGAACGGTTTCAACTCACTTAATCCCATCGAGCGGATCCCGATATCAATGAGCTCTTCTTCCGAAGCGCCTTCCGACCACTTTTGTTTACGAAGAAAATATTTCCCGGCCTCCACCAAGCATTTCTTGGGAAGCATGCCTACGACCTCCGATCCTGTCACCCGCAAGCCCCGTTTACTGGCAGCTTCGCTGCAGGCGTCGAACGCCGCATGTAGGGGTGTTTCTTCAATGTTGGTCAGGTTCATGGACACCTGCGCCATGCCGTATTCTTCGACATACCACCCGATGGCTTTCACATGTTTCAACATCCCGGGAATACGGACCGGTTCGCCGTTTGCATCGAGCACCGGTTTCCCCCGCGGCGTGCCATCATCCGTCTTGATCCGGCCGTTCTCTCTCACATCAAACGCAACCGAGTTCGCCCTGCGCACAGCTTTCGTATTCAGGTTGACGTTGTAAGCGACCAGGAATTCTCGCGCGCCAATCGCGGTTGCGCCGGATTTCTCATTAAATACCGCAGGTCCGAAGTCTGGCTTCCAGGCGGCTTCTTTTATTTTCTCGAAAAAGCCTTCGTATTCTCCGGCGCGAATGATTGCGAGATTGGCGCGGACTGGATCCTTGGCCGCCTTTTCGTAGAGATAGACCGGAATCTTGAGCTCATCGCCGACGCCTTTTCCTAGTTGCCTGGCGCAGGCGATTGCTTCTTCCCAACTCACGTTGCTCACTGGAATAAATGGGCAAACATCGGTCGCGCCCATGCGCGGATGCGCGCCCTTATGTCTGCGCATGTCGATCAGCTCAGCTGCCTTTTGAATCCCGCGAAAAGCGGCTTCCACCGCGGCGTCTGGACCTCCAACAAAAGTGACCACGGTTCGATTAGTCGTTGCGCCAGGATCGACATCGAGCAGCGAAACGCCCTCCACCGATTCAATCGCGGCGGTGATCTGTCGAATCACATCCATGTCGCGGCCCTCGGAGAAGTTGGGCACACATTCGATCAGTTTTTGCATTGTGCAGTCGGCTAGTCTGGATCTTTCACCCTTACGCTGGTTTAAAAATGTGCTGGTGAGCCACCTCGTGGCACCCTCATCCTAGCCTTCTCCCAAGCGGGAGAAGGAACCACCTCTCCCTTTGGGAGAGGGCTGGGGTGAGGGCAAGCAAATTTTCGGGCGGGTTCAATCGCGTGGCTTCGGCTGGATCGGGATGTCGATCTTATGTTTCGCAGCGAAATGGATTGCGCGCGAATAACCGGCATCCGCATGACGCAGCACACCCAGGCCGGGATCGCTCGTCAGGACGCGCTCGAGCCGGCGTTTGGAATTCTCAGTTCCATCAGCGACGACAACTATCCCGGCGTGCTGCGAATATCCGATGCCGACGCCGCCGCCATTGTGAATCGAGATCCACGACGCGCCCGCCGCGGTGTTGATCAACGCATTGAGCAACGGCCAGTCGGCAATCGCGTCGCTGCCGTCGATCATACCTTCGGTCTCGCGATTCGGCGATGCGACCGAACCGGCATCGAGATGGTCGCGCCCGATCACGATGGGCGCTTTGATTTCGCCGCGCTTAACCAAGTCGTTCATGGCCACGCCGAACTCGGCGCGTTCGCCGTAACCGAGCCAGCAAATTCGCGCCGGCAGACCTTGGAAATGAATACGCTCTTTCGCGAGCTTCATCCACCGCGCTAGCGTTTCGTTCTTCGGAAAAATTTCGAGGGCAAGCCGATCGGTGCGCACGACGTCTTCGGGATCGCCGCTCAACGCCACCCAGCGGAACGGCCCCTTCCCTTCGCAAAAAAGCGGACGGATATATTCCGGAACGAACCCGGGGATATCGAACGCATTTTCGACACCGGCCTTTTTCGCCTGGGCACGGATGTTGTTGCCGTAATCAAACGTGATCGCGCCTTTCTTTTGCAACGCGAGCATCGCTTCAACGTGCACGGCCATGGAACGCATCGATCGGTCGATGTATTCGTCTGGCTTTTTCGCGCGCAACGCGAGCGCATCGTCGAGCGACATGCCGTTCGGCACGTAGCCATTGAGCGCGTCGTGCGCGCTGGTTTGATCGGTCAATACGTCGGGAACGATCCCGCGCCTCACCATTTCTGGCAGCACATCCGCGCAATTGCCAACGAGTCCGACGGAAATCGATTGTCGATCTTGCCGCGCTTGCTCGATCAACTTGAGCGCTTCGTCGAGCGACCGCGCGATCTGATCGCAGTAGCCGCTCTTCAATCTCTTTTCGATACGCGCAGGATCGACATCTACGCCAAGAAAAAGCGCGCCGTTCATAGTGGCGGCAAGAGGCTGGGCGCCGCCCATTCCGCCAAGCCCGCCGCTCACGACGAATTTTCCTTCGAGCGCACCATTGAAATGTTTGCGACCTGCTGCCGCGAAAGTTTCGAACGTGCCCTGCACGATCCCCTGGCTGCCGATGTAAATCCATGAACCGGCCGTCATCTGGCCATACATAGTGAGGCCGATTCGCTCGAGACGATTGAACTCGGCGTAGTTGTTCCATTGACCGACGAGATTCGAGTTCGCGATCAAAACGCGCGGCGCTTCGTCGTGGGTTTTGAACTTGCCAACCGGTTTACCCGATTGCACGAGCAGCGTTTCGTCGTTTTCTAAATTTTGCAGTGAGCGCACAATCGCATCGAACGCTTCCCAACTTCGCGCGGCGCGACCTGTGCCGCCGTAAACCACGAGCCGATTGGGATCTTCGGCCACATCCGGATCGAGATTATTCATGAGCATCCGCATGGCCGCTTCCTGATGCCAGCCTTTGCAACTACGCTCGCTCCCGCGCGGCGCGCGGATGATTCTAAATGGTTTCATAACGGATTAACCCTCACCCAACCCTCTCCCAAGCCCACTCCATTTGCCCTCACTGGCGCTTCGCGTCCGTCTCTCCCATAGGGAGAGAGAGGGAGAGGTGATCCCTTCTCCCCGCTGGAGAAGGCGAAGATGAGGGCCTCTACTAAAAGAAAATCGCTCCAGCAATTTCACTTTTGAAATCCTTTCGTTTGTCGCTCATAGTTCTTCGAAACCACTGTCGAAGTCGCCTCCACGAATCGCTTCTGCGACGCGCGCAATGTCTCCGGAAAGCGGTCGATCTTGCGTCAGGGCCGGCGCAATTTTCCTGAGGGCGGCGAAAGCGTGCTCAACTCCAGCGCCGGCTTTCAATGGACGCCGATGTTCCAAGCCTTCCGCGCCGGCGAGAAGCTCGATGGCCACCAGATTCTCGGCAAGATCGACAATCGATCGGAGTTTTAACGCCGCAGTCATTCCCATGGAAACATGGTCCTCTTTGCCGCCGGAAGTGCTCACGTTGTCCGTGCTCGCCGGATGAGCCAGCACGCGCGCTTCGTTCAATAAAGAGGCTGCGGCAACGTGCGCGATCATGAGCCCGGATTGCAAACCGGGCTTGCGCGCAAGAAACGCGGGCAGGCCTTCGCTTTTGTCCGGATTAATCAAACGATCGGTGCGGCGTTCGCTGATGCTCATGAGATCGGTCAGCGCGATGGCGGCGTAATCAAGCGCGAGACCAAGCGGTGCGCCGTGAAAATTTCCCCCCGAGATCACGTCGCCGCCTTCCGCAAACACGAGCGGGTTGTCCGTCGCTGACGCGGATTCAATCAGAAGAACTTCTTCGCAATGCGTCAAAGCGCCACGAACCGCGCCGTGTACCTGCGGCATGCAACGCACACTGTAGGCGTCCTGCACACGTGGATCGCCCTGGCGATGCGACTCGCGAATTTCACTTCCTTGTAAAAGCAATAGCAGATGCGCGGCGGCGGCTTTTTGTCCGGGATGCGGACGCGCATCCTGCAAACGCGCGTCAAACGCCGCCGGCGTATCTTTAAGCGCTTCAAGGGTCATCGCGCCGGCAACATCGGCGACGCGCGCCAATCGTTTCGCGCGCAAGATCGACAATCCCCCAACGGCATGCATTCCCTGGGTGCCGTTGAGAAGCGCGAGACCTTCTTTCGCTTCGAGTTGAATAGGCTTTAGCTTTGCGCGCTGAAGCGCTTCGCGACTCTCCATTCGTTTTCCCTCAAAAAACGCCTCGCCTTCGCCGATCAAAGTCAAAGCGAGGTGCGCGAGCGGCGCGAGATCGCCACTGGCTCCAACCGATCCTTTTTCGGGAACAACCGGATGCACACCGCGGTTGAGCATTTCGCAAAGCATCTGAATGATTTCCAAACGGATCCCGCTAAAGCCAAGGTTGAGAACATTGGCGCGCAGCAACATCATGGCCCGCACTTCCGGTTCCGACAGCGGCTGACCGATTCCGCAGGCATGACTGCGAACGAGATTGAGTTGGAGCTCGCGCAATTCATTTTTCGCGACGCGCACATCGGCAAGTTTGCCGAAGCCAGTATTCACGCCGTAAACAACCGTGTCGCGCGCAACGATATCGTCGATCACTTTGCGCGACGCCAGAATGCGCGGGTGGGCTGCGGGAGAAATCTCAACACGCTCGGCGCCGAGGGCGACGGCCGCAATTTGAGGAAGAGCGAGCGGTTGGCCGTTTAATTGCATCCGTGCATTCTATTTAGAACTGGAACAAATGGAAGGCGTGTCCCTGTAACGGCGGTCGTAGACCGCCGCTACAGCAAGAAAAATGAAAAGGCCAGGTCGAACGCGACCTGGCCCCTCAGTTAAAGTTACGTGGCATCGGAATGCTGCCGATGAAAATTCACGGGCCGGATGCCCGTGCCACAACGAGATTATTTCGAGTATCCGGTGCTCGCCGTCGTACTGGCTGAGGTTGTTTCCTTCTTCTGGGCGCAAGCTCCCAAACTCAAAGCACCGGCCAGAACCGTCACAATCATGATCGCTTTCACAAATTTCAATCTAACTCGCCTCCTTTCCCTGCTGGTTGCTCCGTTTGTTTAGGCGGGGAACCCTAATGAAGCAATCGCTTTTCTCGACTTTTTTGGACGGGTGAAAGCGCCTGCAACCGCGCCATTGTGCAATACCGGCGCGGCCCACAGGACCGCGGCTACGGCAATATCGGAATCGGCTTATTCCTCGATCACGACCGGCGTTCCCTCGTCCACCAGTTCAAACAACTCGATCACGTCGGCGCTGCGCATGCGAATGCAGCCGTGACTGTCGGGGCGCCCGATCTTGTCTTCATGCTTCGTTCCGTGAATATAAATGAAACGCTCACGCGTGTTGGCATTGTCTTCGTCTAACCCGGCCAGCCAGAGAATGCGCGATGTGATCAGATCTTCGGTGGCCGGCAGCGGCTCCTCGGATTTGAGCGGAACCCGGCTTCGAAAAACGGTGCCGGACGGCATGCCGTGCCCGATTTTTTCCGCGATCTGGAAACGGCCGAGAGGCGTTTTGTTGCTCCCTTCTTCCGTGCCGAGTCCGAAGCGTGAACTGGAGATGGGAAACGTGCGAACGATTTCATCGTCGCGTTTGACGGTGAGAAGCTGGTCGCCAATGGAGATGTCGATCGTGTAGCGAGGGCCGGTCGTCTTATTCCGAGGACTTTGCATCGAATGCGAGCAAGCGGTACAATCCGCCTGCCGATGAAAAAGTATCACATCGCGATCGTGGGCGCGACTGGCGCGGTCGGCGCCGAATTATTGCGCGTGCTCGAACGACGAAGCTTCCCCGTCGCCAGCCTGCGGCCGATTGGATCGTCACGCTCGGCCGGGAAATCGATTCAGTTTCGCGGTGAATCGATTCCGGTTGAGGCACTGAGCGACCAATCGTTTGATAAGATCGACATCGCATTTTTCAGCGCGGGCGGAGCCATCTCAAAGGAATACGTGCCGCGGGCGCGCGACGCGGGCGCGGTCGTGATCGACAATTCGTCCGTGTTTCGAATGGAAGCGGACGTTCCGCTCGTCATTCCGGAGATCAACGGCGACGACGTGCGCGAACATCGCGGCCTAATCGCGAATCCGAACTGCACAACAGCGGTCGCGCTCATGGCCATCTACCCTTTGCACCGCGCTTTCGGTGTGCGTCGTGTGTTCGCGGCCAGCTACCAGGCAGTTTCCGGAAGCGGGCAGCGCGCGATTGACGAACTCACACTACAAGTAGAAGCGACCGTGAAAGATCGACACTCGCCTCCGGAAGTTTATCCGCATGCAATCGCGTTCAACGTTCTGCCGCATGTCGATGTTTTCCTCGAGAGCGGTTACACCAAAGAGGAAATGAAAATGCAGAACGAGGGCGCCAAGATCATGCATCTGCCGGAATTCCGCGCATCGGTCACTTGCGTGCGCGTGCCGGTTTATCGCGCCCATTCCGTGGCGGTGAACGCGGAGTTCGAGAAACAAGTATCGGTCGAGCAAGCGCGCGAGATTCTGGCAAAGGCACCGGGGCTGGAGCTGGTGGATGAGCCGCACAATAATCGTTACCCGATGCCGCTTATGGTGGCGGGCAAAGATAATTGCGAAGTCGGCCGCGTCCGGCTCGATTGCGCGCTGGAGAACGGACTTTCCTTTTGGGTCTCGGGCGATCAGTTGCTCAAAGGCGCAGCGTTGAACGCGGTGCAGATCGCCGAGCTGCTGTGAGATGCTGATTCCGTTGTAGCCACGGCCGTGCGGGCCGTCTTTCGCGCGAGTTGTTTTCTCCTAAACGGCCCGGCCCACAAGGCCGTGGCTACATCGAAGACAACACGGCCCCGGAAAGCCTCCGGGGCCGCTGAAATTGCTTAGACTGTTTTTTGGATATTTTGGATAATTAGGGCGTAGGAGACGGAGATCCTTCGGCTTTCTTTCCTTTGCCTTTCCCCTTCTCACCTTCATCGGCGGCTCGTCCTTTTCCGCCTGCGGGTGCAGCGGGACCAGCATCCGTCGGCGCAACTGGCGATTGTACATTGGCGCCCTTCATCCTGCCTTTGCCGCCACCGCTTGCCCCGCCTTCAGGAGATCCATTCCCACCGCCAGCCGGGGTTGTCATGGGCTCCAGCTGCCTGGCTTTTCCTTTACCCTTTGGCAGCTCCGTAGAGGTCTCGCCAGAGGGCGCGGGAGTTGATGGGGCCCTCCTGTAGATATTCGATCTCGAAGAGTCCAGGTTCGTTCTGCTCGAAGTGTCCGCCGGACTTGCAGTGGCGGCAGGAGTTCCGCGATCGAATCTCCCTTTCCCTTTACCTCCCGGAGCAGGAGTTGCCTCCGTAGCCGGACTAAATCCGCCGGCGGGTGTGGGAACGGTCTGTAATTCGCCGCGTTTGCCCCTGCCCGGTTTCCCGAACTCAGGACTCAGAGCAGGCGAAGCCGATGCGCCTGGCGCAACTGAAGCGCCCGGTTGCAGTTGCTCGAACCTATTCCTGCCCTTTCCTTTGGCGGCAGGGGGCGCGGATGTAGCAGGCGATGCTGACACGCCTGGGGAAGCGGAAGCAGCCGGCTGGAGTTGTTCCCCTAACCTGGCTCTACCTTTTCCTTTAACGCCAGGTGAGGCAGAAACTGCGGCCGAAGCTGCCGCGCTCGCAGAGGCAGCGGGGGAAGTTCCAGGTGAAGCTGAAGCAGCCCCGGAAACTCCCGCGCCAGCGGACGCGCCCGGCGACGTACTTGCTCCGGCTGCCGACGTAGGCGGCGGAATTTTCTTGGAATCTTCCGTCTGCATCTTCTTCTTCAGCTCTTCCTGTTGTTTCGGATCAGCTCCAGACCAACCGTTGTCGACTTTCGCTTCCGCAACCTTCTCTTTCACTTTTGGCGGAGCGATAGGCTGGGTGGTTTTTTTGATCGTGGTTGGTGCAGCCACAACCAGTTTGTCGCCTTCCACCTTTGTCAGCGTGCCGGATCTGAGCGCGACGCCAGCGTCGATATTGGTCTGTTGCTCCAGCTTGAGGCGCTGAATCGGACGACTGGAACGAGTGCTGAGCGTGTTGTAATCAGGTCCGTAATTGTAAACGCGATTATCCTGAAACGTGATGTTGGTCACGTTCACGGTTTGATTGATATAGGTCACGTTCTGGGACGATCGATAAATGCGATCGCGCAAGACCGGTTCGCCGATGTAACGAACGTCGACGAAATTGTAATAGTCGGGGCCGATATCAAAATCGATGTCCACACGCCCGCCGATTCGTGCCCCGAACGAAATTGCGACTCCCCGGCGACGTGGCGGCAGCGGCGCCCATCCGATGTAATCACCGCCAGTGCGCCAGGAAACCCACGCCGGACCCCATTCGAGGTCTTCATCGCGACCTGGCACCCAAATCCAACCGAGACCACGAAGGCGAACCCAGCGACCATAATGGTAGGTGGCCCAACCGAAATCTTCGTACGAGACCCACGTCCATCCCAGATCGGTATAGGCCCAATAGCCGTCGGCATAAGGACGCCAACCAGTGGTTACGGCCACGTCCGGCTGCCAGCAGTAGCCATAGTCGCCCACTTCAATCCAGTTTCCGCCGGAAAGATTATTGTAGAAGAAATCAACCGATACGTCGGCCGCCTGCGCGCGTGGTGCGGCGGGCAAGACGAGGGCGACAATCGCACAAGCAAGAAGTAGTCTTTTCATAGCAAGGGTAAATGTTCGAGGTCTTGGACTTATCGGCCTCGGCCTTTATTCAGCCAATGTTTCGCAAATCACACGCTGCTGGCCTGTTCTATTCGATCGCGAAAAGGAAACTCCGGCCGATCAGAGCAAGGCTCAGGGCGGGCGCAAGACAATGAATGACCGCGTCCGGTGACGACAAACTGACAAGACTTGAGTCTGGTTCGGATCGAGCGAGCCGGTTAGCTTGTTGTAATCGGCGACTGAACCAACCGGCTGTTGATTTACTTCTTCGATCACATCGCCTTTCTGCAACTCGGCGATGCCGCTGTCGGGAGTGACATCGGTTACCACCACGCCGCGCACACCATTTGGCAAATCGAGTTGTCGCGCCAATTGCGGAGTCAATTCTCCGACCCGGATCGACTGCAATCCGCCAGAGCCTTGCTCCTCATTGCCGTTCGGCGCCGGTTCTTGCGGCTCTGGCCGGTCCTGCCGCGGAATCACGCGCGTCGTTTGATAATCGACCGGTTGCTCCTTGATAGCCGCGGTTACTTTCATTGGTTTGCCGTTACGCAGAACCTCGAGCTCCACGTTTTTATTGAGCTCAACTTGTGAAACGAGGCTGCGCAGTTCGGGAAAACTTTTTACATCATGACCATCAAATTTTTGGATGACGTCTCCCTTTTGCAGCTGTGCCTGTGCCGCGGGCGAGCCCGGGACAACGTCATCGACGATCACTCCGCCGGCGTCAACGTTCGATTGGCCGGGCTGGGCCTGGCGTGCTTGAATCCCGAGATAGCCGCGAATAATCCGCCCCTGCTTTAACAAACTCTCCAGCGCGGTCCGTACGGTATTTGACGGAATGGCAAACCCGATTCCTTGCGACCCGCCGCTGCGCGAAATGATCGCGGTGTTGATTCCAACCACTTCGCCACGCAAATTGATCAACGGACCGCCGCTGTTGCCCGGATTAATCGCGGCATTGGTTTGCAGCAAATCGCCGAACGCGTCCGTGCGATTGGGCCGCATTTTGGAACTGATGATTCCGTCGGTCACGGTTTCGTCAAATCCAAATGGATTTCCGATGGCGAGAACGAAATCGCCCGCCTGCACCGCGTCCGAATCGGCCAGCTTCAATGGTTTAACGTTCGTGTCGTCAATTTTGAGCACGGCCAGATCGACTTGCGCGTCCGCGCCCACGAGGCGCGCCTTCTTGCTGCGTCCATCGCTCAACTGCACTTCGATTTCATCCACTTGATCGACCACGTGATTATTGGTAATGATGTGCCCTTCGTTGGTGACAATCACACCGGAGCCGAGCGAGTTTTGCACAAGCGCTTCGTCGTTCGGGCTCCGAAAGCCTCGCTGGTTCCTAAAATAAAACTCAAATGGATCGAGCGCGCCCTGTCGACGGATAGAAACCTTCTTCGACGTTTTCACAGCTACGACCGACGGCACGACCGTATTGATGAGGGCGCGGCGTTCGCGATTGAGAGCCTCCAGCGACGCGACATCCTTAGGATCAACACTGGGCGATGTGGCGAGCGTGTACTTCTCCGGCGCTCGCCACGAAAATAAGTTGGGGCCGCCTTTTCGTAGCCGCAGATCGTAAAGCAACGACACGGCCACGCTTAGAAGCACAACAAAAACCAGAAATTTTCCGAAATTTTTCATCAACTTACGTGGGAGAAAGTTCGCCCCTGTTGTTCGACAATCAAACGCCGGAAACGTTGATTTTCGGGCAATTCCAAGCGCGGATCCGCGGCCAGGGTCGACATCGCGGCGGCGCGCGCTTCTCTCATCAATTGCGCATCGCGCTTGAGATTTCCAATCTTGAGTCCCGGCAAACCGCTCTGCGCCGTGCCGAGCAGATCTCCCGGGCCACGCATATCCCAATCCGCTTCTGCAACTTCAAAACCGTCGCTCGTTTTTTCCAGCACGGCGAGCTTCGCGTCCGTTTCGGGGGATTTATCCGTGCTCAGCAGAATGCAGTAAGACTTGTGTTCGCCGCGGCCAATGCGTCCGCGGAGTTGATGAAGTTGCGCCAGGCCAAAGCGCTCGGCGTTTTCGATCAGCATGACCGCGGCATTTGGAACATCCACGCCCACCTCGATCACCGTCGTGCTAATCAACGCTTTGGTTTCGCCACGACGAAAACGTTCCATGATGTCCTGCTTTTCCGGCGCGGGGATGCGACCGTGCAACAATTCGCAGCGATAAGGATGCAAGCGCTCGCGCCATTCCTCGTACTCTTTCGCGGCCGCTTTCACGTCCAGTTTCTCGCTTTCGTCGATGAGCGGATAAATTACGTAGGCTTGCCGGCCGGCTTCTAATTGCTTTCGCAAGAATGCCAGCACTTCGCCTAGTTTCGATTCGTCCCGCGCGGCCGTGATGATCTTTCCGCGATTCCGCGGCATCTCATCGATAATCGAGACATCAAGGTCGCCGTACACAGTCATTGTCAGGGTGCGCGGAATCGGCGTCGCCGTCATGACCAGTGCATCCGGGGCCGGTTCACGTGCGGTCAAGAGAGCGCGTTGGGCCACACCAAACTTGTGTTGCTCATCGATCACGACGAGACCCAGGTTTGAGAACGAAACGGTATCGTAAAGCAGCGCGTGCGTTCCGATAATGATATTCGGAGTGTCGTCTTGCGCCCGGGTTGCACGCGAGACGCGTGCGTTACCCAGACTCTCCCCGTCCGCAAACAATGGCAGCGGCCCGCTTTCTTCCTGTCGCGCCGCTGTCTGGATCGACATGCGCACTCCGAGTGGCTCGAGCCAGCGGCGTAAGACCGCGTAATGTTGTTCCGCTAAAATCTGCGTAGGCGCCATGAGCGCCGTTTGGAAGCCAGCTTCAACTGCGAGCAGGATCGTGGCAATCGCCACCACCGTCTTGCCCGAGCCAACGTCGCCTTGCAATAAGCGGTTCATGGGGTGGCTCGAAGCCAGATCGCGGCGGATCTCTTCGATGACTTTGCGCTGCGCGGCGGTCAATTCGAACGGCAGCCCAGCCAGGAATTTGTCGAGCAACTTTCCGCGCCCGCAATGCGATTCACCCATTCGAGCGCTCGACTCGGCGCGACGCGAGGCGATCAGCAATTGCATGGCGAAAAACTCCGAGAGCACGAGATATTCGCGCGCTTTGTCGCGCGCCGCCCAGCTTTCCGGAAAATGAATCGCGTGAATCGCCTTGCGCCGATCGCCTTGAACAAGACTGGCCGGCGCCAACGCCTCGAGCAGTTCATCGGAAAGATCGACAAGCAGTCGATGGATGATGCTGCGCAAGACGCGCTGCGACAGGCCTTCGGTCGCCGGATAGATTGGCGTGATCCGACGAAAATGGATCGACATCTCGTCATCGTGCTCGATTACCTCGAATTCAGGGTGGTCCATGCAAAGGCGTTTGCCGCGCAACTTCGGTTTGCCGAAAACAACCAGTTGCTGGCCGGTCGCGATCATCTTCTGCACGTAATGCAAATTGAACCAGCGCAACGTCAGCGGCTGGCTAAGCACGTGCGCGTTTGCTTCCTGCAGCGTTGCCTCAAAAATCTTTTTCCAGCCGCCGAAGCGAAGGATTCGCGTTTTGGTCACTTCGCCGCACAAACAGATCGGCGTATCGCTCTCCTCGCGCGGGAATTCCGGGAATTGATGTCGATCCTCGTAGCGTCGCGGATAATGCGCGAGCAAATCGTCCGCGGTCTCGAGGCCGAGCCGGCGCAAGGCGAGAACTTTCGGACGCGGAATCCATTCCAGTTCGTCCAGAGGTTGCGAGATTTCCATTAGTCTATCGACGCCGATTGGCGGAGCGCGTGGATTTGCAATTCGACCAATGTCTCGCCTTCGTAATTATCGGCGCGAATCCGAAATGCGATGTCCCACGGCGCGGATGGAAGCTGTTCAATCGCGCCGTCGAAGAAGATGGCGCGCCGGTGTGAATCGCGCTGTCGCAAACGCAGGACGAGATGTTTCTCCTTCATAATCCGCGGCGGCGCGGCTGGCTCCACTTCGCGGGCGAAGAAGAGCGGCTGCGGATTCGCGTTGCCGAACGGTTGCAGCATTTCGTGCCAGCGCAAAAGATCGACATTGAGTTGGGCCAACTCCAACTCATGATCAAGTCGCAAACGCGGCTCCAAGTCTTCATCCGAAAGCATCTCGCGCGCAGCGGCGCGGAAAGCTTTGCCGAAGACGTCGATCTTGCCTTCACGGATCGTGAGACCGGCAGCCATCTCGTGACCGCCGAATTTTTCCAGATGATCGGCGCAATTATCGAGTGCCTTGACCAAATTGAGACCTTCAATGCTGCGACCACTTCCCTTCCCCATCCCGCTTTCGTCGACCCCGATGACAATGGCCGGACGATGATATTTGCGCACGATACGCGAGGCGACAATACCGAGTACGCCTTGATGCCAGCCGCGCCCGGCGACCACGATAGCGGCGTCACGCGCAGAATCGAATTCCTTCGCAATGATTTCGTCGGCGGCAAGGAATGTTTGTTTCTCGACATCCTGCCGTTCGCGATTTTGTTTATCGAGAAACTCGGCCAGCGCAGCGCCTTCGGATTCATCTTTGGTCAGAAGTAGGTGCAAAGATCTCTCCGCCGTGCTCAATCGTCCGGCCGCATTCAAGCGCGGTCCGAGCCGGAAACCGATATCTTCGGCAAAGATCGGCGGACGCACGGCCGCAAATTCCATGAGTTTTCGCAAACCCGGTCGCGTGGTGCGCGCAATTTCACGGGCGCCATGCTGCACGAAAGTTCGGTTTTCACCGACGAGCGGGACGATGTCCGCCACCGTCCCGAGCGCGACAAGATCGAGATGCGTCTTGAGATCGAAGTCATCGTTTGGACGAGTCTTAAGCAAAGCGTGACAAAGTTTAAAAACGATCCCGACGCTGCACAGATAGTGAAATGCGGAACTGGCATCGGTCTTTGGGTTCACGATCACGCAATCGGGTAACGCGGCTTTCGGTTCGTGGTGATCGAGCACGATCACATCCACCCGGCGTTTCCTAAGATTGACAATTTCCTCGGCCGACGACGTGCCGCAGTCGACGGCGATCAAAAGCTGCGGCTGATGTTGCTCGAGGCAACGCTCGATGCTTTCGCGGCTCAAGCCGTAGCCTTCCTCTGCGCGTAGCGGCAGAAACAGATCGGGTGCGCCGCGGTACGCGCGCAAAACCTCCGATAAGAGCGCGAGCGATGTTACGCCATCGACATCGTAATCGCCGAACAGAACGACCCGTTCCTGTCGATCCAACGCGGCCAATATTCGCGCAACCGCTTTATCCATCTGCGGAAGCAGAAACGGATCGGCCAGTGAGCTTAGACGCGGTCGGAGAAAATTTTCGATCTCTTCGTTCGTGGCAAGACCTTTGCGCAAGAGCAGGCGCGCGATGCAGTCCGCGCCGCAGATTTTAGTCCACGAAATCGGCCCTCCGTTTAGCTCTTCAGGCGGCGCAACGATCCATCGGCTTAGCACCGATTACTCTATGCGCGGGAGATACACTGACAAGGTGCTAGCCGCACTGGGAGATGTAGAGGCGCGTGTCCTCACGCGCAAAACACTGCTCGCGCAAACTGCGGTCGCCGCGGCGACCGCCTTTACATCCAAAAGGCTTGGCGCGCGGAATGGACGGGGCATAATCAGATCAATTCAATTTCGGAGGTTCCAATATGAGCACGATCGTTTCTCGCCGTAGATTTGCGCAGTTGTTGGGTGCCGGCGCGGTCTTGTCTGTCGCCAGACCCGCGCTTTCTTTCGCTAAACCGGTTGTGGCCGCGCCCCCTCACGTGCCAGCTACTTCCGGCGTCGTACGCCTAAGCTCGAACGAAAATCCTTACGGGCCCTCGCCCAAGGCACTCAAAGCGATGAATGACGTCTTCAACCTGGCGTGCCGCTATCCGGACGAACACAACGATCTGCTCATCGATGCGGTTGCGAAGCTCAACGGCGTTAATCACGACCAGATTCTGCTGGGCGACGGTTCGAGCGAGATTCTGCAACTCTGCGCCGACACGTTTACGGGACC
>Ga0070697_100002357_pt1 | contig 14526 bp, 17 predicted proteins | sample KBSK1501metaG_FD_65475 | JGI IMG/M metagenome (GOLD analysis project Ga0070697, IMG submission 65475) | Corn, switchgrass and miscanthus rhizosphere microbial communities from Kellogg Biological Station, Michigan, USA - KBS K1-50-1 metaG | ecosystem: Host-associated > Plants > Roots >...
GTGAAAGCTCGCGGCCTCGGTGTCCGCCGCGACGAGCGGCTCGCGCCGCAGCGCGGCGACGACCTCGGCGAGCGCGGCGTCGGTGCGGATGTGCATCATTCTTCTTTGCCGAGCTGCTCCAGTCCCGCCGCGACTTCCTCCAGCGCCTTCGCCAGAGTCCGGTAGAATTCGGGGTCCGGCGCCTGGGGAGCCCCGCCCAGCGGGTCGCCGGCGGACTTGCGCGCCAGCCGTGCCGCGTGACGGATGTAGTCGGTGGCGACCCGCATCGGTTGTCCTCGTCTGAAGGGAGCGTGCGTGTCGAGTGCAGCGGTGTTGAGGCCAAAGATACGCAGTGCGCTCGCGCCGGGCAGTCTCGGTGACTGGCCGACCCCCCTTGAGTCCGCGCCCGGGCTCGCCGCCGCGTGCGGCGCCGCCGCGCTCTGGCTCAAGCGGGAGGACCGGTCCTCCCCGCGCTGCGGCGGCAACAAGGTCCGCGGGCTCGAGTTCCTGCTCGGCCCGGCGCCGGCCGACGTCGTGTTCCTGACCGTCGGCGGCACGGGCTCGAGCCATTGCCTCGCGACGACCGTCCACGCGGGTGCGCTCGGGGCTCGGACCGTGCTGGCCCAGTTCCCGCAGCCCGACACCGAGGCGAGCCGCGCCGTCGCGACGGCCTGCGCGGCGCGGGCGGCGCTGGTCGTGCGGGCGCGCTCACGGGCGGGCCTGCCGCTGGCGCTGCTCAACGCCTGGCGGGCGGCGCGGCGCATGGGGCCTGTTCGCTGGATCCCGTCGGGGGGCGCGCATCCCCGCGCCGTGGTGGGCCACCTGCTCGCCGGTCTCGAGCTCGAGAGCCAGCTCTCCGACCCGCCCGACGCCATCGTGACGCCGCTCGGGACCGGGGGGACGGCCGCAGGGCTCGGGCTGGCTGTGGCCGCATTGGCCTGGCCAACCCGGATCGTCGGCGTGCGCGTCGCGCCGCGGCTCGTCGCGAACCGCTGGCGCACGGCGCGCCTGGCCCGCCGGGCCGCGCGGCTGCTGGCCGATCACGGCATCCGCCTCCCGCCGGCGGTTTCCCGCCTCCCGTTGCTCGTGCTCGATGGCCTGGGTCGCGGCTATGGGCATCCGACTCCCGCGGGCGAGGCGGCCCGTCGTCTCGCCGCGCCGCACGGGCTCGTGCTCGATCCGACCTACGGCGCCAAGGCGTTCGCCGCGGTCCCGGAGCTCGCCCGCCGCGGATTCCGTCGGATCGTGTTCTGGCACACGTTTGCGCTCCCCGGGGGCGAGTGAAGTGAGCCGGGCGCGCTCGATCCGCGTCAACGCCGGTGACGCCGAGCTCGCCGTGGCGGTGCGCGGCGAGGGCGCGCCGCTGCTGTTCGTCCACGGGTTCCCGTTCGACCACACGATGTGGCGGCATCAGCTGGGGTCTCTGGACGAGTGGCGTTGCATCGCTCCCGATCTGCGCGGCGTGCGCGCCTCGACGGGGCCCGGCGGGGGCTACACGATGGCCCGCTACGCGGACGATCTCGCAACGGTCCTGGACGCGCTCGCGATCGAGCGGGCCACGGTGTGCGGCCAGTCGCTGGGCGGCTACATCGTGTGCGAGCTGCTGCGGCGGCACCCGGACCGCGTGGGCGCCCTGGTCCTCGTGGCCACGAAACCCGACGCCGACACGCCCGAGGGACAGCGTGCGCGCGACCAGGTCGTCGCGCAGGCCGAGCGCGAGGGGCCGGCCGCCGTCGCGGACGGGATGCTCCCGCGGCTGCTCAGCCGCACCACGCGCGCGACCCGGCCCGCGGTCGTGGAGGCGGTGCGGCGGATGGCCGGCGGCTGGTCGGTCCCCGGGATGGTGGGCGCGCAGCGTGCGATGCGCGCCAGGCCCGATTCCACGGAGACCCTGCGCCTGCTGCGGCTGCCCGCGCTCGTGATCGGCGGGGGGGAGGATGAGATCGCCACCCCGCCCGTCGTGCGGGCCATGGGTGCGCTCATTGCGAACGCCCAGGTCGAGATCGTGCCGGGCGCGGGGCATGTCGTGCCGCTGGAGCGCCCGGCGGGCACGACGCGCGCGCTCGCCGCCTTCCTCGCGACGCTCGCGGGCGGAGGCGCCCTTCCCCAGAGTGGGGCGGCGGGCTAGGCTTCAATCGTGAGTGCCGCGCAGAACTCGGATCAGATCGAGCCCTTCCGCCAGGGTTTTGTCGGCTACGCCAACGTGGACGGGCGGCAGTGGCGGGTGTTGGTGCGGTTACGGCTCGAGGACGAGGCGTGGTGGCGGGGTCGGCTGTGGTTCTCCGAGGCGGGGGGGACGGAGGTCTGGGACAAGCAGGAGCTCCTGGGGCGGAGCCCCGAGGAGCTGCTGCGCCAGGCTCGTGCCCTACCAACCGCGGAGCTGGTGCGGCGCTTTCAGCAGTCCTATGACGAGCGGCGCCGCTACTTCGCGTTGCGCGCGCTCCTGGACGACTTCGTCGACGCGGCCCGCGGGCTCAATCGCGTCGCCGTGCGCGCAGGCGTGGACGGCGCCTATGGGCTCGGCGCCACGCGCGAGCTCGATCGCCTCCAGCGGCAGATGCAGTTCCTCGTGGCCGGGATGCGGCAAGTGGCCGGCAAAGAGGGTCGGGCGACCCCCTGAAAATGGAGAACCCCGGAGCCACGCTCCGGGGTCGGGTCTTCAGGATCCCTTGCGCTGCGGCTTCCCGGGCGGGCTCGCACCCTGGAACACGTCCCGGTTCTTCGCGATGTAGCTCTTCCACTGCGGTGGAGTGTCCTCCTCCGGGAAGATCGCGGTGACCGGGCACTCCGGCTCGCAGGCCCCGCAGTCGATGCACTCGTCCGGGTGAATGTACAGCTGGTCCTCCCCCTCGTAGATGCAGTCCACCGGACACACGTCTACGCAGGAGCGATCCTTCACGCCGATGCAGGGTTCCGCGATGATGTACGGCATGCGTCGTCCTCGGTTGTCTCGCGGCCCCGCTCGCGGGGCCGAATGGCAAACATAGATTGGGACCCCCCCCAGTCAAGTGCGCCGCGCGCAGTCGGTTGGCACGCAGGGCACGATGAGTCGTCGCGCGAAGGCGGTGTCGGCGCGATGCTTCGTCCTCATCGTAGGGTTCTGTCACATCGCGACCGCACGGCGAAACGTCGTGCGATTCTTCCGGTGTTCATCTTCTTCCGTGCCCCCGAACAGCGTCGCTCGGCTGGCCCGTTGCGATTCTGATCAGTATCTTTGATTCCCATGGGTATCATTCGGGCGAGGCGGAAGAGCGAGACCCGCGTGCTGCTGCTTGAGGCCGGACTGCGGGTGTTTGCGGAGCGCGGCGTCGAGCTCGGGAGCCTCGATGAGGTGGCCGATACAGCGGGCTTCACCAAGGGTGCCATCTATCGCCAATTCCCTTCCAAGGGAGCGTTCCTCCTGGCCCTGTTCGAGCAGTACGCCGCCGTGGCCCGGGCGGGCTCCGGGGCGCGGCGGGCCCACTGGTTCGTGCCGCTGACTCTCGAGTTCGCCGCCCGGGCGCTGCGGGATCCGCTGCTCAGGCGGCGCCTGGCGGTGGTGCTGCAGGAAGCGCCGGAAGGGGGCACGTCGGAAGGTCCCCTGCTCCGGGCCCTGGCCCGCGTGCTCGCCACGCCTCCAGCCGCTCCATGAGTCCACGGTCGCCCAGGCTGATCGACGTCAGCCACACGATCGAACACGGGATGGTGACCTACAAAGGCCTCCCCGCGCCGGTGATCGGCGACTGGTTGAGCCGTGACGCCTCGAGCGCCCGTTATGCCCCCGGAACGACCTTCCAGATCGGCAAGATCGGGATGCTCGCGAACACCGGTACGTACATCGACGCACCGTTTCATCGCTTCGAGGCTGGGAACGACATCGCCGCTTACCCGCTCGCAGCGGTGGCGGACCTGCCGGGGATCGTGATCCGGGCGACCGAGCGAGACGGTCGCGCGCTCGACGCGCCGCGGTTCCACGGCCGGGACGTGCGGGGGAAGGCCGTGCTCCTCCACACCGGCTGGGACGCGCACTGGCGCACGGATCGTTACGCGTTGGGCCATCCGTTCCTGACTCGTGCGGCGGCCGAGGTGCTCGCGGAAGGCGACGCCGCGCTCGTGGGGATCGATTCGCTCAACATTGACGACGACGCGGACGGCACGCGCCCCGCTCATACGATCCTGCTGGGCGCGGGGATCCCGATCGTCGAGCACCTGTGCGGCCTGGGGGAGCTGCCGGATCAGGGATTCCGGTTCTTCGCGGTGCCGGTGAAGGTGAAGGGGATGGGGAGCTTCCCGGTGCGGGCCTTCGGCCTCATCGGTGGGACGACGGTGTGAGTCTCTCCGCAGCAAGATGCTCGTCATGTCACGGTGATTTCACGCGGCGCCTCGAGACTGAAAGAGCAGGGTTCTTCTCAGGAGGCCGCCATGCGGTTCGTGTCTGTCACGCTCGCCGTGCTGCTCTGCGACTTCGCGGTGTCCGGGTGCCACGATCTGAATTCGCCCATTGGTCCGCCGGAGATGATGTTCCCCGGAGGCGGGGGGGGTGGCGGGGGTGGCGGGGGTGGTGGGGGTGGCGGCTCGACGACACCCAGCACGTCGGTCGGGCTCGACATCGGCATCATGGTGGCAACCGTGAGAATCACCGGGATCACCATGGGCAACAAGGTCGACTGGTTCGGTCCCTACTACCTGATGAACTACGATCTCTACACGCCATCCTACGTGACGCCGGCGAGTACCGAGGTGAAGGGCTCCTTCGGAGCGGGCGGCGGCTGCGGGAACTGCTGGCAGTATTCGTACACCTTCGTGACAGGCGGCGACGCCGTGATCTCGCTCTCCCTGTACGACGACCAGGGCTGGCTCGGTATGCAGCCGGTGACCATCGTCGATTCAAGCCAGACTCTCTTGCTGCTGCTCGCGGGAAGGACATGCAGCATCAACGCGACCACAGCACTGGTGAAGCTGACGGCCGCCGATGCGTGTGCCTCCTATTCCTTTTCGACGACGGGATCGGGCACGGGCGGCACTCGGTCTGCGACCGTCCAGGGCACCATCACCTTGCGGAGTGGGCTCCAGTACCAGAGCGCGATGCGGCAGCAAATGTATCAGGCGTACGCCAATCTCATGGGGGACCTCGACTTCGCGGCGCCCACCTGTTACCAGCGTTGGCAGGGCGAGGTGGCCGACATGCAGGGGCAGCTGCTCCCGCTCATCGCCATCGGATTCGGTTTCGCGAGCCTTGGGCAGGGCCTCGCCGAGGGGGTCCTCCAGAACCAGTTCTTGGTGCCGGCTATCGAGGCCGCGGACTTCATGAGTCATGTGCGCGACTACGCGTCCTATAGCGTGACGTTCAGCGCTCGATCGCTGTTCGACTGCGGCGACATCCACCTCCTCTGGTGGTACCTCCAGCAGCCCGTCGCCCCGAGCGGCGCGAGACAGCTGCGCGGAGCGGTGAGCTCGGTGCTGAACGATCTGAGAGTGGTGCTCACAGACCTGCCGACGGGTGATCGCAGCAAGGTCACGGCCGATTTTGCGACGCAGGTCACGGACGTTGGTGCGGCCGTGTCGGGCGACGGGAGTCTGGTTCAATACCTGCAGAGTCTCGCGAACGGAACGGCACCGAATCCGGGCGTGTGTCTCGATTGCCGGAGCGCCGCGTCCATCCTGGTCACGAAGCTGTTTCAACCCATGCAGGTCGAGCTCGCGTCCGACCAGGGTTATGTGGCCAGCACCTACCAACTGGTCCGCCCGTAGTCGGGGGGCTCAGTCCGCAGGCACCGCTTCGCGGGTGCCGAGTTTGCGCTCGATCTCCCGCGTGATGTGCATCGAGCAGAACTTCGGCCCGCACATCGCGCAGAACTCGGCCGACTTGAAGTACTCGGCGGGCAGGGCCTCGTCGTGCAGTTCGCGCGCCCGTTCGGGATCGAGCGCCAGGCGGAACTGCTCGTTCCAATCGAACGCGTAGCGCGCCCGGCTGAGCGCGTCGTCGCGGTTGCGAGCGTCGGGACGGCGCCGTGCGAGGTCCGCCGCGTGCGCCGCGATCTTGTAAGCGATCACGCCCTCGCGCACCTCCTCGGGGTTCGGGAGCCCGAGGTGCTCCTTGCGCGTCACGTAGCACAGCATGTCTGCCCCGAACCAGCCGATCATCGCGGCGCCGATCGCAGACGTGATGTGGTCGTAGCCCGGGGCGACGTCCGTCACGAGGGGGCCCAGCGTGTAGAACGGCGCCTCGTGGCAGAGCTCCTTCTCGAGCCGCACGTTCACCTCGATCTGGTGCATCGGGATGTGGCCCGGCCCCTCGATCATGACCTGCACGTCCTGCGCCCAGGCCCGCGTCGTCAGCTCACCTAGCGTGACGAGTTCGGCCAATTGGGCCTTGTCCGTGGCGTCGGCGAGCGAGCCCGGCCGCAAGCCGTCGCCGAGCGACAGCGTGACGTCGTACGCGCGCGCGATCTCGAGGATGCGGTCGAAGTGCGTGTAGAGCGGGTTCTGCCGATTGTGATGCATCATCCAGTAGGCGAGCAACGACCCGCCCCGCGACACGATCCCCGTGACGCGCCCGAGCGCGAGGGGCACGTGCTCCCGCAGGATCCCGCAGTGCACCGTGACGTAGTCCACGCCTTGCCGCGCCTGGTGGTCGATCATATCGAGCAGGTCGTCTGCCGTGAGGGCCTCCACCGAGCGGGCCCCCTCGACCGCCTGGTAGATCGGCACCGTCCCGACCGGCACGGGCGACGCGTCGATGATCGCCTCCCGAATGGCGTCGATGTCGCCGCCGGTCGACAGGTCCATCACCGTGTCCGCGCCGTAATGGACGGCGTTATGCAGCTTGGCGAGCTCCTCGTCGAGGTTGGCCTCGACGGCCGAGCTCCCGATGTTGGCGTTGATCTTGACCTGCGCCACGGCGCCGATGGCCATGGGATCGAGCCGCTTCGCGAGGTGATGGACGTTGGCGGGGATGATCAGCCGCCCGCGCGCGATTTCCTCGCGGATGAGCTCCGCGGGGAGCCCCTCCCGTTCCGCGACGCGCCGCATCTGTGGGGTGATCGTGCCCTGGCGGGCGGAGCACAGCTGCGTCATGCCGGTCATACGCGACTCCCTTCGCCGGTGCTAGCCGGATCAGGTTCAAAGGGTGTGATCTCAGCCCGCTCGCGGCGGGCACCCCTGTCGTGTCGCAATCTAGCGGGCGGGCCGCGCTAGGGAACCGCGGCGTGCTGATGTGATGCTGTCGTGATGCTGGCTGCTAGCGCGACCCGTCAGATCTCCCGCGGCTTGGGCGGGCCGTAGCGCTCCGGGTCCTTGTGTTGTTTCTCCCACTCCGGCCGCAGCGCGAACGGGTCGAGGCCGCTCGCCCGGTCCACGGCGAGGATCCCGTCCAGGTGGTCGATCTCGTGCTGCAGAAGTTCCGACATCGGCCCGTCGAGTTGCATCGTGTGCTGCTTGCCCTTCAAGTCGGTGTACGTCAGGGTCGCCGTGTACGCGCGCGTCACTCGCACGAACAGGTTCGGGAACGAGAAGCAATCGTCCCACACGAGGAAGTCCTCGGGCCCCACGTCGGTGATCTCGGGGTTGATCATCGTCCAGCGCTGCTTGTCGATCTCCACGAACACGATGCGCACCGGCGCGCCGATTTGGGGCGCGGCGAGCGCCCGGCCCATTCTGTACTTGCGCTTCGCGGCGCGCAGCGTGTCCCGCAGGTCGTCCGCGACGAGCCGCGTCGCGGCGGCCTTCGGGTCGTGGACCCGCTCGCAGCGGGCCCGCAGCACGGGATCGCCCAGTTGGCGAATGCGGCGGACTGCCATGGGCCGCCAATCTGGGGATTTGCAACGGACCTGCAACCCGGGGTAACCTACAGAGCCCTCATGTCCGTCGCGGGGCTGGTGTTAGCAGCCGGGCGCTCCGAGCGCATGGGCACTCCCAAAGCCCTCCTGGACTTCCGCGGCCAGCCCTTCGTGATCCGGATCCTGGAGGCGCTGGAGGCCTTGGAGGTCCGGCCCCGCCTGGTCGTGCTGGGACCGGACGCTCCCCGCATCCGTCCCGCGCTCGCCGCGCACGACTGCGTCGTCGTGGAAAACGCCGAGGTGGAGGGCGGGTCCATCGGCTCGCTGCGAGCTGCGCTGCGGGCGCTCCAGACCGTGCGACCGTCCGGCCTGCTCGTCTGGCCCGTGGACCTCCCTCACGTTCGCGTCGCCACTGTCGAGCGGTTGATCGAGGCGTATCGGCGCAGCGGTGCCGCCGCGGTCGTCCCGACGTTCGGCGAGCGGCGCGGTCATCCGGTCATCTGGGACCACACGCTCTTCCCGGAGCTCGAGTCGAGCGACGATGCGACGCGGCACGGCGCCCGGGCCGTGCTGCACGCTCATGAGGACCGAATCCATAGTGTCGCGGCGGACGACCCGGCCGTTATCGACGACCTCAACACTCCCGCCGACTACGAGCGCCTGGTGCGGGAACTGAATCGCCATATCTAGTGAATGCATGTCGCAACTCCCCAACGACTTGCGAATTCGCCCCAAGGTCCTTGCGTTTAGTTGACAATCCCGACAAAGCCACTTAGGATTCCCAGGTGACGCCGAACACGCTACCGCAACTCGCTGTCCACAAAGGACTTCGGGGTGAGATCCTGCTCGAGCTGAAACGCTCGCAGCCGCTCACGGCGAAGCAACTCGCCGCGAGACTCAGCGTCTCCGCCAACGCGATCCGCCACCACCTGAAAGAGCTCGCGACAGAGTCGCTCATCGCCTACGGCCGCGAGCGGCGCGGCGTGGGAGCGCCGACGTTCGCCTACCGCCTCAGCCCCGAGGGCGAGGCGATCTTCCCCAAGCGGTACGAGGAGACCCTCACCGAGCTTCTGGAGCGGGTCGCGCAAAAAGATGGGCGCGGCGCCGTGGTGGAACTGTTCGCGGACCATTATGCCGCGCTCGCTCGCAAGCTCGCGGCCGAGCTCAAGGACGCCCGGCCCGCGGAGCGGATCGCGGCGGTGGCCCGCTTGATGAGCGACGCGGGCTACATGGCGGACTGGGAGCCGGACGCCGCGAGCGGCACGTTCCGGCTGGCGGAGCATAACTGCGCGATCCGGGCCGTGGCCGAGCGCTTCCCCGAGGCGTGCGCCGCCGAGCAGCAGTTCCTGCGGGACGCCCTCGGGGCCGCGGTGGAGCGGCGCAGCCACATCGTGGCCGGCTGCAACGCGTGCGAGTACGCGGTGAGCTTCGCAGCGGCCGCGGGCACGACATCGGCAACAGGGGACGAGACATGACTACCGGGATCGAAGCGCAGGTACTGCAGCCCTACAAGTACGGGTTCGTCACCGACATCGAGGCCGACGTCGTTCCACCCGGCCTCAACGAGGACGTTATCCGGCTGATCTCCGCCAAGAAGGGCGAGCTGGAGTGGATGCTCGAGTGGCGGCTCCGGGCCTACCGCAACTGGCTCAAGATGCCCGAGCCGCATTGGGCGAACGTGCGGTATGGGCCGATCGACTACCAGGCGATCAGCTACTACGCGGCGCCCAAGGCTAAGCCGAAGCTCGAGAGCCTGGCGCAGGTGGATCCGAAGCTCGTCGAGACGTTCGCGAAGCTCGGCATCCCGATCGAAGAGCAGAAGCGGCTCGCCGGCGTCGCGGTGGACGCCGTGTTCGACAGTGTCTCGGTGGCGACCACGTTCCGGGAGACGCTCGCGCAGCAGGGGATCATTTTCTGTGCGATCTCGGAGGCGATCCGCGAGCACCCTGAGCTCGTGCGGGAGTACCTCGGCTCGGTGGTGCCGTACAACGACAACTTCTTCGCCGCCCTCAACTCGGCCGTGTTCACCGACGGATCGTTCGCGTATATCCCGAAGGGCGTGCGGTGCCCGCTCGAGCTGTCGACCTACTTCCGGATCAACACGTCGGCCACCGGCCAGTTCGAGCGGACGCTCATCGTGGCCGAGGAGGGGAGCTCCGTGAGCTACCTCGAGGGCTGCTCGGCGCCGATCCGTGATGAGCACCAGCTGCACGCGGCGGTGGTGGAGCTCGTCGCCCTCGACAACGCCACCATCAAGTATTCGACGATCCAGAACTGGTACCCGGGTGACGAAGCCGGCCGCGGCGGGATCTTCAACTTCGTCACCAAGCGCGGGAAGTGTCTGGGCAAGAACTCGAAGATCTCCTGGACGCAGGTGGAGACCGGGTCCGCGATCACGTGGAAGTACCCGGGATGCATCCTGCAGGGCGACAACTCGATTGGGGAGTTCTACTCGGTGGCCGTGACCAACAACCGCCAGCAGGCGGACACCGGCACGAAGATGATCCACCTGGGGAAGAACACGCGCTCGACGATCGTGTCGAAGGGGATCTCCGCGGGTCACGGGCAGAACACCTACCGTGGGCTCGTGAAGATCCTGAAGGGCGCGGAGGGAGCGCGCAACTACTCGCAATGCGACTCGATGCTCATCGGCGATCAGTGCGGGGCGCACACGTTCCCCTACATCGACGTGCGCAACAGCACGGCGATCATGGAGCACGAGGCCTCGACCTCCAAGATCGGCGAGGACCAGATCTTCTACTGCAAGCAGCGCGGCCTCGCCGCGGAGGACGCGGTCAGCATGATCGTGAACGGGTTCTGCAAGGAGGTCTTCAAGGAGCTGCCGATGGAGTTCGCCGTCGAGGCGCAGCGGCTGCTCGGGATCAGCCTCGAGGGCAGCGTCGGATGACGACGGTATTGCTCGAGATCAAGAACCTGCACGCCGGGATCGACGGCAACGAGATCCTGCGCGGCGTCGATCTCACGGTGCACGCCGGCGAAGTACACGCCATCATGGGGCCGAACGGCTCTGGGAAGAGCACGCTCGCCCAGGTGCTCGCCGGTAACCCTGCGTACATCATCACGACAGGATCTGCACAGTATCTCGGCAAGGACCTCGTGGCGTTGAAGCCGGAGGAGCGCGCCCGCGAGGGGCTCTTCCTCGCGTTCCAGTATCCGGTGGCGATCCGCGGCATCACCAACGCCTACTTCCTCCGCTCCGCGCTCAATGCCATCCGCAAGTCCCGCGGTCAGGAGGAGCTCGGGCCTGTGGAGTTCATGGACGCGCTCGAGGAGAAGCTCAAGCTGATCGGGTGGGACGACAGCTACCTGAGCCGGCCCGTCAACGACGGCTTCTCGGGCGGTGAGAAGAAGCGCAACGAGATTCTCCAGCTGGCCGTGCTCGAGCCGAAGCTCGCCATCCTCGACGAGACCGACTCTGGGCTCGACATCGACGCGCTCAAGACCGTGGCGCACACTGTGGACAGGCTCCGTCGCCCGGACAGCGCCACGGTCATCGTCACGCATTACTACCGCATCCTCACGCACATCATGCCGGACTACGTGCACGTCCTGTCGGGCGGCCGGATCGTGAAATCGGGCGGTAAGGACTTGGCGCTGGAGCTCGAGGAGAAGGGCTACGATTGGGTGCGGGACGAGGCGCCGGTCGCATGACGCAGCTCGCGGACACGAGGGAACGTTACGTCGCGGCCTTCAAGGCATTCGCGGGCAACGGAGCGGCGGGGGCGCCGGCGTGGCTCAAGGAGATGCGCGAGGCGGCGATCACGCGTTTCGCAGAGCTGGGCTTCCCCACGACGAAGCAAGAGGAGTGGCGCTTCACGAGCGTGGCGCCGATCGCGGAGACAACGTTCACCTTGAGCCGCGGGCGCGAGACGCCTCGCGTCACGCTCCAGCAGCTCGAGCCGCTGTGTGTGGGCGGGTCGCGGGCGGTGCGGGTGGTGTTCGTGGACGGCGCGTTCGCCCCGAGCCTGTCCGCCGTGGCAGGCCTCTCGCGGGGCGTCCGCGCGGAGAGCCTCGCGGCGGCCCTCGAGCGCGATCCCGAGCTCGCCCGTCAGCATCTGGCGCGCTATGCGCCCTACCAGGCGAGCCCGTTCGCCGCCCTGAACACGGCGTTCCTGAACGACGGAGCGTTCGTGTACGTGCCCGTTGGCGTGGAGTTCGATCGGCCGATCGAGCTCGTGTTCGTAGCGACGGCGGGCGACGGGCCTACCGTGTCACACCCGCGGAGCCTCGTGGTCGTGGAGCGCGGGGCGCAGGCGACGGTGGTCGAAAGCTACGTCGCGCTCGCGGACGGCCTGTACTGGACCAACGCCGTCACCGAGGTGGCGGTCGGGGATGGGGCGCGGCTCGAGCACTACCGGCTGCAACGCGAGAGCCGGCAGGCCTATCAGGTCGCCACCACGCACGCGACCCAGGGTCGGGACAGCGTGCTCCGCCTCCACCCGATCGCCTTGGGCGGTGGGCTCGCCCGCCACGATGTCCAGTCTGTGCTCGCCGGGAGCGGTGCTGAGCTGATCCTGAACGGGTTCTACCTGCTCCACGGCAGCCAGCACTCTGACCATCACACGGTGATCGATCACGCGCAGCCGCACTGCGCCAGCCACGAGTTCTTCAACGGGATCGTGGGCGAGCGGGGCCACGGGGTGTTCAACGGCCGGATCATCGTGCGGCCGGGCGCCCAGCGGACGGACTCGAAGCAGACCAACAACAACCTGCTACTCTCGACCGAGGCCCGCGCGGACAGCCAGCCGCAGCTCGAGATCTACGCCGACGACGTGAAGTGCACGCACGGCTCGACCGTGGGCCCGCTCGACCAGACGGCCCTGTATTACCTGCGAAGCCGTGGCCTCTCGCCGGAGACCGCGGCCGGCATGCTGACGTACGGCTTCGCCGCCGAGATCCTCGGCCGCATGGCGCACACGGAGCTGCGGGAGCAGCTCGACCGCGTGGTGCGGGCCCGTCTGGCCGACCGCTCGCGGGGGGGACGGAGGGCGTAATGCTCGACGCCGCTCGCTGCCGCGCCGACTTCCCGCTGCTGCAGCGGCAGGAGCACGGGCGCCGTCTCGTCTACCTCGACAACGCGGCCACGACACAGAAGCCGCAGGCCGTGCTCGACGCGATCCTCGACTATTACCGCACCACGAACGCCAACGTCCACCGCGGGGCGTACGGCCTGGCGATCCGCGCGACCGAGACGTACGAAGCGGCGCGCGAGCGCGTCGCGCGGTTCCTGAACGCCTGGGCGCCGGAAGGCGTCGTCTTCACGCGCGGTACCACGGAGGCGATCAATCTGGTCGCTGCCGCGTACGGGCGGGCGAACCTGCGCCAGGGCGACACGGTCGTAGTGACGGCGATGGACCACCACTCGAACCTGGTGCCCTGGCAGATCCTCTGCCAGGAGAAGGGCGCCGCGCTGCGGATGGTGGAGATCACCGAGGACGGGCGCATCGATCTGTCCGACTTCGGGCAGGCCCTGGAGCGGCAGCCGAAGATCGTGGCCTTCCCGTACGTGTCGAACTCGCTCGGGACCGTGAACCCTGCCGCCCAGCTGACCCGGCTGGCGCACGCCGTGGGGGCGGTCGTCGTGGTGGACGGCGCACAGTCCACGCCCCACCTCAAGGTGGACGTGCAGGCCCTCGACTGCGACTTCTACGCCTGCTCGGGCCACAAGATGCTCGGCCCGATGGGATCGGGCGCACTCGTCGCGAAGCCGGCGCTGCTCGAGGGGATGCCGCCCTATCACGGCGGCGGCGAGATGATCTCCAAGGTGTGGGACGATCACTCCACGTACAACAGGATCCCGCACAAGTTCGAGGCCGGGACGCCCAATGTGGAAGGCGCCGTGGGGCTGGCGGCCGCGATCGACTACCTGGAGCAGATCGGTCTGGAGGAAATCGCCGAGCACGAGCAGGCGCTCGCCAAAGCGGCGATCGAGCGGCTCTCCCAGATCGACGGCGTCGTGGTGTACGGCCCACGCGACCACCGGGCGGGCGTCGTCTCGTTCACGTACGGCGACGTGCATCCGCACGACATCGCCACGATTCTCGACCAGGACGGGATCTGCGTCCGCGCCGGCCACCACTGCACCCAGCCGCTGATGCGGCGGCTGAACGTGGCGGCCACGGCGCGCGCCTCCTTCTATCTCTACAACGGCCTCGAGGACGTGGAGGCTCTCGCGACGTCGCTCGTCAAGGCCGGAGCGCTGTTTGGATACGTCCCCGCCTGAGCCCAAGCTCAGCGCGCTCTATCAAGAGCTGATCCTCGACCACTACCGGCGCCCCCGCAACAAGGGGATGCTCGAGCACCCCACCCACGCCGTGTCGCTCAACAACCCGCTGTGCGGCGACGAGATCGACCTCCAACTCTTGATCCAGGACGCGGTGATCCGGGACCTGCGCTTCGTGGGCCGGGGCTGCTCCATCAGCCAGGCGTCGGCGTCGATGATGACGCAACTGCTCAAGGAGAAGTCGGTCCCGCAGGCGCTCACGCTCGCCGGGCGGATGAGCGCGATGATGCAGGGCGACGAGGACGCCGCCAAGGACAAGGCGCTCGGCGACCTGCGGGCGCTGGCGGGCGTGTCCAGGTTCCCGGTGCGGATCAAGTGCGCGCTGCTTCCCTGGAACGCCCTGACCGACGCCTTCAAGAGCTCCGCGTGAGCTCCCCGGTTCTCGCCCTCGACCAGGTCACCAAACGTTTCGCCGGGCACACGGCCGTGGACGGCCTGACCCTCTCCGTTCCGAAGGGCGTCATCTACGGGCTGCTCGGGCCGAAC
>Ga0070697_100002358_pt1 | contig 14524 bp, 14 predicted proteins | sample KBSK1501metaG_FD_65475 | JGI IMG/M metagenome (GOLD analysis project Ga0070697, IMG submission 65475) | Corn, switchgrass and miscanthus rhizosphere microbial communities from Kellogg Biological Station, Michigan, USA - KBS K1-50-1 metaG | ecosystem: Host-associated > Plants > Roots >...
CCGCGGTGGCCGACCTCTCGGGCCCCGCTCGCACCCGGCTGCTCCTGCTCGCGCCGGTCGTCGGGCGCGTGGCACCGCTGCTCGTGGGCCGGTGGATCCGGCCGGCCACGCCCGGGGAGGGGCTCGGCGCCGCGTTCGTGGCCGGCCTCTCGCGCTGGGCGGGCCCGGTCTCGGCCCTGGGCGGCCTCGCGCTGGGGGCGGCGCTGCTGGGCCCCGCCGGCGTGGTGATCGCCGCGGCGGCCTGGAGCGCGGCGGTCCTCTGGGCGGGCTTCGCCGCGCGCCGCCTGGGCGGGCTCACCGGTGACGTGCTGGGCGCGGTCGTCGAGCTCGCCGAGCTCGGCACGCTCCTGGCCGGAGCCGCGGCGATGCGGCGAGGGCTGCTCTGAGCGCGACCATCGTGTTCCTCGTTCGCCACGGAAGCGTGGTCGGAGCCGAGACCCGCCGCTTCATCGGCCACCTCGACGTGCCGCTGTCGCCCCTCGGGGAGGCGCAGGTCGGGGCCCTCGCGGCGCGCTTGCGCGGGGTTGCCCTCGACGCGGTCTACTGCAGCGATCTCCGCCGCACCCGCCGAAGCGCGGAGATCCTCGCCGCCCCGCACCGTCTCACGCCGATCAGCGACCCGGCGCTGCGCGAGTTCGCCATGGGCCGGTGGGATGGGCTGACCGCGGAGGAGATTCGGGCCCTCGACGCGTCGGCGTTCGACGCGTGGATGGGCGACGTCGGGCGGTTTCAGTTCCCGGGGGGCGAGAGCCTGCCGGACCTGGAGGCGCGCGCGTGGCCCGCCTTCGAGGCCATCGTGACCCGACACGCCGGCGGGGCGGTCGCGATCGTGGCCCACGGGGGCAGCAATCGCATGATCCTCTGCCGCGCGCTCGGTCTCGGCCCCGGGCGGCTCCTCGCCCTGGGACAGGACTACGCGGCGCTCTCCGTGCTCGAGGGCACGGGTTCCCGGTGGACGCTTCGCCTGCTGAACCATCGCGAGCCGGCTCCGACCGGGTGACCGCGGAGCCTTCTGCTATAATTCCGCGTTTTCCACTCTCGATTCCCAGGAGGCGGCCGTGGGCGACGCGACGACCGAAGGCGCCGCCCAGGCCATCGGGCGGCGTCGGTTCCTCGCGGTCACCGCGGGGGCCGCGGCGGCCGCGCTCCCCCGCGGGGCCCGGGCCCAGCCACCGTCGCGGGGCGGGGTGCTCAAGCACATCGGCCTCGAGCCTTCGACGTTCGACATCCACGCCGCCGCCTCCTACCCGACCCAGCTCGTGTCGTCGTTCGTCCGTCGCACCCTGTTCAAGTTCGTGAACGGCGCCAGGTACGGGCCGTCGAACTTCACCCTCGTCCCGGACCTCGCGCTCAAGGCCGCGGTCTCTCCGGACGGCACGGTCTACACCATCACGCTGCGTCCGGGGATCCGCTGGGAGTCGCGCCCTCCGGTGAACGGGCGGGAAGTGGTCGCCGCCGACGTGAAGTACTCGTTCGAGCGGGCGCTCCGGAGGTCCCCCTACGCGCCCCGGCTCGGGCCGGTGGAGAAAGTCGACGCGCCGGACACCCGCACGGTCCGCATCCACCTCGGGGACGCGTTCGCTCCGTTCCTCCACAACCTCGCCGAGCCGTGGAACGCGATCCTGCCGCCCGAGGTGGAGGACCGGCTGGGCGACTTCCGGGCCGCCGAAACCCTCGTCGGCTGTGGGCCGTTCATGCTCGAGCGCTACGAGCCCGGGGTCAAGGCCGTCTTCGCCCGCAATCCGACCTACTACGAGCCGGGACTGCCTCATCTCGACAAGGTGGAGTGGCTCTTCATCAAGGACCGCTCGACCCAGCTCTCGCTGTTCCGGGCCGGGCAGGTCGACATCCCGTACCACGACGGGCGCATTCCCCGGTCGGACGTGGGCTCGTTCCGGAAGTCGAATCCCGGCTACCCGCTCGTGTACTGGGACCGGCTCGCGGTGCGGTCCCTGGCCATGCGGACGGATCGGCCCCCCCTCAACGACGTGCGCGTGCGCCGTGCCCTGAGCCTGGCGCTGGACCGGAAGAAGTGGGTGAGCCAGTACCTGGCAGGGCAGGGCTACGAGGATCCGGGACCGGTGCCGAGCCCCATGCGAGAGTGGAAGCTGCCCACCCGCGAGCTCGGCGAGGGCGCGCGTTACCTCGCGCACGACCCAGCGCTGGCCCGGAATCTCCTGACCGAGGCCGGCTTTCCCGGCGGTCTCAGGCTCCGGTGCACCAACTGGCCGGGCCGCGGAGCGGAGTACGTGGAAGATCTCGAGCGGCTGGCCTTTGACCTGAAGCAGATCGGCGTGGATCTGCAGATCGTGAACGAGGAGTACGAGCAGTACGTCCGAGGCTCGTTCCTGGGCAAGTTCGAGGAGGCCAGCTGGGGCCCGTCGCCCCTCTTCACCGAGATCGACGGCTACCTCTACGATTTCTTCCGCGGCGGGCCGCCCGGCAACCGCAGCCACGTGGCCGACACCCGGCTCGACGTGTTGCTGGAGGCCCAGCGCCGGTATACCTCGAGGTCGTCGCGCAAGAAGGTGATCGACGACATCCAGCGCCACGCCGCGGCGCACGTGTACTACGTGTACACCCCGTCCCCGAAGAACGTGTCGTCCTGGACGCCCCGGCTCAAGAACTACGGACCGAAGAATTCCTTCGACCGCGGCGCGCAGCTCGAGGTGGTCTGGCTCGGTAGCGCCTAGCGGAGGCCCGGGGCGGCCCGGCGCCGGCGTCCCCGGGGGGCTCACCGCCCTTCCAGACCCGTCCTGCGGCGGACGCTTCGTGTAGGTACCCTGTCACAACTTGTAGATAGGCGCGCCCGCCGCAGGATTTTCGGCGCGCCGGCCCCGGCGCCCCGCAACGATTCCAATAGCTTACCGTGTCGCCGGGCCGCTCCTAGACGTATCCAGCCTGGCACCTGTCTTGCTCTCTAGCCGGCCGAGTAGCAGGAGGTCTATACCATGCACGCGTTGCGCCGACTGAAGATACGCTCCGGGCAGTCCGGGTTCACCCTGGCCGAGATCATGGTGGCCTGCGCCATTATCGCCGTCGGGTTGATCGCCGTCAGCACCGGCTTCGGGTTCGGGGTCGATGGGGTCGAGGCGGGCCGCCAGCAGAGCACCGCGGTGTTCCTCGCCGAGCAGCGCATGGAGCAGGCCAAGGAGCTGGCCGCGCGTCAGCCCAACCTCGGCGACCTGACGACCACGAACCTGCCCGCGACCGAGGCCTACGGAAGCATCGCGGGAGCGCCTTCGACCTACCGTCGGACCACGACCATCACCCTCAATCCCGGCGGCACGACCGGGGCCCGGGTGGATGTGAGCGTCTTCTACCGGCCGGTCACCGGCCGTGGCGTGCTCACGACCGAGCGGGTGGTTTCCCTTTCGATCTTTCTGGCCAATCGATGAGCCGAGGGCAATCCATGAGCAACGAGCGCGGTTACACGCTGGCGGAGATGCTGGTGGTGTGCGCCATCGTCGGACTGGTGATGGCGAGCCTGCTCGGCCTGGTGGTGTCAGGCCAAAACGCATTCTGGTACGGGACCACGCAGGTGGACGCGCAGCAGACCGCGCGCGTCGCGCTCGAGCGGATGGTGAAGGAGATCCGGGAGGCCGGCTACTACCCGCAGAACCCAGACACGGCCCCGACCACCTGCTCGGCTCCTCCCTGCTACGCCTTCAACGCGATCGCGAGCGGACAGACGGCCAGCTCGGTCACCCTGCAGTACGACTGGAACGGTGACGCGACCAGCGCCGGGTCCGGCAAGGTCAACGATCCGTTCCTGTGCGCGACCGGGACGGCCTGTCGGGGCGAGCGGGTGATCTATTCCTTCTCGAGCGGCGCGCTGACCCGGCAGGAGATCGGGGTGGATACCACCGCCCAGACCATCGCCTCCGGCATCAGTTCCCTGGCTTTCACGTACCTGGACAACAACGGCACCGTAACGACCGTACCGTCCGACATCCGCATCATCGGGGTCACCGTGACCGCCCAGAGCGCGACCCAGGGCGCCTACGTGACGATGTCGGATCGCGTCCGTCTCCGGAATCGATGAGTCAAGTCTACGAGCGGGAGGTTCGCATGAACCGAGTCTTCACATGGGTACGAGATGAACGCGGGGTGGCGTTGCCCCTCGCGATGATCCTGCTGATGGTCCTGACGCTGCTCACCATCACCTTCATGTCGCTGGGCGCGGTCGAGCCGCAGATCTCCAAGAACCTGTCCGACGGCGCGCGCGCCCGGCAGCTCGCGGAGTCCGGCATCGAGTGGGCCATGAGCGCCCAGATCGGCAACCAGGATCTCAACAGCACCAATCTGCTGGGTGGCACCATGACCAGCGGAGGCGCGTGCGGGACGGGGAACACCTGCCGCGTCCTCGCGTCCAGCCAGACCCTCCCCGGATTGACCTCCTCGTCCGGCACCTTCGCGGTGACGCTGCGCAACGACATCAACACCAATGCCGGCGACCAGCAGCTGATCGGCACCGCCCTCACCCGGGACAGCAGCACCACGCTGGACGCCAACGGGGCGGTGATCCTCACGTCGACCGGCACCTTCAACGGCGCGAGCCGGACGATCACCGCGGTGGTTAAGCGGGGCAACCTGAACATCAACGCGGCGGTGAGCCTGCCCGGCGTGCAGACCGACACGTTCACGAACGATCCGCCCTGCGGCGGCTGCTACAGTATCGACGGGCGGGACTGGAGGCTCGCGGACTCCAGCAGCCCCAGCGGTACCACCCCGACCAAGCTCGGCATCGCGACGTATACCGGGACCGAGAGCAGTACCGGGCTCACCTATGAGGCCAACGCGGAGGCCGGGTTCAACACCGCGGCCAAGCAAGGGTACGTTCAGGGCAAGCACCAGACCACCGGTGTCCTCACGACGGGCCTCAATACGATCGCCGCGGACACGTCGTCCACTGCACTGAATCCGACCGTGATCCAGAACTTCCTCACGAACCTGGCCGCCAATCCGCAGACCCAGATCATCAACAGCACGCAGGCCTGCCAGTACGCGAGCGGGGGCTCGAGCAAGCCGGAGGGGCTGAGGATGAACTCGACGGGGACGGCGAGCACGGTCACCATCACCAACAACTGCACCGGCGCCGACCAGATCAACGAGACGGTGAGCCTGGGCACGGCGACCAACCCCGCCATGGTGTACGTCAAGGGCGAGTTCGATCCGAGCTCGAACTTCATCGGCATGGCGGTGAACGGCAGTCAGAGCATCACCGGCTACGGCATTCTCGTGATGGAAGAGGCGGACCTGTCCTTCTTCCAGTCGAGCCAGTTCACCTGGAACGGTATCGTGATCGTCACCGGCCGGAACGTGGGCGTCGGCTTCCGCTCGGGGAGCAACACCGAGATCCGGGGCGCGCTCATCGCGAACGAGACCTACGGCCTCGAGGCCGGCGGCTACTTCGAGTGGCTGAACCAGGCCGCCACGCTGAAGCTTCGCTACGGCAAGGAGGCGATCGACCTCGCCCTCCGCGGCCTCTACAACACCCGCATCACCGGCTACCGCGAGAACTAGGCGTGCGACGCATCCTCCTGCTGGCGGCGGCTCTCGTTCTGGGAGCCGCATGCCAGCAGGCGCCCGTCTCCCATCCTCCCGTCTCGACGCTCTCCCCGGCCGAGCAGCTCAAGGCCGAGGGTGATGCGTTCATGGCCAAGGGTGACTACGTCAACGCGGTCGAGAAGTACCGGCAGGCCGCCGACCTCGATCCCGCCGCGGTGGCTCCTCGCTTCGGGCTGGGCACCGCCTACTCCTTCCTCGAGAAGAGGTCCGAGGCCGTCCTTCAGTTCCGCTGGGTGCTGGGCCACGCCGATGCCGCCTCCCGCGAGTACCAGGAGGCCCGCCGCTGGCTGACCCGCGTGGGGGCCCTCCAGGAGCCGACGGTGGCCGACGCCGGCCCGAAGGCCGAGACCCGTCCGGTCGATCCCTCGACGGTCGGCCGGCTAGTGGGGAAGACCGAGTGGCCCGGAATAACCCCGCAGCGCCGCCTGATCACCGGGACCATGTCCCTGGTCGGGGACGAGCCGGTCACCCAGGAGGTCAGGCGCAATCGGTCCTTCCGCCTGGGCGACGGCTACGAGTTCAGGGACGTGCCGGCCGGCCGCTATCGCGTCGTCGCGGTGGTGGACGGGACGACGGTCTGGGACGAGAAGGTCACCGTCGAGACCGGCAAGGACACGAGCCTGACGCTCAGCCAGTCGACGAGCCCGGTCTCGGCCGGCAAGTTCACGCCGGCCGCCGACAAGCCAGACGCGCAGGCCTCCGCCGAGCAGTCGAAGTAGCCCGGCACGCGCTACCGCCTGAGCGTCAGCGCCCCGCCTCCGATCATCGCCACCGCGAGGGAGACGACCGCGAGCACCAGCACGTACTCGTAGCCGCTCGGGTTCGCGTGGGCCCAGAAACCGTTCTTGAGGTGGACGAACAGCAGCGCCCCGACCATGACCGGTACGTTGGCCAGCGCCGCCCAGCGCGTGAACAGGCCCAGCACGAGGAAGATCCCGCCCAGCCCGTGGGCCACGATCAGGTACCAGGTGCCGATCTCGGGGAAGGGGACGCCGTGCTTGGCCTGATAGGCGATCATGCCCGCCGGGCCGAAGACCACCACCGCGAGGTAGGCGTGCATGATGTAGACGACGCCCAGGATGAGCCGGAGCAGCGTTGCGCCGTAGGCGGCCATTGCGCCTCTCCTCTCGTGAGTCAGGGCTTGCGGAAGAGGATCTCTCCCACGTACGACTCGGCGGAGGAGCTGGTGTCGTTGGAGTCGATCGCGATCGAGATCGCCCCCACTTCCTCCCCGGGCGCTTCCCCGTAGATCTTCTTGTAGTCCTCGAGCACGTTGCGGCTCTCGGTCAGCCACTTGCCGAGGTCGGCGGGCCCGGAGCGTACGACCACGTAGGTGACGAGCCCGGTCTTCTCGCTCTTGAAGACGGACCCCGCCGGCGCGGTGGTGTCCCAGATGTAGGAGATGATCCGTGAGCGGACCGCCGAGGGGAAGCGCGGGAACGTGACATAGATCTGGGCGGCCTGGTCATCGGTCGCCGACTTGCGGGCGTCGCCTCCCTTCGGCAGCGTCACCGCCTGCCAGCTCCACTGGACGATCGGCCAGGTCTTGACGTCGACCTTGACCTCCTTGGAGATGGTCGAGCCGTCGCCCTGGCTCTTGAGGTGGAGGGCCTTGTGGCCGCCCTGCGTGACGATGCGGAAGTCGTACTTGGGGCTTCCCCAGTTCTGGCCCTTCCACCCGTCCGGGATCCCGGTCTTGCCCTCCGGCTGCTTGGCCCAGTCCTCCACGACCTTGGTGGCGGGATCGGCGGCGCGGAGCGGGGCGGCCGGCACGGCGAGGAGAGCGACCGCCAGCAACGCGGCCGTCGTGGCGAGCGCGATCGCGGAGCGGATCATGGTCGTCTCAGTCTCTCACGCCCCGCCCTGTGCTACGGTAAAAACCTGATGTCGGACGTGCGGATCGACAAGTGGCTGTGGGCGGCCCGCTTCTTCAAGAGCCGCACGCTCGCGGCCGCGGCGTGCGCGGGCGGCAAGATCGACGTCAATGGCGACGCGGCGAAGCCGTCCAAGTCGGTGCGTCCGGGAGACCTCCTGCAGATCACGCTCTCGCGCAGCCGCCGCATCGTCCGGGTGGCCGCGCTGGCCGAGCGGCGGGGCAGCGGCAGCGAGGCCGCCCTGCTCTACGAGGACCTCACCCCGCCCCCCCCGCCGCGCGAGTCGAGGGCCGCGCCGCCCGCCTTCCGTCCGCCCGGGGCCGGCCGGCCCACCAAGCGCGAGCGGCGGCACATCGATCGCCTCTCCCGCTGGTAGGGAAGCGGCACGGGGCTCGCCTTGCCTTTGCCCCGTCGCTCTGCTACGGTCGCTGCGTCATCGGTGTCCGGGCGGCCCGCCGGGTGCGGGCCCCAGGGAAGGCGGTGTGAATCCGCCGCGACCCCGTCACTGTAATCGGGTACGAAACCCGCGATCGGCCACTGATCCGGCGCGAGCTGGATCGGGAAGGCGCGGGGAGTAGGACGATCCGAGAGCCAGGAGACCTGCCCGACACCGCCACCCCGCACCGGTCTTCGAGGGAGGACCCGGGTGACGGTCGTGCATCACTCGCATCTCCTGCTTGGCGGCGCCCGCAGCGGCAAGAGCAGGTACGCGGTCGAGCAGGCTCAAGTGATCGGCGGCTCCGCCGCGGTGGTTGCCACCGCGCGCGCGCTCGACGGCGACATGGCCGCGCGCATCGCCCGCCACCAGGCCGAGCGTCCCGCCCGATGGGCCACGCTCGAGGAGCCGCACGACGTGCCGGCGGCCTGCCGCCGGGCCGCCCGCTCGCACGGCGTCGTCGTGGTCGACTGCATCACGGTCTGGGTCTCGAACCTGATGGAGCGCGGGGACGACGACGCGCTGGTGCTGGCCGCGGTCGACGATCTGGCCAAGCTGCTGCGCGAGCGCCTGGTGTCGGTCATCCTGGTCTCCAACGAGGTGGGCCAGGGCGTGCACCCGCCGACCGAGCTGGGCCGACGATTCCGCGACCTGCTGGGGCTGGTCAACCAGCGTCTCGCCGCCGCCGCGGACCGCGTGACGCTGATGGTGGCGGCCCTCCCGTTGATCGTGAAGGACACTCCATTGCCCTCCTCGCCGCCGCATGTCCGCGCTCACGAAGCTCCGTAGCCTCGTCACCCTGCCGGACCCGGGCGCCGAGGTCGAGGCGCGCCGCCGGCTCGATCAGCTCACCAAGCCTCCCGGCAGTCTCGGGCGCCTCGAGGAGCTGGTGGTGCGGCTGGCCACCATCGCGGGGACGTGCCCGCCGCCCCTCCGCGATCCGGTCATCTTCACCCTCGCGGGTGACCATGGCGTGGTCGCCCAGGGCGTGAGCGCGTATCCCCAGATCGTGACCGCGCAGATGGTCGAGAACTTCCTCCGCGGCGGCGCCGCGGTCAACGTGCTCGCGCGCCATGCCGCCGCGCGGGTGGTGGTGGCCGATCTGGGCGTGGCGGCTCCCTTGCCGCCTCATCCGGACCTGCGCGATCTCAAGGTCGCGCCCGGCACCGCGGACATGACCCTCGGGCCGGCGATGACGCGGGCGCAGGCGGTGCAGGCGATCGAGGCGGGGATCGGCCTCGTCGAAGCCGAGCGGGCGCGGGGGGCGGATCTGATCGGCACCGGTGAGATGGGCATCGGCAACACCACCGCCGCGAGCGCCCTGGTGGTGGCCCTGACCGGTGCCTCCACGGAGAGCGTGACCGGCCCCGGCACCGGCGTGGACGCGGCGGGTCGGCGGCGCAAGGTCGAGGCCATCCGGCGCGCCCTCACGACCAACGCGCCGGATCCCGCCGATGCTCTCGACACGCTCGCGAAGGTCGGCGGCTTCGAGATCGCCGGCCTCGTCGGGGTGATCCTGGCCGGCGCGGCCTACCGGCTCCCGGTCGTCCTGGACGGGTTCATCGCCGGTGCGGCGGCGCTCGTCGCGGTGCGGCTCGAGCCGGCCGCCCGCGGCGCCCTGCTCGCGGCCCACCGCTCGGCCGAGCCGGGCCACGCGCGGGTCCTCGATGCCCTCGGCCTCGATCCCTACCTCGACCTCGGGATGCGGCTCGGGGAGGGCACCGGCGCCGCGCTCTGCATCGGCCTGGCCCGCGCCGCGGTCTCGCTGCTGACCGACATGGCGACCTTCAAGTCGGCGGGTGTGAGCGATCGCGCGGCAGGGGCGGGGGCTCCGTGAAGCGCCTCCTCGGCGCGCTCGTGCTGGCCCTCGCGCTGCTGCCCGCCCCGGCCACTGCGCTCACCGTCACCGATCAGACCGGCCGCCGCCTCGTCCTGCCCGCGCCGCCCGCGCGCATCATCTCGCTGGTGCCGAGCGTGACCGAGGTCCTCTACTCGATCGGAGCCCAGGATCGCCTGGTCGGAGTGACCGACTTCTGCGACTACCCCGCCGAGGCGCGCCGGAAGCCCCGGGTGGGCGGCATGCTGGCCCCGAGCCTCGAGGGCATGGTGTCGCTCAAGCCCGACCTCGTGGTGGCCACCACCGCCGGCAATCGTCACGAGACGTTCGAGCAGCTCGAGCGGCTCGGGATCCCGGTCTACGTCGTCAACCCGGTCTCGGTCGCCGACGTGCTCGACCTGCTGGCCCGCCTCGGCCAGCTCACCGAGCGGAGCCTGGCCGCGGACCGCGCGGTGGCGGCCCTGCGGGAGCGGATCCACGCGGTCACCGCGCGCGTCGAGGCCCGGAAGCGCCCACGGGTGCTGTACGTCCTCTGGCCCGACCCCCTCATCGTGCCGGGGCGCGGCTCGCTCGTGTCCGAGCTCATCGGCCTGGCCGGCGGCGAGTCCGTCACCGCCGACGGCGGGCAGGGGTATCCCCGCTACAGCCTGGAGGCGGCCCTGGCGCGCAACCCGGAGGTCATCGTTCTGGCGAGTCACGGCTCGGAGCAGAGCCCGCTGATGCGCGCCCAGTGGGAGCGCTTCAGCCAGGTGCCGGCCATCGCGGCGGGTCGCCTCCACACGATCAACGGCGACCTGACGCACCGCTACGGCCCGCGCATCGTCGATGGCCTCGAGCGGCTCGCGCGGCTGATCCACCCCGAGGCCTTCGACCGGGCGCAGACCCGATGAGCGAGCCCACCCCGGTGTCCCGCGCCCGGCTCGCCCTCCTGCTCGGCGGGCTCGGCGTCCTGGTGATCGTGGCCGGCCTGGGGGCCCTCTTCATCGGCAGCGCGAGCGTGCCCCCCCGCGACGTGCTGGCCGTGCTCACCGGTCGCGTCAGGGGTGTCGACCAGGTGGTGGTGCTGAGCCTGCGCCTGCCGCGCATCCTGGCCGCCCTGCTGGCTGGCGGCGCCCTGGCGGTGGCGGGGGCCAGCTTCCAAGCCCTCGCCCGCAATCCGCTCGCCGAGCCCTCGGTGCTCGGGGTCTCGAGCGGGGCCGCGTTCGGAGTGATCGTGGCCCAGGTCGTGGGCCTGGGCAGCGGCCTCGTGGAAGCGGTGGGCCTGGCCGCCTGCGCCTTCGCCGGTGCCCTGGTGGCCGGCGCGGCGGTGTACCTCATCGCCTCCCGCGCCGGCGGCCTCCCGGTCCACACCCTGCTGCTGGCCGGGGTGATCGTCGGCATCTTCTTCTCCTCGGCCATCACGGTGCTGATCTCGGTCGTGGACTTCGACCGGCTGGGCGGGGTGGTGCACTGGCTGCTCGGCAATCTGAGTCCGATCGCGCCGGGCAGCCTGGCCGTCTTCGCCGCGCTCACCGCGCTGGGCGGCTGGCTCGTGATCGGCGCCGCCCGCCGGCTCAACCTGCTGGCGCTCGGCGAGGAGAGCGCGCAGCAGCTGGGGGTCGACGCGGAGCGCCTGAAGCGGCGCATCTTCGCGGGTGCCGCGCTGCTGACGTCGGCCGCGGTGGCCTTCGCGGGGCCCATCGGCTTCGTGGGCCTCATCGTGCCGCAGAGCCTCCGGCTGCTCCTTGGACCCGACAACCGGGTGGTGATCCCGGCGGCCCTGCTCGGCGGGGGCGCGTTCCTCCTGGTGGCCGACACGCTGGCCCGCAACGTGATCGCCCCCGCCGAGCTCTCGGTGGGGGTCATCACCGCCTTCTGCGGGACCCCGTTCTTCATCTACCTCCTGCGCGCACGCGTGGCGAACCCGCACCTGTGACGCCGCTCCTGGACTGCCAGCGGGTGGCTTTCAACTACGCCGCGCGGGACGCGAGCGCGGGGGCCTTCGCGATCCGCGACCTGACGTTCGACGTCCGGGCGGGGGAGACCTTCGGCGTGATCGGTCCCAACGCTTCGGGGAAGACCACCCTGGTCCGGCTCCTCTCGCGCGTGCTCGTGCCGTCCGGGGGCCGCATCCTGCTCGAGGGGGAGGACGTGACCCGGCTCGGACGGGCGGAGGTTGCCCGCCAGATCGCGGTGGTCCCGCAGGATGTCCCGTCCGGCTTTCCGCACACCGTGGAGGAGCTGGTGCTCATGGGACGCTTCCCGCGCGCCCCCCGCCGCTTCTTCGAGACCGAGGCCGATCGCGCCGCGGCGCGCCGGGCCATGGAGGCGGTCGGCGTGCTCGAGCTGCGCGCCGCCCTCCTGGACCGGCTGAGTGGCGGCGAGCGGCAGCGGGTGATGCTGGCCCGGGGCCTGGCCCAGGAGCCTCGGCTGCTGGTCCTGGACGAGCCGACCGCCCACCTCGACCTGCGGTATCAGGCCGAGTGCGCCGGGCTGCTTCGCCGGCTCGGGCGGCAGCGGGGCCTCACCATCGTGCTCGTCTCGCACGACCTCGTGTTCGCCGCGGAGCTCTGCGATCGGCTGTTGCTCATGGCCGGCGGCGCCGCGGTCCGGGTCGGCGCGCCGGAGACGGTGATGGACGAGGCGGTGCTCGAGGCCGCCTACGGCTGCCGCGTGATCGTCGACAAGCACCCGGTCAGCCGGCGGCCCACCGTGCATCTGGTGTACCCGACAGGCGGAGATTGAGGTGAAAGTCAAGAGGGAGGTGGTGCACAGCAAAGTGAGCTAGCGTAAGAAAATCGACCGCACTCCAAGGGAAGCCGATGGCCCGGAGCAACGGGCCGAAGCCGGCACGGTCCCGCCACTGTGTGTGGGGAGTCCCGCCCGATCCCGCGAGGGAGCCACTGGGCCGCCTCAAGAGGCGCGCCTGGGAAGGCCGGGCCACGACGCCGATCCACGAGTCAGGAGACCTGGGTGCGATCGCCAGCGCCAACCCTTTCGAGGCAAAAGGAGTGGTCGATGCGAACGTGTCCGGCATGGCTTCTCGCGCTGTGCTTGTCGGCGCCGGTGGTGGCGGCGGGGCAGGAGCAGAAGAGCGTGGATCCGGTGGTGGTGACGGCGACCAAGGTGGCGACCCCGTCCGAGCAGCTGGGCGCCTCCATCAGCGTGGTGAACGGGGACGACTTCCAGACCCTCCACTACCCGACCGTGGACGAGGCTCTCCGCAACGTCCCCGGGGTGGAGATCCGGCGCTCCGGCTCCTACGGCAAGACCTCCAGCATCACCATCCGCGGAGCCAACGTCAACCAGGTGCAAGTGCTGGTGGACGGCGTGCGGGTGAAGAGCCCGACGCTCGGGCAGGTGGATCTCTCCGACCTCTCGCCGGACCTGATCGAGCGCATCGAGATCATCCGGGGCGCCCAGTCCACGCTGTACGGCGCCGACGCCATCGGCGGCGTGGTCAACATCATCACGCGCAAGGGCGCGGGCGGGCCCTTCCAGGCCTCGGTGCAGCAGGAGGTGGGCAACTACGACACCCTGGTCAGCCGCGCCACCGTGAGTGGGGCCTACAAGATCCTGAACTACGCCCTGTCGGCCTCCCACCTCGAGAGCAACGGCCAGTTCCAGAACGACGGGAGCGACGTCAACGCGCTCAGCGCGCGGGTCGGGGCCACGCTCCCCCGGAGCTCCTCGCTCGACTTCGTCTTCCGCTACAACAAGAGCGACACCGGGGTGCCGGTCAAGGGGGTGTTCCCCGGCCCCCAGCCGATCGTCCCGATCATCAACCCCAACGCGCGCCAGCAGTCGGAGACCAGCATCTGGAGCCTGGAGGGCAAGACCCGTCCGGTGGAGTGGTGGGAGACCCGTGGCCGCCTCTCGCGGTACGAGAACAGCGCGGGCTTCCAGGACCCGGCCGACCCGGGCGTGGACTTCGATTTCACCGCGTTCTCCCAGGTCGACGTGGTGCGAAAAGAAGCGGAGTGGGTCAACTCGTTCTTCATCGGGAAATGGAGCACCAGCAGCGTCGGTCTCGAATACCGTCGGGAGGAAGGCGAGAACAAGGGGGTGTTCCGCGCCGCCACCGAGACCCCGTCCGTCTTCTTCGAGCAGCAGCTGCGGTTCTTCGACCGGCTGTTCGTCACCGGCGGCTTCCGGGTGGAGGACAACAGCGTCTTCGGCACCACCACCACCGAGCGAGGCTCGGTGGCCTTCCTGATCAAGGAGACGGGCACCCGGCTGCACGGCAGCGCGGGGACCGGCTTCCGGGCGCCCACCTTCAATGACCTCTTCTTCCCCGACTTCGGCAATCCGGATCTGCAGCCGGAGAAGAGCCTCTCCTACGACTTCGGGGTCGACCAGAAGCTCTGGAGCAACCGGATCCGGCTCGGGCTGACCTACTTTCAGAACAACTTCACGAACCTGATCACCTGCTGCGTCCCGCTCCCCACCGCGCCGTTCGGGGGGCCGGTCAACGTGGGCCGCGCCCGCAGCGCCGGCATCGAGCTGACGTCCGAGGTGGACGTGCTCCCGAACCTGGTGGCGCAGCTCAACTACACGTACACCGACTCCGAGAACCTGGCGACCGACCGACCCCTGCCGCGGGAGCCGCGGCATCGCTGGAACGTGGGTCTCACCTGGGAGCCGTTCCCTCGCCTCTCCCTCTTCACCCAGGTCCACGTGGTGACCGAGCAGTTCGAGACGTTCGGCGAGGTGTACAACAGCGGTTACACGCGGGTGGACGTGGGCGGGACCTGGCGTATCCTCGACCGCACCGGGTGGCTGCCGAAGCTCGAGCTGACCGCCCGCATCCAGAACCTGCTCAACGAG
>Ga0070697_100002359_pt1 | contig 14522 bp, 10 predicted proteins | sample KBSK1501metaG_FD_65475 | JGI IMG/M metagenome (GOLD analysis project Ga0070697, IMG submission 65475) | Corn, switchgrass and miscanthus rhizosphere microbial communities from Kellogg Biological Station, Michigan, USA - KBS K1-50-1 metaG | ecosystem: Host-associated > Plants > Roots >...
TATTTCAAGGCGCAGATGCCTTTTCCAACTGGATACTCTAGACTGTCGATAGTGGGCGTTGATCCTGAATAATTGCAGCTTCGCGCAATGTTCCGCTCAGCTTCACAAAGGAGCGATGACAGACCCTCAAATCATAGGCCCCGGCTCCGACAGCACGCCGGCGGATGCCGACATATCGCACGACCGTGTCCGCTCCCTTCCGTACGATCTGCTGAAAGAGGCCTCGCGGCGGTTGGAGATCATGTCACTCATCGCCGCCTCGCTCTGGGTGCTTGGTACGATTGGCGACCGTATTGCGCTCTTGGCAATGACCCACGGTGATCGGACCTGGCTCCGCCCGCAAGCGACGGACGTAATCGCTGGAATTAGCGTGGTGGCGTCCCTGGCGCTGTTCTTCTACATTCGCCGGGGCGATCGGGATCCGAAGTTCATTCTGGATCTCGGGCAGGTGTACATGGTGCTAATGGCCTTCGCCCTCGGCCTACTTATTCACTGGTTCCGAGTGCCGAAGGAATGGCCGGTTTCGCCGATGATCAGCTGGATTGGGGCAGTCGTCCTGATGTCCGCGGCGATCGTGCCGAATTCCCCGATGAAAACACTAGTCGCCGGCCTCATCGCAGTATCGATGAACCCGATCGCAATGTTGATTGCAAAGGCTCGGGGAACCTGGGACTTCGGTCCCGTGAGCAATGTCCTCGTAATGCACTACCCCGATTACTTGATGGTTGGCGTCGCTGTCGTGATCTCGCGAGTCGTCATGAGACTAGGCCAAAAGGTTACCAAAGCCCGCGAAATGGGCAGCTACCGGCTCGTAACTCGGTTGGGCAAGGGTGGAATGGGAGAGGTCTGGCGGGCCCGCCACCACATGCTGGCGCGCGATGCGGCCATCAAACTGATTCAACCCGACGTACTGAGTCGCAAGTCGGGAAACAGCGCCGTGCTCCTGCGGCGACGGTTCGAACAAGAGGCCAAGGCGACGGCTTTGCTGCGCTCGCCTCACACTGTCGAGCTGTACGACTTTGGCGTGACCAAAGATGGTGTCTTCTACTATGTAATGGAATTGTTGGACGGAATTGATCTCGAAACTCTCATCAAGAGGTTTGGGCCACAGCCGCTGGCACGAGTAGTGAATATCCTGCGCCAGGTGTGCCGGTCGCTGGCGGACGCTCACAGTCACGGCATGGTTCATCGCGACATCAAGCCGACGAATATCTTCCTTTGCCGGATGGGAAACGAATATGACTTTGCGAAAGTTCTCGATTTCGGCTTGGTCAAAATCCTGAACGAGAATGAGACGCAGATGACAGTCGAGGGCGCAACCACGGGAACGCCCGCGTACATGGCGCCCGAACTGGCTTTGGGGAATTCAGATCTCGACGCGCGGGCCGATCTCTACGGACTGGGGTGCGTCGCCTACTGGCTGACTACCGGCAGCCTCGTCTTTGAGGAAAAAAGCGCCGCGGCCATGATGTTGGCCCACCTGCAGAACGTTCCAATTGCACCGTCAATGAGAAACGATCTCGCCATTCCAGCTTGCCTGGATCGCGCAATCATGATGTGTCTCGCCAAGAAACCGACAGAACGCCCTGCAAGTGCTGAGGCTTTCGCGGGATTGCTCGAAAGCTGTGAAGACATCGGCTCCTGGACCCCAGAAGACGCGAAGCGCTGGTGGCATGCCAACATCGTTGATGCTGGCGTCCGGGCGGACGACAAGGTTGCATTTATGAGCGTGAACCCCGACGCGTTGACCACGTTATGAGCAGTTTATTCCGGCTGTCCATCAACAGCTCCGAGTAAAACTCTTCTGAATACGGGCTGCGCCATCAAGCACATGCTTGATCGTGAGGACACCGAAGGTCTGAAGCTGTTATTGGCGTCGGGCGCAAATCCGAACGAGGTCAATGATCGCGGCGAGACAGCCCTTCACTGGGCCGTTTGGCGCGGGCGCAGCATGGAGACGATTGCTACCCTTCTGGATAGTGGCGCGACTTGAATGGGCAACGAAAGGACAGCCGTACCGCATATGCACTGGCAATTCTGGGCGGCCAGATGGAAGTCGCAGCATTGCTGGAGGCGCACGGAGCGAAGACGAACCTCTCTGCTCTCGATCAGTTCGTCGCCGGCACCTTGAACGCCGGTCCCAAAGAATTGGATCGATTGCTTTCCACACAGCCGGAGATCATCATGTCACCTGGTAATGAGCGCTTGGTGCCTGATCTTACGATGAGCCATCGCACCTCCGCGGTTCGGGCGCTATTGGCAGCGGGCCTGCCCGTTGATGCTCGCGGAGAGATGGGAGGCACGGCCTTGCACTGGGCCTGTTGGAAAGGCTATGCGGATCTGGTTCAGCTGCTCCTGGATCACGGCGCTTCTTGGACGATTGAGGACGAACAGTTCCAGGGAACGCCACCCGGATGGTTCGGCCATGGCGTCCGCAACTGTGACGAAGGCGCCGGCGACTATGCCCAGGTCGCACGGATACTGATCGCTGCGGGTGCGACGATTCCGGCGGTCGATCTGCCGACTGGCAAGCCCGATGTAGATGCCGTATTGCGTGAGCACGGGCTGATTTAACAGGCAACGACGGTGCTCTCCACTCTTGGTTTTTCGGCGATCCGGAAGTCGTCCGGTCTCGCCATCACGAGACTAGTACTGGGAGGTCTGCATGGCGCCACAAGTTCAGGATCAGATGAGTGGGAAAATGCATGGCTCCATGGGCGTGCACCGATCTCTACCAATCTGAGGCGGATAATAGACTCAAAATGCGGAAACTCTCCAACAGCACTACTTGGCACTTGCGTTACAAAACAGACAGAGCGATGGGTTACAGCGACAGCCGGAATATATCTTGCGCGCGGGAAGCAGGTCGAAGTCCGCGTGACTCCGACGAGTGCCGCCATCACTGAGTCGGTCGAGCTACGGCATGAATTTTCCAATCGTGTGGTTCGGAGGGTCGGGCGCGAATTCCCAAGGGGATGGGATGTCCGCGAGCGGCCACAGGTCCAGACGCTATGCCGCAGGGTCGTAGTTCAGGTTTTGCCCGAGCCATCGCTCGACTTCTGCCACGCTCATCCCCTTGCGTTCGCTATAGTCGGCAACCTGCTCGCGGTCGATCTTACCGAGACTGAAATAGCGCGATTCCGGATGGGCGAAGTAAAGCCCACTCACGCTCGAGCCGGGCCACATCGCAAAGGACTCCGTGATCAGCATTCCGGTGTTGGCTTGCACATCGAGCAATCGCCAAAGGGTGCCCTTTTCCGTGTGATCCGGGCACGCCGGGTAACCCGCAGCCGGCCTGATCCCCCGGTACTTCTCTGCGATGAGATCCGCGTTGCTCAGGCCCTCTGCACAACCGTAGCCCCATTCATCCCGCACCCGCTTGTGCAGGCACTCGGCGAAAGCTTCCGCCAGGCGATCGGCGATGGCCTCCGCCATGATCGCGTTGTAGTCGTCGTGCTCGGCCCTGAACCGGTCGCATAGCTCCTTCAAGCCGATCCCGCTGGTTACCGCGAAAGCACCGATGTGATCGTGCAGTCCTGTTTCCTTCGGCGCGATGAAGTCGGCGAGAGACCGGCACGGCTCGGTGCCCTCCTTATTTGATTGCTGGCGGAGGAAGTGGAATCGATCCAGCACCTTTCCGCGGGTGTCGTCCGTGTACAGTTCGACATCGTCGCCCACCGTGCTGGCAGGAAAGAAGCCGTATACGCCACGCGCCGTGATCAAGCACTTCTCAATGATGACATCCAGGAGAGCGTTGGCTTCGGCGAAGATCTGGCGCGCCTGTACACCTTGTCCCTCGTGCTCAAGAATGCGGGGATAAACACCCTTCAGCCCCCAGGTGTGGAAGAACGGCGTCCAGTCAATGAAGTCGCGTAGTGTCGCCAGAGGAAAGTTGTCCAGCACGCGCACACCTGTAAAAGCGGGCTTGGGAAGGTCTTCGGAACGCCACTCGATTGGAGTCCGCCTCTTGCGAGCGGCCTCGATCGAGATGACCGTCAGGCGAGGCGCGGAGTGGGCCTTGCGGAGCGCCTCGTAGTCGGCGCGATGCTGCGCCACGAACGCTGTCTTGCCCTCGTCACTCAGAAGGCTGGTCGTCACCGGCACTGCGCGGCTGGCATCCAGCACGTGCACCACTGGCTCACTGTAATGCGGCGCAATCTTGACGGCGGTATGGGCCCGGCTCGTGGTTGCCCCACCGATGAGCAGTGGCAGCTTGAAGCCCTGACGCTCCATCTCGCGGGCGACGTGTACCATCTCGTCGAGAGACGGGGTGATCAGGCCGCTGAGTCCGATCATGTCCGCCTTCTCCGCCTTGGCGCGTTCGAGGATCTTTTCGCAGGGGACCATTACCCCCATGTCGATCACTTCATAGTTATTGCAGGCAAGGACGACGCCGACGATGTTTTTGCCAATGTCGTGAACGTCACCCTTGACGGTCGCGAGTACGATTTTTCCCTGCGCCTTGACCACCTGACCCGATGCAGCCATCGCCATTTTCTCGGCTTCCATGAACGGCGTCAGGTGCGCCACCGCCTTCTTCATCACGCGGGCAGACTTCACCACCTGGGGCAAGAACATTTTGCCGGATCCGAACAGATCACCCACCACACTCATACCGGCCATGAGCGGGCCTTCGATAACCAATAGAGGGCGGCCCAGCTTGACGCGGGCTTCCTCGGCGTCTGCTTCGATATAAGTGTCGATCCCCTTGACCAGCGCGTGAGAAAGACGCTCCTCGACCGTGCCGTTGCGCCATTCCTCGGCCTTCTTTTCACTCGCCACTGTGCCCGCGCCCTTGAGCGATTCGCCGTGCTCCACCAGGCGCTCGGTCGCGTCGGGACGCCGGTTCAGCAGCACGTCCTCGACCAGCACCTTCAGCTCAGGGTCAATCTCCTCATAAACCTCGAGCATCCCCGCATTCACGATGCCCATGTCCATGCCCGCCGCGATGGCGTGATAAAGGAACGTGGAATGAATGGCTTCGCGGACCTTGTTATTGCCGCGAAAGCTGAACGAAATATTGGAGACACCACCGCTCACTTTCGCGTGCGCCAGGTTGGCCTTGATCCAGCGTGTGGCGTTGATGTAGTCCACCGCGTAGTTGTTGTGCTCCTCCATGCCGGTGGCAACGGTAAGGATATTGGGATCAAAGATGATGTCTTCGGGCGGAAAACCGACCTCGTCTACTAATATTCGGTAGGCACGCTCGCAGACGCGGATCTTGTCTTCGTAGGTCGCGGCCTGGCCCTGTTCGTCGAAGGCCATCACCACCACCGCCGCGCCATATTTCAGAACTTTAGCGGCGTTCTGGCGAAACTTTTCTTCGCCTTCTTTCAGCGAGATCGAATTAACGATGCCCTTGCCCTGCAGGCACTTCAGCCCTGCCTCGATGACCTCCCATTTTGAGGAGTCCACCATAAAGGGCACCTTGGCGACTTCGGGCTCGCTCCCCAGCAACTGCAGGAAGCGGGTCATTGCCACGACACCGTCGATCATGCCCTCGTCCATGCAGATGTCGAGAACATTCGCACCGTTCTCGACTTGCTGACGGGCAACGCTTACCGCTTCTTCGTATTTGCCTTGCTTAATCAGCTTCGCGAACTTAGGCGAACCGGCCACATTGGTCCGCTCACCGATCATGATGTAGACGCCGGGCTGCTGGGTGAATGGCTGTGATCCCGAGAGACGGAGTGGCTTCGTCTCAGTGGCCTCGGGAACGTTGATGGTATCGGACAGGCTCACGCTCGACTCTCCATCTCGGTCGGGCGGGCGTAGGACCCCTCAATGAGCGTTGTCCCCCACTTTCGCGGAGGCTGACCGTCGAGCGCTTTGGCGATAGCCGCGATGTGCTCGGGCGTGTTGCCGCAGCAGCCACCGGCAATGTTGATGAGCCCTCCCTTTGCGAAGTCGCTCAAATAGCGAGCCATGTCTTTTGGGCCCAGATCGAACCCGGTTTCCGACAGAGGATTTGGCAAGCCCGCATTCGGGTAGCACGAGATCGCCACGTCCGCCTTTTCCGAGAGCTCCTCCAGAAACGGATACATTAAATCGGGGCCGAGAGAGCAGTTGAGCCCCACCGACAACGGTTTCACGTGCTGCACCGCGTTCCAGAAGGCCTCAGTGGTCTGTGCGGAGATCAGCGTCTCGCCGCCGCGCCCCACCGCTGCCGAGATCATCACCGGTAATTTCTTGCCGTCTTGATCGAACACCTCACGGATGGCGACGAGTGCTGCCTTGGCGTTCAGCGAATCAAAAATCGTCTCGACCAACAGCAGGTCTACGCCGCCCGCCATGAGGGCGCGCACCTGCTGAGTGTAGGCGGCTTTGACCTGATCGAAGGTGACCACCCGGAAGCCTGGATCATCGGCATCGGGCGAGTTCGAGAGAGACACGGTCAGCGGCCCGATGGCCCCCGCTACGAACCGTTGGCGCGAGGTTGCGGTCCCCACACGATCGGCCCATTCGCGGCACTGCCACGCCGATTGCTCATTGATGTCCCAAGCCAGGCTACCGAGAAATGGATCGTCGATGACCCTTTGGTAGAACGCTGGATCCTTTCGGCCGCCGTGCGCTCGCGGATCGTCCACAAAGAATTCGCTTTGGGTGATGCTGGTTGCCCCGAAAGTGTTGGTCTCGATGATGTCCGCGCCAGCCTCCAGAAACCGGCGATGGATGTCACCGATCATTGCTGGCTTGGTCAGCGAGAAAAGATCACCATTGTTCAGCAGGCTCTTCGTCGAGTCCTTGAAGCGTTCCCCACGGATGTCCGCTTCCGTCATGCCATAGCTGCGGATCGTCGTGCCCATCGCTCCGTCGATGATGACAATTCGACTCTCAAGGATCTTTTCAAGAGGATGTTGGTTGAATTTGGTCATTGTCTCCTGATGGTCTTGGGGAGCCTCCGCCTCTTTGCACCATTTCCGCGAAGTACGCCTTTCTTATTATAGCGATTGGCAGGGTGTCCAAACTCTGTCGCAGTCGCATGTCATCACTGGAGTAATCGTGATAGCGTTGAAGTGCCTTGTAGCCCGGAATGCCCTGACAAAGAAGACTTTGTTCCCGGGCCCGGACGGCAACATTTCCAGCGGAGAATTGAAAAGCGTGCAACCCACAGCTATTAGATCCCACACCAGCCGAATGCCGTTCGTCGCGGCGGGCGCGGTCACAGGCATCGGCAGTTTGCCGCTCACCACTATTACATCGGCAATTCGGTCAGTGGCAGAATTTTCGCCGGAAGTTCCCTTTTGGCCTCAGCTTCCGCAACTCTCAGAGCGGGAGAGTATCGTCGGCCAAGGCCTGGCTATTGTGGAAGACCTTATTGAGCCTCGCAACGAAGGCTACGGTTATCAGGTAAAAGATGGCCAGCTCAATTCGGTGCTCGAGATCCTCCATCGGAGTAGAGGGGAGTTGACGCCGGCCAACGCGGCTGGCTTCAGTGCCTTCGAAGAAGCATTGTCATCTGGTCTCTTCAGTTCTGCGGTTGCTGTCAAGGGCCAGATCGAGGGGCCAATCACGCTGTCGGCGTACCTGTTCCACGAGGGCCAGCCCTTCCTATCCGATCCAGCACTTTTTGCAGCCATCGCATTTCATGTCTCGCAGATCATCGGCTGGCAGATTGATCGCCTGAAGTCTGCTGGCCTACCTGTGCTGCTGTTTGTTGACGAACCAGCGTTATGCCTGGACGCATCTGTCGCGAACCCTGTCTCAGAGGAGCAGCGGCTCAACGCCTTGGCGGCCACACTGGAGGACGCTAGAATTCGCGGAGCCTATGCTGGACTACATTGCTGCGCAGCGCGCCCCTTCGAGCGCATGTGCCGCGTGAAGCCGGATATCATTTCGTTCGACGCCCATGAGGGACTGGACTTGTTTTTTGCCGACTGGCATGCGCTCGACTTCGTGAATCAGGGAGGAGCGGTTGCCTACGGAATAGTCCCAACACGGCCAGGTCTGAACGCTGTCGATTCAGCGACCATCTTTATTCGCTGGTTGAAAGCAGCATCCCTGGCTGGCGATCCGCAGAAATTTGCCCAGCGCGCGATGATCACGGCCACCTGCGGACTTGGGCTGCTCGATACGTCCGCTGTCGCAGAGTCATTCAGCGTCGCGCACAGCATAAGCAAACTGATCAGATCCTTAGCTGGTTCGGCAGAACAATAACACCTTGAGGATAGTCCTCTGCATAGACTGCGAGGGGGAGTTCTGAAGGCCGAGACGGATCATCAGGCTGGTAACCCAACGATATGCACGGTGCCCGCGGCGCCGTGAAACTGACCTGGCAGGTTCACGGAGGCGAAACCGGCGAGATAGATGCCGTCATACTTCTGGTCAGCGCTCCGGTCCAGGGAGGTGTTCGCCGAATCGTCTTCGAAGGGCTCACCCAAGTCCCACCGGCCGTTGCCGTTCTTGTCGATCCGAGGGGCTCAGTTGTAGAGCGGCGGGTCGAGGATGCCAAAGACGGGCGAGAGACATGGAAGAAGATGGCTAACCTGGCCGCCGGCACGGTCGAGTACAGCGATGCTACTGTCAGAAGTGGCCAACGCGTCGCCTATCGGGTCCGTGCGGTCAATGCCGAAGGAGAGTCTGCGTATTCCAATATCGTAAGAATGACATTTTCAACTAAATGAAAAAGGGAATACTTCTTGAGAGCCGTCGAAAGCCGCGAAGATCCGGAGCCGACAGATAAGTGATGACCGGCGATGGTCGATGACGCCCCGACCGATACGTCACATTGCGAACGTGGCTCGAGCCGCCGTCGCTGCTCTCGCACAAAATGACCGTTCTTTCTTTGAGCCGAGACTTGAGGCGATCCGAAAGGCCTTGATCCGGAGGACGGTCGCCGACTGACTGTCGGTAAGCCGGCCGCCGCGTGCTCCCTGGATCTCCTAGGCAATTTAGCATGCCAAGTGTGTGCTTCTTTACCGCTTTGCTTCCCGCCCTTGTCCTCGCCCGCTCCCTCCCATGCCACCAACAGGTACCTGCAAACTCGCCGGTTCAAGTTCTGCTGCCGCTGGCCCCCACCAGAAATCAGAACTGGAATCCCTTACGCACCTGAAATGAACACGCGTTATGCTATGTTCCCGGCTCGCCCCGAAGAGGTCAATCGATCAACTGGAGTGATCTGAATGCTCGTCATCATAAGCGATCTTCACCTTACCGACGGCACCTCGGGCGAAACCATCAGGACGGGAGCGTTCCGGACCTTTCGGGAGCGGATCCGCGATCTCGCCTACGATGCCTCGTGGAGGAGTGATGAAAGGTACGCTCCCATAGAATGCGTGGATCTGGTACTGCTGGGAGACATCATTGATGTGATCCGTTCCTCGCGCTGGTCCGAAGAAACTCCCTCCCTGCGCCCCTGGGGAGACCATACCAGCCCCGGATTCGCTGACAGGGTTGCCCGCATCACGGAAGACGCGATTGCAAACAACAAGGCTTCTCTGGATGTCTTGAAGAGCCTTCACGAACCGAGGATTATGAATGTCCCACCAGCCGGCGCAGACGGCAAACCGGCAACAATTTCGCACAACCTGAACGCGAGGGAGCGGGTCCCTGTGCCAGTAAGGATTCATTACCTCGTGGGCAATCACGACTGGTTCTTTCATCTCAAAGGGCAAGGATATGATGCCATCCGGAAACAGATTGTTGACGCAATAGGGCTGGCGAACGATCCGGACATTGTCTTCCCCCATGATCCCGATGAATCGGCCCTGATCCGGCACGTATATCAGGAGCATCGGGTCTTCGCCCGCCACGGGGACATATTCGATCCGGGCAACTTTGAACATGACCGTGATGCCTCGTCGCTGGGAGACGCCATCGTCATTGAGCTCCTGAACAGGTTTGCGATTGAAGTCAGGAAACGGCTGGGAGGTGAAATCCCCGAAGCGTGCGAAGCGGGACTCAGGGAAATTGATAACGTCCGGCCCCTGTCGATGATTCCCGTCTGGGTAGAGGGACTCGTTCAAAGGACCTGCACTGAAGACCTGGCCGCGCAGGTGAAGCAGATCTGGAACCGACTCGTGCACGAGTTCCTCAAGATCGATTTTGTGAAAGATCGCCCGCTCGGAAGCTCGGCACTGATCAAACTGGGATTTGAGATTTCGAGCGATCTGTCACTCACCGGCTTGAGTGATGTGGTGACGTGGTTTAGCGCAAAAATGGGCGGGCGCACAGAAACCTTTTACCCTTATGCCATGCATGAACGTGCTTTCAAGGAAGGCTGGGCGAGGTTCATCGTTTACGGGCATACCCACCGTTACGAGATTGTTCCCCTCCGGTCAGAGCAGCGGGATGGAGAGACTATCGATACCCTGTATGTAAATTCCGGGACCTGGCGTCCGGTGCACGAACTCGCGCGGTTTCATCCCGTTCAAAAGCAGTTTGTCCGGTACCACGTGATGACTTATTTGAGTTTCTTCAAGGACGAGGAACGCAAGGGCCGAGGATTTGAAGTTTGGTCGGGCGCGCTCGGCTCTTCGGCGGCGTGAGACGAACGATGTAACTGCACTCAAGGAACGAGCCAAGCTAGAATGATTGGAAACAACAGTCGCAAACCTTATGTTTCACCACATTGGTCAAAGACTTTGTGGAACATATCAGAACGGTGAATTTTGCTCTGATAGCAGGCTGCCTCGGGTTAATTGGAATACTACAGTTCGAGAAACCGAAGGATTGGGAAACTGCCGAATCTCAGCTCAAAGAAATCCGCGAACTCGTTGGAGATGCAAAAAAAACCTTAGCGTGCAGTTGCCAGAACCTATCACTGCGGACGAGCTGGAAATTTCCGGCCTGCATTTCAATATCCTTCTGACGCCATCGGTTGTTGTCTCTGGCGATAAGAAGGGTAACGAGAAACTCGTTCCCGGCGCTAGCGCCGCCACGCAGCTAATGCCCCAGCTTAGGACACTGGCAGATTTCCCCACTATTTGGGAAATGTTCGAACGCAAGCTGCAGATAGTCCACGCATGTATCAGTTCACGTTGGGCTAGTCTCCGATGCGGAGGTCGGCTTGCCCGGCGATATCCGGGATCAGGACGTGAAGAGCATGCGTTGCCGCGTCATAGGACGTCTTGAGCGGAGGCGCGCCGTTGGAGAGCTTCGCATTGGCTTGGGCAGAGGGCCAGTCGTAGATTACAACTTCCACGGTTTTCCACCAAGGCGCATAAGTTCCCTGGCGTGCGCCGAAGTTGACGCTCACAGAGTTGCCGTCGAACTGGCAGGTGAACGCCTGGCGGAGGAACTCGCCGCGTTGATAGCGGAAAGTGTGACCGTCATCCAGATAGAGCGAGCCGCTACACTGCTGGCCGGGATAGACTCGCAGCTCCAGCGGACCGCTGGGAGTTTCGTCGGTGCTCTGAATGAGCGGCTGGAGCGGCAGAATGCTTCCGCCTCGAACATACACCGGCAACGTGTCCAGCGCCGGATGGATTTTGGGAGGCGTAGGGAAGGTGGCTCCCGGACCTGCGTTGGCGATATCAACGATCGAAGGTTCCGGCGGAGGAACAGCAGCCTTGAGGCCGGTCCAGAAGTCGTACCACTGACCTTTCGGGAGCGACACAACATAGTCGTCCAGAGTCTCTGCGAATGGCGGCGGAGCGACCAACAGGCTGGGACCCAGTAGGAATTCCGTATCGAGATTACCGAAACCGTTCGATGGTGGCGCGAAAACCTGGGGAAACTCGAGAAAAATGGGGCGCACGATCGGGAGGCCCGTGCGAGAGGATTCGTCGGCGAGAGTGTAAATGTAAGGCAGGAGGCGATAGCGAGTTTCGATGTAGCGGCGGCGAATGGCTTCCTGCTCCGGGCCGTGCACCCAGACTTCCTGCGGCAGAGAGCCTTTGGTGGTGTGGTCGCGGTAGAGAGGATTGAAAGCCCCGATCTCAATCCAGCGAGTGAGCAGGTCGGGTGGCGGGGAGCCGTTGAATCCGCCGATGTCATCGCCTACCAGAGCGATGCCGCTCAGGCCTAGATTCAGGAGCTGCTGGGTGGCCAGGCGAAGATGGTTCCAGGTGGCGGAATTGTCTCCGGTCCAGGTGAATCCGTAGCGTTGTCCGCCAGCGAAAGTCGCACGGGTGAGAACAAAGGGGCGCTCGTCGGGACGCAACTTGAGCAGGCCCTCATAGGTGGCGCGCGCATTCTCTAGTCCAACGACGTTGTGAATCTCAGAGTGAGTGGCGGTGCGGGTAACGAAACCCGGCTCTTCGATGCGATGGAGGTTAGTGAGGGGCATCGTCTTGCCAGGTCCGTCAAAGACAGCGGGCTCATTCATGTCGTTCCAGAAACCGGCAACACCGTTCTGAACAAATTGTTTGTAGAGGCCGCCCCACCAGGCGCGAGTCTGGGCCCGGGTGAAGTCAGGAAAGACCGCGGGGCCGGGCCAGACGATGCCCACAAACTCGCTGCCATCTGCATTCTTCACGAAGTGGTTGCCGGCCTTGCCCGAGTCGTAGGGGTAATAGCCCTGGTTGGGTGCATGCGCGATGTGCAGATCGGTGATGGTGACCAGGTGAAAGTGCTGCTTGCGAAGATCCGAGACCAGCCCAGGGAAATTGGGGAAGGTTTGGGGATCGACGGTGAAGGGTCGATTTCTGTACTGGTAGTCAATGTCAAGGTAGAGCACGTCGGACGGGATCTTGTCCGCGCGGAGGCGGTCGGCGATGTCACGGATCTGAGTCTCCGGGGTATAGCTATAGCGACTCTGCTGGAAGCCCAAAGCCCACAGCGGGGGGAGGGGATGGGTTCCGGTGAGGTAGGCATAACCTTCGACAACTTGCTTCGGGTTGGGGCCGTAGATCAGGTAATAGTTGAGCGGGCCGCCCTCGGCACCGAAGGAATAGGCGTCCCGTGTCTGCTTACCGAAATCGAACCAGGCGCGCCAGGTGTTGTCGAGGAACAGCCCATAGCTGCGACCGTCGCCGATCCCAAGGAAAAATGGGATGCTCTTGTAGATGGGGTCGATCGATTCCTGGGTTCCAATGTCAGTATTCCAGAGCGTGTAGGCCTGATTCCTGCGGTCGAAAGTGCCGGCCTTGTCGCCGAGTCCAAAGTAGTGCTCGGTTAAGGGCATGGTCTTGTAGACGGAGAAGCCACCAGCTTGGAACGTGGTCGGACGACCAATAGCGTCAGCGGAAATGATGTCGCCGGCGAGATCGCGAACCACGAGACGGAGCGGGCTGCGCTCAACGCGAACCTCGAGCGCTGCGGTACGGAAACCGACGGATGCCACATCCTGCGTCGCCTGCACATCGACGGACTTGTTGCGCGGTGGAGAAAGAACTGCCCAGGAAGCGTCCTCAGGGAAAGCGCTGCCGGGGGCAATGCGCACACGGAGGATGTCGTCTCGGAGAGCGGTAATGCGCAAACTCGCAGCGCCAGCCTGAACATCAATGCCGTCACGTCGTGGCCTGGAACCGGTTACGGCTGCGAGTGTAGTGCAGGTTTGTGACCTAGTGGTGGTCTGTGCTGGCGCGGAACCTAGGGCAATGGCTGCCCCGAAACAGAAAACAAGGAACTTACAAGACGAGTACATTATGGCTCTCTCCGCATGGACTGGCGTTTTGCAAACGGACTTTAGTGGGTCTTGCCCGTGAAATGAATGACGATGCTCTCCCGAGGGTAAGGCTCGGATGCATTGGCTGGAATCTTGACTTTGATCTTAGCGCTTGTCGCATCAGGCCTCACCAGTTCGGCTCCCTCAACCGACGTTACCTGCGCCGAATTCCACACCCCAATTTCATACTGCCCGCCTTGGGATCCGGAAACCTCCAGAGTCAGGCTGTCATGCGCGGGCGCCCAGGACTCGGATATCACTCGCAATCCCTGGCTGGCACTGCCCAGCGGTGGCAATGCGGGGGACAAGCTAAGTCCAAAATCGTTCTTGAGGCGGATGCGCAGGGTGTCCGGTCCCGTATTCATCGGGACTCGCACCGACACGTGCTGGTCCACATCGCTTTTATGAATCTGGAATGGCACCCGGCGACGGTTCAGCTCTACGCCTGCAATCTGAGCGTGCAGGCTCAACGCGGGAGAAAATTCCAGGCTGCAATCGCCGTTGCCCCGACGGCTGACTTCCAAGGAAATTTCGCTCACAGTCTTGCGATAAACAACACGCACGGAAGCCGTCCCCACATGCAGATTATCGAGCGTGAACCAGGTCCAGTCGGCGGGGACATGGGGGGCCAAGGTAAGCTGGTGTGATCCAGCGTCCACCTCCAGCCCCAACAAGCCGCGCAGCAGCGGACTGATGACCATGGATGCAGACCAGATTTGATGAGGAGAGCTAGTCGAGAGGGGCTGGTAGTAGTCACCTGATAGCACCTCGGTGACGTGTCCCAGCGATCCATCGAGCGCCAGTTGAGAATTCGCCATCAGGTTAGCAAAAGCAGGCAACGCCCGGTGATAACGATATTCGCCGACCGACGCCCATCCGGTGAACAGCGGCCACACCGAGCCGAAATGGTATCCGCCCGCACTATACTTCGCGGCACGGGAGGAGATAATCCTCATTCCCCAATCGGCTTGAT
>Ga0070697_100002360_pt1 | contig 14519 bp, 11 predicted proteins | sample KBSK1501metaG_FD_65475 | JGI IMG/M metagenome (GOLD analysis project Ga0070697, IMG submission 65475) | Corn, switchgrass and miscanthus rhizosphere microbial communities from Kellogg Biological Station, Michigan, USA - KBS K1-50-1 metaG | ecosystem: Host-associated > Plants > Roots >...
AGGCGCGCGTAGTCCTCGGGCGAGAGGTTCTCGGGCCTCAGGCTCGAATCGATCCCCAGCGCCGCGAAATCGATTTCCGGCAGGGCATTGCGCAGCGTCTTGCGCCGCGCCGAAAACGCGCGCCTTAGAAGCTGTTCGTCGATTTCCAGAATCCTCGAAAGCGGTTCCAGCCGCACCACGGCCGATTCCACTTTCGGCGGCGGGCGAAAAGCCCCCTTCGAGACCTTGAACAGCTTCTTCATCCTGAAGCGCGCCTGCAGGGCGACCGAAAGCCGGCCGTAGGCAGCCGTGGAGGGCGCGGCGACCATGCGCTCGACGACCTCGAGCTGCAGCATGAAATGCAGGTCGCGCACGCGCTGCGCGAAGCGCGCGAGGTGAAACAGCAGCGGCGTCGAGATGTTGTAGGGCAGGTTGCCGACGATCCGTACGCCGGCCGGAAAGCGGCTGAAGTCGTATTCGAGCGCATCGGCGCAGTGCACGATCAGGTGCGGCGGCGGAAGCTCGGCGGCGAGCCCGGAAGCCAGATCGCGGTCGAGCTCAATGACTTCAAAATGCCCGGCCAACTTCAGCAAATGCCTGGTCAGCGCCCCCTCTCCCGGGCCGATCTCGACCATGAAATCGTCCCTTGCCGGATTGATGGCTTCCACCAGGCGCGCCAGCACCCTCGGGTCATGCAGGAAATGCTGGCCGAAGCGCTTACGCGGCCGATGCGAGCTGGATCGCAAGCTTGGTCGCCTCGAGCAGGCTGCCCGGGTCGGCCCTGCCGGTTCCGGCAAGCTCGAGCGCAGTGCCGTGGTCGACTGAAGTACGCACGAACGGCAGGCCGAGGGTCACGTTCACTCCGCGTCCAAAGCTCGCGTATTTGAGCACCGGGAGGCCCTGGTCATGGTACATGGCGAGCGCGCAATCGGCGTCCTTCAGCCGCTCGGGCACGAACAGCGTGTCCGCGGGAATAGGACCGCGCGCCGCGATGCCTGCGGCCGCGGCGGCGGCAATGGCCGGCGCGATGACCTCGATGTCCTCGCGTCCGAGATGCCCCGACTCTCCGCTGTGCGGGTTGAGCCCGGCGACGAGAATGCGCGGGCGCGCGATGCGGAAACGCCGCCGCAGGTCGGCGTCGAGGACCCGCAGAGTCCTGAGCAGATTTTCCGTGGTGATTGCGCCCGGCACCTGAGAAAGCGGCAGATGGGTGGTCGCCAGCGCGACGCGCAGCCCGCCGCCGACCAGCATCATCACGACGTGCGCGGCCTTCGCACGCTCGGCGAGGTACTCGGTGTGGCCGGTGAAGCCGATGCCGGCGTCGTTGATCACCCCTTTGTGCACCGGCGCGGTCACCATCGCGTCGAACTCGCCCTCCAGGCAACCGCGCACCGCGCGGTCGAGCACCGCCAGCACGTAACGGCTGTTCGCCGGATCGAGCTTGCCCGGCACGCGCGAGCGCTGCAAGGCCACGTGCTCGACGTGCGGGCAGCCGCGCAGCAATTCGCGCTCGCCGATGGCGACGACGCGCGCGTCAAGCCGCTCTGCGCAGAGCCGGACGCAGAGCTCGGGACCAATCCCCGCGGGCTCGCCCGAGGTGAGCGCGATGACGGGCTTATCTTTCGTCAAGCCGCACTTCGACGTAGCTCTGGTCGCGCAGCTGGCGCAGCCACTCCTGGTAGGCCTCGTCGGACTTGCGCTCGCGCAGCACCTGCCGCGCCTGCAGCCGGCGCCGCTCCGGGTTCATCTCGGCCGAGCGCCGCTCGAGCACCTGGATCAGGTGGTAGCCGAAAGGCGTCCTCACGGGCTGGCTGATCTCGCCGTCCTTCAGCTCCTCGTAGGCGCGCTCGAAATCGGGCACCGTGTCGCCGGGATAGACCCAGTCGAGCTCGCCGCCGCGGCTCGCCGTGCCGTCGTCGGAATGCACCCGCGCCAGCTCGGCGAAATCGCCCTTGCCGTTGACGATGCGATCGCGCAGATCGCGCAGGCGCCGCCGCGCCTCGCTCTCGGACACCGTGTCGCTGGTGCGGATCAGGATGTGCCGCAGCCGGGTTTGCGTCACCGGCGCGCTTGACGCGGCGCCGCGGCGCTCGAGCAGCTTCAGCACGTGAAACCCGGCGGGGCTGCGCAGCACCTCGCTCACGTCCCCGGGGTTCATGTTGAGCAGCGTGGCGGCGAACAGCTCCGGCAGGCGGTCCTGCGTGCGCCAGCCCAGCGAGCCGCCCTGCAGGGCGTCGGGTGCATCGGAATAGCTGGCGGCGAGCCTGCCGAAATCGCCGCCGGCGCGCGCCTGGGCGAGCGCCATTGCGGCTTTGGCGCGCGCCGCCTCCAGCCGCTCGGGGCTTGCCTGCTCGGGCACGCGCACGAGGATGTGCGACAGGCTGTATTCGACACGCTCGGCCGGCGCGGCCTTCATATCCTCGAGAAAAAGGGCCACCTCGGTGTCGCTCACCTGGATCTTGTCGTCCACCTCGCGCTCGCGCAGCCGCGTCAGGAGGATCTGCTCGCGCAGGTCCTCGCGCCAGAGCTCGAACGACACCCCGTCGGCCTCCAGCGCGCGCCGGAACTCGGCCAGCGCCATCTTGTTGCTCTCGGCGACGCGCTGCACGGCGCGGTCGAGCTGCAGCTCGTCGACGCGGATGCCGGTCTCGCGCGCCATCTGCAGCTGCGCCTTCTCGAGGATCAGGCGCTCCAGCATCTGGCGCTCGAGCACTTCGCGGTCGGGCGCGGGCGTATTCTGCCGGCGCAGCTGCCGCTCGGCGCGGCCGACGGCGTCGTTCAGCTCGGAAAGCGTGACGACTTCCTTGTTGACGACCGCGACGATGCGGTCGACGACGGTGACGCTCTGCGCCGGCGCCGCAAACGGCAAGGCGAGAAAGACTGCGGCGAAAAACCTGCCTGTGGACATGACTAGTAAACCTGTTCGAACGGCAGCCGCGGCCGCGAGGCCGGCGGCGCGAGCGCCTGGTCCCGCGGGTTGGTGACCGAGTAGCCGGGAACGCTGCGCCTGAGCAGCGTCACGGCCTCCTGCGTACCGATCTGGCCAACCCCGTTGAATTCGAGCTGGAAATAGAAACCTGTCGAGCTCACCTGTGCCGCGGCCTGGATGCGCTGCACGACTGCGCGAAACACCCAGCAGCCGGCGTTGTACTCGAAGCCGGCCAGGCCTTCGAGCAGGCGCTGGTCCAGAATCGAGTAATTGTACCGCCCGACGGCGTACCAGCCCGCCGCGACCGGCCACTGCCCCGATACGTCGACCTGCTTGAGCGGACTCGCCGGATCGCGGTTGAAGCGATAGCTCAAGTTGACCACCTTTGCAACCTCGGGCGCGTAGCGCGTCGCCACGGTGTAGCGCTGCGAGCGCTGATCGCGCGGGTTGTACTGGGTGGTGGCGTCGAAAGTCCAGTAGCGGAACAGCCGCCCGCCCACCGAGGCCAGCACATCCGAAGTGTGGTAGCTGCGCAGGTCCGAAGTCGGGGTCAGCCCGACGCGCTCGTCCTCGAAGTAAAAGCGCTGCCCGACCGTGGCGCGAAAGGCTTCCTGGCCGCCGCTCTGCAGGAAGCGCGTCGTCAGGGCCAGCGTGGCCTGGTTGGCGTCGCCGAAGCGATCGCCGCCCGCGAACCGGTTCTCCGAGAATAGCTGCGCATAGTTGAAGTCGGCGAGGGCGGTATCGAAGAGCGGCATCTGGTCCTGGTTGCGGAAGGGCACCCTTACGTAGAACAGCCTCGGCTCGAGCGTCTGCGTCAGGTTCTCGCCGAACCAGCGCGAGTCGCGCTCAAAGACCAGTCCGCTGTCGGCGCTGAACCAGGGGATCGTGGCGTGCGGCCCGGCCTCCTGGCCGGGAGCGAGGCGCTCGAGGTGGTAGCCGACATAGCGCAGCCCCGCCTTGGGCGTGAAGAACCACCCCGGTGAGATGATCGGCGCAGCGAAGGTCGGGCCGATGCTGGAGCGCGCGCCCTGGACCAGGCTTTCATGGCGGAAGGACACGTACTCGGCAGCCAGCGCGCCGTCGAGCAGGCCGCCAATGTCGTTCCTGCTGGCGCCGAGGTTGAGCTGCGGCACGCGATGGTACGGCGGGACGATCGGCGCGAGCGGGTCCTGCAGGGTCTGGAAGTGCTGCACCCGCGCCTGCAGGGTGTAGCCGCTTTCCGCGAGCGAGCCGGTGTAGGTGACATAGGCGTCCTGCTGCAGGTTGCCGACCGAGACTTGCCTCACCTGCGACGCGAGGTCGACGAAATAGCGGTTGTCGGAAACCCTGTTGTAATCCACGTTCCCGGTAAACCCCGGCCGGAAGGTTTGCGCGTGCTGCAGCGATGCGCCGTAGCGCTTGTCCTTGAGGATCGAGTCTTCCGGCATGTATTCCAGGTTCAGCTCGCCGGCATAGCTGCGCTCGAGATAGCGGAACTGGTTCTTCAGCTGGAAGCCGCGCTTCTGCATGGTGACCGGCGTGATCGTCGCGTCGCTCTCGGGCGCGATGTTCCAGTAGTACGGCACACCGACTTCCAGGCCGCGCGTCGAGGTATGAGCGTAGTAAGGCGCGAGAATGCCGCTGCGGCGGCGGTTCTCGAGCGGGAAGCTGGCGAACGGCGCAGCGATCAGCGTGTGATCGAAGAAGCGCAGGCGCGGACTCTTCGCCTTGCCCTCCTCCGCTTCGTAATCGAGCTCGATCTCCGTCCCCTCCAGCCGCCAGTCTTCCTTGGCGGGCGAGCAGGTAGTGAAGGTCGCGTTCCTGAAGCGGTACTTGTCCCTGCCGAGGAACTCCATGTGCTCGGCGCTGCCGTGCGCCGGCAGCGCGCGCTGCATGAGGAAGCCGGGCTGCTCGAACGCGCCGGTATCGTCGAGCGTGTTGTACAGCAGGTGCGGGCCGAACAAACGGTCCACGCCCTGCTGCATGCGCACGCCGCCGTCGCCCTCGATGCGCCCGAATTCCGCGTTGTACCTGAGGACGTCGCCGAAAATCGAAAGCTCGTCGCGCTTGATCTCGGCGTTGCCTCGCGCCGTGAATTCGATCTCGCTCACGCCCTCGATGTGCTCGGCGTCGATGGTCATCGGCCCGGGCTCGTCCGCGCTCTTGGTTTGCGCGAGGGCTGGCGCGGCAGCGAGGAGCGCGAGCGCCAGCGTCGCGAAGCGGTACCCCATGGAGCGAGCGGCAATGCTCTTGATGTTAGAATTTTCAATGATACACGCCGATTCTCGGCGCGCCGCTCTGGAATCCTGGCTCGCCGCGCAGCTGCGCGGCGAGCGCTTCTCCCTCACCCCCGCCTCGGTCGATGCAAGCTTCCGCCGCTACTTTCGCGCCGCCCTGCCCGACGGCCGCTCCTACGTCGTCATGGATGCCCCGCCCGGCAAGGAAGATTGCCGGCCGTTCGTGCACGTCGCCGGCCTGCTGCGCGCGGCCGGCGTGCATGCGCCGGAGGTGCACGCCGCGGACCTCGCTCAGGGATTTCTGCTGCTCGGCGACCTCGGCGCGCAGACCTACCTGCAGGAGCTCAATGCGGACAACGCGGCCCGGCTCCTCGGCGACGCCACCGACGCGCTGCTGCGCTGGCAGCTCGCGACGCGCCCCGGCGCTCTGCCGCCCTATGACGAGGCGCTGCTGCGCAGGGAGATGAACCTGTTTGCGGAATGGTATGTAGCGCGGCATTTGAAGGTCGGGTTGTCGGACACTCAAAACAATTCCCTGGAGCAGATCTTCCGGTTGCTGGTGAGGAGCGCCCTCGCGCAGCCCGCGGTCTATGTGCATCGCGATTACATGCCGCGCAACCTGATGGTGAGCGATCCGAACCCGGGCGTGCTGGACTTCCAGGACGCGGTGCTCGGGCCGATCACCTACGACATGGTGTCGCTGCTGCGCGATGCCTTTGTCAGCTGGGACGAGGAACGGGTGCTCGACTGGAGCGCGCGGTACTGGGAAAAAGCGAAGCGCGCCGGGCTGCCGGTGGAAGCCGACTTCGCGGAGTTCTGGCGCGCGTTCGAGTGGATGGGATTGCAGCGCCATCTCAAGGTCCTCGGCATCTTCGCGCGCATCAACTATCGCGACGGCAAGCCGAAATATCTCGCGGATGCGCCGCGCTTCATCGGCTATGCGCGTGCAGTGTCCGGGCGCTACGCCGCGCTCGCCCCGCTCGCCGGGCTGCTCGACGAGCTCGAATGAAGGCCATGATCCTCGCGGCGGGCCGTGGGGAAAGGCTGCGTCCCCTGACCGACGCCGTTCCCAAGGCGCTGGTCGAGGCGGGCGGCAAGCCGCTCATCGCCTGGCACCTCGAGCGGCTGGCGGCGAGCGGCTGCCGCGAGGCCGTGGTCAACGTGTCGCACCTCGCCCAGCGAATCGTGGAGCGCATCGGCGACGGCGCGCGCTACGGCCTGCGCATCGCCTACTCGCGCGAGCCGCAGCCGCTCGAGACCGCGGGTGGTCTCGCCCAGGCGCGCGCGCTGCTCGGCGATGAGCCGTTCCTGCTGGTCAATTCGGATGTCTATTGCGAAGTGGACTTCGAAAAACTGCTGCGGCATTCTCTCGCCGACCGGCTCGGCCACCTGGTGCTGGTGCCCAATCCGCCGCACCGCCCGGCGGGCGACTTCACGCTCGATCACGGGCTCATCGGCAACGGCGCCGGGCCGCGCTACACTTATGCAGGCGTGGCGGTCATGTCGCCGGCGCTCTTCGCGCAGGTGAAGCCCGGCGAAAGAGCGCCCCTCGCGCCGCTTCTGCGCGCGGCGGCGGAGCGCAGGCTGTTGAGCGGCGAGCTCTACGCCGGCCTGTGGCAGGACGTCGGCTCGGCCGAGCGGCTGGCCGAACTCAGAGCGCGCCTGGCATCGCGAAATGAAACCGACTGATTCGATATCGATGTACTCCGAGCGCCGGCGGCGGCTGGCCGAAGCCATGGCGGCGGGGGTCGCCGTCATTCCCACCGCGCCGGAGCGCGTGCGCAACCGCGACACGCATTTCCCCTACCGCTTCGACAGCCACTTCTATTACCTGAGCGGCTTCCCCGAGCCCGACGCGGCGCTGGTGATCGTCGCCGGAAGCACGCCGAAGTCGCTGCTGTTCTGCCGCAGCCGCGACGAGGAACGCGAGATCTGGGACGGCTACCGCTACGGGCCCGAGGCCGCGCGCGAGCGCTTCGGCTTCGACGAGGCGCACCCGATCGGCAAGCTCGACGAGGCGCTCGCGGCGCTGCTGGAAGACTCGCCGGCGCTGTTCTACCCCCTCGGCGCCGACGCGCACTGGGATGCGCGTGCGATGAGCTGGCTGAACACCGTGCGCGCCCGCGCGCGCGCAGGCGTCGCGGCCCCGGATCGCGTGCACGACGTGCGCGGGCTGATCGACGACATGCGTCTGGTCAAGGACGCGCACGAGCTCTCGGTGATGCGGCGCGCGGCGCGCATTGCCGCCGCCGCGCACCGGCGCGCGATGCAGGCGACGCGCCCCGGACGCAACGAGTACGAGATCGAAGCCGAGCTGCTCCACGAGTTCCGGCGCAGCGGCGCGCAATTTCCCGCGTACTGGCCGATCGTCGCCGGGGGGCCGAATGCCTGCGTGCTGCACTACGTCTTCAACAATGCGCCGCTGCGCGGCGGTGACCTGTTGCTGATCGACGCCGGGTGCGAGCTCGACGGCTACGCCTCGGACCTGACGCGCAGCTTCCCGGTGGACGGCCGGTTCAGCACGGCGCAGCGCGACACCTACGAGGTGGTGCTCGCGGCGCAGCTCGCGGCGATCGGCAAAGTGCGCGCCGGCAACGCCTGGAACGAGCCGCACGACGCGGCGGTTCGCGTCCTCGCGCAGGGCATGCTCGACCTGAAGCTCCTCCGCGGAACGCTCGACGAGGTCCTCGAGAAGGAAGCCTACAAGCGCTTCTATATGCACCGCACCGGGCACTGGCTGGGCCTCGACGTGCACGATGCCGGCGATTACAAGCGCTCGGGAAAGTGGCGCAGCCTCGCGCCGGGCATGGTGCTGACGGTAGAGCCCGGCCTCTACGTCCGCGCCGCCGACGATGTGCCAGAGCCGCTGCGCAACATCGGCATCCGTATCGAGGACGACGTCCTCGTCACCGAGGGCGGCTGCGAAGTGATTACCGCCGAAGCGCCCAAGCGCATCGATGACATCGAGGCGCTGATGCGCGATGCCCGCGCCAGAGACTGATATCCTGATCCACGGCGCCGGGCCGGTCGGCTGCACGCTGGCCCTGGCTTTGCGCGGCGCGGGACTGCGCGTCGCGGTTTTGGACAAGGCTTCCCCTGCCGCTTCGTTCCGTCCGATCGCGTTGTCGTACGCCAGCCGGCTGATCCTGGAGCGCGTCGGCGCATGGCAAGCCGCGACGCCGATCGAGACGATCCACGTCTCCCAGGCCGGCGGCTTCGGCCATGCGCGCCTCGCAGCAGGCGATGCCGCCGTTCCGGCCTTGGGGTACGTCATGGATTATTCGACGCTGGCCGGGGGCTTGCGCAGCCAAGTCGAAGAATTCATTACCAAAGATGCAGTGGCGGCGAAATGCGTGGTACATGCGGAAGGCGCGGCGCCGGATGCAGAGGAGAAGCGTTACGCGCAGGACGCGGTCGTGGCGCTCGTGCATGCCGACCCGCCTGCGCACAGCGCAGCGTTCGAGCGCTTCACGCCGGAAGGGCCGCTCGCGCTCCTGCCGTTCGCCGGCCGCTATGCGATGGTATGGAGCCACCGGCCGGAGAAAGCCCGGGCGCTGGCGGGTGCCCCGGACGCAGAGTTTCTCGCCGAGCTGGGCGCTGCCGCAGGCCACCGTCCCGGCCGGCCCGTCAAGGTCGAAGCGCGCGCGGTGCACCCGCTCGTGCTGCGCGTGCGGGCCGCGCGCATCGCTCCCCGCGCGGTTTTCATCGGCAACGCGGCGCAAACGCTGCACCCGGTCGCCGGGCAGGGGCTCAACCTCGGCCTGCGCGATGCCTGGGACCTGGCGCGGGTCTGGCGCAGCTCAGGCGACCCGGGCGATGCGGCGACGCTCGAGCGTTACGCGGCGCGCCGGCGCCTCGACGCGGCCGCCACCATCCGGGTCACCGATTTTCTGGCGGGCGCCTTCCTCGGCTCGAATCGATTCGCGCGCGGCGCGCGCGGCGCGGCCCTCGCGGCGCTTGACGTCCTTCCGCCGGCGCGGCGTTTTTTCGCGCGCCGGATGATCTACGGTCCCTCCGCGCTGCCCTGAAAAACGTGATTCTTTTTAGGAAGGAAACGGGCTAGAATCCCTTTCCCTCGAACGTCAATCACGCAATGAGAATCGGCGCGCATCAACTGCGCAACGCGTTGTTCGTCGCTCCGATGGCGGGCATCACCGACCGCCCATTCAGGCGGCTCGCTCGGCGCTACGGCGCGGCGCTCGCCGTATCCGAGATGCTGTCGTCGCGACCCGAGCTGCGCGAATCGCGCAAAACCCGCCTCAGAGCGGACCATTGCGGCGAGCCGGGCCCGATTTCGGTGCAGATCGCCGGCTCGGATCCCGCCCTGCTCGCCGAGGCGGCACGCTACAACGTCGCGCGCGGGGCCGACATCATCGACATCAACATGGGTTGCCCGGCGAAGAAGGTGTGCAACGTCGCGGCCGGCTCCGCGCTGCTCGAGGACGAGCCGCGGGTGGCGCGCATCCTGGAGGCGGTCGTCGCGGCGGCGCAGGTTCCCGTCACCCTGAAGATCCGCACCGGCCCGGCGCCGGAACGGCGCAACGCCTTGCGCATCGCGCGCATCGCCGAATCGGCCGGCGTGCAGCTGCTCTCGATTCACGGCCGCACGCGCGCCTGCATGTTCGAAGGCTGCGCCGAGTACGAGACCATTGCCGAGGTGAAATCCTGGCTGCGCATCCCGGTGGTCGCCAACGGCGACGTGCGCACGCCCGAGGACGCAAAGCGCGTGCTCGAGCTCACGGGAGCCGACGGCGTCATGGTGGGACGCGCGGCGCAGGGACGGCCGTGGCTGTTCCGGGAGATTTCGCATTACCTCGAGACGGGCGAGCGGCTGGCGCCGCCGCCCGCCACGGAGATGGGCGCGATCCTGATCGAGCATCTCGAGGGCCTGTACACGCTTTACGGGTCGGAGCAGGGGGCCCGGGTGGCGCGCAAGCACATCGGCTGGACGGTGCGCGAGCTGCCCGGTGGGGAGGCACTGCGCTGCGCGGTGAACAAGATCGATGCCGCGGCGGCGCAGTGCGCAGCAGTGAACGACTACTTCGAGAGACTCGCCGCATGAGCCGGACGAATGAGCTGTCGGATTGCGTCAAGCGCTCGCTCGAGCGCTACTTCAAGGACATGGACGGCGAAAAGCCGACCTCGATCTACGAGATGGTGCTGAAGAACATCGAGAAGCCGATGATCGAAACGGTGCTCGGCAAGGCGGCAGGCAACCAGTCGCTTGCCGCCCAGATGCTGGGCGTGACCCGCAATACCCTCCGCAAGAAGATGCAGCAGCTGCGGATCAAAGGGTAGTGACGAAGGTCAGCCGGGCGCTTCTCAGCGTCTCCGACAAGTCCGGCATTGTCGAGTTCGCCCGCGCGCTCGCTGCGCTGGGCGTGCAGATCCTGTCCACCGGCGGCACGGCGAAGCTGCTGGAGAAGGAAGGCATCGCGGTCACCGAGGTCTCGGCCTACACCGGGTTCCCGGAGATGCTCGACGGCCGCGTCAAGACGCTGCACCCGAAAATCCATGCCGGGCTGCTCGCGCGGCGCGACGATGCGGGGCACCTCGCGGCGCTGCGCAGCGCGGGCATTCCGCCGATCGATCTCCTGGCGGTGAATCTCTACCCTTTCCAGGCGACGGTGGCGGATCCCGATTGCAGCTTCGAGGAAGCCGTCGAGAACATCGACATCGGCGGCCCCGCGCTGCTGCGCGCGGCGGCGAAGAATCATGCGGCAGTCGGCGTGGTCGTGGACCCGGCCGATTACGCGCGGGTGCTGGAAGAGATGCGCGCGAGCGGCGGCATTTCGGACGCCACGCGCTTCGCGCTGGCGAAAAAAGTGTTCGCGCACACCGCCGCCTACGACGGCGCCATCGCGAACTATCTGTCCTCGCTCGACGCGGGCCGGCGGCGGCGCGAGTACCCCGACGTGCTCAGCCTGCAGTTTGCCAGGCTGCAGGACCTGCGCTATGGCGAGAACCCGCATCAGAGCGCGGCGTTCTACCGCGACGAGCGACCGGTCGCCGGCAGCCTGGCGACCTGCCGTCAGCTGCAGGGCAAGGAACTCTCCTACAACAACATCGCCGATGCCGACGCCGCCTGGGAATGCGTGAAGAGCTTCACCGAGCCGGCCTGCGTCATCGTCAAGCACGCCAATCCCTGCGGCGCCGCCACCGGCGCGAGCCTGCTGGCGGCCTACGAGAAGGCGTTCAAGACCGACCCGGTGTCGGCTTTCGGCGGCATCCTCGCGTTCAACCGCGCGCTCGATCGCGCCACCGCCCAGGCGGCAAGCCAGCAGTTCGCCGAAGTGATCGTCGCGCCGCGGGTCGAGCCGGAAGCCCAGGAAGTGCTCGCGAAGAAGCCGAACGTGCGGGTGCTTGAAGTGCCGCTGTCGCACGAGGTGCAGGCGCATGACTACAAGCGCGTAGGCGGTGGGCTGCTGGTCCAGACGACCGACGCAAGAGCCGTCAGGCGCGACGAGCTGAAAGTCGTCACGAAGAAACAACCCACAGAGTCGCAGTGGAGCGATCTTCTCTTCGCCTGGCGCGTCGCGAAATTCGTGAAGTCCAATGCCATCGTCTTCTGCCGCGACGGCATGACGCTGGGCGTCGGCGCCGGCCAGATGAGCCGCGTCGACAGCTCGCGCCTCGCGGCGATGAAAGCACAAGCGGCGAAGCTCCCGCTCGCCGGCGCGGTGGTCGCTTCGGATGCCTTCTTCCCGTTCCGCGACGGCCTCGACGTGGTGGCGGAGGCCGGCGCGGCTGCGGTGATCCAGCCCGGCGGCAGCGTGCGCGACGACGAGGTGATCGCCGCCGCCGACGAGCGCGGCGTGGCCATGCTGCTCACCGGCGTGCGCCACTTCCGCCACTGAAATGAAGCTGCTCGTGATCGGGTCCGGCGGGCGCGAGCATGCGATCGCCTGGAAGCTCGCCCAGAGCACGCGCGTGCAGAAGGTCTATGTCGCGCCGGGCAACGCCGGCACGGCTCTCGAGCCCGGGCTGGAAAACGTCGCCTTGAGCGAGATTCCAGACCTGGTTTCCTTTGCAGGGAAGGAAAATGTTCAGCTGACCGTCGTCGGTCCCGAAGCGCCGCTCGCCGCCGGCGTGGTCGATGCGTTTTCCTCGGCCGGGCTCAGGATCTTCGGGCCCACGCGCGCCGCGGCGCGACTCGAGTCGTCGAAGGATTTCGCCAAGTCGTTCATGGCGCGCCATGGCATCCCGACCGCCCGCCACGCGAGCTTCGAGCGCGCTGCGGACGCCAAGGCCTATGTCGTCAGGCACGGCGCTCCGATCGTCATCAAGGCCGACGGCCTCGCCGCCGGAAAGGGCGTGGTGGTGGCGGGGACACGCGAAGAGGCGCATGCGGCGATCGACATGATGCTCACCGACCAGCGCCTGGGCGCCGCCGGGTCGCGTGTCGTCGTCGAGGAATTTCTCGAAGGCGAAGAGGCGAGCTTCATGGTGATGAGCGACGGCGCGCATGTCCTGACGCTCGCCACCAGCCAGGACCACAAGCGCCTGCGCGACGGCGACGCCGGGCCCAATACCGGCGGCATGGGGGCATATTCGCCGGCGCCCGTGGTGACGCCGAAGGTCCACTCGCGCGTGATGCGCGAGATCATCCTGCCCGCGGTGCAGGGCATGGCAAAGGAGGGCGTGCCCTACACCGGCTTCCTGTACGCGGGCCTGATGATCGACCGGGCCGGCAATCCGAAGACGCTGGAGTTCAACTGCCGGCTGGGCGACCCGGAGGCGCAGCCGATCCTCGTGCGGCTGAAATCGGACCTGTTCGAGCTGCTCGAGCACGCGCTCGCCGGCACGCTCGATCGCGCCGAGGCGGACTGGGACCGGCGCCCGGCGCTCGGCGTGGTGCTCGCCGCGCACGGCTACCCGGAGGAGCCGCGCAAGGGCGATCGCATCGAAGGCCTGCCGCGGCCGGCCGACGATTGCCGGGTGTTCCAGGCCGGGACTCGGCTCGAGGGCAAGAGCGTGCTCACCAACGGCGGGCGCGTGCTGTGCGTCACCGCGCTCGGCGACTCGGTGAAGATGGCGCGCAGCCGGGCCTACGATGCCGTCGAGCGCATCCGTTTTGACGGCATGCAATTCCGCAAGGACATTGGCTTTCGCGCGCTGAAGCGGAGCTGAACGTGGATGCTCAAGCGGTCCACGACTATTTCGCAGATTTGCAATCACGCATCGTCGCCGCGCTGGAAGCGCTCGAGGGCGCTGGCTGGCCTGCCGATCGCTGGCAGCGCCCCGAAGGTGGCGGCGGCGTGACGCGCGTCATCGAGGGCGGCCGCGTCTTCGAGCGCGGCGGCGTCAACGTCTCTCGCGTGCAGGGCAGCCGCCTGCCGCCTTCGGCGACGGCGGCGAGGCCGCAGCTCGCCGGCCAGGCGTACGACGCGATGGGCGTGTCGCTCGTGCTGCACCCGCGCAACCCGTATTGCCCGACGGTGCACATGAACGCGCGCTTCTTCTCCGCGGCGTCAGCGTGGTGGTTCGGCGGCGGCATGGACCTCACGCCGTACTATGGCTTCGAAGACGACGCGCGCCATTTCCATGCCGCCTGCCGCGACGCGCTGACGCCCTTCGGCGCCGAGTACTATCCGCGCTTCAAGCGCGAGTGCGACGAGTATTTTCAGCTGCGGCACCGCGGCGAGCCGCGCGGTATCGGTGGCATCTTCTTCGATGACTTCGCCGACCGCGACTTCGATTTTTCTTTTCGGCTCACCCGCGCGGTAGCCGATCATTTCCTCGCGGCGTATAGCCCCATTGTCGAACGAAGGAAAGATCTGCCCTACAGTGAAAGAGAAAAAGAATTCCAAGCTTACCGGCGCGGCCGCTACGTGGAATTCAACCTGGTGTACGACCGCGGCACGCTGTTCGGCCTGCAATCCGGCGGGCGCGCCGAATCGATCCTGATGTCGCTGCCGCCGCGCGCCGCCTGGCGCTACGACTGGAAGCCCGAGCCCGGCTCGCCCGAGGAAAAGCTCTACACCGACTTCCTCAGGCCCAGGGATTGGATCTAGAAATCAGGGACAGACCACGTTTTCCGTCAACTGATTAGGGGAAGCTTGGCATCCGGGTTGATGCGGCGGTTAGGGCGCTTCGATGCCGGCTTTCAACTGGCGTCTTCAAAGTACACGTCCTTGAACGCGAGCATGGGAATCAGCTTTTCCTCGGCACCCTTCGGGAATCCGCAGCGCTCTACGAATTCAGTGGTGTCCTTGTAGGTACCGAACATTCGATCCCAGAGAGGAATATCGCTGAAGTTGTATTTATGGACGTCGAATTGGTGATGTATCGAATGTAGTTCGGGTGTCTGAATCAGGTACCGCAACCAATGCGGGGTTCGCACATTGGCGTGATAAAAATACTCCCCGGTGCCCGCGAAGAAGTTGTACCAGAAG
>Ga0070697_100002361_pt1 | contig 14518 bp, 11 predicted proteins | sample KBSK1501metaG_FD_65475 | JGI IMG/M metagenome (GOLD analysis project Ga0070697, IMG submission 65475) | Corn, switchgrass and miscanthus rhizosphere microbial communities from Kellogg Biological Station, Michigan, USA - KBS K1-50-1 metaG | ecosystem: Host-associated > Plants > Roots >...
AGGAGGACCCGCTGCCCCGTCACGTCGGCCAGAACATGCCGCCCGGGGTCGTCGTGAGCTACTGGCTCCGGGAGAAGCCCTCGGAGAAGGACAAGGTCACGCTCGAGTTCCTCGATGGCGACACCGTGATCCGGACCCTGTCGAGCGAGAAGCCGCCCAAGGCGGAGGACCTCGCGGAGCAGGCCAAGCGCGACGAGGAGCAGAAGGAGAAGGACAAGCCGCTGGAGCCGAAAGCGGGGGTGAACCGATACGTCTGGGACATGCGCATCCTGAAGCCCACGCTCGCGCCGAAGGCGGTTTTCAACGAGGGAACCAAGGCGCCGCCGAAGGTCGCCCCCGGGACGTACAAGGTGCGCTTGACCGCGGGCGGCCAGGTCGCCACGGCGACAGTGGAGGTCAGGCCGCATCCGGCAGGGTTCGCGACCGCGCAGGACTTGAAGGCGCAGTACGACCTCCTGAAGGCGATCCGCGACCGCCTCTCCGAGACTCACGACGACGTGCTGAAGATCCGCGAATTGCGGCAGCAGGCCAGCGATCTCGGAGCTCGCGCCGAGCGGCTCGGCAAGGGAGACGGGCTGAAGAAGCAGGCGGCGGCGCTGGCGGCCAGGCTCACCGTGGTCGAAGAAGAGCTCACGAATCCCCAGATCAAGTCGGATGAGGACGATCTCAACTACGAGCCGAAGCTCGACCACGAGTGGACCTACCTGGCCGCGCTCGTCTCCGGAGCGGACGCCCACCCCACGCCCGCTTCGCTGCAGTACTACGCCCTGCTGAAGGGACGGCTCGACGCGATCCAGGCGGCGCTTCGGGGGGTGATCGAGAAGGACGTGAGCGAGTTCAACGCGGCGGTCGCCGCGGCGAAGGTACCGCCGGTGGCGGCGACGCCGACGGCGGGAAGGTAGCGATCCGATTCATTTGTGGAGGTATTCACTCATCACGGCCAGATTGTAGATCCAGTGCGCGACGACCAGGCGTGGGATACTTCGGCTGCTGAGGTAGACGAAGCCGTACACGACGCCGAACACGAAGACCGTGAGCGTGGAATTCGGCGGATACCCGTGCCCAAGGGCGAACAACGCCGCCGCGAGCAGCACGGCCCACGCGGGCCTGCGCAGAACGAGGCTCAGTCGAGCGATGAGATAGGCTCGGAACACCACCTCCTCATACGTGGCCGCGAAGAACGATTCGAGGCGAAAGGCGGTGGCCAAGCCGGTCTGGCGAAAGAATGTGGCCCAGCGCGCCTCGAAGTCCGGACCGTCGCGCACTCCCATTTGCTCGAGCAGATCGGCGATCACCCGGTCGAGCATCCACCCCAGGAGGAAGAGCATCCCGCCCGCGAAGATCTCTAGAGCCCACGGCGGCAGCGCGCGGGGCAGCGGCATTGGCGAGAACGCGGTTTGCCGCCTTCGGAGCAGGATCCAGATGATGAGGGTCAGCCCGGCGTACCAGGGGATATCGGCCAGCAACTCGCCGGGCCCCCGCGGCAGACGGTCCCGATCGCGCAGCACGTTCCAGAAGATCGGAGAGGCGCAGGTCAGTAGAACGACGGCGACGAGCTCGAGTGTTTCGAAGCGTCCCGCGCGGCTATCGTTCTCGACGGACGGCACTTCCGACGCAGGCGCTGCTTGCTCCCGCGGCGCCGGCGCGACCGCGTCCGGTGGCTCCGCGACATCGTCATTCAGGTCGGACCACCAATCTGACGAGGCAGGGGCCGAGTCCATCTCCAGGATGGCGCGGGCATCTGCTTCGTCCTGAGCGCGGACCTGAAGCTTTGTTCCAATGCCGACTCTGTAGGTGGCGCCAATGTTCTCGTCGCACACCCATGCTCGAAGGCCCGCTTGCTCGAGCGCCATGCGGTGACCGTGAGCCTCGATCGGGTTGAAGTACTGGCCGACTGTCACTAGCTCCTGGTCTTCAAGAATGTCCGTGCCTTCGCGTCCGGCCTCCGGATCCGCCGGCGCCGCGCCGGGATCGTCCGCCTCTGCCCGGACGCCCCGATCTTCGATTCCCGTCTTGCTTGGCGTGGACGGCGGACTCGCCACCAGCGCCACGTTGCAGTCATGGCACCAGGTGAACCCTTCGCGGTACTCATCCCGGCAGCGCGGGCAGAACATTCGTGACCTCCCCGTACCGGCGGACTGGAGCAAGAGCAGCTGCCAAGTGGATGCAAGTGGGATACCAGAGACTCCTCACCGTATGCACCTTCGGCCGCAGCTCCTCACCGGTCACACGCCGCCAAGCTATTGGGCATTTTGCGCAATGGCTTGACGGATCGCCGCGCCTCGACGACCTCACCGGGCGGGGTTCAGGCCTCAACCCTCCAGGTGAACTAGAGCGACGCGGCTCGCGCCCGCCTACGGGACGAGCGCGAGGCCCCAGGGGCTGTCGCCGACGGCGACGCGCGCGGTGACGGCGCGGCTCGCGACGTCCACGATGGAGACGTCGTTGGAGGGGCCGTTGGCGGTGTAGAGGGTTCGGCCGTCCGCCGAGATCGCGATGCCCCAGGGCCGCACCCCGACCTCGACCGAGCCGACCGGCTGGTTCGTCGTCGTGTCGATCGTCACGACCGTTCGCCCGCGGCCCGTGGTGACGTAGACGTATCGGCCGTCGGGCGAAGCGACGATGCCCATCGGCCGGACGCTCTCGCCGGCGGGCTTGACCGCGCCGATGCGCGCGTGCCTCCGGGCGTCGATGACGGCGACCGAGCCGCCGTTCTCGCACGTCACGTAGGCCCGCGAGCCGTCGGGCAGGAACGCGATGCCCCGCGGCCGCGGATCGACGGCGATCCGGCCGAGAACCGCCGGCTTCGCGGTATCGATCGCGAACACTTCGCCGTCTTCCTCGGAGGTCACGTAGACGACGGCGCCGTCCGGACGGACCTCGACGCCCTCGGGCTCGCCGCCCACCGGGACGCTGGCCACGACGCGGCCGCTCGCGAGGTCGAGGACGCTGGCCGTCGCCGCGTCCTCGTTGGCGATGAACAGACGCGAGCCGTCCTTGCTCACCGCGAGCTGCTCGGGATCGGTCCCGGCGGGGATCACCTTCACGAGCCTCATCCCGGCGACGTCGACGACACCGATGCCGTCCGCCGACCGATCGGGTGGAGGCAGGCTCTTCTCGTCCACGCCCGGCGGCGCGAAGGGCGATCCGCTGAGCGCCACGTACAGGGTCGCGTGATCGGGGCTGACGCGAATGCCCCGCGGGCGCTTGCCGAGGCGGACGGTCGCTACGACCCGCGCCGAGCCCGGGTCGATCACGCTCAGATCGCCCGAACGCTCGTTCGTGACGAACAAGCGCGGGCCGGGCGGAGCCGAGCAGGCGAGAAGCGGGCACAGCGCCGCGGCGACCCCGGCGTACCGCAGCCCCGTCACCTCTCGACCCGGTTCCGCCTATTGCAGCGCGAACGAGAAGAGCGAATCGCCCGCGCCGACGACGACGTATTGCCTGCCCTCGAGCATGAACGTCTGCGGCCCGTTGCTCGTGTTCGCCCCGAGCCCGGCGTGCCATAGCGGCTTGCCGGTCGCCGCGTCGTAGGCCACGAAGTTTCCGCTGCCGTCGTTGCCGAACAGCAGACCGCCGGCCGTGCTGAGCAGGCCCATCGGGCCTCCGCCGTAGCCGCCGGCGCTCATCGCCAGCCGGCGGCTCCAGCGCACCTTGCCGGTCTTGTAGTCGATGGCCTTCAGCGAGCCGTTCACGCTGGCGACGTGTCGCTCGGCCGCGCCCCAGCCCTGGGGCCGCGGGTCGGTGTCGGTCAGATAGAACACGCTGAAGGCTTCGTGGGTGCCGACGTAGAACAGGCCCGTATCCGGGTCGAAGCTCGGAGGCGGCCAGTTGGTGGCGCCGTCCGTGGTCGGCGAGACGAGCGTTCCGGGCACGCTGGCGTCCTTGGCGGGATTCGGGACCGGCTGGCCGTTGCGATCGACGCCCTTCGTCCAGTTGATCGTGTCCACGAACGGGGCCGTGAGCACGTGCTTGCCGTTGGTGCGGTCGAGCAGGAAGAAATGGCCGTTGCGGTTCGCCTGCGCGATCAGCTTGCGCGGCTTCCCGTCGATCGTCCCGTCGATGAGGATCGGGACCTGCGCCGCATCCCAGTCGTGCGTGTCGTGCGGGGTCGCCTGGAAGTACCACGCCATCTTGCCCGTGTCGGGGTTGATGGCGACGATCGAGCAGGTCCAGAGGTTGTTGCCGCCGCGGCTCTGGCCCGCGAGCACGGGATTGGGATTGCCGGTCCCGAAGTAGTACAGGTTCAGCTCCGGGTCGTAGGTGCCCGGCACCCAGGGCATTCCCCCGCCGTGCGCGGAAGAGTACTCGTCGGGCCACGTCTCGGCGCCGGGCTCTCCCGCCCGTGGCGTCGTGTACCAGCGCCACTGCACCTCGCCCGTCTCCGGATCGCGCGACTCGAGGTATCCGGGTACGTCGAGGGAATCGCCGCCGACGCCGAGGATCACGTGGTTGCGGACGATGATCGGCGCCGCCGTGGAGAAATACTCGCGCTTGATGCTGGCGATCTCGTGGTGCCAGCGCTCCTTGCCCGTGGTGGCGTCGAGGGAGACGAAGTAGTTGTCCGGGGTCAGGAAGTACAGCCAGTTGCCGAACATCCCGGCGACGCGGTTGCCGATGTGGATGCCCCCCCGCGTGCGCCAGAAGTAGTGCCAGATCTCGCGGCCGGTGCGGGCGTCGACCGCCCACGCATGGTCGGGCGCCGAGAAGTAGAGGACGCCGTTCACCAGCAGGGGCGTGGACTTGATCGAGAGACCGCCGAAGGCCGCCATGCCCCCTCCCGGCGCCGGCGTCTCGGGCCCCTCGCCTCCGATGATCGCGTTCCCTTGCGACGTGTTCGCGCGATAGACCCACGCGAGCGTGAGGTTCTTGACGGTCCGGGTGTTGATCTCCTTGAGCGTGCTGTAGCGGCGACCCGAGTAATCGCCGTGGTGGGTGGGCCAGGCCTCCACCGGCGGCCTGGTCAGCAGCGCGGGGTCGAGCCCGTCCGCCCGGAGAGCGAAGGGCAGCAAGCCGACGGCGAGCGCGAGCGCGAGCGTGCTCGCCTTCACTTGAGGCCCGCGAGGAAGGCGGTCACGTTCCGCATGTCGTCGTCGGTCCACTTGCGCAGCATGTCCACATGGGCTTGTAGCGGATCCATCAGCACCACCTTGGGGATGTCGTCCTTGCGCAGCCAGGAGCGCATCTGTTTCGTTTCGGGATCGTAGATGGTCACGTCGAAGTCCGTGAGACGCACGAGCGCGCCGGTGGCCGCCGGAGGCGTCACCGTCGCCTTCACCGCGTTCGGCTCCTCCCAGGGAGGCGTGGCACGCGGGCCCGGAGGACCGCGCCGCCGGCCCGCCCGCGGCATGAGCATCCGCTCCTGGAGCGTCGCCGGCTCATATTTCCCGCCGACGCCCTTGAGGTCCCCGGCCCCCGAGTGGCACGAGCTGCATCGGCCGGCACCGTTGAAGAAGGCTTCCCCCGCCTTCGGGTTGCCGGTCAGGATGTCGAGGATCTGGTACGTGCGCCGGTTCCCTATCTGATAGATCGTCGCGTGCAGGAACGTGGCGAGGTCGGTGAGCTCCGGCGGCGTCAGCTCGAACTTCGGCATGTTGCGCTCGGGCCGTCCGACCTTCAGGAACTCGCCGAGCTGCCTTCCATTCTCGTCTTCCTGAACCAGCGCCGACCGCGTCAGGTCCGGCCCGCTGGAGCCGCCCCGCGCGTTGGAGCCATGGCAGAAGCCGCAGCGCGCGACGAGCAGATCCTTCCCGCGCTGCACCGCTTCGGCGTCGAACTGCGGCTCCTCCGGCCGTGGCTCTTTCGGCGGGGCCGCGGCGGGGGTCGGACGCTGGCCCTCGGGCGGCGGGGGCGGCGGCGGCTGTTGCGCACCGAGGTTCAGGGCAGCGAGCAAGACCATCGTCGCACACGTGGGGTACGTGAGACGCATCAAGCCTCCAGGGGTAGGTCGCATCTCGGCGGATCGCCCCTATCCTTGCACATCCCCCGGGCGCGTGCGATCGCCCTTCCGGTGTTATAAGGGGCCAATGGCCGAGCGCCGCATCCTCGTCGTCGACGACGACAAGCTGATCCATGCCGTCATTCGGGCCGCCCTCGCGAAGGGCGGCTACCAGGTCCACTCGGCGTTCGACTCCGTGCAGGCGGCGGGGGCGGCGCGACAGATCAAGCCGGCCCTGATCGTCCTCGACATCACGATGCCGGGGGGTGGCGGTTTCGAGGCGTTCCGCCGGCTGCAGATGATGAGCTCGACCTCGCGGATCCCCATCCTTGTTTATACGTCGCTGCCGGCGGACCAGATCATCCAGCGCATCCCGGAATCCCCGAGCGTGGCTGATCTGCCGAAGCCCTCCAGTCCGGACGCCATCCTGGCTGCCGTCCAGAAGCTGCTGGGCGGGACGCCCGAAGCGATGCCGGCTGAAACCGAACCGCTGGATCTCGGCGTGTTCGGCAGCCTGGTCGAGCTCGGGGCCGACGCTCCTGGACTTCTGGCCGAGATCGTCGAGGAGTTCCGGCAGAGCACCGGCCGGCATGTGGCGGCGATGCGCGACGCGGCGCGCGAAGGGGATACCGAGGCGCTGAGGTTCGCAGCGCACAGCCTCCGCGGGAACTCCGGTACGATCGGCGCCCGCGGCATGGCGATGCTTGCCGCTTCCCTGGAGCACGCTCCCGCGGCGAGTCGCGAGATCGGATGGCCGTTGATCCGCCGGCTCGAGGCGGAGTACGAAGCCGTTCGCCGCGCGCTCGACGGGTTCGTGCCCGCCACGGCGGCCGCCTCGATGTCGTAGTCCTCCCCCGAAGCCGGGCCCGTGACATGCGCTAGACTCTTTGCCATGTCACCACATTCCCGACGCGACTTCCTCGGCGCGGCCGCGACGTCGATGGCTGCGCTCGCGACTCCCCGGCTCGCCCGCGCCGATGACACCCTGGCCGGCATCCAGGTCGAGATCGAGAGACGCCACGCCGAAGGTGTGCGGCGCCTCCAGGAATGGGTCCGGCAGCCCTCCATCGCCGCCGAGAACCGCGGCATGAGCGATGGCTGCGAGCTGGCGATGAGCCTGGCCCGCGAGGCGGGGTTCCAGAGCGTCACCCGCGTCCCGACCGAGGGCCAGCCCGGCATCTTCGCCACCCTCGACGCCGGCGCGCCGCGCACGCTGGGTCTCTACTTCATGTACGACGTGAAGCAGGTCGACCCGTCGGAGTGGTCCTCGCCGCCGTGGGAAGCCGCCCTCGTCGACAAGCCCGGCTTCGGGAAGGTCGTCATGGGACGCGGCGCCGTCAACCAGAAGGGGCCGGAAGCCGCGTTCCTGGCCGCGCTGCACGCGATCCGCGGCGCGGGGAAGAAGGTGCCCGTCAACCTCGTCCTCGTGGCCGAGGGCGAGGAAGAGATCGGCTCGCCGCACTTCCCACAGGTCGTCGGGCGGCCCGAAGTGAGCGCGGCCCTCAAGCGCTGCTCGGGCGTCTTCATGCCGTCCGCGTCCCAGGATCCCGACGGGGGCGTCACCGTCACGCTCGGCGCGAAGGGCGTGGTCGAGATGGAGCTGGTCTCGAGCGGCGAGAAGTGGGGCCGGGGACCGAAAAAGGACGTGCACTCGAGCAATCGGGCGCGCCTCGACAGCCCGGCCTTCCATCTCGTTCAGGCGCTGGCCACGCTGGTCACGGCCGACGGCGATCCCGCCATCGACGGCTTCGCCGACACGGCCCGCCCCGTCTCGGCCGCCGATCGCGTGATGCTCGACGCGGCCGCCGCGCGACTCCAGGAGTCCACGGCCAAGAAGATGCTGTCGGCCGACCGCTGGGCCCACGACCTGCCCTGGCGCGCCTCGCTGGAGCAGTTCCTCTACCGGCCCACCGTCAACATCGAGGGGCTCGTGGCCGGCTACACCGGGCCGGGCGGGAAGACGGTCCTGCCTCACCGCGCGGTGGCCAAGCTCGACCTCCGTCTGGTCCCCGACATGACCTACGACGGCGCGATCGCCGCCGTGAAGGCGCACCTCGCCAAGCGCGGCTTCGGCGACATCGAGGTCAATCCCAGCGGCGGCTACGACCCGACGAGCACGTCCGCCGACGCGCCGGTCGTGCGCGCGGAGCTGTCGGTCTACCGGCGCGCCGGTCTCGACCCGGTCCTTCTGCCGCGCAACGCCGGCTCCTATCCGGGATACGTCTTCACCGGCGATCCGCTCAAGCTGCCCGCGGCCCACTTCGGGCTGGGCCACGGCAGCGGCGCGCACGCCCCCGACGAGTACTTCGTGATCGAGTCGTCGAACCCGAAGGTGAGGGGCTGGGACGGCGCGGTGCGGTCGTTCGTCGACTACCTGTACGAGCTGGCCGTCGTCGCCTGAGCCTGCGGAGCCCGCAATGCGTGAGGGCGGAATTCATCGTGTTCAACCGCGGATCGCCGTCGCGATCCTTCTCGCGGCCGCGGGCGCCGCCGCCGCGCAGGCGCCCGGCGCCACACCGCGCACCTACACGAGCAGCCCCGTGGACACCGCGCACGGCGATCGCCAGACCGTGCTCCTCTGGCCGGAGGGCGCTCCCGGAGCCGTCGGCCGCGAGCCCGAGGACAAGCCCAAGCTCACGCTGTATCCCGTGCCCGCCGCGCGGGCGAACGGGGCCGCGGTCGTCGTCTGTCCCGGCGGCAGCTACCGCACCCTGGCCAGCGACCACGAGGGAAAGCAGGTCGCCGAGTGGTTGAACACCCTCGGCGTGTCGGCGTTCGTGCTCCAATACCGCGTCGGACCGCGTTACCGCCATCCCGCGCCGCTCGCCGACGCGCAGCGCGCTCTCCGTCTCGTCCGGTCGCGATCGCGCGAGTGGGGCGTGGATCCGGCGCGCGTCGGCATCCTGGGCTTCTCCGCCGGCGGGCACCTGGCTTCGACGGCCGGCACGCACTTCGACGACGGCAACCCGCAGGCGCCGGATCCGGTGGAGCGCATGGGCTCGCGTCCCGGCTTCATGATCCTCGCCTACCCGGTCATCTCCTTCACCGCCGCGTTCGCGCACTCCGGATCGCGGCAGAGCCTGCTGGGCGAGGCGCCGGACCCGAAGCTCGTCCAGGAGCTGTCGAACGAGCTCCACGTCACCGCGCGCACGCCGCCCGCTTTCCTGTTCCACACCGCGGACGACGCGGGGGTGCCGGTCGAGAACAGCCTGGCCTTCTTCCAGGCTCTCCATGCGGCGCAGGTGCCGGCGGAGCTGCACGTGTTTCCGAAGGGACCGCACGGGGTCGGCCTGGCCCCCCACGACCCCGCGCTGTCGCAGTGGCCAAAGCTGTGCGCCGCCTGGCTGCAGGCGACGGGCCTCCTGGACCGGCGCTGAAGAGGGTTCCGATGGTTGGGGCCCGACTCGCGGCGCTGGGCGCGGCCCTGTCGGACAGCGAGAACCACCGCGTGATCCGGATCGAACGACCATGAGCGCTTCCGCGGCCACGGTGCGCTGGGGTCTCATCGGCTGCGGAGACATCGCGGCCAAGCGCGTGGCGCCCGCCTTGCGCGACAGCCCGGGAAGCACGCTCGCCGCGGTCGCCCGCTCCCGTGCGGAGCTGGCGGCCGAGTTCGCGCAGCGCCACGGCGCCCGCCGCGGGTACGCCGATTGGCGTGAGCTGCTGAGCGACCGCGACCTCGACGCCGTCTACGTCGCGACGCCCGTGCGCCTCCATGCGGAGCAGGCCGTGGCCGCCGCGGAGGCCGGCAAGCACGTGCTGTGCGAGAAGCCCATGGCTCTCGACGTGGCTGGTTGCGAGCGCATGATCTCGGCCGCGCGCGCTCACGGCGTGAAGCTCGGCGTCGCGTACTACCGCCACCACTACCCCGTCGTCGCTTGCCTGCGCGAATTGATCGCGTCGGGCGAGATCGGCCGCCCCGTGCTCGTCCAGGTCCAGGCCTTCGAGCTGTTCGACCCCCCGCCCGCCCACCCGCGCGCGTGGCTGCTCAGGAAGAGCGAGTCGGGCGGGGGTCCGATGATGGACTTCGGCTGCCACCGCATCGAGGTGTTGCTGGACCTGCTGGGTCCGGTCGCCGAGGTCCGCGGCACGCCGACCAACGTGCGGTTCCACGATCGCGAGGTCGAGGACACCTGCGTCGCTCACTTCCGGTTCCGCAGCGGAGCGGAGGCCGTGCTGGCCGTCACCCACGCGGCGCAGGAATCGCGGGACGCGGTGCAGCTCTTCGCGAGCAAGGGCTCTGCCCACGTCGACGTCCTCAACCAGGGCCTCTTGCGCGTCGTCACCGCGGACGGCGCCCGCGAAGAGCGGCACCCGCCGCACGCCAACCTGCATCAACCACTGGTCGAGGACTTCGTTGACGCGGTACGCAACGACAGACCGCCGATCGTAACGGGCGAGGTCGGGCTCGAGGTCAACCGCGTGCTGGCCGCGATCTACAATGGCGACGATGCTGAAGTTCATGGTCGTGCTCTATCGCAGAGTTGACGTTGTGCCGGAGCAGTTCCACGCCAATCTCCGCAACGAACACGGGCCCATGGCGGAGCGCATCCCCGGGCTACGCAGATATGTGCAGAACCATGTCCTACCGGATCCGAGCCGCGCACACCCTGGTTGGGATGCGGTCGTCGAGCTTTACTGGGACGACTGGTCGGCGATGGAAGCTGCCTGGCGCAGTCCAGAAGGGCAACTGGCCACGAAACACCTCACGGAGTTCGCAGACCTGTCGCGAAGTACGTGGTCCGTCGTGAATGAGGAGGTTCGCCGGTGATGGGCGAACTGATGAGCCCACGTCAGGCAGCCGGTAGCGATCTGCTGCTGACGGCTTGATCCCACGGAACCCCGGTACGCGTCGAGCTACCTGCAGGCGTGAACGGCGAGCCGAAATGAATATGATTACCCCATGAAGCCGCCCAGCCCCCTCGCGACTTTCTTCGCCCTCGGACTCTCGGCTGCCCTCGCGCCGGGCGCCCCGCCGGCGCCGGCGCCCGACTCGCCCGAAGCCAAGCAGGCCCGGCTCGCCTGGTTCAAGGACGCCAAGTTCGGCCTCTTCATCCACTGGGGGCTCTACGCCATCCCCGCCGGCGAATGGAAGGGCAAGTACGTGCCCGGCATCGGCGAATGGATCATGAACCGGGCCAGGATTCGGGTCGCCGAGTACGAGCAGCTCGCCCGGCAGTGGAACCCCGTGAAGTTCGATCCCGAAGCGTGGGTCCAGATGGCGCAGGACGCGGGCATGAAATACATCGTGATCACGTCCAAGCACCACGACGGCTTCGCGCTCTTCGACTCGAAGGTCACGCGCTGGGACGTGGTCGACGCCACGCCATTCAAACGGGACATCCTGAAGGAGCTGTCGGGGGCGTGCCAGAAGCACGGCATGCCCCTCGGGTTCTACTACTCCCAGGCCCAGGACTGGCACGAGCCGGGCGGGGCGGGCAACGATTGGGATTTCGGTCCCGACCTCGGACCCGACGGCAAGGAGCGCAAGGATTACGACGGGTACCTCCGCGGCAAGGCCGAGCCGCAGGTGCGCGAGCTGCTGACCGGCTACGGACCGGTCGCGCTCATCTGGTTCGACACGCCGCGCATGATGACGCCGGAGCGGGCCGGCCGCTTCACCGACCTCGTCCGCTCCCTGCAGCCTAAGACGCTCATCGACGGCCGCCTGGGCGCCGCCGGCGACTATGTCTCGACCGGGGACAACGTGATACCCGCCCAGGTGCAGAACGAGGCGTGGGAGGTGCCCGCGACGATCAACCACACCTGGGGCTTTCGAAAGGACGACCAGGACTGGAAGTCGCCCGGCGAGGTCGCCTTCAAGCTCGTGGACATCGTGAGCAAGGGCGGCAACTACCTGCTCAACGTCGGACCGACCGCCGAAGGCGTGATCCCGCAGGGCAGCCAGGATACGCTGCGCACGGTCGGCCGCTGGCTGAAGGTGAACGGCGAGGCCGTCTACGGCGCCGGTCCGACCCCGTGGGGGGACGAGCTGGGCGAGCCCAGCGCGAAGGGGACGAAGGACCTGCGCGGCAACCCGCTCGCGCTTCCCCACAACGAGTGGCGCGTCACCACCAAGCCCGGCAAGCTCTACTTCATCTTCTTCCAGGAACCGCGCGTGCCGTTCGATCTGCCCCCGATGAAGAACGCCGTCAAGCGCGCCTACCGGCTCGCCGATGCGCAGGCCGTGGAGGTCAAGGTCGAGAACGGGCGGCCGCAGCTCGTCGTCGCGCGCCCGATCCACGATCCGATGGCCACCGTGGTCGTCGTCGAGATCGAGGGCGACAAGGTCGAGCGGTAGGCGGCGCATGGGCTCGGAGCCGCAACCACCGCCGACGGCGCTCGTGACGGGGGCCAGTCGCGGCCTCGGACGGGGCGTTGCCGAAGCCCTCGCCGGCGACGGGTTCGACGTTGCCATCCACTACGCGACCAATCGGGCGGCGGCGGAGGAGACCCGGGCCGCCTGCCTCCGCCGGGCGCCTCGGGCCGAGCAGCGGTTTGCGCTCGTGGGCGGAAACGTCGCCGACGCCGGCGATCGCGGCCGCATCGTCGGCGAGACCCTGGCCGCGCTCGGGCGCGTCGACGCCCTGGTCAACAACGCCGGCATCGCGCCGCGCGTCCGCGCGGACATCCTGGACGCAACGGAGGAGAGCTTCGACGAGCTGATCGCGGTCAACCTCCGCGGCCCCTACTTCCTCTCCCAAGCCGTGGCGCGGCATTGGCGGGAGGGACGAGGAGAGTGCCGGCTGCCCGGCGGTTACAAGCTGATCTTCGTCTCGTCGATCTCCGCGGCGATGGCCTCGGTCAACCGGGGCGACTACTGCGTGTCGAAAGCGGGGCTCGCGATGGCGGCCCGGCTCTGGGCCGCGCGGCTGGCCGCCGACGGCGTGCAGGTTTTCGAGGTGCGGCCCGGGATCATGCGCACCGACATGACCGCGGCCGTGAAGGAGAAGTACGACCGGATGATCGCCGACGGCCTCGTGCCCCAGGGCCGCTGGGGGACCGCCGAGGACGTCGGCCGCACGGTGGCCGCGTTGGTGAGGGGCGGGCTGCCCTTCTCGACGGGCGACGTCATCAACGTCGACGGCGGCCTGCACCTGGAGAGGCTCTAGCGTGCTGAAGGCCGACGCGGCCCTCAGCGCGGGCGCGCTCGCGCCCGCCATCCGCCGGCTCTTCGAGCTTTCGGCGGTGAAGATCGACCGGCTGCAACGGCGCTGGAGTCCCGCGCAGGGCACGCCCGTCTTCACCGTTCGCGGCGTCTACACGAGCCGCGGCTGGACGGAGTGGACGCAAGGCTTCCAGTTCGGGGCGGCCGCCCTGCAGTTCGACGCGACGGGCGAGCCCCGCTTTCTCGAGATGGCGCGCCAGGCCACCGTCGACCGCATGGCCTCGCACCTCACCCACGTCGGCGTGCACGACCACGGCTTCAACAACGTCAGCACGTACGGGAACCTGCTGCGGCTGATGCGCGAGGGGCGCATCGGCGAGGACCGCTGGGAGTCGCGCTTGTACGAGCTGGCCCTCAAGGTCAGCGGCGCGGTGCAGGCCGCGCGCTGGACGCCGCTCGGGCCCGACCTCGGCTACATCTACTCCTTCAACGGACCCCACTCGCTGTTCGCGGACACGGCGCGCTCGCTGCGGGCGCTGGCGCTCGCCCACCAGCTCGGCCATGTGCTGATGGAGGAAGGGGACCGGCCGGTGTCGCTCCTCGGCCGGCTGCTACAGCACGCCGAGACGACCGCGCGCTTCAACGTCTACTTCGGGACCGGCCGGGACATCTGGGACGTGCGGGGACGGGTCGCCCACGAATCCATCTTCAACGTCGGCGACGGCGCGTACCGCTGCCCGAGCAGCCAGCAGGGTTTCTCGCCGTTCACGACCTGGACGCGCGGCCTCGCCTGGATCCTGTGCGGCTACACCGAACAGCTCGAGTTCGTCTCACACCTGCCGGACGCCGCCTTCGCCGGCCTGGCCGACAAGGCGGCCACGCGCCGGAGGTTCCTCGAGGTGGCGCTGGCCACCGCGGACTTCTTCATCGCCAACACGCCGGTCGACGGCGTGCCGTACTGGGACACGGGGGCGCCGGGGCTCGCGAGGCTCGGCGACTACCTCGGTCGTCCCGCGGATCCGTTCAACGACCACGAGCCCGTCGACAGCTCGGCCGCGGCGATCGCGGCCCAGGGGCTGATCCGCCTGGGCAACGCCCTCGTGGCCCGCGGCGAGTCGGACAAGGGACGCGGCTACCGGCAGGCCGGGCTCACCGTCGCCCGCACGCTGTTCGCCGAGCCCTATCTCTCCGCCGACGCCGACCACGAAGGCCTCCTTCTCCATACCGTCTACCATCGGCCCAACGGCTGGGACCACGTTCCCCCCGGTCGGAAGGTGCCCTGCGGCGAATCCGCCATGTGGGGCGACTACCACGCCCGCGAGCTCGCGCTGCTCATCCAGCGCGAGTCCGCGGGCGGGCCCTACCTCAAGTTCTTCCTCGACTAGTGCCGTTCCAACTTTTCTCACCAAGGATGCTTTAAGCGATGTACTACACCTATGTGCTACTCAGCGAAGCCGATCGACGGCTCTATC
>Ga0070697_100002362_pt1 | contig 14514 bp, 11 predicted proteins | sample KBSK1501metaG_FD_65475 | JGI IMG/M metagenome (GOLD analysis project Ga0070697, IMG submission 65475) | Corn, switchgrass and miscanthus rhizosphere microbial communities from Kellogg Biological Station, Michigan, USA - KBS K1-50-1 metaG | ecosystem: Host-associated > Plants > Roots >...
GAACGGGAGCAGCCGAAGCAGGTGGAGCACGAGAGTGATCATCGAGCCGGGAGTGTGTCAGGATCAGAGCCGACAGATCAACGACTTGCCCGGCGGCCGAGGTTTTGGCGAAGGACAGGTCGAGTGGTCGGCATCGTGAGCCGTAGTGACTTGATCAAGAATCTCGCGGCAGCGCCAGCCGCTGGAGGAACAGTATCCGAAGCACAGCTTGCACGGGATATGCTGGCGCGACTTGACGACGAGCCATGGGTGACGAACCCGGCCATCAGCGTCAAAGCCGAAAATGGCGCGATCTGGCTGTGGGGACAGGTCGCGTCCGAGCCGGAACGGGCAGCGATCGAGACGATGGCCTGACAATACCCGGCTGCCGCGGCGTGGCGAATCAGCTCAACGTGGTTGCCAGTATGCCGTACGACGAGCAGGTAGGAAGCTGAGCCGGGTGGATCGGCGAGTGCCGCGTCAGAGGTTCCCGCGGCGTGACCCGTCAGAACGGCCAGCAAGAGGACGATCATGGCGCGACGAACCGAATTCACCGTGCTCGTGGGAACCGACGGCTCGCCGAGCGCGCGAGCCGCGATCGCAGCGGCCGCGATGTTTCCTTGGCCCAGAACCGCCCGCGTCCACGCCGTCGTGGCGCGACAGGAAGCCGGAGCTGGAGCCCCGAGGAAGCGCTCCGGTGTTACGAATCAGCCCGACGAGCGTATCGTGACCCGCACCCGCCGGGCGCTCGCGCGCCGCTGGCCGGATGCGGAGGTGACTCTCGTCGACAAGCCACCCGCCGAGGCGATCCTGGACGCGGCTCGCCGTCTCGGGGCCGCCGCAGTCTGCGTCGGCTGGCGCGGTCATGGAGGCTTCCGGCGGCTGCTGATGGGTAGCGTATCGCGGGAGGTGGTGCGACATGCCGCCTGTCCAGTGCTCGTTGTACGCCGACGCCCGCGACACCTTCGGGCGTACCTGGTAGGCGTTGACGGTTCACTCAACGCGCGCCGCGCGGTCACGTTCCTGTCCCGTCTACATCCGCCGACTGGTGGTCGTACCACGATCGTTCGCGTGGTAGAGCCGGTGGGTCTCCAGTCAGCCGGGCTCTTGCCGGGTGGCATTCGCGGCACTCTCCGACGTGAGGTCGCTGCGCTGAACGCGGAACGAATCGCGAAGGCCGAGCGGGACGTCGAGAAGGATGCCTCACAACTCCGTCGCGCCGCCTGGAGGGTTCGGACGAGTGTCCGCTCGGGTGAGCCGTTGACAGAGCTGCTCGCCACCGTTGCGGAGACGAAGGCGCATGTGCTTGTTGTCGGGGCGCGGGGCGCCCGCGGGCTTTCGCGAATGCTGCTCGGAAGTGTCGCCGAGGGTTCACTCAATCATTCGCCCGTCCCGGTCCTCGTGGCCAGGTGAGGCGATCGTTCGACCCGGTCCCGGGTGCCGGAAGCCCGGGCGCGACGTCCCTGCGCCGCGTTCTCGAGACGCTCGGCCGCGCCTCGTGCTTGACGCAGTCGGAATGGGGCGTGATCCTACCCTGCATCGCGGCAGAAGACACGGATTGGCAGCCTGAAAGCCGCCGGCACCGCGGAATGAAAGAGACGTTCGGCATCCAGCGCCCCGCCCCGCATCCTTATGTAGTCGTTCTCGCCGTCCTCTTTGCCTTCGAGTGGCTCGTTATGGCGATCCGGCCTCGCTCGCGCGAAGACTGGATGCTCGAGAATGCGCTCAGCGTGGCGTTCGTCGCGGCGCTTGCGCTTTCGTACCGTGGCCTCGCCCTATCAAGGACCTCCTATACAACGATCTTTGTCTTTCTCTCCTTGCACACCGTCGGAGCGCACTACACCTACTCGGAAGTACCTTACGATGCGTGGGCCCGCGGCTTGACCGGTCACTCGCTGAACGAGCTGCTCGGCTGGCAGCGCAACCACTTCGACCGCTTCACGCACTTCAGCTACGGTTTTCTCCTCGCGTATCCGATTCGAGAGATCCTGATCCGGGTCGCCGGGGTACGCGGATTCTGGGGATACTATCTGCCGCTGGCGATCACGATGTCCACATCGGCGGACTACGAGCTCGTCGAATGGGGGGCCGCGTCGCTCTTCGGTGGCGAGCTCGGCGCGACCTATCTCGGAACGCAGGGCGACGTCTGGGACGCCCAGAAGGACATGGCGCTCGCCGGCCTGGGTGCGTTCATCGCGATGAGCGTACTGGCGGTGGTGCACACGTGGTTCCGACGAGACTTCGCGCGGGAATGGGTGGAGAGTCTCCGCGTCAAGGATGCTGAGCCACGGGCTGCGGCAAGCACTCTCCGCGCCGGTGAGCCGGAGAGCCGATAGGCGGCGGCGATCCTAAGTCCGAGGAGAGGGCGACTCGACGGCGTGGCCGGCGACGCGGTAGCGCGTCCAGGCGCTGATGATGAGCCACAGCAACACTCCGTAGAAGGCCGCGGCGATATCATTCTGAGCGTCCCAGATGTCGCCCTGGGAGCCCAGGTATGCTGCTCCGAGCTCAGGGCTCGCGATCCTGGCCACCCATGACTCGAGAACCTCCCACAGGCCGCTCAAGCCAACGAGGGTCATGCTCGGCACGTAGTAGAGCAAGAACCCTCGAGCGTTCGTGACCCTCGCTAGAATCTCCTGAAGCGGATAGGCGAGCAGCAAACCGAAGGCGAAGTGAACGATCCGATCGTAGTCGTTGCGTCCGTTCCCGAGGAAGCTCGACAGCGAGTCGCCGAGGGGAACCCGGGCGTAGGTATAGTGGGCGCCGATCGTGTGTAGTGCGATGAAGGCGCCGATCAGGAGATAGAGGCTTTCGACAGCGGAAGGGCTCGCCGCACGAGTACCAAACCTCCGACGACGACCGTGGGGATCACGCTGGCCAGGGCCCAGCTGTGGCAATCGATCGGCGACACCGCCATGGCGCTCCAGAAGAGCACATAAGAGCCGAAGAGGACCGCCGCGAGCGATACGTTGGCGAAGGGCATGCTTCAACATACCTGCATGGCCGACGACGCTGCAACCGAGGCCGGTTTCCCCAGCCCCCCCGGCGGCTTGGAGGAAGGCGGTACGATTACGTCCATAGGGCTGTTGCGGTGAGGCGGCATCCTTCTTCTGCCCGTAGCCGAGCTTCTGCCCGTAGCCGAGCGCGACCGGACTGCCTCGCGTGCCGGAGGTGCCCTGGATGGACACACTCGTCATCGATCTCTCCGATTTCGACGCTTTCCTGTTGGATCTCGACGGCGTGATCACAAGAACCGGGAGCCTGCACGCGTCGGCCTGGAAGAGCCGCTTCGTCTTGAAATGACTGCCACATCCCCGCCGCGCGATCAGTCGGCCGCCTATCGTCAGCCGGTCGCCGAGGTGCTGGCTGCGCTCGATACGGTCGCCGAGCGTGGATTGACCCAGGCGGAGGCGCGCGCCCGGCTCGAGCGCTACGGACGGAATGAGCTGACGTCGGAGAAACCGATCGCGGCGTGGAGGAAGTTCCTCGCCCAGTTCCACGACGTGCTCGTCGTTCTGCTGCTCGTGGCGACCGCGATCTCGGCCGGCCTCTGGCTCTACGAGCGCCAGTCCACCTGGCCCTACGAGGCGACGGCGATCTTCGCCGTCGTGCTGCTCAACGCGGTCATGGGCTACGTCCAGCAGTCACGCGCGGAACAGGCGGTGGCGGCGTTACGGCGAATGTCGGCGATCGACGCCCACGTCATCCGCGATGGCGCGCGGCATACCGTTCCCGCGGTCGAGCTGGTGCCCGGCGATGTCGTCCTCGTTGAGGAAGGTGACACGATCCCGGCGGATGCGCGGCTGATCGACTCTACCGCGCTGCAGACGGCCGAGGCCGCGCTCACGGGGGAGAGCGTCCCGGTGGAAAAGGACACGCGTCCGATCGGCGAAGAGGCCGGGCTCGGCGACCGTCTCAACATGGTCTTCAGCGGCACGGCGGCCACGTACGGCCACGGGAGCGCGGTGGTGGTCACAACGGGCATGCAGACCGAGATGGGCCGCATCGCGGGCATGCTGAAGAAAGAGCCCACCGAAACCACGCCCCTGCAGAAGGAGCTCGCTCGTGTCGGGCGAGCGCTCGCGATCATCGTCGTCGTCATCGCCGTGGTGATGATCACGACCATCGTGCTGGTCGAGGACGTGCGCGGGTTCGCGGCCATGTTCGACGTGCTCCTGCTCGGCGTCGCGCTCGCAGTGGCCGCCGTGCCGGAAGGCCTGCCGGCGGTCGTGACGGCGGTCCTCTCGCTTGGCGTGCAGCGGATGGCTGCGCGCAACGCCATCGTCCGCCATCTCGCGGCGGTCGAGACGCTCGGCTCGGCCACCGTCATCGCCTCGGACAAGACCGGCACGCTCACCAGGAACGAGATGACGGTGAAGGCGGTGGTCACCGCGAGCGGCCGCGTCAGCTTCGAGGGCACCGGGTACGAGCCGCGGGGCGCGGTGCGATCTGACGGAGATGGCGTGATCGATGGCGCCCTGAGGGTCGAGCTCGTGCGCGCGCTCTCCGCCGCCGACCGGGCCAACAACGCGGTCTTGCAAATGGATGGCGGGCGCTGGACCGTGCAGGGCGACCCGACAGAGGGGGCGCTGATCGTCGCCGCGCGGAAGGCCGGCCTCGAGGACGAGGCGCTCGACGCGCGGTTCGAGCGCGTCGCCGAGGTGCCCTTCTCGTCCGAGCGCAAGCTGATGAGCACGATCCACACGGACAACGAGCGGCGCGAGCGGCTCCTCGCCCTCTCCAAGGGGGCCCCGGACGTCCTGCTCGCGCGCTGCTCGACTGAGCAGGTCGGAGAAGGGACCAGGCCGCTCACCGCGCAGCGCCGCGCCGAGATCGCGAGGATGAACGACGAGCTAGCGGGCCAGGCGCTGCGAACCCTCGCCGTCGCCTACCGGTCGGTGCCGAGAGACGGGACCGCGTTCGAGGAGCTCGACGAGCGGGTCGAGCACGATCTCGTCTTCCTTGGACTGATCGGCATGATCGACCCCCCGCGCGAGGAGGCGAAGGCGGCCGTCGCCCGCACGAAGGGCGCCGGCATCCGTCCGATCATGATCACGGGTGATCACCCGAAGACGGCCGCTGTCATCGCCGCCGAGCTCGGCATCGCCGCCGAGGGGCGCGCCGTCACGGGCCCGGAGCTCGAGCGAATGTCCGACGCGGCGCTCGATCGGACGGTTCGCGACGTGTCGGTCTACGCGCGCGTCAATCCCGAGCACAAGCTGCGGATCGTCGAGGCGTTGCAGCGTCAGGGCGCGACGGTGGCGATGACGGGCGACGGGGTCAACGACGCGCCCGCCTTGAAGAGGGCGGACATCGGAGTCGCCATGGGAATGGCCGGCACCGACGTGGCCAAGGAAGCCGCCGACATGGTCCTCGCGGACGACAACTTCGCGTCGATCGTCGCCGCGGTCGAGGTCGGCCGTGCAATCTTCGCGAACATCCGCAAGTTCCTTCGGTATCTCCTGTCCTCCAATCTCGGGGAAGTGATGACGATGTTCTTCGGCGTGTTGCTCGCCGACGTGATCGGTCTGAAGGCAGACGGGAGCGGTGTCGTCCTGCCACTGCTGGCGACGCAGATCCTGTGGATCAATCTCGTGTCGGACGGTGCGCCCGCGCTCGCGCTCGGCGTCGATCCGGCGGATCCGAGCGTGATGAACGAACCGCCGCGCGCCCGCGACGAGGGAGCCATCACCGGCCGCATGTGGGCCGGCATCCTCTTCGTGGGCACGATCGTGGCGGCGGGGACCTTGCTCATGCTCGACTGGAGCCTGCCCGGCGGGCTGATCGAGGGCTCCGGCGACATGCGGTACGCGCAGACGATGGCGTTCACGACGCTGCTGTTCTTTTCGCTCTTCACCGTGTTCAACGCGCGCTCCGATGACCGGAGCGCGTTCGTTGGGATGTTCTCGAACAAGTGGCTGTGGGGCGCGGTGGCCCTCTCGCTGGTGTTGCAGGTGGCCGTGATCTATGTGCCGTTCCTCCAGCAGGCGTTTTCGACGGTGAGCCTGAGCGCCGGCGACTGGCTGCGTTGCGCGGCGGTGGGCAGCTCGGTGCTGTGGCTCCGCGAGCTAACCAAGCTGGCCGCGCGGTCACGCTGAGATTCGAATGGCCAAGCCAAAGGCGCCGTCGACGAGAGCGCTTGATCTCGGCATCGAAGCGCTCACCGAGCTCACGCTGAACCTGCGGTGGGCGTGGCACCACGGCACCGATGAGCTCTGGGCCGAGCTCGACCCGGAGCTCTGGGCGCTGACCCACAACCCGTGGGTCGTGCTCCAGACGGTGTCGCGGAGCAAGCTGCGTGACCTGCTGGCTCGGCCCGAATACCGGACGCGGGTCACGAGCCTCCTCGCGCAGCGACGCAGCCATCTGGCTTCGCCCGCCTGGTTCCAGCAGAGGCACCCGCAGTCGCCGTTGACGCGAGTCGCCTACTTCAGCATGGAGTTCGCGCTCAGCGAGGCCCTGCCCATCTACTCCGGCGGGCTCGGCAACGTGGCGGGCGATCAGCTCAAGGCGGCCAGCGATCTCGGCGTCCCGGTCGTGGGCGTCGGCCTGCTCTATCAGCGGGGGTACTTCCGGCAGTCGATCGCCGCCGACGGCAGCCAGGAGGAGCTCTATCCATATAATGAGCCGGCCCAGCTGCCGATCAGCCCGGTGCGCGATGAGAGCGGCGAGTGGATCCGAGTCGCGATCGAGCTGCCGGGGATCAAAGTCTGGTTCCGAGCCTGGCAGGCGAAGGTCGGACGGCTCGCGCTCTACCTGCTCGACAGCAACGATCCGGGCAACCCTCCGGCGGCACGCGGCGTCGCCAGCGAGCTCTATGGCGGGGGCCCCGAGCTTCGCCTGCGGCAGGAGCTCGTCCTGGGGATCGTGGGCTGGCGCCTGCTGCGCGCGCTCCGCCTCGAGCCGGAGGTCTGTCATCTGAACGAGGGCCACGCGGCCTTCGCCGCGCTGGAGCGTGCCCGGAGCTTCATGGAGGACAATCGGTGTGCGTTCGACGTTGCCCTGGCCGTCACGCGTGCGGGGAATCTCTTCACCACCCATACTCCCGTCCCCGCCGGCTTCGACCGTTTCTCGCCCGAGCTGATCGACCTCTACCTGCGGCGATATGCCGAGGATGGCCTGGGTCTGAGCTTTCGTGACCTGCTGGCGCTCGGACGGGAGAATCCGCGGGACGCGAGCGAGCCGTTCAACATGGCCTACCTTGCGATCCGCGGCAGCGGCGCCATCAACGGTGTCAGTCGCCTGCACGGGCACGTGAGCCGGCGTCTCTTCCAGTCCTTCTTCCCTCGCCGGCCCCAGTCCGAGGTCCCGATCGGTCACGTCACGAACGGGGTGCACGCGCCCTCCTGGGACTCCGCCGCGGCCGACGCGCTGTGGACCAAGAAATGCGGGAGCGAGCGCTGGCGCGGCATCATGGACAACATCGAGCACGATCTAGCCCGGGTCGCCGACGCCGAGCTGTGGGCGATGCGCGCCGAAGCCCGGAGGAGCCTGGTCGACTATGCCCGCGAGCGGGCGGCGGCGCAGGCCGCCTCTATGGGCGTGAAACCGGACGAGGCCGCGGTGATTCGCAGATCGCTGGACCCGGACACGCTGACGATCGGCTTCGCGAGACGATTCGCCACCTACAAGCGGCCCGGCATGCTGCTCCACGACCCGGACCGACTCATCCGGCTCCTGACAGATCGCGACCGTCCGGTGCAGCTCGTCATCGCCGGGAAGGCGCATCCCGCCGATCAGGCCGCCCAGGAGATCATCAAAGACTGGATCCAGTTCATGCGTCGCCCCGAGGTGCTCGGGCGAGCCATATTCTTCCCCGACTACGATCTATTCGTGGCCGAGCGGCTCGTCCAGGGCGCAGACCTATGGATCAATACGCCACGACGGCCCTGGGAGGCGAGCGGAACCAGTGGGATGAAGGTGCTCGTGAACGGCGGCCTGAACCTCTCGGAGCTCGACGGCTGGTGGGCGGAGGCTTATGCGCCCGACGTCGGATGGGCGCTTGGCGACGGCCGGGAGCACGGCGACGATCCGGCCTGGGACGCCGCCGAGGCCGAGGCGCTCTACCGGCTCCTGGAACAGGAGGTGATCCCCGCTTTCTACACCCGCGACCAGTTCGGCGTGCCCACCGGCTGGATCGCGAAGATGCGCGCCAGCATGGCGCGGCTCACGCCGAGGTTCTCGACCAACCGGGTCGTGCGCGAGTACACGGAGAAGTATTACGTGCCGGCGGCGACCGCGTACCGCGCCCGCGCGGCCGATGGTGGCGGGCCGGGGGCGGAGCTGGTCGCGTGGAAGCGGGCCCTCGCCGCGCATTGGCAGGAGGCGCGGTTTGGCGCCATGCGCGTGGAGACCCACGGTGCCGAGCACCGTGTCAGCGTGGAAGTGCACCTCGGCCGCCTCGACCCCGAGGCGGTGGGAGTCGAGCTGTACGCGGACGGGCTCGGCCAGGAAGAGCCCGAGCGTCACGCCATGAAGCCGATCCACAAGCTCGACGGGCCCGAGCAAGGCTACGAGTACAGCGTGCGGATTCCGGTCCGGCGGGAGCTCGGCGACTACACTCCACGACTCCTGCCGCGCCATCCGTTCGCCTCGATCCCGCTCGAGGCGCACGAGATTCTCTGGCAGAGGTAATGTATGACTCGTCGGCAAGGCCTGGGCGATGACGCTGGCGGTGCTCGCTGGCTCGGGCTGTCTGTGTGGCTCGTCGTCCGGGCGGCTCGCTGCCTCACGAGAGCATGTAGCCAGGCAAGCCAGGTAATCGGATTGGAGCTCTTGCACGGGTGAGCGGCGCGTTGTGGGCGAACGTCGAAGGATTGCCGTTTCCCCTGGGGGCGACGTGGATCGCCCCGGAGCAGGCATGGAACTTCGCGGTCTACTCCGAGCATGCTGAGCAGGTCACCCTGCTGCTCTACGCCGAGCCGGACCTGGCCACTCCGGTGGTCGCGCACGACCTCCACTACCTCCGAAACAAGTCCGGCAAGGTGTGGCACTGCCGTATCCCCGCGGCTGCGATGAAAGGTGCGCGCTACTACGGCTACCGCGTCGAGGCCGATGCGGTGATCTATGAGCTTCACGTCCGCGGCTTCACCGCTCATCCGAGCTCGAGCGTGCCCGCGGAGCGTCGCGGTACTTTCGCGGGGCTGATCGACAAGATTCCCTACCTCCTCGAGCTCGGCGTGACCGTGGTGGAGCTCATGCCCGTGTTCCAGTTCGACCCGGACGAGGGCAACTACTGGGGCTACAATCCGATCAGCTTCTTCGCTCCCCACAGCACGTACGCGTACCGCTGCAGCGTGTGCGACCAGCACACCGAGTTCCGGGAGCTGGTGCGGGCTTTCCATGCCGCCGGGCTCGAGGTGGTGCTCGACGTCGTCTACAACCACACCGGCGAAGGCGACGCCACCGGACCCGTCTACAGCTTCAAGGGGCTGGACACCGACACGTACTACCTCATGACCGGCCGGCCGGAGGCTCCCTACGCGGACTTCTCCGGCACGGGCAACAGCCTGAACTGCGGTCACCGCTACGTGCGACGGGTGATCCTGGACAGTCTGCGCTACTGGGCTCGCGACATGCGCGTGGACGGCTTTCGCTTCGACCTGGCCTCGGTGTTCGCGCGTCGACCGGACGGCTCCCTCGGGTACGAAGATCCGCCGATCTTCGGGGACATCGCGTCCGATCCCGCTCTCGGCGCTGTGCGCCTGATCGCCGAACCCTGGGACGCGGCCGGCGCCTACCAGCTCGGTCGCGCCTTCCCCGGGACGTCGTGGGCGCAGTGGAACGGCCGCCTTTCGCGACGATCTGCGCCGGCGCTGATGCGGCGGCTCTACGGCAGCGACGACCTCTTTCCCGACGATCGCGAGAACGCATGCCACGCCTATCAGAGCGTGAACTTCGTGACATCCCACGATGGCTTCACCTTGTGGGACCTCGTCTCGTACGAGCGCAAGCGCAACCAGGCGAACGGTCACGACAATACCGACGGGACGGACCACAACCTCAGCAGCAACTGCGGCTGGGAGGGGGACGACGGCGCCCCGCCCGAAGTGGTGGCTCTGCGCAAGCGCCAGGCGAAGAACTTCCTGTGCCTGCTTCTGCTCGCGAACGGCACGCCGATGCTGCGCGCCGGGGACGAGTTTCTCCACACGCAAGGCGGCAACAACAACCCGTACAACCGGGACAACGAGACGGGCTGGCTGGACTGGCGCCGCCTCGAAGCGCACCGCGACACGTTCCGGTTCGCGCGCATGATGATCGCCTTTCGCAAGGCGCACCCCTCGCTCTGCCGCAGTCGCTTCTGGCGCGGCGACATCCGCTGGCATGGCGTGGGGCGAGAGGCCGATCTTTCGGAGGCTTCGCGCAGCCTCGCCTTCTATCTGCGCGGAGCGTCCCAGGGCGACGACGACCTCTACGTGATGGTCAACGCGCACCGAAAGGCGCTCGACTTCATCGTGCAGGAGGGAGCGCCCGCGGACTGGCGCTGCGTCATCGACACCGCGCAAGAGAGCCCGCGTGACATCCTCGAGCCGGGGCAGGAAGCGCGTCTGACGTCCGCGTACTACAACGTGGGCCCTCGGTCGGTGGTGGTGCTTCGGCGGCCGCGACGCTCGTAGGAAAGGCGAAAAGCGTGTCACGGCGTAACTATCTGCGTCGGATCGCCACGCTCTGAACGCAAAGGGGGTCACGATGGCAAACGCTCGTCGCGGCAACAGTCGGCGCAGGAGACCGCATCCGCAGCCGATGGGCACTCCCTTCCTGGAATTCGATCTCGCGGGTGAGCTGGAGCAGCTCGCCCGCGAACCTCAGCCGATCGGCGGCCAGAACGCCAAGACGCTCGTGAAGTACGACGATCTTCGCATCGTCTTGATCGCCCTCAGAGCCAACGCGCGCATTCCCGGCCATCAGGCCGAGGGGCGGATCTCCGTCCACACCATCCGGGGCCACATCCGGATTCGAGCAATCCAGCGGACGTTCGATCTACCGGTCGGAAGTCTGCTCGCCCTCGACCTGGGCCTGCCTCACGACGTTGAGGCCCTTGAAGACAGCGCATTGCTGCTCACCATCGCATGGCCCGGCCGAAACGTGAGCAAACGCGGCTAGCGAGGCGACGACAGCATGAAGCCCCGAGTTCTCGCACTCGACTTCGATGGCACGATTGCCGAGCACGACGCCATCAATGCGGATACCGCCGCCGCCATTCGGGAGGCGCGGGGCGCCGGCCTGCTGACCGTGCTCGTCACTGGTCGTATCCTGAGCGATCTCGACGCTCTGTTCCGCGACCCGCCTCCGTTCGACGCGATCGTCGCCGAAAATGGCGCCGTCCTGCGGCTTCCGGACTTGCCGTCGCCCATCACGCTCAGCCAGAGGCCGGATCCACGATTTCTGGCAGAGCTCAGCAGGCGTGGAATCCAGCATCAGAGCGGTCAGTGCGTGGTCGAGGCGGACGCTGACACGGCATCGCACATCGTCGAGATCATCCGCAGTCTCGGTCTGCCGCTCGCCATCACCTTCAACGTCGGCCGGCTCATGGTGCTGCCACACGGCGTCAGCAAGGCGAGCGGGCTCCAGGAGGCGCTCTGGCGCCTGCGCGCATCAGTGCACAACGCGGTCGCCATCGGCAACGCGGAGAATGATCACCAGCTCCTCGAAGTGTGCGAGATCGGTGCCGCGGTCGCGTGGGGCAGCGACGTGCTCAAGCGCTCCGCCGACGAGGTCGTGCCGGGCGATGGCCCCAGAGCGGTCGCCCCGTACATTCGGGACATTCTTTCGCGGCCGCGGATTCCGCCGGAGCGGATGGGGCGCCGTCTGGTGCACCTGGGGACCTTGCGTAGCGGGATGCCCCTCGATATCGCCATCCGCGGCCGCAACGTTCTCGTCGGGGGCGACCCGAAGTCCGGGAAGTCGTGGGTAGCCGGGTTGCTCTGTGAGCAGTTGATCCTCCAGCGATACTCCCTGTGCATCGTGGATCCGGAGGGCGACTACATGTGCCTGGAAGCTCTCCCCGGTGTGGTCGTGGAACGGATGGACGGCAGCGAGCCGTCGTTCGTCGGAATGGAACGGGCGCTGGGGCATCCCGATTTGAGCCTGGTGGTGGATCTGTCGGCCACGCCTCGAGGGGAAAAGCCGGCGCTCGCGCGGCGTTTGCTGGAAACTCTCAACCGCTTGCGCCGGGCGACCGGGCTGCCTCATCGAGTCGTCGTCGACGAGGCGCACTACTTCTTGAATCGGCTCGATGACCCGGCGCTGTTCGATCGCGAGCTGGGAGGATACCTTCTCGTGACGTACCGCATCTCCGATCTCTCATCGGACATCCTGGCCGCGAGCGAAGCGGTGATCGTCACGCGTATCGAGGATCGACGGCAGGCCCTTGCGCTGCTGACCGTGGCGCCCGGAGCGGCACCGTCGGAGTGGTTGGCGATGCTGGCCTCCCTCGGGATCGACGAGGCGGCCCTACTCCCGCGCCTCGGTGAAACAGGCGATTCGGTGAAACGGTTCCGCGTCGCGCCGCGGCTGACGGCTCACGTCCGTCATCGCGCGAAGTACGCCGATGTTCCGGTGCGCCCTGACCAGGAGTTCGTCTTCACGCTGAAGGGCCGTCCGACGGGGAGGCGCGCTCGGACGGTTCGGGACCTGCTCGCGGCGCTGCCCGCCCTGGACGACGATGTCGTGCAAGGCCATCTCAGGCGCGGGGACTTTCGGCGCTGGATCGAGGACGTCTTCGGCGACCGTGAGCTCGGCGGCGCGATCCTGAATCTGGAGCGCGGAAACGTCACGGACGCACGAGACGCTCTCGGACGCATCATCGCGGAGCGGTACATTGGCGAGGCCGACGTGATCGGTTCAACGAATCGCTGACGTGATCCCGAAGAGGGGTACTGACCGGAATCCGGCCCACGGGTCCCTTGCATCTCGGCCACTACGCCGAGGCGCTCGAAAACTGGTTGCGCCTCCAGGCGACGTACGATTGTCATTTTCTGATCGCGGACTATCAGGTCGCCGATTACGCGGGCGACGTGGCGCGCGTGCGTGACGCGGTGTGGGAGGTCGCGCTCGACTGGCTGGCGGTCGGGCTCGATCCCGAGCGCGGCGCGTTCCTAATCGAGAGCCTGATCCCCGAGCACGCGGATGAGCCACGTGCCGCGGCTGGTTGGCACCGACGGCCGATCGAAGATGAGCAAGTCGCTCGACAACGCCATCTATTTGAAGGACCCGCCGTCGGTCGTGCGCGAGAAGGTGCGCTCGATGTTCACCGATCCGGCGCGGCTCCGAGCCACCGATCGCGGGCGCGTCGAAGGCAATCCTGTCTTCGCGTATCACGATGCGTTCAATCCCGACGCGGATGAGGTGGCGGACCTCAAGGATCGGTATCGCCGCGGGGCCGTCGGCGACGTCGAGGTGAAGGAGAAACTCGCCCGAGCCCTCAACGCGTTTCTCGACCCTATCCGTGGCCGACGTGCTCGATTCGAAGGCAAGATGCGGTTAGTCCGCGACGCGCTCGAGCAGGGGACTAGCCGCGCCCGACAGGTCGCTCACGAAACGATGGTCCTGACGCGCGACGCGCTCGAGCTTGGTTACTTGGAGCGGTTCACCTGATGCGATGGCCGACCGCGTTCTCCCGGCGGTGACGATTCCTACGACTGAGGCGGATACGTGATCTGAGTCCCTTGCACTTTGGCCCAGGGCCGCAAGACGTGTTGCTGCGTGCGCCAAGCGCTGAGGATGTGCTCCACGACGACGGCTCGCACGACTAGGGCGTCGGCGATCAGGGAACGATGGCAGCGCCACGGCACGGTCTCGGCGCACATCAAGGCGACGCGGTGGCCTCGTGCCATCGTCAGCAGGTCTTCGAGACTCCGCTCGAACTCAGGCGTCAGCATGTAGTCGGCGTACCCCTGGAACGAGGCGTTCCTCCAGCCGGTGTTCGGTGAGCTCGGCGTGCGACGGCGCAAGCCTCCGAGACCGGGCAGGTGCAGGTAGCCGATGCCGGCCTCGTGGAGAGCGTTCGATAGGGCGTCACGGTTGAACTGCGGGTTGTGCCGCGAGCCGGGCATCTTCCGGACGTCGACGACCAGCGTCACCCGGTGAGCCCGGAGCAAATGCAGGAACTCCTCCAGCAGGCGGCTCGCGTGCCCAACCGTTCGCACCACAGTGGTTGGGGCATCCACGTCAACTCCGTCTGCCGGGTGCGGCACGCCGCTGACGCATCTTCGCGAGCGTGGCGGTCAGATAGCGCGCATACCCCTTGGGACTCATCCAACCCTTGGGACAGTTCGCTTTCTTGAGGTCCTTGCTCGCCAGCGGCAGGAACTGATGTGTGGCGCTGGTCGTCCGCCGTACACGTACCCGATACTGACCACGCGATCTCGCCCGGACGCGTCCGATGCGGCCGTCGGGGAGACGGACGCAATCACCCATGCGCCATGCTTTTGCCATAGTCTCTGCTCGCCGTACGCGCGCGCCGTCGATCTAGATATTGCGGCAATAGAGCACCCCATGGACGTCTTTCTCACTTCGGACGGGCTCCTGGCGCTC
>Ga0070697_100002363_pt1 | contig 14507 bp, 12 predicted proteins | sample KBSK1501metaG_FD_65475 | JGI IMG/M metagenome (GOLD analysis project Ga0070697, IMG submission 65475) | Corn, switchgrass and miscanthus rhizosphere microbial communities from Kellogg Biological Station, Michigan, USA - KBS K1-50-1 metaG | ecosystem: Host-associated > Plants > Roots >...
CCGCACGAGAATCCCGGACTGGGAGCCGGAGATCTCGAATGGGAGCTCCAGATCCTGACAGAGCCCGGTTGAAGCGCTGATCCAGAAAAGCCCAATCAGTCCCAATGCGGCGTTTTTCACGCGACACCTCCTTGCGACCGGCGCGATGCCGGCAGAGGGCACGCTGGCGGACATCGACCCGTACCTCCATGCACGGAGAGTCATTTCTGGATGGATCGAAGGTCACCGTGGAATCTGCTGACCGGCCGCGGGTTGACTCTCGGTGTCATCGCCGAAAGAGGGCCCCGAAACTCAGTCGAAACCCGCGCCGCGCCGTAGACTGAGAGAGCGATGACGCGCACCGAGACACGAGTGCGGTTCGGGCCTTTCGAGGCGGACCTGCCTGCGGGCGAGCTGCGCAAGAGCGGCTTGAAGCTCCGCCTTGCCGGCCAGCCTTTCGAGATCCTGAGCATGCTCCTGGAAAGGCCCGGAGAGGTCGTCACGCGCGAGCAGTTGCGCCAGAGGCTGTGGCCGCAAAACACGTACGTCGACTACGAGCACAGCTTGAACGCCGCGATCAACAAGCTGCGCGAGGCGCTTTCCGATTCCGCCGATCGGCCGCTCTATGTCGAAACACTGCCGCGCCGCGGCTACCGGTTCATCGCGCCGGTGGAGGCGGCCAACGGTGCGCCGCCCGACTCGGACTCGCGGGACACCCCGGCTTCCGCTTCAGAGCTTGTCGAGACGGCGCCTCGCGAGAAGCCTCTGCCCGCGCCGGCGCGCCGGCGGCTCGGCTTCGCCGCTGCTGCGATTGCCGCCGTTCTCGCCATCGCGGGAGCGGTGTTCATCGCGCGCCGCGACCGCCGATCCTGGTCGCGCGATCCGATCCGCGCCTTGGCCGTGCTGCCGTTCGAGAATCTGAGCCGCGATCCGGAACAGGACTATTTCGCCGACGGGATCACCGAGGCTCTGATCTCACGACTTTCGCAGATTCAATCCCTCCACGTCATCTCGCGGACCTCGGTCATGCAGTATCGCGGAGCGAAGCAGCCGCTGCCCGAGATCGCCAAGCGCCTTTCGGTCGACGCCGTCGTCGAAGGGACCGTGCAGCGCGCCGGCGACCGTGTCGCCATTGTCGCGACGCTCGTCGACGCAACTGCGGATCGGAATCTGTGGACCGGCCGTTACGAGGGGGACTTGCGCGACGTGCTCGGCCTGCAGAGCCAGGTGGCGGGCGCGATCGCGGAAGGGATCCGGGCGAAAGCGACCGCGGAAGAGCGTTCGCGCGCCTTCTGGTCGCGGCAGGTGGACCCGGATGCCTACGCCGCGTACCTCAAGGGCCGCTTCTACGCCGAAAAATCGGTTTCCTGGGCGACGGGGCGCGCCGTCAAAGAGTTTCAAGAGTCGATCCGCCGGGATCCCACGTTTGCTCCCGCGTGGGCCCGGTTGGGAGAATCGCTGCTCTTCAGCTATCCCCCCAAAGAGAAGATGCCGCAGGGGAAGGCCGCGGCGCTCCACGCTTTGGAGCTCAACCCGAACCTGACCGAGGCCCACGTCGTGCTCGGTCTCGCGCAGACTTTCTGGGATTGGGACTGGGCGGGCGCCGAGAGGTCGTTCCAGCGAGCGCTCGAGCTCAATCCGGCCTCTTCCGACGCGCATTACCGTTACTCGCATTTGCTCGCGGCGCTCGGCAGGTTCGATCCCGCGATCGCGGAATGCCGTCAGGCGCTCCTTCTGGATCCCTTTTCTCCGAGCGTGGGCCACTACCTGGGCCGCATCTATTATTTCGCCCGCCGCTACGACGAGGCCGTGGCGCAGTTCCAGAAGGTCCTGGAGCTCGACCCCAATGACTATTGGTCCAACCTCTTTCTCTCCAACGTCTATGGAAAGCTGGGGCGTTTCGACCAAGCGCAACGCCACCTCGAGCGAGCCTGCGCGCTCGAGGGGATGTCTCCGGGTCAAATATCGCTCCTGCGGCAGGTGTACGGCGAGAAGGGCCTGGCGGCAGCGCTTCGGGAGCTGATCGAGCTGACCAACCCGCGACGGGGCGTCGGACCGCTCGGCTCCTCCGCGCCGGCGCTTCTGAACGCGCTCATCGGCGACGTCGATGAGGCCATCGCCTGGCTTCAAAGAGCTTTCGACTCGCACACACGGGATCTCATCTACGTCAAGGTCGAGCCGGCGTACGACTCGCTCCGGTCGGATCCGCGGTTTGTGGAGATCCAGGGGCGAATCGGCTTGCCGAAATAACCCGCCACAGAAGCGCTTTCGCGCTCGATAGAATCCCGCCAGCAAATCACCCGTCGACGCCTTGAACCGCAAGGAGGAGAAATGAGAAGAGCTCTGCTCCGGGGAATGGGGTTCGCGATCACCCTCGGTTTCTCAACGGCAGTCTTCGCACAGACCGAGACGACGGAAACGAAGAAGACGGAGTCGAAGCCGGCGCCCGCGAAGTCGGAGAGCGCCTCCGGAATCAAGTACGTCACTCCAGAGGACGCTCCCAAGGCGATCGGGCCCTATTCGCAGGGGGTCGCCGCGGGAGGATTCCTGTTCTGCGCCGGTCAGACGCCGAGGGATCCCAAGACCGGCGAGCAGGTGAGCGGGGGCATTGAGCCGACGGAACGGACCCTCGACAACCTCGAGGCGGTTCTCAAGGCGGAGAGGCTGACTTTCGCCGATGTGGTGAAGACGACCGTCTTCCTGACCAAAGGCGAGGACTTCCAGCCAATGAATGGGGTTTACAGCCGCCGGATGGGAGACAGCAAACCCGCGCGCTCAACGGTCGTCGTGGCCGGGCTGCCCGGGAATGCGGTGATCGAGATCGAGATGATCGCGCGCACGAAGAAGTAGGCGCTCCGGGCTCAGTTGACTCGTCGAATCCGAAACGGGGAGACCGGACGAAGTCTCCCGAAGGGAAGGGAATCATGCGAGTCTTTCTTCGCCACGCAAGAACGAGTGCGGCCGCGGCCGTTCTGATGGCGGCGATCGCCGCGATCGCCTGCGCCGGCAAACTCACGAAAGCAAACTACGACAAGGTGGTTAGCGGAATGTCTCCCGCGCAAGTCGAGAGCATTCTTGGGCCGGGGTCCGAGCAGACGAGCTCGGGCATCACGATTCCGGGAACGGCTACCGGCACGGCGACTGGAATCGGCGCCCCCGGCACCACGGTGTCGACGAAGGTCTTCGTCTGGCGAAGCGGCGGCAAAGTGATCACCGTGACTTTCTTGAACGACCAGGTCGTCGCGAAGACCCAGATCGGTCTCTAAACCGTCGCCCTAATCGGCTGAGAGGATCTGGAATTGCTCGATCTTGCCGTCGGGCATGTCGCGCTCCCAGATCTGGACAGTCCTCTTGTCGAACTTGACGTCGAAGCGACGAAAGGTCATCCCGCCGCGATCCTGCTGCGCGGCCTGCTCGAACTGCAGCGGCGCGCCGAGCGGCCGGAGCCCTTCCGCGAAGTCCCGCAGGGCGAGCTCCGTGAAGTAGCTGTTCGCGTTGTCGGTCAATTGCGAGCGGTCGATCTTCCCGGTCTGCAGTCCCTCGAAGATGCGCCTGGCTCGCGCCTGCGCGGAAGCGCTCGAAGCCCGATCCGTAAAGAGGAGCGGCGCGATCCGGCTGGTGATCGCGGATGCCGCCGCGGCGGCATCCAGATTCGTCAGCACGGTGATGGCCGCCCGATCGTCGGGAAAGACCGTATTCGATGCCGTGAAGCCGGAGACCTCGCCGCCATGCGAGAGAGCGCGGCGAGAGAGCTGCGTCGTGACGTTTAGACCCAGCCCATAGCGCGTTCCAAGACCGTTCTTCAATCGCACGGCGGTCTCCATCTCCAGGGAAGAGGCGGGGCTCAAGAGGCGATGTTCGATCAACGCGAGATTCCACTTCGCGAGGTCCCGAGCTGTCATCGCGATCTCGCCCGCCGCAAAGAGCCAGCCTTTTCCTTCCTTGGGCGCGACCCGCGGCGGCCCGAGACCGTAGCGGAGATATCCGACAGGATCGCTCTCCGTCAGGCGTCCGCGGTCGATATCGGTGACGCTCTCCATCGCGAGCGGCGTGAAGACGCGAGACCGGAGAAGCTCCCACAGAGGCACGCCGGAAGCCTTCTCGGCAATGACCCCGGCGATGACATAGCCGGTGTTGCTGTATTGCCACTCGGTCCCCGGAGCAAAATCGAGCGGCTTTTTCGCCCAACGGCTCAGGATCTCCTCGGCCGTCACCTCGCGGGTCATGAAGGGAGGCACGTAGTCCTGAGGCCAGTAGTCCTGATAGCCCGAGATGTGCGACAGGAGCTGCCGGACCATGACCTCGCTCGCGCGCGTCAAGTCGGGAAGGTATTTGGAGACCGGGTCGTCGAGCGAAAGCTTGTGCTGTTCCGCGAGCATCAGGATCACGGCCGCCGTGAATTGCTTCGAGACCGATCCGATGCTGTACCGCATCTCGGGCCGCGCCGGCGTGGGCGGCTCGAGCCTCGCGTCGCCGTACGCCTGAACGTAGACGATCTGCCCGCCCTGCACGATCGCGATCGATGCGCTGGGAACTCCCGTCGAGGTCAGGACCTCACGGACGATCCGGTCCGCTTCGGCACGCAGCTCCGACGAGGGGCCCGGCGCGATCTTGCTTCCTGCCTGCGCGAAGAGCGAAGCGCTCAGCAGGAAAACCCCGACCGAGAGAACTCGTGGAGACCCGTGAAACGTGTTGCGCCTCATGTCTTCTCCCATAGCCGTGCTGCGATGTCCGCTCAACCGACTCGATCCGAGCCCGAAGGATAATCTCCCACCGTGCCGCGACTTTGGAGCCGATCGCTCGCAACCCGAGGAGACATCCTGTTGAATTTCCATCGCTTTTCCGTCGGACCCGTGCGGCCGAGACGCCGGTCTGGCCACGCCGGACTCTTCGCGCTTCTTCTCGCCTGCGCACCGGTGTCGGCCCAGACCCAGATCCCCGGCTGGAGACTGGCCTGGAACCTGAAGGGAGGCGGCGGCGTCTCTTATCATCTTCACGAAAGGAACTCCGACGAGAGGATTCTGCTCTTCGCGCCGGAGCTCACCCGACGCCTGGGAGAGCACTGGGAATACACGGTCGAAGGGCATCTCTCGCGCCTGACGGATCCCGCCGGATACCTCGCCGGGCTTTTACCGATCGGCGCGCGCTATTTTCCCTGGACGACGAACACTCGTCCGTTTGTGTCGCTCGGCGCCGGTTTTGGCTGGACGGACGTGACGACCATTCCGGAGCTCTCGCGCCGCTTCAATTTCATCGTAAACGGCGACCTGGGGGTTCGCTGGGATGACACCTGGCAGATCTCGGGCAGGTTTCTCCACGTCTCCAATGGCGGAACCGCTCGTCCCAACCTCGGCTTGAATGTTCTCGTCCTGCTCGTAGGATGGCGGTCGAGGTAGAACCGCAGGGAAGGAGACTCAGGCCTTTTCGGCAAGACCCTGCGGGGCGAGCGGAAGGCTTCGTAAGCGAATCCCGGTCGCCGCAAAGAGGGCGTTGCCGACGGCCGGAGCCAGCCCAACGATCGGCGTCTCGCCGGCGCCGGCGGAGGGCAGATCCCGTCGATCGACCAGGACGACCTCGATCTCCGGCAGATCCGAGAAGCGGGGCACGCGGTACTGAGAGAAGTGCGGATTGGTGATCTTTCCTTTTTCGAATCGAATCTGCTCGAACAGCGCGCCGCCGATTCCCTGGACGATCGCCCCCTCGATCTGATTGCGCAGCCCGTCGGGATTGACGACGGCGCCGCACTCGAACGCTTCGACGACACGCCGAATCGAAACGCGGCGGCTCGCGGGATCGACTTCGACCTCGGCGCACGTCGCGACGTAACCGCCCTTCTCGACCCCGCAGGCGATCCCGAAACCGCGTCCGGGGGCGGCCTTCCTGCCGGCCCAGCCGAACTTCTCGGCCGCGGCCTGGAGGACCGCCTTCAGCCTCTCGTCGGTCAGGTTCTTGCGCCGGAACTCGAGCGGGTCCATGCCGAACGCGTGGGCCAGCTCGTCCATGTGGCTCTCCCGAGCGAAGTGGTTGGCTGTCGCCCCGAGCCCGCGGTAGGAGCCCTGACGCAGGGGCGAGTCGGCCGGGTGGAACTGGATTCTTCGATTCGCGACCGAGTAGGGAGTGCCGATGGCGGCCGGCCCGGAGTTGTAGTTGTGAAAATCCCAGGAGGTCACCGTGCCGTCGCGCGTCGCGCCGCTCTGAATTCGGATGACCCCCGCGGGACGGAAGTATGCCCAGTGGAACTCTTCCTCGCGGGTCCAGACGACCTTGACCGGGGCTCCGGCGGTCTTCGCCAGCCGCGCGGCTTCGATCGCGGCGTCACCGGTGTGCTTGCCGCCATAGGCGGAGCCGGTGTCGGGCACGAGCACTCGCACTTTGTCGGCGCCGATTCGAAACGTCTCGGCCAGATCGTCACGCACCGCGAAGGGCCGTTGCGTGCCGGTCCAGACCGTGAGCTTTCCGGCCTCCCACTCTGCGACGGCCGCGCGCGGCTCGAGCGGCGCGTGCGCGATGTACGCGACCCGATACGCCGCGTCCAGCTTGACGTCGGCGGACGCGAGAGCGTGCTCGACGGAGCCGGCCGTCTCGGCTGGCCGCGCGCGCTCCCCCTCTCTCCCCCTTCCGGCGCCCGCCGGTTCACGTGTCAACAGGCTCCAGAGCTCCTGGTCGGAGGGCTGCGGCGGAACTTTCCACTCCATCTTCAGGGCTTCCACCGCGCGCGAGGCCGTTTCGGGGTCCGGAGCCACGACCCCGGCGAAGTCGCCATCCCGGACGACGCGCACACCGCCAATTTTTTCGGCGGCGGCGGCATCCAGCGACACCAGACTCGCCCGGAATCCGGCGGGCCGGAGAACCTTGCCGTGCAGCATGCCCGGTCGTGAGAGATCGGATGTGTACTCGTGGCGGCCGGTCACGAAGTCGCGTCCACCGACCTTGTGCTGCGGCGCTCCGGCGACCTTCCATTGCGCGGCGGGCGTCAAACTCGTGTCGGGGGAAATGACCGCGACGAGCTTCTGGTCGTTCGCGAGCTCGCCGTAAGGGACCGCTCGGCCGTTGGAGGCCGCGACGACCCGGCCGCCTTCGGCTCGAAGCTGCCCGCCTTCGACCTTCCAGCGCTGCGCGGCCGTCTCGATGAGCGCCTCCCGCGCTTTGGCCGCGGCCCTTCGGAGCTGCGGGCCCATCGTGGGAGTCGTTCGGCTGCCGAACGTGCCCATGTCGTACGGCACGCGATCCGTGTCTCCCATCACAAGCTCGACCGAATCCACGGGAACTCGCAGCTCCTCGGCGACCTGCTGTGCGAGGGAGGTGCGGATGTTCTGACCCATCTCGACCTTGCCCGTGAAGACGGTCACGCGCCCGTTGCCGCCGATATGGATCCAGGCATCCACCGTCTGCGGCAGATCTCCGGCGCCTCGCGCCCGTCCGGATTCCTGGGCCCGCGACGCGGCCGCCGGCGAAACCGCGCAGACGAGAATGCCGCCCCCCAGAATCCCGAGAAAGCGGCGCCGGTCGACGTCGAACCAGTGCAGACGGCCTTCGATCTCGTGCTGAGCGAGCTCGAGCGCGAGGCCGGGATCGACTTCGAGCCTCATCGCGGGCCTGCGCTGTTCTTGCCAGCCGCGCGCGCGACCGCCGCCAGAATGCGCGGATAAGTCCCGCAGCGGCAGATATTGCCCGCGAGAGCGCTGACCGCGTCCTCCCGACTCGGATGGGGGTTCGATTTCAGAAGCGCGACCGTTGCCACGATCATGCCGGGCGTGCAATAGCCGCACTGAAAGGCTTCCTCCTCGAGAAACGCGGTCTGCACCGGATGCAGCCCGGTCTTGCGCGCGAGCCCTTCGATCGTCGTGATTTTCTTGCCGACGGCCTCGGAAACATCCGTGCGGCACGACCGGGCAGCCCGCCCGTCGAGGAGCACTGTGCAGGCGCCGCACTGCCCCTCGCCGCAGCCGTACTTCGTGCCGGTCAGGCCGAGCCGGTTGCGCAGGACCGAGAGAAGGCTCTCCTGCGGCGGCGCCTCGACCGCGCGCTTCGAACCGTTGACGGTGAGCTCCACTCTAGCCATCGGCAACACCGGCATCATACGATGCGTTCCCCGCGATGGGATCGCCGGGACATGTTCCGGAAGGAGGCACGATGAAAATAGTCGTCGTCGGCGCCAACGGCACCATCGGCCGGGCCGTCGTCCAGGCGCTCCAGAGCCGCCACGAGATCGTCGCTGTGGGCCGGTCCCACGGCCAGTACAATGTTGATATTGTTTCGCGTGAATCGATCGAGCGGCTCTACGCCGCCGTGAAGCCTTTCGACGCCCTCGTCTGTGTCGCCGGCGAGGCGCGGTTCGGCCCTTTGGAGCGCCTGGCCGACGAGGACTTCCTGGTCTCCCTCTCGAGCAAGCTGATGGGTCAGGTCAACCTGGTCCGTTTGGGCCTCCACCACGCCGCCGACGGAGGCTCCTTCACTCTCACCAGCGGAGTGCTCTCGATCGAGCCCGTGCCCGGGAGCGCCGCGATCAGTCTCGTCAATGCCGGCGTCGAGGCGTTCGGTCGGGCCGCCGCGCTCGAGATGCCCCGCGGCCTGCGGATCAACGTCGTGAGTCCGCCCTGGGTCTCTGAGACGCTCACCGCCATGGGACGCGACTCTTCCGGCGGGTTGCCGGCGGCGAAGGTTGCCAGGGCCTACGTCGAGAGCGTGGAGGGGAAAGCCAATGGTGAGATCCTCGACGCGCGCCGGATGGCCTAGACCACAGGCCGATTCGTCCTACCGACGTTTCACGGTCCACTGGCCGTGGCCTCGGGCCCCCCGGCGACGGGCTTGGACGTGAAGGACCCTTCGATGCGGTCGCCGCGGAGCACGCCGTTGAAGGAGGTCTGGTCCAACGTCCGGATCTTTTCCTCGAGGTACCGGGAGAAGAAGCCGCGATACTTTTTCTGCAGGTCCGGACGGCGCCAGTCCTGGCCGGTGACGGTCCTGCGGCACGTCGAAGCACCGCAATGGCATTCCATGCTGCTTTGATCGTCGTCGGTCATGGCCCAGTCGTGCGTCAGCTCTTCGCCGGCTTCGATGTCGCGCAGGGCGACGAACATCACTTGTCCGGCGACACCGAGGTTCGGCTCGCAGGAGTGGTTGGAAAAGATCATCGAGCCTTCTCTCTCGGACGCGTCGAGGGGTCCGATGAAGAGATCTTCGCCGATCTGGATCTCGGCGGGACCGAGCTCCGGCGCAACGCGGTCGAGAGTCTCCCGGTTGAAAACGTGGCCGCCCCTGACTGCGACGATCTCGCCGGCGGCGATCCGCGCCGCCGCAAAGAGACCGCGCCCCTGGATCGTCGATTCCCTGACGACCGTCTTCAGGGATCGATAGGACATGCCCACGTCCACCTCTCTTCTAATGTCGGGGCGGCATGCACACCGAGAATACAATATATATATTGTTATCCCGAAGAGACGCAACCGAAGCCTGTCGGCCCGCTCACGCGCCGAACTGGCGGAGGTGATGATCGAGGTGCCGGTAGCCGAGGATGCACCAGGCGCGGCCGTTCAAGCGGCCGAAAGCGGGATGCTCGGGCCAGACTCCCTGAACGTTGCGCTCGCCCACCTCTTCCACGAGCTTTCCGAGATCGTTCGTCTCTTTCTCCCAGTCCGCCGGCTTGCGCGCGATCAGCTCGGGCGCCGTCGGCGCTCCCTTGGGAAAGGGGAGCCAGTAGACGAAGAGCTGTTTCAAAGGGGGATAGCGCAGCGGAAGTCTCTTGGACTTGGTCGGAAGCTGGCCCAGGCCCATTCGAATGCTGTCAGCGCAGTGAGCCACCATCTGCGGGGCGCTCATGCGGCCCCAGAGAGGAGCGCGGTCCTGCCGAAGACGCCCGATCCGCTCCTGGATCTCCCGCCGCGTTTCCAGATGCGCGAGCGACTTCATTTCTGATTCCCTCCCTTGGCGGCATCGGCGGCCGGCACGGCGACCGTTTTCACCGGAAACGCCGGCCGTTTGGGCTGCACCGGCGGATTCTTCTTCAGCTCTTCCATCGCGATCTGGATCGCGCGCTCGAGCTGCGGATCGCGGCCGGCGATCACGTCGGCCGGAGTCTGATCGACCTCGACGTCCGGCGGCACGCCTTCGTTCTCGACGATCCAGCCCTTCTCGGCGTCCCAGATCGCGAGGTTCGGGGCCGTGATCTGGCCGCCGTCCATCAAGGCCGGGAAGCCCAAGATTCCGACGAGGCCTCCCCACGTGCGGGTCCCAACGATGGGCCCGAGCTGGAAGCGGCGGAACATCCAGGGCAGAAGATCGCCGCCCGAGCCCGCCGTCTCGTCCACGATCATGACCTTCGGGCCCTGGATCGAAGCGGATGGCGTCTTCATGTCCATCCCGTAGCGCATCGCCCAGTAGGCGATCAGCCTCTTCTGAAGCACGTCGATGTAGTAGTCCGCGACCGAGCCGCCGCCGTTGAAGCGCTCGTCGATGATCACGGCTTCTTTGTAGGACTGCGGATAGAAGTAACGCTTGAAATACGTGTAACCGAGGCTCGCCGTGTTGGGAACGTAGACGTAGGCCACGCGCCCTCCCGTTGCTGCGTCCACCTTCCGCAGATTGCCCTCCACCCAGTCGCGGTTGCGCAGCGCGAGCTCGGTCGCGACCGGGACGACGGAGACGGTCCGAGAGCCTTTCGTGTCGGGGTTGGGTCCGACCGTGATCTCGATCAGCTTCCCGGAGGTGTTCTCGAAGAAGCTGTAGAGGTTGGCCGGAGGCCGGACCTCTTTGCCGCCGACCATCAGCAGATACTCCCCCGCCTTCACGTTCACGCCCGGCTCGGTCAAGGGAGAGCGAAGCTCCGGGTTCCAATTGAGGCCACCGTAGACCTTCAGGAAGCGGTAGCGCCCGTTCTCGATCGTGTAGTCCGCGCCGAGAAGCCCTCCCGGAACGCTCTTGGTCTCCGAGAACACGTCGCCGCGATTGGTGATGTAGCTGTGGCCGACCGAGAGCTCCGAGAGCATCCACTGGATGACGCGATTCAAGTCCTCGCGCACGGTCAGGTGCGGAAGAAACTGCGCGTACTTCTCGCGCGCCGCCTTCCAGTCCACCCCGTGCATGTGGGGGTCGTAGAAGTAGTCGCGATTGATGCGCCAGGCCTCCTGGAACATCTCGGGCCATTCGGCGCGGGGATCGATCTTGACCTCGATCGCGTCGAGCTTCAACTTGCCGTCTTTGCCGTCGACCGGCTCGATCTTCTTCGCGGTCGCCGATCCGATCGCCCAGTCTTCTTTCACGCGGTACAGAATCTTCTTCGCGTCCGCGGAGACCTCGTAGTCCGCCGCGTCGGGCAACAGCGTGTCGGTCTTGCGGTCCTTCAGATCGAACCGTTGCAGCGCCTTTTTTCCGTCGGCCTCGCGCAGGAAGAAGATCTGGCCCGTGGATCCGGTTTGCAGGCTCGAGAGATCGGCCGGCGGAATCGGCAGGTCCAGGATCCTGTACTGGATGCCCTCGAAATCGATCGACACCGGCGGCGCGGGGGCGGGCGGCTTGGGCTTTTCGTCGGACTTGGCGTCGGTTTTGCCGCGGTCCTCCTTCTTGGCGTCCCTGTCCTTGTCTTTGTCTTTGTCCTCATCCTCGCCCCCGGCCTTCTTTTTCGGCTCCTCGGATGACGCGGCGGGAATCTTCTCTTCGTCGCTTTCTTTTACGAGCGGCGAAGGCAGGTCCTTGCGCAGGACCGCCAGGTAGATCGAGTTTCGGATCTGCAGATCCTGGTTCTCGAGCGAGAACCAATTGCGCACCGGCCCCGAGTCGGTCGAGGCCAAGAAGAAGAGGTACTTGCCGCTCTTGTCGAAGACCGGATCCGACGCGTCGGAGAGGCCATCGGTGATCGCTGAGGACTTGTCCTTCTCGATGGAGTAGACCCAGATCGTGCGGATGTAGGAGCGGTTGTTGGCCGCGTACGCGATCCACCTCGAATCCGCCGACCAGGTCGGGAGGAGCGTCTTGACGGGGCCGTAGAGCATGTCCGCCCCGACCCTTTTCGAGACGCCCGTCTTGACGTCGATCCAATAGAGCATCCGCGCATTGTCGACGTACGCGATCTTCTGGCTGTCGGGGGACCAGGCGGGGAACTCGTAGTAGCCGGCTCCGGGGAGCTTGAAGCGCCGCACGTCCCCCTTGCCATTCTGCGACTGGATGTGGAGCTGGTACTCGCCGGACTCGTCCGAGAAATAGGCAATCCACCGGCCGTCGGGCGACCAGACCGGCGAGCGCTCGTGGATGGTCGTCGTGTTGGTCAAGTTGCGCACGTCCCCCTTTTCGGCCGGGACGGTGACGACCTCTCCGCGGAATTCGAAGGCGACGCGCACGCCGGTCGGAGAGAGCGAGGCGTTGCGGATGAACTTGGCTCCCTTGACGAAGCGAGGCCGTGTCTCGGGCAGATCCGCGGCGACGCCGATCGTGAGCTTCTTCGCGACGCCCGTGGCCGGATCGAGCAGATGGAGATATCCCGCCTGCTCATAGACGACGTGGCCGCCGCCGGCCGCGGCGTTCATGACCGGAAAATCGGAGTGGCGCGTGAGGCGCCGGATTCCTTTGGACTTCGTGTCGTAGGCGTAGAGGTTGAGCTCTCCGTCCCGATCCGAGCGGAAGTAGACCGTGTCGCCCATCCAGGACGGGTTCGCGTCGTTGGCGCGCCCCGCCGGCTGCGGGACTTTTTCGACAGCGTGCGTCGCGACGTCATAGATCCACACCTGCGAGACCGCTCCGCCGCGGTAGCGCTTCCACTGGAGGAACCGCGGAGAGAGAGGGTTGTAGGCGATCCGCTTTCCGTCCGGAGAATAGGAGGCGCGGTCCGCGTGAGGAATCGGCAAGAGCTCCTCGGGACCTCCCTCCACCGGCACCGTGAAGAGCTGTGTGTAGCGGCCCGTGTAGACGGCCCGCGGCGAAGAGAAGAGAATTTTCTTTCCGTCCGGCGTGAAACCCTGCACGACATCGGCGCCCGGATGCCAGGTCAGGCGCCTCGGGACGCCTCCCTCCGAGGAGACGACGTAAACGTCGGTGTTCCCCTCGTACTGAGCGGAGAAGGCGATCCATTTCCCGTCGGGCGAAAACGCCGGGCTCGACTCGGGCCCGACGTCGGCGGTCAAGCGGCGCAGGTTGGAGCCGTCCAGATCGGAGGTCCAGAGGTCTCCGGCATAGATGAAGGCGATCTTCGTCGCGGACACCGCCGGTTCGGAAAGCATTCGGGTGTCGTGGATATCGGGGCCGGAGTCCGCGCGTGCGGCGAAAGGGTGCGTGAGCGCGGCGAAGAGGACAAGACGGGAGAGGAATCTCATGACGGGTCCTTTCGAATGGCTTTGGGTCGTCAGAAAGATATCAAGACGAGAGAGGAATCCCCATGGGCAAGCGATCGTCATCGAGGGGTTGTGGACGGTCATGTTCGGCAACGGAGGCAACAGGGGCGACCGGAAAACTCTTTGTTTCGCCGGTCCAAATGACGAGGCCGGCGGACTTTGGGAGTCTCACGCCGCAGCAATGATGGCGCCTCGGTCGCCGGGGACGGAGCAGAGAAGACTTCCGTTTTCCATTCTTGGATGACGGAACTACGAATGACTTGAATTGCGAGAGAATAGGGCTGTGCGGCGCTCCCTTCTTGCGCTGTCGTTGGCCTTCTGTCTTGCGTCCCTGGCGGCCGCCTCGGCGAAGAAACGACCGCACGCGAAGAGCCCTCACGCGGAGATCGCCGCGGTGGCGGTGGTGGAAACCCCGCCGCGGCGCATCCTCCATCGCAACGGACGCGCATTCGAAGAGCTCGACGTCCGGATCCTCTCGGCCGAGCACCGGCCGTCAGGCGACGCGGAGGGGGACGAGAATCTGGCGATCGATAAGACTCATCGGGTGCACGTCGTTTCCGATCTGACTTGCGGCGGCGTTTGGGTCGACGCCAAACCGGGCGACCGGCTGGAGATCAAGGGCGAATACGTCCATCCGCCCTCCGGCGCCGACCTGATTCACTTTACGCACCCGGCCGACGCGAGCTGTCCGGGACGAGCCCGGCATCCGGACGGCTACCTCCGTCTTGCACGCGCCGCTTCGGCGGCGCCGTCGGAGACTCCGGACCTTGCCCGCGCTGCTTCGGTGGCGCCATCGGAGACTTCGGACCTTTTCCAAACGGCCGTGCGCCCGGTCCTCGCGAAGAACTGCGTGTGTCACGAAAAAGGGGGGAAGATGTACGCGAGGCTCCCGTTCGACGACCCGAACGTTCTGTCCTCCCACACCACCGGCGTGCGAAAGCGCCTCAAGGGCGATGACCTCGCGCTCTTCGAGCGCTGGCTCGGGACCGTGTCCGAAACCTCCGCTCCTCAGCAACGATGACGGATCGATGAATCGGCCGCGGCGACGGCCCGGAAGTGTCGGGAACGGCCAGGATGCCCTCTAAAAACATACGAGCGTGTTCGCGGGTGAGGATGTCACTGATGGTCCAGTTCTCCATCGGCGAAGGTCTCGAGCTGGACCTGGCTTCGACCGGCATGACACGTGATCTCTCGCAAAACGGCATTTTT
>Ga0070697_100002364_pt1 | contig 14507 bp, 11 predicted proteins | sample KBSK1501metaG_FD_65475 | JGI IMG/M metagenome (GOLD analysis project Ga0070697, IMG submission 65475) | Corn, switchgrass and miscanthus rhizosphere microbial communities from Kellogg Biological Station, Michigan, USA - KBS K1-50-1 metaG | ecosystem: Host-associated > Plants > Roots >...
GTCTCGGAGGTTTTTCCCGCTCATGTTAGTCCTAAAAGTTGCTAGAGTGCCTTGCGTCCATGGGATGAAACCTCATGGGCTCTGAGTTTTCATGTCATTTTGGCCAGAAGACGAGCTAACAATCTGTACGAAATGAGACAATTCTCAAATCCGAGGGAGCCCGATTTGACGGTATCTGCAACGAACTGTAGAATTTAGATTCCGCGCGGTGGTGCCCCGTGTTGAATCCCGCAGGCACAACGAGTCTTTCAGACTGGAATCTTAGGGCAACGGAGGAAAGAGTATGGCTACGGCAGTAGCGCCTCGAGTTTTCAAGAATTTTATTAATGGCGAGTGGGTGGAGTCGCGCAGTGGGAAAGCCTACGAGAACCGCAATCCCGCGAACACCGATGAGTTGGTCGGAATGTTTGTCTCCTCGACTTCGGAAGACGTTGATGCGGCTGTGGACGCCGCCAAAGCCGCGTTCAAAAAGTGGCGGCTGGTCCCGGCTCCGAAGCGCGCCGAGATTCTCTTTCGTGCTGCCGAGCTTCTTGTGCAGCGCAAAGAGGAGTATTCGAAGGACATGACTCGGGAGATGGGCAAAGTCCTGGCCGAAACGCGCGGCGACGTCCAGGAAGCCATCGACATGACGTACTACATGGCGGGCGAAGGGCGCCGCCTCTTCGGCCAGACGACTCCTTCGGAGCTGCCTAATAAATTTGCTATGAGCGTGCGGCAATCGATTGGCGTGTGCGCAATGATCACGCCTTGGAATTTCCCGATGGCCATTCCTTCGTGGAAAATGACGCCCGCGCTCATCAGCGGGAACACGGTCGTGCTCAAGCCAGCCGAAGACACGCCGCTGTCGTCGTATCACCTTGTGCAGGTCCTTACCGAAGCTGGAATTCCACCAGGCGTTGTGAACATCGTTAGCGGCGATGGACCGGGTGCGGGCGCGCCATTAGCGGCAAGCGAAGACGTGCCGGTGGTCAGCTTCACGGGCTCAACGGCAGTAGGTCGGCTCATTGCGGAAGCTTGCGCGCCATCCTTCAAGCACTGCAGTCTCGAGATGGGCGGCAAGAACATCATCATCGTGATGGATGATGCGAATCTGGATCTCGCGGTGGACGGTGCGGTCTGGGGTGGGTTCGGCACCACCGGGCAGCGGTGCACCGCCGCCAGCCGCGTCGCGGTGCACAAAAGCATTTACCATGAGTTCGTGACGCGGTTCGTGGATCGCGTGAAAGCGTTGCGCGTCGGCAACGGGCTCGATTCTGGTGTGGACATGGGCCCCTGCATCAACGAGCAGCAACTCAAGACCGTGATGAGCTACGTGGAAATCGGCAAAAACGAAGGAGCTAAGCTGTTGACTGGAGGAAATCGTCTGGACAGCGGCATTCATGCAAAAGGCTGGTTCCACGCGCCAACGATATTTGGCGATTGCTCGCCGCAAATGCGCATAGCCCAGGAAGAAATTTTTGGCCCCGTCGTGTCCGTGATTCCTATCGACAGCTTCGAGCAGGGAATTGAAGTCGCCAACGGCGTCCCGTATGGCTTGTCGGCTTCGATCTACACTCGCAATGTAAATCAAGCTTTTCAGGCAACGCGCGATCTCTACACGGGAATCGTCTACGTAAACGCTCCTACTATCGGCGCCGAAACGCACTTGCCTTTCGGCGGCACCAAACAGACCGGAAACGGCCACCGCGAAGCCGCGATCGCCGCCATCGATTTCTTCTCCGAATGGAAGACCATTTACATCGATTATTCCGACAAGCTGCAACGCGCCCAAATCGACAACAATTAAGTGGATCGAATCCTGTCCCCGCGAAACTCGTGGACAACCTGCATTGACGCTGCTTGACACGCTTTCTACAATAGAGGTAGCGCTCTTTAGCACTTAGCGTAGAGTGCTGCTATGAGGAATCCAGCCTTACAAGAACGGCGGAACCGTCAGATTCTCGCGGATCTCGTCCGGACGTACATCGAGACCGGCGAGCCGGTGTCTTCGCGGGCGATTTCCAAGAGGTATGAAGAGACCTTGAGCACCGCGACGATTCGCAACGTCATGGCCGATCTCGAAGACGGCGGCTTTCTCTACCAGCCGCATACTTCCGCAGGCCGCGTCCCCACCTCCGCCGCGTACCGCTTCTTCGCGCAGGAGATTGCCTCGCAGGCCACGTTGACTCTCGACGATCGCAATTGGATTCAACGCGAAATGGGCGGCGCGAAAACAGCCTCGGAAATTACTGAGCGCGCCGGCCACGTCCTCGCGGAAGTATCGAACGGCCTCGGCATCATTGTTTCACCGCCGCTCGGCAAGACAGTACTGGAGCACGCCCGCATGTGGCTGCTTCCTGACGGCCGCGTGGTTGTTGTCTTGATTTCCCCCGGCGGAAATACGCGCGACAAAATTCTTCGCCCGATTCGGCCGTTCGCACAAAGCGAACTGGACGCTACCGCGGAGTTCTTGAACCGCCACTATTCCGGTTGGACTCTCGAGGCCATTCGCGGCGACCTCCTCCAAAAACTGGCCACGGATCGCGAGCAGTACGAGGGGATCATCGGTAGCGCTCTCACGCTGTGGGATCCGGCCATGCTCGGCGAAGGCCAATCGAGCCAGGTCCACGTGGAAGGTACGGCCCAGATCGTAGGCACCGCGGAGTTCACAAATCAAGCGCAGCTCCGCGAGCTGCTTGCCGCGATTGAAGAAAAGCATCGCCTGGTAACCGTTCTCAACGCGTGCATCGAAACGCCCGAGCCGGTGCATGTGCAAATCGGCGTCAAGGAAATTTCGCCAGCTGGCGAAAATCTGGCCATCATCAGCGCGCCATACACGCGCAACGATCTCGTGCAAGGCTCGCTCGGCGTGCTCGGCCCCACACGCATGCATTATGAGCGCGCCATGACTGCGGTCGCTTACGTTGCGCAGCTGTTCAGCGAAGCCTTGAGCAAAGTTTGAAACACTTCTTTCATAGGAGGGGCAGCAAAGTGCCCGACAAGGACTCACCTTTCAACACAGAAGCCAGCGCGCAAAGCGCCGCCGCGGAACAATCCGAAGAGGCCAAGCTAGCCGCGGATTCCGTCGCCGCCGATGCGGAAGTCGCCAAGCTCGCCAGCGACCTGAACGAATTGCGTCAGACCCTGATGCGCCGCCAGGCCGACTTCGACAATTACCGCAAGCGCATCGAAAAGGAACGCGCCGAGGATGCCAAGCGCCACACGGCGCGGGTCATCGAAAGCATGATTCCTATCATTGACGGTTTCGAGCATGCTCTCGCTGCGCATCGCGAAGCCGAATACGAAAATTATCGCAAGGGTTTCGAGCTGATTTACAAGCAACTTGTGGACAACGTCACGCGCCTTGGAGTTGAGCGCATCGATCCGCTCGGCAAGCAGTTTGATCCGCATCTCCACCAGGCCATGGACCGCACCGAAACAGTCCAGCACGAAGACGGCACGATCCTGCAAGTTTTTCAGCCGGGCTACATTTTTCACGGGCGCGTGCTGCGCCCCGCCATGGTGCGCGTAGCCGTTCATCCGGGCGGCGCATCGAAAGAAGCTGCGAACTAGTGCGAAGCGGCAAAAACTAATTCCAATCGAGAGGATTGCATGGCCAAGGGGAACCAAAGAGATTTTTACGAAGTGCTGGGCGTCTCGCGCACGGCTTCCGTTGAGGAAATAAAATCTTCCTACCGCAAAGCCGCGCTGAAGTGGCACCCCGACCGCAATCCGGAGAACAAAGAAGAAGCCGAGGTGAAATTCCGCGAGTGCTCGGAAGCCTATAGCGTCTTGAGCGATCAGCAAAAGCGCGAAGTCTATGACGCTTACGGCCACGCAGGCCTTTCCGGCGCAGCCGGCGGCGTGGACTTCAACAGCACCGTCTTTCGCGACTTCCACGACATTCTCGGCGACTTCTTCGGCTTCGAGGATCTTTTCTCGGGCGGCGGAGGCCGCGGCCGGCGGCGCCAGCAACGCGGCGCGGATCTGCGTTATGACATGACCCTCACGTTCGAAGAAGCGTCCACCGGCGTAACCACCAAAATAAAACTTCCCCGCCAGGAACACTGCGAAGCGTGCAACGGAACCGGTGCGAAGAAGGGAACTGGCATTGTCGCCTGCCAGACGTGCGGCGGACGCGGCCAGCTTGCCTATCAGCAGGGCTTCTTCACGATTTCGCGCACGTGCCCCGCATGCCAGGGCGCGGGACAAATCGTGCGCGAGCGCTGCCCGGATTGTCGGGGCCAAGGCCGCATCGAGCGCGAAAAAACGATTGAGCTGCGCATTCCGCCTGGCGTCGATTCCGGAACCCGCATGCGCGTCACCGGCGAAGGCGAACCTGCGCCCAATGGCGGCCCGCCCGGCGATCTTTACGTCGTGCTTGACGTGAAAGAGCACGCCTTTTTCGAGCGCCGCGGCGCGGATCTCTACTGCACGATTCCGCTCAGCGTCACCCAAGCGGCCCTCGGCACGGAGCTCCAGGTTCCCGGGCTGAACGGCGAAGAAAAACTAAAAATTCCCGAAGGGACGCAAAGCGGCGCGGTCTTTCGCATCAAGGGCAAAGGCCTTGCCGATCCGCGGGGCGGCGGCAAGGGCGACCTCTATTATCACGTCCGCGTGCTTACTCCTTCGAAGCTTACGCGCGAGCAGCGCAAGCTCCTCGAACAACTCGGGGCTACTCTAAAAGTGGAAAACAAACCTGCGGACCGCAATTCCACAATCTTCGACAAAGTGAAAGACATCTTCGGCTAGTTTGCCGCTCCTGCGATAGAATCCACGCGTGCGCCGCCGATTCTTTGTCCAACAATTCAACGGAAACGCCGCGGTTATCGAAGGCGACGCGGCGCATCACCTCGGCCACGTTCTCCGCGCACAGCCGGGCCAGCTCTATGAATTGAGCGACGGGACTAGCGCGTGGCTGGCTCGCATTGAAACGGTCGCCCGAAATCGCGTCGAGTTTGCCCTATTAGAGCAACTCGCGGCGCCTCAGCGCGGCGTCGAAACCACGCTCCTGCTCTCCATCGTCAAGTTTGACGCGTTCGAATGGGCCATCGAAAAAGCCGCCGAGCTTGGCGTCAGCCGAATCGTTCCTCTGGCCGCCGATCGCTCGGAAAAAGGTTTGCTCGCCGCTGCAATGAAGCGGTCGCAGCGCTGGCAAAAAATCCTTCTTGAATCCTCGCAACAATCCCGCCGCCTGCGCGTGCCGCTCCTCGATGACTCAGCCAAGCCCGCCCAGGCCTTTGCGGCACAATCCGCGGAAGTTCGCCTGCTGCTTTCTGAACGCAGCGACGCACCCTCCATCCGTAAGGCTTTGGGGAGAGTAATTGACGCATCGAGCGCCAGTCCGGCCACGGCGGCCCTCGCCATCGGCCCCGAAGGTGGCTGGACATACGACGAACTCGCCTCAGCGCGTTCCTGCGGATTCCAGGAGGCCTCCCTCGGCCAACTCATCCTTCGCACAGAAACTGCCGTCATCGCGGCGCTCTCCAGCTTGAACTTCGGCCTCTCTCCCGAATAAAGAAGCAAGGAAACTCGGCATACTCCAGCGCCCGCAGGCAACGCCCGCGCATCTCTGGTGAATCTCATTGAATTGCCCCGGCGAAATCGGCAATCAGTTAACGCCCCGCAATTGCAATCTAGCGCGGCCCGCACTCCGCATGTTATAAATAGAAGGCAGCATAAAAATGCAAAGCACCGACCAGAACCAACCTCTCGTCCCCTCGGTTCCGGAAACTTCAGCGCCGGCGCCAACGACAGCCCATTCCCTGCGAACCGAGATTCGTGTTTGGACGCGCGATCTGCTCATCGCCATCGGCCTCGCGCTCGTCATCATTGTTTTCCTGTATCAGCCGGTAAAAGTGGAAGGCACGAGCATGGCTCCGCTGCTCTCCGATCAGGAGCGCATCTTCATCAACAAATTTGTTTATCGCTTCGAGCCCATCCAGCGGCGCGACGTCGTCGTTTTCTGGTATCCTCTCGACCGCTCGAAGTCTTTCATAAAACGGATCATCGGTTTGCCCGGCGAGAAAGTCGAGATTCGCCAGGGCATCGTCTACGTCAATGGCCACGCCATCGACGAGCCCTACGTGCCCGCTCAGTACGAGGACTTGAGCGACTTTGGCCCTGTCCGGGTTCCCAGGGACAGCTACTTTGTAATGGGCGATCACCGAATCAGTTCCAACGACTCGCGTGTGTTTGGCCCCGTGGCCAGCAAATTCATTTATGGTCGCGCCGTTTTTGCTTATTGGCCGGTCGACCATTTCGGCTCGCTTTCCACCACGGAAGCCAGTTCCACAGACTCGAAGTGACTGGCATCGTTCATGACCACACTGGGAGGACCAACTGACCGAAGTTCAGCACCGACCTGCCACTCTCGCCCTCGAAGACGGGCGGATTTTTAACGGCCGCGCTGCGGGCGCAATCACGCGCCGCGGCGGCGAAGTTGTTTTCAATACCAGCCTCACCGGTTACCAGGAAGTTTTCACCGACCCTAGCTATGCGGGCCAAATCGTCTGCCTGACCTATCCGCACATCGGAAATGTCGGAGCTAATCTCGACGACGAGGAATCGTCGCGCCCTTATATCGAGTCCCTGATCGTGCGCGAGTTTTCGCAGGTCTCTTCCAACTGGCGCTCAGCCGAAACCGCTCAGCTCTATTTGAATCGCCACAAAATTCCCGCTATCTGGGATATCGACACGCGCGCGCTGGTTCGTCATATTCGCAACGTCGGGGCGCTCCGTGGCGTGGTGGCCACCGACGGCACGCCCGCCGAGCAATTGATTTTCGAAGCCAGGCAATTGCCCGCCATGGCCGGGCAGGAACTTGCCAGCCGCGTCTCCTGCCAAAAAGCGTATGGCTGGGACAAAAGCTCCATCGAACTCACTATTCCGCCGTGGTCGGAATCCATGCCGGAGTCTGGCAGAGTGTCGGACACACGAAAATTGCGCGTTGCAGCCTATGATTTCGGAATCAAGCAAAATATTCTCCGGCTGCTCGTCGACCATCACTGCGATGTGTGGGTTGTGCCCTCGCAAACGTCTGCCGAGGACGTTATGGATCTTAAGCCGGACGGCGTCTTCCTCTCGAATGGCCCCGGCGATCCGGAGCCCGTCGGCTACGCGGTCGAAAACATTCGAAAGCTGATTGGCCGCGTGCCCGTTTTTGGCATATGCCTTGGTCATCAGCTGTGCGGACTGGCGCTGGGCGGTAAGACTTTCAAATTGAAGTTCGGCCATCATGGTTCCAATCATCCCGTGCAGAACTTGGCCACCAAGAAAGTCGAAATCACCGCGCAAAATCACGGGTTCTGCGTCGATCCCGAATCGCTCCCTTCCAGCGATGTGCAAATCACGCACGTCAATCTCAACGACCACACCAACGAAGGCATGCGCCACAAAAAACTGCCGCTCTTTAGCGTTCAATACCACCCTGAAGCCTCTCCCGGCCCTCACGATTCCCACTACCTTTTCACCCAGTTCACCGACATGATGAAAGAACACTCGCACGCTGGGAGCTCACGTAAATGAAGCTGCGGACAGCGACGCTTCTCGCTTGGCTGCTCACCGCATGGCCGGCCACTCCGCGGTCCGTGGAGGTTCTGGAAATCCATCCGTCCGCCCAGAAGCCGGTCATCACCGTTTTGAAAGACGGCGCGCCGCAGTCCGGCGCTACGCTGGCGGTCTTCACGAACGATGGCAAGCCAAAACTGAACCTGACGACAGATTCTCGCGGCATGGTGAAGCTGCCGCACCTTCATCCCGGAATTTATCGCCTTACCGCCTCCACTTCGCCTACGCTCGGCGCCGCTCTTTACTTGCAATTTTTCGCTGCTCACCGGGAAAATCCGGGAGCGTTCACCATGGAACTCCGGGTGCAACCGCCGCCACTCCCTAGTTTTGAAGAGCAACTGGCCGCTGCGGCAGCCTTGCCGGTTAGCTTTTCCAGTCGCATCTTTTCCGGCACGGTTTTCGATCCTTCCGGAACTGCTATTCCCCGGGTTTCTATCGCAATTTACAAGCAGTCCTCTGGCGTTGCCGCGCATCCTCACAAGATTCGGTCGGACGAGCACGGCCGCTTCTGGGCCACTCCATCGCCAGGACGCTATACCGCCGTCTTTAGCGCCTCAGGTTTTGGGGTTCAGTTCTTAACCTTTGAAATTGCGCGCGGCGCAGCCGAGAACCCCGTGAGCGTGAAGCTGAACTTAGGCGTAGGCGCAATTACTGAAAGCGTGGCCGTCGCCGCGAACGATGAAAATCACTAGATTGGAGCTGGCTACGCTACTCTGACTCACGATGCCCAAACGCAAAGACATCAAGAAAATCCTAATCATCGGCTCTGGTCCTATCGTCATTGGCCAAGCCTGCGAATTCGACTATTCCGGCGCACAGGCTTGCAAAGCGCTGCGCGCCGAGGGCTATGAAGTCGTTCTGGTCAATTCCAATCCAGCGACGATCATGACCGATCCCGAACTGGCGCACCGAACCTACATCGAGCCGCTGACCAAGGAATATCTGAAAGAAATTCTTGCTCGCGAAAAGCCCGACGCGCTGCTGCCCACCGTTGGTGGACAGACCGCCCTCAATCTTGCCGTCGAACTCGCCGAAAGCGGCATTCTTGAAAAATACAAAGTCGAAATGATCGGCGCGTCGCTCCGGGCCATCAAAGTCGCCGAAGACCGCCTGTGGTTCAAGGATGCCTGCCGCAAAATCGGCCTCGAAGTTCCGGCCTCCGCGCTCGTAAATAACGCGCAGGACGCTCTGCGTCTGTGCGATCAGCTGGGATTTCCGCTCGTCATCCGTCCCTCGTTCACACTCGGCGGTACGGGCGGGTCCATCGCTTACAACAAGGAAGAATTTGGCGAAGCCATCGCTCACGCGCTGGACATGAGCCCCGTTCACGAGGCCCTCGTCGAGGAATCCGTCCTCGGATGGAAAGAATACGAACTCGAAGTTATGCGCGATTTTCGCGACAACTTCGTGGTGATATGCACCATCGAAAATTTCGACCCCATGGGTGTACACACCGGCGATTCCATCACCGTGGCTCCAGCGCAGACATTGACCGACAAGGAATACCAGCGCATGCGCGACGCGGCCGCCGCCATCGTCCGGGAAGTCGGTGTCGAGACGGGCGGCTCGAACGTCCAGTTTGCCGTCAATCCGGAAAACGGCCGCATGGTCGTCATTGAAATGAATCCGCGCGTCTCGCGCAGTTCCGCGCTCGCCAGCAAAGCCACAGGCTTTCCCATTGCCAAAATCGCCGCGCGCCTGGCGGTCGGCATGACCCTGGACGAAATTCCCAACGACATCACCAAGAAAACGCCGGCTAGCTTCGAACCCACCATCGATTACGTGGTGGTGAAAATTCCCAAATGGCAATTCGAGAAATTTCCCGGCTCGGACAGCACTCTGGGAACGCAGATGAAGTCGGTTGGCGAAGTCATGGCTATCGGCCGCACGTTCAAAGAGGCCCTGCAAAAGGGAATCCGTTCGCTCGAGCCACACACCCCTTGGCGCGCGCCTTCGGAAGCGCCGGATTCGCTTCTCCGGGAAAAACTCGCCACACCGCGCCCCGACCGGATTCACTGGCTGCTGACTGCCGTCGACAAAGGCTTGCCCGCCGAGGAAATCTGCGAACTCACCAAAATCGATCCCTGGTTTATTCATCAGATCGAAGAAATCATTGCCATGAACCGCCGCGCGGCCACAGTCACCGTAGAGACTGCTTCGAAGGACCTTCTGCGCGAAGTCAAGCGCCATGGCACGAGCGACGAGCAGCTCGCACAAATCTGGAAGAGCACTCCGGCTTCCGTCCGCCTCCAGCGCGCGCGCTACGGCGTCGCTCCAGTTTTTAAACGCGTGGATACCTGCGCCGCCGAATTCGAATCGTACACGCCCTATCTCTACTCCACGTACGAGGATGAAGACGAATGCGACGCGCAGCAGCGCCCCAAAATCATGATTCTGGGCAGTGGCCCGAACCGCATCGGGCAGGGAATCGAGTTCGATTACTGCTGTTGCCACGCGGCCTATGCGCTGCGCGAGGATGGTTTCGAAACCATCATGGTGAATTGCAATCCGGAGACGGTCTCGACCGACTACGATACCTCCGACCGCCTCTATTTCGAACCGCTCACGCTCGAAGATGTCCTGGCGATTGTCGACCGCGAAAAACCTCAGGGGGTCATCGTTCAGTTTGGCGGACAAACGCCTCTAAATCTGGCCCAGGAACTGAAGCGCAACGGCGTTCCTATCATTGGCACGGCGCCCGAATCGATTGACCTGGCGGAAGACCGTCGCCGATTTGGCGGCTTGCTCGAAAAACTGAAAATTCCCCAGCCTCGCAATGGCACGGCGCTCGTCCCCGAAGAAGCAGCGCGAGTGGCGGGCGAAATCGGAATGCCCGTGCTCGTGCGGCCGAGTTATGTCCTCGGCGGACGCGCCATGGTCATCGCCTACGACGTGAACACCGTGCAAGAGTACGTCGCGCAGGCCGCCATGATGGGCCCTGCCCGGCCCGTTCTAATCGATCAGTTTCTCGAAGAAGCCACGGAAGTGGACGTGGACGCTCTCGCCGACGGAACGGATGTCGTCATCGGCGGCATCATGGAGCACATCGAGGAAGCAGGAGTTCACTCAGGAGACTCCTCCTGCGTACTGCCTCCCGTGAGTTTATCGCCCGCGGTTCTCGAGCAGATCCGCGAGTATACGAAACGGCTTGCCCTGGCGCTGAAAGTGATCGGCCTCATGAACGTGCAGTACGCCATTCAGCGCGATACCGTCTACGTTCTCGAAGTGAACCCGCGGGCTTCGCGCACGGTTCCCTATGTCAGCAAAGCCACCGGCGTCCCCCTTGCAAAAGTCGCGGCGCGATTGATGGCCGGCAAAAAGCTGGCGGACATGAATCTTCCAGTCGTGAAGCACAACGGCATCTCGGAAATCGCCGTGCACGAATTCTACTCGGTGAAGTCGCCAGTGTTTCCATTCAACAAATTTCGCGGCGTGGACACCATCCTCGGTCCCGAAATGCGCTCGACGGGCGAAGTGATGGGCATTTCCACTTCGTACGGACTGGCATTCGCGAAAGCGCAACTCGCGGCCGGGCAGCGGCTTCCGCGCAAAGGCACCATTTTTCTTAGCGTTAATGATCGCGATAAAAAGCACATCGCATCCCTCGGCAAAGAGCTCCATGATCTCGGGTTCCGCTTGCTCGCCACGCGTGGCACGGCTGCGGCGCTCGAAGCCGCCGGAATCGAAGCGGAATCCGTCTTTAAAGTAAACGAAGGCCGGCCCAACATCGTCGATCTCGTGAAAACCGGCAAGATTGACCTGGTCATTAACACCCCGCTGGGCCGCGAATCGTTCTACGACGAAAAATCCATTCGCCGTGCCGCCATTCGCTATAACATTCCGTGTATCACGACGCTAGCGGCTGCCCATGCCGCCGCCCGCGGCATTCGCGCATTGCTGGATCAGGGTACTGAAGTTGCAGCTCTGCAGGATTTGCATCGCGGCCAGGTGGCTGCCTCGGGCACCGCTGGCTCAGGAGACTGAATCATGAACTTATCCGGTGTATTTCCGGCGCTCACCACGCCGTATGCCGCTGACGGCTCCGTTTCCGTGCAGGACATCAAGCACAACATTGGCAAGTACAACGCCACGGGCATGGCGGGCTACGTCGCGAATGGCTCCACTGGCGAATCCGTGCTGCTCTCCAGCAAAGAGGTCGAGACCGTCCTCATCGCGGTAAAGGAATCGGCGGCCTCGGGGAAGCTGCTCATCGCGGGTACCGGAGCCGAATCCACTGCAGAGACGATTGAACGCACAAAGCGCGCCGCCGAGCTTGGCTACCATGTGGCCCTGGTAAAGACGCCCTACTACTACAAGCCGCTTTACAAACCTGAAGTGTACATCGCGCACTTCCGCCGGGTTGCCGATGCTTCACCGATTCCTGTCATGTTGTATTCCGTTCCACAATTCACGGGTATTGCTCTGGAAGCTCCGGAAGTCGGAGTGCTCTCACAGCATCCGAATATCATCGGCATCAAGGAAAGTTCCGGGGTCGTGCAGCGTGCGGCAGAAATGCTCGCAGTCGTTCCTTCCTCGTTTCAGATCCTGGTGGGTTCCGCGAGCATGATGTTTCCGTCGATGGTCCTTGGTGCTGTGGGCGCGATCCTTGCTTTGGGGAGTGCACTGCCGGAGCAATGCGTTGCTCTTTTTGAGGCCGTTCGAACGAGCAATCTAGCAAAGGCACGCGAGTTGCAAACTCCGATAGTTGAGGCCTCAAAACTGATCGTTTCGCAGTGCGGCATTCCCGGCGTGAAGTACGCCATGGACGAAGCCGGCCTCCGCGGCGGCCTCCCGCGACTGCCGTTGCTACCCTTGCACGAAGACCAAAAGCAGGCCATTCGAACGCTGATGGCTAAAATGGACGCAAGCCAGCCCGCACGCCTTTCCGGCGCTGTGTCCGTCTAACCCAGGGACCTGGTTAGCATCGCGATAGCTGCCGCGAATTCCGGGCTCGTGGCGAAACAGATGCGTTCGAATTTGCTGTGACGAAAGGCCGTGGGTATCATCTAATCCGCGATGGACTGTCGAGCCCTGCCGTTTCGCCAACTGCCCCATCAGTCGAAACTATTTATTCAGTTCCTCGATGATTTTCCCTCCGTCAAACAGTTCTACGGGCACCCTCCAACGATTCAAGCGGTAAAGAAAGCAACGCGATCGCTCGATTATCCTCGCGAGCGAAGAGCGGAAGTGGCGAAAATTCTCGGCGAGCAGAACGCCGCGTATGGGGCGGGGGAGGCGACGCGGAAAAATTTAGAGCGTTTTTTGAAGGGCGCCGCCGCCGTGGTCAGCGGTCAGCAGGTGGGGCTCTTCAGCGGGCCAGCCTACGCCATTTATAAAGCGGTGACGGCGATACAAATCGCGCACGAATTAACGCGAGCGGGAGCGGACGCCGTTCCCGTGTTCTGGATGGCGACAGAGGATCACGATCTCGACGAAGTGCGAAGCTCGACTTGGTTTCATGACGGGAAGCTGAAACGATTTGAGCTTCCGGGAAACGGCGATGCGGGGCTTCCCGTGGGACGGATCGAGCTTGGCGCGCAAGTGCAGGAAATGACGGACGAAGCCGCCGGAATTCTGACGGCCGCGGGCGGAGAATTTGTCGCGGCGATTTTCCGCGAAAGTTACGGCGCTCGAGAAACATACGGAAGCGCCTTTGGAAAATTGTTCGCGCGATTGTTTGCGGAGCAGGGGCTCATCCTGCTCGATCCGCTGGATGAGAGATTGCACCGCGTGGCGGCGGAGGTTCTGCGCAAAGCGGTGGAGGAGCGCGACGGGCTGAACGAGGCGCTGCTGGCGCGAGGCAAGGAGTTGGACAAAGCGGGTTTTGCGGCGCAAGTGAAAGTAACGGCGCGAAGCACGTTGATTTTCGGCATGGGACAAAGTATCCGTGGGGGCACACAGGGGGGCACGCGTGTAGGCACGCGGCAGCCCATTACGGCGGCCGGCGAAAAATTTGTTGGCGGCGAACAAACCTGGACCAAGGAAGAATTGATCCGGGCGGTTGAGGCCGGGCCGGAAAAGTTTAGTCCCAACGCGCTCCTCCGTCCCGTGTTGCAGGATTATCTTTTGCCGACGGCGGCGTACATCGCGGGCCCGGCGGAAATTGCTTATTTTGCCCAAGCGGAAGTGATTTACAAAAAATTGCTGGGGCGCATGCCGGTGATTTTGCCGCGCGCGGCGTACACGATTCTGGACGCAAAAGCGGAGAAGCTGTTGCGGCGCTATGGATTGAATGTCGAGGACGTGTGGCGGGGCTCGCAAGAGGTTCGGAGCAAGATGGAGACAGCCAGTGTGCCGCCCGCGCTGGGGAAGAATTTCGACAAGACGGTGAAAGAAAATCAGCGCATGCTTGCGCAATTGAAAAAGCAGATTGTGCGGCTGGACCCGACGCTGGGCGGGGCGGTCGAGACGGCGCAGAAGAAGATCGCGTTCCAGCTGGAGAAATTGAAGCGCAAGGCAGGCAAGGCACAGGCGCTGAAAGCGGGATTGATTGCCGCGCATCAGGAGTATCTCGAATCGCTGCTCTATCCTCATAAATTGCTGCAATCGCGGGAGCTGTGCTTCTTGCCGTTCCTGGCAAGCTGGGGCATGGGCGGTTTGAAAGAGCTGCAGAAGTTGTCCGGCAGCGCGAAGCTGAAAGAGCACAAGATTCTGCGGATTCCATAAAAGGAAGTGGGTAGTGGGTAGTGGACAGTGGGTAGAGGGGGAGCGGTGTCGGCGGTGGGTCCCCCCTCCCGGTTTTTTTGTAAGTGTTCATTCTAAAGGGTTTTAAGTCCTGTGTTTTGGAAGTGTTCATTCTGTTGGGGTTAGGGATGTGTTTTACGTAAGTGCGGATTCTAAAGAAGATAGAGACAGGGGCAGGGTATTTCGAGGATTTGGGTTGGGAGGAGTGAGTCACCCCCCTGGGGTATTTTTTGTAAAGATGTGATTCGATGGAAGTTAGAGGGTAGGGGTCTGCA